>Ga0075421_100009918_pt1 | contig 11741 bp, 11 predicted proteins | sample SoiMetdeltSBSDD5_FD_75292 | JGI IMG/M metagenome (GOLD analysis project Ga0075421, IMG submission 75292) | Bulk soil microbial communities from a Populus tree surrounding site in Tennessee, USA - Soil MetaG P. deltoides SBSDD5 | ecosystem: Environmental > Terrestrial > Soil > Tree plantation...
GGATAGGCGAGTTGCGGGATGATGGTCGCGCGGGGCATGGAGCGGTTGTGGCGCATCAGTTACCTTGCCTCAGTCATCGGGCCATGCCGCTACGTCTTCCCAGGGACGGAATTCTTCGGCCTGCTGAGGATTGGCCTCGTAGCCGAGTCGGTCGCGCTCGTCAAGCATAGACCGGATGGCTTCCGCGGCAGTGAGCTTCGAAGGGATTGGAGTGGATTGTTCCGCGAGCGACACGTCGGAATTATCGCACCACATACCCCGCCCTGGCGCGCACTTCGGCCTTCTTCAGGCGGGCGCGGGCGGCCGGGGCGAGCCGCACTTCGATTTTGTGAAATCCGGGAGTCGCCGTGTCGGGAGCGCGGTAGTGGAGGCTGTAGCGGGTGCGGATGCGTTCGATCATTTCGCGCAGGCCCTCGCCTGACTTGCCCGCTTCGAGGACTTCGCCGCCGGATTCGCGGGCGAGCTTGAAGACATCAGCGGGAGAGAAGTCGGGGTTGGCGAAGGAAGATTTCTTCGGGTCTGGCGGTTTGGCGCCGGGGGTGACGATGGCGTTGAGCACGGTGTCGGCGGCGTAGAGCGCTTCGAGGGCCTGCTGATCGGGCGACTGATAGTTGACCGAGTCGTTGTCGGTTAGGACGATGAGGGCGCGGCGGCCGGGTTGGCCGGCGGCTTTGTCACGAATGTACTGGGCGGCCTCGACGAGGGCGGGGTTGAGCAAAGTGCCCGCGCCGACCTCTTTTTCAAATCGCGCGGCGCCGACTGCTGCGGCGGCATCGCCCATGTCGCGGGTGAAGTCGACCTTCAAAACAGACGTACGGCCGAAGGCGAAAACAGCAGCTGAGTCACCTGGCTGCAATTGGGCGAGGGCCTGTTTGGAGGCGGCGGCCATTTGGTCAAGCACCTTGCGCATGCTGCCACTGACGTCGAGCAGCAGGAGGAGGTGGAGTGGCTCCGAGTCGCGGCCAAAGTATTCGATCGGACGCGGGACATCTTGATCGAGCACTTCGAAGTCGTCTTTGGTGAGATCGCCGACGACGCGGCGGCCGTCGACGACCTGCGCATCGACACGAACGATGGAGACACCGGCGGTGAACGTAGCGGGCTCGGCGGTAGTGGGCTGCTGGGCGTGAGCGGCGGCGAGGGCCAATACTAGTAAGAGCCCACTTCGCATGAAGCACCTTGTTCTCGGGACCGCCGGCCACATTGACCATGGCAAGTCCGCGCTCGTGCGGGCGTTGACGGGCATTGAGCCGGACCGTTGGGAAGAGGAGCGGCGGCGGGGCATCACGATCGACCTCGGGTTCGCGCATCTGGACTTGGATTCGCTGCGGATTGCGTTCATCGATGTTCCTGGCCACGAGCGGTTCATCCGGAACATGCTCGCAGGGGCGGGGGGGATCGACGCGGTGGTGCTTGTCGTCGCCGCCGATGAATCCATCATGCCGCAAACGCGCGAGCACTTCGACATCTGCCGATTACTAGGGATCCGGCATGGAGTGGTGGCGCTGACCAAAAGCGACCTGGTAAGTGAAGAGTTGCTCGAACTGGTGCGAATGGAGATAGAGGAGTTTATGCGCGGATCGTTCCTGGAGGGAGCGCCGGTGATTGCCGTGAGCGCGAAGACGGGAGCGGGGCTGGAGGAGTTGAAGCGAGAGTTGCTGGTGTTGGCGGGACGGGTTGCCGGCAAGGACTCCTCACAGCACCTGCGGTTGCCGGTAGACCGCTCGTTCACGTTGAAGGGATTCGGCACGGTGGTGACGGGGACGCTGATTTCAGGGTGTGTGGAGAGCGAGCAGGAGGTGGAGATGCATCCGCTGGGGCGCGTGTTGCGGGTGCGAGGTTTGCAGGTGCACAACGAGAGCGCGACACGAGCCTCCGCGGGCCAGCGAACGGCGGTGAACCTGGTGGGTGTAGAGGCAGTGGAATTGGGGCGGGGGATGACGCTGGCCGAGCCGGGCGTCTTGCGCTCGACAACGCGCGTGGATGCGGAGATCGAGCTACTCGCCACGGCGCGTGCGTTGAAGCATGGCGCGCCGATTCACTTTCATGCATGGACGTCGGAGACCGCGGCCAAGGTTCAGTTGCTGGAGGCGAACTTTTTGGAACCGGGCTCGCGCGGGATGGCGCGTTTGTCGCTTGAGCATCCAGTGTTGCTGTTGCCGGGAGACCGATTCATCTTGAGGACATTTGCGCCCCCGGTAACTGTGGCGGGCGGGGTTGTGGTGGACATTGATGGGCCCGAACGGATGAGAAGGCCCCAACTGGCGAAGCGGACCGCGGAGTTGGCAGCGGGCACGGCGCAGCAGCGCGTAGAGAGGCTGGTACGGGAGTCCGCCTTTGGGATGCCATCTGCGGAACTGGTGGCGAGGACGGGATTGCGGCACGAGGAATTAAATGGCGGGCCGTGGTTTGTCGATCGGGAGTGGCTCAATCAAAGGCGCGCGGCAATGGAGGCCGCCCTTGCGGCGTTTCACAAGCAGAATCCATTGCTGCCGGGAATGCCGCTAGAAGAGTTGCGGTCGCGCGCGTTAGGCGACGCGCCGGCATTCCTGATGGACCACGTGTTGCGCGAGTCGCCCACGCTGGTGACGGAGAAGGAGACGATACGGCTGCGGTCACACCAACTGGCGTTTCAGGAGGACGAGGCGGCGGCGATCGAAAAGATAGAGGCTGCTTTCGCGGCTGGGGCATTGGCGGTTCCGGCGACGAACGAGGTACTGGCACGATGTGGCGTGGAACCGGCGCGTGCGAGGGCGTTGCTGCAGGTGCTGTTGCGGCAGGGAAGGCTGATCAAGGTGAGCCCGGAGCTTGTGTACCATGCTGGAGCAATCGAGGGGTTGCGGACGCTGTTGGCCGGCAAGAAAGGTGCGCGGTTTTCGGTTTCCGAATTCAAGAACTGGACCGGAGTGAGCCGTAAGTACGCGATTCCGCTGTTAGAGTTTCTGGACCATCAACGGGTGACGCGGCGCGAGGGCGAGACGCGATTGGTCGTCTAGGCCATGAGCTTGCGGGCGCGTTCAAAGACGGCGCGCAGCATGGGTTCAGTAAGGCGGCCGGTCGAGGTGTTTTGCTGGCTGGGGTGATAGGAAGAGATGAGCGGCGGAAGTCCAGGGCCCAGCGTGTGGACGCGGCCGTGTTCGAAGGGGAAATCGCCCGGACGGACAAGCAGGCCGTCGGCCCGGAGAGTGCCGAGGTAGTTATCGAAGGCGATACGGCCGAGGGCGACGACGACGCGGACGGATTTGAGCAGGGCCAGTTCGCGGCGCAGGAAACTGCGGCACTGGCGAATCTCCTCGGTTGCGGGTTTGTTATCCGGTGGAGCACAGCGGGCGGAGGCGGTAATCCAGGCGTCGCGCAGTTCGAGTCCGTCGTTGCGCCAGTGGCTTTCGGACTGTGAGGCGAAGCCGGTGCGGTGGAGAACCCCATAGAGGAAGTCGCCCGATTTATCGCCGGTGAACATGCGCCCAGTGCGATTGGCACCATGGGCGCCGGGGGCGAGGCCGACGATGAGGAGCTTGGCGGCGGGGTCCCCGAAGGGCGGCACGGGTTTCCCCCAATACTGTTGATGGCGATAGGCGCGGCGTTTGACGCTGGCGACTTCCTCGCAGTGGGCGCGCAGGCGCGGGCAGCGGCCGCATTCGACAATATCCGCCTCGAGAAGGCGCAAAGAATCGGCTGGGGGCTTTCCAGGCATTCATGCGCAGAGTAACATGTGTCCATGAAGCGCCGAAATTTCGCGGGAGCAGTGGCGGCCATGGCCGCGGTTGAGAAGACGGGAAGCGCGGCTGCCAATGGCAAGCTCGCAGTGTTAGGTGGAGCGCCCGTGAGGACGGGAGCCTGGCCCTCCTGGCCGCGCTGGAACCAAGTGGAAGAGCAGGCGCTGCTGGGCGTGTTGCGAAGCGGGAAATGGGGACGCCTGAACGGGAAGTCGGTGGAAGAGTTCGAGACGGCATACGCGAAGCTTACGGGGGCGGGTCATGTGGTCGCCACGGCGAATGGGACGAGCGCCCTGATCGCGTCGCTTGGGGCGCTGGGGATTGGGCCGGGCGATGAGGTGATCGTGCCACCGTACACGTTCATCGCAACGGTAAACGCGGTATTGCTGCATCACGCGCTGCCAGTGTTCGCCGACACGGATCTGGAGACATTTCAAATGGACCCGGCGAAGATCGAATCGAAGATCACGCCGAGGACGAAGGCAATTATTCCGGTTCACATGGCGGGCGGGGCGGCAAACCTGGACGCGATACTGGCGCTGGCCAAGCGGCGCAACGTGATGGCGATCGAAGACGCCTGCCAGGCGCACCTGGGCGAGTGGCGGGGGAAGAAAGTGGGGACGCACGGGACGGCGGGATGCTTCAGCTTCCAGGCGTCGAAGAATTTGAATGCGGGTGAGGGCGGGGCGGTGTGCACGAATGATGCGGCGCTGGCGGAGCGGATTTTCGCGTACCACTCAAACAGCCGGGGACGGACGGTGGACGGCGGCGATTTCTCGTACCGGCAGACGGGTGCGAACTTGCGACTGAGCGAATTTCAAGCGGCGATATTGACGGCCCAGATGGGGAGGCTGGAGGAACAGTCGAAGGTGCGCGAGTCGAATGCGGCATATCTCACTTCGATGCTCAAGGAGATACCGGGAGTGAAGCCGGTGAAGAACTATGCCGGGTGCACGAGGAGTGCCTGGCACCTATATATGTTCCGAGTCGAGAAAGAAGCGTTTGCCGGAGTTGGGAAGGACGCGATTCTGAAGGCGCTGCGGGCGGAAGGGATTCCGGCGTCGGGGGGCTACAAGCCGCTCAACAAGGAGCCGTTTCTAGAGACGGCGTTCAGCACGGCCGGCTGGCGGGCAATCTATGGGGAAAAGGCGATGAAGGAATGGCCGGGGCGGAGCGAGTGTCCGGTAAATGAACTGTTGTGTAGCCAGGGGGTGTGGTTGACGCAGACGATGCTGCTGGGCACACGGCAGGATATGGAGCAGGTGGCGGCGGCGTTGAGGAAGGTTCAAGCGCAGGCGGGTGAGCTGAGAAAAGGGTGACTGGGATCGAAAGGCGAAGAGGCCTGTTCTATCTCATCAGCTGTTGGCGCATGTTTTCGAGCGAATGGGAAAGTTCGCCGCCCCAGGCGGATTCCGGCTCATTGCTCAGCTCGAACTTCTCGACACACTGTTGGAATAAGGAAACCAGTTCGGGGTCGCGCCAGCCACGGTGTGCTTCCGCTTCGAGCGTGGCAAGGGCTTCCTCGCGGCTAAAAGCGGGTTTGTAGGGACGGGCAGTGGTGAGAGCGTCGTAGATGTCGGCGATCTGAAGGACACGCGCGGCCAGCGGTATCTCCTCGCCTTTGAGGCCGTCGGGATAACCGGAGCCATCCCAGCGCTCGTGGTGGTTGCGGATGATGGGGAGCACCGGCGCTAGCGTCTTCATCGGGCGGCAGATCTCGACGCCCTTGGTCGTGTGGGAGCGCATGACGATCCATTCTTCTTCGGTGAGTGAGCCCTTCTTGAAGAGTATGGCGTCGGGGACAGAGACTTTACCGATGTCGTGGAGGAAGCCGCCGCGGTGGAGTGCGACCAGTTCCCAGCGCGGGAGTCCCATGGCCGAGCCGAGCATGACGCTGTAGCGAGCCAGGCGCTCGCAATGGTCGCCGGTGTACTTGTCGCGTTTTTCGACGGCTTGGGCGAGCGCGAAGAGGATGGTTTCGGCTTCTTCGAGGGAGTCAATGGCCGCTTTGTTGCGGAGCATGGCGCGGACGCGCGTGCGCACCACGTCGGGGTGGAGCGGTTTAATCAGAAATTCGTCGGCGCCGGAAGCGATACCCGCGATTTCGTTCTCGATTCCCTGAACGCTTGTAATCATCAGGATAGGAACGAGCTGTGTGCGGCGATTGCTCTTGATGCGGTGGCAGAATTCGAGGCCGCTCATCTCCGGCATCATGAGGTCGAGGATGAGCAGGTCGACGTGTTCAGTTTCAAGAACGCTGAGCGCTTCGGCCGGACGGCGGGCTTCGAGCACGCGGTACGGCGCTGCCTTAAGCATGGCGCGAAGGAGCCGACGGTTGATTTCCAGGTCGTCTACGATGAGAATTGTCGGCTGGCGTTCGCCCACGTCGAGTTCAAAATCGAGCTCGAACGGCTTCATCTGGTTCGGTAGATGGCCGTTGATCGTGAGCTTGGGCGCGGATAGATTCGCAGATGCCATCGCCAGGTCCAACTGAAGGGCTTAAGATCCTCTTGTGTGTCTATCGGCGCGGTGGGGAGTAACGAATAGACATCGGAATGTACATTATCGAGAAAATTCCCCAGTCCGGATGGGGGACGGGATGATCAGATACCCTCATAGGAGGGCATCTATGTTGAATGTGTTCAAACTGACGGCGATTCTAGCCGCTCTACCTTCGTTGCTCACGGCGGACCCCTTAGAGAAGGGCGAGCGGGACCGTGCGATGAGCTATCTGCATGCGACCCGAAAGCAGTTCGCCGACTCGGTGCGGGGTGTCTCGGCGGAACAGGCGAAATGGAAGGCGGAACCCGGCCGCTGGTCGGTGGCGGAGGTGGCGGAACACATTGCCTTGAGTGAGGACTTCCTCTTTCAGATGGTGACTGGGAAGTTGGTGAAAGGGGCGCCGGCGACGGCTGAGCAGAAGGCGTTGACGAAGGGGAAGGATGACCTGATTCCGCGTGTGGTGCCGGATCGTTCGCAGAAGTTTCAAGCGCCGGAGCCAATCGTGCCCAAAGGCAAATTCGCCAATCTCGAAGACGTCAAAAAGGCATTTCTCGCCTGGCGCGACCGCACTATCCTGTTCGTCGAGAAGACCGATATCAGCCTGCGCGACTACGTAGCACCCCACCCGGCGATGAAGGAACTGGATGCGTATCAGTGGCTCCTGTTTCTGGCGGCGCATTCCGAGCGGCATCTGAAACAGCTGCAGGAAGTGAAGGACAACCCGGGTTACCCGGCACATTGAATCGCAGGGGCCCACTATTGGATCGCACCAGCGACACCGGAGCCGACGGCTTCGAGAATTTTACCGACATAGCTTTTGGTCTCCCTAAAAGGCGGGACACCGCCGTAGTCTTGCACGCGGCCTGAGCCGGCATTGTAAGCGGCGAGAGCCAGACGCATATCGCCACGATAACGGCTGAGCAAGGTGGACAGAAGTTGTGCTCCGGCAAATACGTTCGATTCCGGATCGAATGGGTCGGCAACACCAAGCGAGGCCGCGGTATCGGGCATGAGTTGCATGAGGCCCAGTGCACCTTTCGAGCTCACCGCGCAGGGAAAGAAGGCGGATTCGCGACGGGCTACTTCGCGTATGAGTCCTACGTCGATGCGTTGTTTCGCGGCGGCGCGTTCGAACATGGATTCGCGCTCGGATTGCGGAACAGGGTCGCAATCGGGCCGCCAACCAGCGCTCGTTGTGGACGAGCTGGGGCCGGACGGTTGAACGGGCGTGGTCCATTGCATGGAGGGCCAGGGGACGGTGAACCAGCCGGGTTCGCCGGGTTGTGCCGAGCGTACCTGACGCCGGACGGATTCCTTTTGTCTGTCGACCGAGGGCAGCATGAGGCCACGGATGCCGTCGGGTTGTTGCTGAGCACCAGTTACTTGACCGGAGGGGGCGGCAGGAGGTTGTGGCGGAGCTTGGGCGAAAAGCGTAGCGACGAAGATGAGGAAGGCCAGATGCCTCATTCTGGTTGAGGATCGAACTTTCGCTGCGGAGTCTTTACTAGGTTCTACCTGCAACACCCAACCTCCGGGTGAGGAATACTCCGACGAGTCCAGCGAGGATGAGGACGCAAGTGGAGGGTTCAGGGACGGCGGTGTCCTCGAGCGGGGCAGCGGCGGCCAAGGACTGCGCGATGGGGTCGAGGCGAAGGGCGGTGCGGCGGCCGTTGTAGAAGCCTGTGCCGACGATTTGGCCTGCGTCGTTGATCCCGTAGGCGGCGCTTAGGGACCAACCCTCGGCCCCTTCGACAAGTTGGGTGAGATCGAGCATGACGCCGTCGATGGCGAGGAATGCGGCCATGGCGCCATCGGCACGAAAGGAGTAGCCTACGACGTGACCCGCGTTGTTGATGCCGTAGGCGTAGCTCGATGATCCGCCTAGAGTGCCGAGGTCGATGGTGAGTCCATCTTGCGATAAAAAGGCGTGCATCCATCCGCCGCCGGTTTGCGAGTAGCCCGTGGATTGACCGGAATCGTTGAGGTTGGTGCCGTAGCTGTGCTGGCCGCCGAGAAAGCCCGTCCACATGGTCTGGCCGTTGTACCAGACGTAGGCCCGGGCGACGCCCCACGCGTCGATCATGGTTCCGGCGACAGCGCCGCCTTCGTTGACGGCGTTGGCGGAATCGTAGATGGCGTCGAGGGGATGGGTGAGGAATTCGGCCTGGCTGTTTTGCGCGATGAATGCCCTGCCGCCGGAGGAGCCGACGACCTGGCCGGCGTCGTTCACGTCATGCGCGTAGGAGGCGGCGGCGAAATTGGCGACTGACCAGGCCTGGCCATCGTAAAAAAGTGTGGCTTGGGCGCCTGCTTGGGTGAAGGTAGTACCGGCAACCCAGCCTTGGCTGTTGATGCCGGTGGCGATGGTGTCGGCGCCCGGCAGAAAGGAAGTGAGAGCGGCAGCGCCGGACGCATTCACTGCTGAGGCTCCGGTGTCGAACGTGGGGCTGCCCAGATTGGTAATGGTGAAGGTGCCGGCGACTATGGAGCCGCAGGAAAGCAGAAGGGCCGCGCCCAAATGGCTGAGTCTCATGCTGGGCCAGTATGGAGGCGGGTGTTGGTAGCCACAATGGAGAGTCCATGCCAGTACGAAATGCGTAGTCCAAACGAAGGGCTGGGATATAATCGCCGCTCGTGCCCGATTCTCCGAAACCGTCCCAGCGTGTGTGGCGATTTCTCGCACTCATCGCCGTTTTCCTCATCATCGAATTCCTGATTCCCCGGCCGGCGAGCGTATCCGCGGCGGGGTGGCGGCTGGTTGGGATCTTCGGAGCGACGATCACCGGGCTGATCATTCAGCCGATTCCGGGCGGTGCGTTAGTGCTGCTGGCGGTTACGTTGTCGGCTGCTTTTGGCGGGTTGACCATTACGCAGGCGCTGTCGGGATATGGCGATCCGACGGTGTGGCTGGTAATGGCGGCGTTTTTCATTTCGCGCGCGCTGATCAATACAGGACTGGCGCGACGAATCGCGCTGTTCTTCGTGCGGTTGTTCGGACGCAGTTCGCTGGGGGTGTCCTACGCGCTCTCGATTTCGGACATGGTGCTGGCCACGATTATTCCTTCGAATGGAGCGAGGTCGGGTGGCGTGGTGCTGCCCATCGTAAGGTCCATTGCGGAGTTGTATGGCTCTCTGCCGCACGAAAGCGCGGGAAAGCTGGGGAACTTTCTTTTCACGGCCGTTTATCAAGGCATCTGTGTCAGCGCGGCCATGTTTTTCACTGGGCAGGCGTCCAACGCGCTGGCGGCGAGGATAGCTACTGACGCGGGGTATCCGATCGATTGGACGAAGTGGTTCATGGCGGGAATTGTGCCAGGGCTTTGTTCGATGGCGGTGGTGCCATGGGTTGTGATGAAGTTGAACCCGCCGGAGATTCGTTCGACGCCTGAGGCGGCGCAGTTCGCGGCCGATGAGTTGCGCAAAATGGGGCCATTCCGCTCAAAGGAGTGGATTCTCACGGCCGTATTCATTGCGGTGTGCGGGTTGTGGGCGACCAGCAGTTTGCATGGGATCGACATCACGATCACGGCGCTGTTCGGGAGCACGGCACTGCTGCTCACGGGCGTGATCACGTGGGAAGACGTGAAGAGCGAGAAGGCCGCGTGGGACATTTTCATCTGGTACGGCGGACTCGTGCAACTGGGCAAATCGATCAACAATACTGGAGTGACGCGGGAGTTCGCGGCTTGGGCGGCGGCGCTGCTGGGCGATTCGACGTGGCCGGTGATTCTGGCGGTGTCGTTGGGCATCTATTTTTACGCGCACTACGCGTTCGCCTCCATCACAGCGCATATTTTGGCAATGTATCCGCCGTTCCTGGCGGTGCTGGTTGCGACAGGCGCGCCGTTAGGCTTGGTGGCATTCGCATTCGCGTGTTTCACAAATCTAGCGGCGGGGCTGACGCATTACGGGACAACGCCATCGCCGATGTTCTATGCCCACGAGTATGTGCCGTTCAAGACATGGTGGAAAGTGGGCTTCATAGTATCGCTTGTGAACATCGCGATTTGGTCGACGGTCGGATTCGGTTGGTGGAAAGTGATCGGCTTCTGGTAAAGGAGGCTCGCATGGTGAAAGTATTGATTGCATTGGGACTGGCTGCCTGCGTCGCCGCTGCACAGGACGAAGTTGGGTTCGTTTCGTTATTCGACGGCAAGACGCTCGATGGCTGGGACGGGGACCCGGTGTATTGGAAAGTGGAGAATGGGACGATTGTGGGGACGATCACGCCGGAGACGGTGGTGAAACGGAATACCTTTCTTATTTGGCGAGGCGGCGAGCCTGCGGATTTTGAGCTGAAGTTGGAGTATCGCGTGTCGGCACAAGGCAACTCAGGGGTGAACTATCGCAGCGTGGAGTTGACGGACGCGAAGTGGTCGTTGTCTGGGTATCAGGCGGATATCGAGGGGCGCGAGCGGCACACGGCGCAGAACTACGAGGAGCGTGGGCGGACATTCCTGGCGCTACGAGGGCAGGTGGTGCGATGCGTGGAAGGGCAGCGGCCCCAGGTGATCGGATCGGTAGGCGATGCGCAGGAGTTGCAGGCGCTGGTAAAGCCGCTCGATTGGAATGCATATCACCTGATAGCGCGCGGAAACGTGCTGACGCACATTCTCAATGGGAGGGTGATGTCGGTGGTGATCGACGAGGACGCGGCGAAGCGAAGGATGGCGGGAAAGATCGGTGTGCAGGTGCACGTGGGGCCGCCGATGACGATCGAGTACCGGAATATCCGGCTAAAGAAGCTGGAGGCGGTGCGGTGACGCCGGATTATTCGATGATCTCGAAGATGGCCTCGACCTCGACGGCGACGCCCGTTGGAAGCGAGGCGAATCCTAGAGCCGAGCGGGCGTGGAAACCGTTTCCGGTCTTGCCGAAGATTTCGTGCATGAGATCCGAGGCGCCGTTAATCACGAGGTGCTGCTCGATGAAGTCAGGCGCGGAGTTTACGCAGCCGAGAAGCTTCACAACACGCAGGCCGTCGAGCGTGCCGTGGGTATTCCAGACAGAGTTGAGGATCTTGGTGGCGCAGTCTTTGGCGGCTTCGTATCCTGCCTGCGTGGTGAGCCCGGCGCCCAGCTTGCCCTTCATGGTGCTGACGTGGCCTGAGCTGATCAACTGGCGGCCGGAGCGGATGCAGAGGTTGAGATATCCGGGCGTTTGCTTTTCGAACTTGAGGCCCAGGTTTTCGGCGGTTTGTTGAGGTGTCATCAGTGCAGTCTTGATTGTAGAAGGTGAGGTCCTTCTGGTGGGACGTGGGAGGTGGCATGGCAGTCGCGATAGGGAGGTAGACGGAAACGAGTGCCTCACTTAGCAAGAAATTGCTGCCACCAATGTCGCGCCTGCGGAAGCCCCTCCATCATCCAAATATCAGATTGTGATTTAGACTCCGTCACCCAGATAGACTTATTCTCCTTATTAACTGAAATGTCTACCCAGTTTGGCTTCAAATCAAGAATCTTTTTCTCCTGTCCTGACCTCCAAATAATCTCGACGAGCGTCTGACCTCGTTTGACATAGAGA
>Ga0075421_100009920_pt1 | contig 11739 bp, 8 predicted proteins | sample SoiMetdeltSBSDD5_FD_75292 | JGI IMG/M metagenome (GOLD analysis project Ga0075421, IMG submission 75292) | Bulk soil microbial communities from a Populus tree surrounding site in Tennessee, USA - Soil MetaG P. deltoides SBSDD5 | ecosystem: Environmental > Terrestrial > Soil > Tree plantation...
CCGCTCGAGGAGCTTGCGAAGATCACTAAACGAGATCCTTTCAAACGAATTGAGCGAATTGAACCTCAGGACGACGTGATGTTGTGCGTTGTCTTTTTCACCGACAAGCCGGCGAGATCGCCGAAGCTGCCGGTGAAGTCACCCGACAATCTCGAGCTGATCGCGGTTCACGACGGTGCCGCGTTCGTCGTCGCGCGACGCAAGCAGAACGGGTGGTTCGGTTTTCCGAATGGGTTTGTAGAAAAGCAGCTCGCCGTGACGGCGACGACGCGGCAGTGGTCCACGATCAGGAAGTTCGTAGCTTTTGCTGAGAAGGAATGAAACGGGTTACTCGGAAGAGACTTCCGGATCCGCTGCGGGTTGTTCGTCGGCTACCCAGGAGACAAACAGCCGCAACCAGTTCTCGGTAGGTTCCGCTATCTGGACGCCAACGCGCGCGGTGCCGTAAATCGCCGGCGCGACGCGCACGACCATCGCCGTGACTTCGATCGGCGCGCCATCGGGACGGTGCGCGCGCAGGTACAAGCGCTCGCCGCGGACCACCTTCTGATTGAGGTGAAAAAGCGCGCCCGAAGTGGAAATGTCATCCGTTTCGGTCGGCTCGCTCCACGCAGAGCCGTCTTCGGCGCGACCGGAAACCACAATCGGTAAACGCAACGACATACGCAGCGCAAATCGCCGCTCTTCATTGTTGTAAGGCGTGCTCATGTTTGACACTGCGGCCGGGTATCAAGAAGATTGCGCGCGGCGCAAGTCCTCTTTCTCCTTACTCCAATCGTAAAAGCCTTCGCCGGTTTTCTTTCCCAACTTCCCTTCGCTCACCATCCGCCGCAACAGTTCCGGCGGGCGAAACGTCTCTGTTCCCAACTCGCGATACAGATACTCCGCGATGTTCAGTCGGACGTCGAGACCGACCAGGTCCGTCAACTTCAGCGGCCCCATCGGGTGGTTGTAGCCAAGCTCCATCGCGGTATCGATGTCGCGCGCGCTGGCGACTCCCTGCTCGACCATCCGCATCGCTTCGAGCCCAAGCGCCACGCCTAACCGGCTCGATGCAAATCCAGGCACGTCTTTCACCAATATCGGCTCTTTTCGCATCTGCCGGCCAACGGCGGTGACCGTCTCTACCGTCTCGTTGCTCGTCTTTTCTCCGACTACGATCTCAACCAGGCGCATGATATGAACCGGATTGAAGAAGTGCATGCCGATCACGGCTTCCGGGCGTTTGGAAGCGCGCGCGATTTCAGTAATGGACAGCGACGAAGTGTTACTCGCAAAGATGAACGGCCGATCCGGCGTGGATTCGAGTTGCCGCAGGATCTCCTGTTTCAGTTCCAACTTCTCCGGCGCGGCTTCAATGATCAAATCGGCGGCGGCACATTCTTCGAGCTTGATGGTGCCGCGAATCTGCTGCAACGTGCGTTCGCGATCGTCTTCGGTCAGTTTGGCGAGCTGAATCCCCTTCGCGAGGTTCTTCTCGATCGACTGGACGCCTCGCGCCAGCGACTCCCGGTCCACGTCGCTGAGAAGTACTCGAAACCCGGAATACGCGGCAACCTGGGCGATTCCATGGCCCATGGTGCCTGCGCCGATCACGGCAATCGTTTCAATCGAAGCCATCAGGTTCGACTACCTCAATGTCCGTAGTTATACTATACCGCTCAACCGTTTGAAAACCACGGATTTAAAGAATTGGCCATGGATAACGAAACGATAAAAAGGGACGTCGTGATCATCGGATCCGGCCCAGCGGGCCTGACCGCCGCCATTTATACCGCTCGGGCGAACCTGCGCCCGTTGTTGATCGACGCTCCGCCGGACGCTGAAAAGCAGACCACGCCGGGCGGGCAGTTGATGATTACGACCGACGTCGAAAACTATCCCGGGTTTGCCAACGGCATTGATGGGCCGCAACTCATGGAAGAGTTTCGCAAACAGGCCGAGCGCTTCGGGACTGATTTTATGGAAACCTGGATCACCGAAGTCGACCTCAGCGAACGTCCGTTTCAGCTATACACCGAAGGGGCGACTATCTCAACGGAAACGCTGATCATCGCGACGGGAGCGTCGGCGAAGTGGCTCGGCATTCCGGGCGAGGCGAAGGTGCCGGACGGTTTTGGTGGAAACGGTGTTTCAGCGTGTGCGACTTGTGACGGGCCGCTGCCGGCGTTTCGCAATAAGACGCTGGTCGTGGTTGGCGGCGGCGACACGGCGATGGAGGAAGCAACGTTTCTGACGCGCTACGCCGCGAAGGTCTATGTCGTGCACCGGCGCGACAAGTTGCGGGCGTCGAAGATCATGCAGGCGAAAGCGTTCCAGAACGAGAAGATCGATTTCATTTGGGATACGGCGGTGGAGGAGATCGTCGGAACGCCGGATGAAGGCGTCACTGGTGTTCGGTTGCGCAATCTGAAGACGGGCGAAGAGCAGATCTTTCCGTGCTCCGGTGTGTTTGTCGCCATCGGACACAGACCAAACACGGGTCTCTTTCGCGGACAACTCGAGATGGACGAGATTGGGTATCTCAAGACCTCCGGCCACTCGACCTCGACGAACATTCCCGGCGTCTTCGCTTGCGGCGACGTGCAGGACTCGGTTTATCGTCAGGCTGTAACCGCGGCCGGTTCGGGATGCATGTCGGCGATCGACGCGGAACGTTTTCTGGATCACCTGCCGGTGGCCATGCCGACCGGTGACGAAGTCACCATCGAAGGCGAACACGTCACGGCCGACCACAAAGCCATCATCACACCCGACGGGCACATGGTCTCCAACGAAACCGGCGTCGTCGTTGGCGAAGATTGAGTTACAACAAAACGATCGAGTCGTCTTTGTCGCGGCGCGAAGGGGCGGGCGCAGAACGAGGGACAGGTTGGATTAGTACTTCTTCGTCGTTGAGCGGACAGGGTTCGCAGTAGACGCCCAGCCGTTCACGACGATCCTCACAATCATTACAACCAAGCGACAAACCGAGTTGACGCAGCGACTCGAGCAGCGGCAGCAACAACCGCCCGCGCTCAGTCAACGCGTACTCAATATGCGGCGGATTCCCGCCAAAATCCGTGCGCTCGACGAAGTTGTCGTTCTCCATGTCGCGCAACCGCCCGACAAGCGTCCGGCTGCTGATCGGAAACAGGCTGTTGAGCAACTCCATCGTCCGCTTCGGCCCCGAAACCAGCTCGCGCACGACGAGCATCGTCCACTTATCGCCGAGTATCTGGAGCGCCCCGGTAATCGGACAGCCGTCGAGTTCGCGTCGCTTCATCTACGGTCTCAGGTTGATATTGTAAGTCTTGATTTTGGAGTTGAGTGTCGTCGCATTCATTCCGAGAAGACGGGCGGCGCGCGACTGATGACCGCCGGTCTGCTCCAGCGCTCGCCGGATTAAGTCGATCTCAAACCGGCGCACTTCTTCGTAAAAGTTTATACCGCGGCCGATGTCGCCGACCGCATTGCTCGCGCCATCGTGATGTCCGGCAGTGACGGACTTCGGATCGCTGATCTCCGCGCGCAAACACTCCTTCGTGATCTCGTCACCCGGCGCAATCACCACGGCTCGTTCGATCGTGTTTTCCAACTCGCGCACGTTTCCCGGCCACGAGTACTGCTCCATCAGCGCCAGCACCTCCGGCGCCAACTGCTCCGACACGCTGCGGCCGTTCTCTTCGTTGTACTTCTGAATGAAGTGTTGGGCCAGCGGCAAAATATCTTCGCGTCGATCGCGCAGCGGCGGCAATTCGATCGGCACGACCGCAAGGCGGTAGTACAAGTCTTCTCGAAAACTTCCCTGCCGCACCGCTTCCTTCAGATCGATGTTCGTCGCAGCGATGATGCGCACGTCAACGCGACGCGGCGCAGTGTCGCCAAGCGGCGTGAATTCGCGTTCCTGGATCACGCGCAGCAAACGCACCTGTGTTTCCGGTGGAATGTCGCCGATCTCGTCGAGGAAGATCGATCCGCCGTCGGCGACTTCAAACAAGCCCTTCTTCGCCGCGACTGCGCCGGTGAACGCGCCGCGCGTGTGGCCAAACAGCTCTGATTCGAGCAGCTCCGACGGAATGTTCGAACTGTTGACCGTCACAAACGGCCGCCCGGCGCGCGTGCTTGCTTCGTGAATCGCTTTCGCGATCAACTCCTTACCGGTTCCGCTCTCGCCGGTGATCAGCACCGTCGATCGCGCCGGCGCGACCTGCTCGACGAGCCGGAAAACCTCCTGCATCACGTCGGACCGGCCGATGATCTCGCCGCGATCGACTGCTTTGCTCATCGCCCGTCGCAGCGTACGGCGTTCTTCTTCTTTGCGGCGGCGTTTGATTCCGGCCTGAATCTGCGCGCTGATCTGTTCGTTCTGAAACGGTTTTCGGATACAGCCGTACGCGCCGCGTTCCCACGCGGCGATGGCGGTGTCGAACGTCGCATAAGCAGTGATCATCACGATCACTGCTTCCGGATCCATCTTCAAAAATTCTTCGAGCGCGCGCAGGCCGCCGATGCCGGGCATCGACACGTCGAGCAGCACCACGTCGAAAGCGCGGCGTCCGTAAGCTTCGAGACCTTCCTCGCCCGTCTTCGCGAGATCGACGCGATAGCCCTCGGCGGTGAGAAGCGTCTCGAGCACTTCGCGCATGATCTCCTCGTCGTCTACGACGAGGACGGAGCCTTTCCTGGAGTTTCGTCTTTCAGTCTTCATCTGCATACCACAATAACGGGACGCGCGTAGTTTAGCTACGCGACGGTCTACATTCAAACACGAATGTAATTTGATTAGTCGCCGACTGCCTGGAGACGGGCACGGATGCGCGCGTTCGACAAGGTGATGCGGAACGTCGTGCCGCGGCCGGGTGTGCTTTCAACGCTGATATGGCCGGCGTGCTCCTGGACGATGCCGTAGGAAACAGCGAGACCAAGCCCGGTGCCCTGACCTACGCCTTTGGTGGTGTAGAACGGATCGTAAATCTTGGCGACGTTCTCAGGCGCGATGCCGATACCGGTGTCGCAGATCTCCACGACCGGAGATCCGTCGTCGGACGTGCTGGTCGCAACGGTGATGCGTCCGCCGTCGGGAATCGCGTCGCGCGCGTTGAGGATCAGGTTGGTGAAGACCTGCTGTAACTTGCCGGCGTTGCCGTAAACTTCCGGAACGTCTTCAGCGTACGAGCGCACGATCTCGATCTGGCTGCGACGCAGTTGCGGTTCGAGTAGTTGCAACGTGTCGTCCAGCACGCGTTCGATGTCGAGCTCGGCGAACTCAGTCGCGCTGCCGGTGCGCGAGAAGTTCAATAGGTTGTTGACGATGTTCGTCGCGCGTTCCGCCTGCGTGCGCACCTTCTGCAACAGCGCGTGCTTCGGATCGGTCTCGTTCAACATGCCGAGCAGCATCTGCGTGTATGACGATACGCCGGTCAGCGGAGTGTTCACTTCATGCGCCACGCCCGCGGCCAGCAAACCGATCGACGACAGCTTCTCACGCTGCTGCAACTGCTCTTCGAGACTGATGCGCGCTGTAACGTCTTCGAGAACGACGAGCGCGCCGGTTTGTCCTTGTCCGTCCTGCAACGGCGCCAGCGCGATGTTCAGCACAAGCGAACGGCTTCCGAGCGTAGCGGTGTGGAGCTTGTAGATGTTGCGAATCTCGCGGAGCCGCCAGCCGTCTTTGCCGAGGACCTGGTGCAGCGTGTCGGCAAAATCTTCCGAGAAGAGATCTTCAACACGCTTGCCGATGGCTGCATCGCGCCGCAGATCCAGGATGTGTTCGAGCGCTGAGTTCAGGCGGGTCACGCGACCGTCGAGATCGACGGCCAACAGTCCAACGTTGATCGACTCAATGATCGACTCGTTGAACTCCTTCAACAGTTTCAACTCCGAGGCGCGTTCCTGCTGGTCTTTGTAAAGCAAACTGTTCTCGATCGCGACCGCGACGTAGCCCGAAACCGTCCGCAGAATCTCGACGTCTTCCGACGAAAGCAACGCACCGTCAACTGAGCGTCCCAACCCGATTACGGCGACCATGCGTCCGCGAACGACGCACGGCACGAAGTAATGAAGCGAACGTCTGACCGATCCCGCGGCGTCTGCCGTCAAATCGAGATCGTCAGCGCGAACAACGCCGGTTTCAGCAGACCGCACGCGAATCATGTGGCGAAAATCAGGCGGCACTGCCAAAGGAATCGAGAGCCCTTCAGCGCGCGCGACGGTGTAACCTGACGGCGAGTTCCGATCTTCAACGAAGATCGCGACGCGCCCGACGTTCATCACTTCCTGTAGACGATTGACTAACGCGTCGAGTAGCGGCTCGAGCGCCGTCGTCGCCGAAAGCGTGCGGCCGAAGTCGAGCAGACTGTTTCTGAGATCGTAACGTTCACCGTAGAAAAGCCGATCGACTTGTTCCTGGAGGAAGTGTTTGACCGGGGCCGCGACCATCACGATCGCCGCCATCGCCAGCACTGCGACTACGACGCGCAGCGTGATCTCTCCGGAACTGAACGGCTGATCCGAACCGAACGCGTAGAGCCCGGCGGTATAGACCACGCCGCCGATCAATAGCGCGATGGCGAGCGTCGTCAACGCGTAAACGAAAACGCGGCGGACGACCAGCTCAACGTCCATCAAGCGATAACGAAGGACCGAATAACCGAAAGCAAACGGAATAATCGCCAGCGGCAGGATCGCGACGTCGGTGAGCCAGCGGTCAGTCGGCGCGCCAAACAGATAGAAAGCAGCGTACAGAAGGGTGAACGGAGTGATAGCGAGCACCGTTCCCCAAACGACCCACTTCACCTGCTGTCGCACGACCGGACTCTTCGCCTTGACGAGAGTCCGCAGCAACAATGCCGCGCCGCCGATTAGCGCGACCACGAGGTGCGCGATCAGCAGCCAGTAAAACAGTGTAACGATCGGCTGGCTGACCGGAATGTTCTTCAACCCGGCAACAGCCTTCGCCATTTCATCTCGGAGATAGACGACGATTGCAAAGGCGAGCAGCACGAACGCGGGAACGTAGAGCAGGATCGCTCGCCAGCGGCGAGTCTGACCCAGTTGTTGCCGTGTTGGGTAGAGCGCGCAGAAGTGCAGGAACACCGGCGCGAAGAAGATCAGCGCGACAGTGTCGAGAAAGCCGATCGCCAGGTCGAGGTCGTCGTACGCGCCAATCGGCACGTAGAAGTGGAAGACGAAAGCGCACAAACACAAGGTCGCGAAATGGAGCACGAACGGCGCGCGCCCGCCCTGTTTGAAGAGAACGAAGAACCCGACGAAGAGATAGGCCAGCCCGAGCAGGTTGATGTAGAGAACGCGCGGCGTCCACTTGTGTACGGTGCCCAGACTGTCGAGGTCGGCCCAGTACTCGCGCGTCTCCGGCGGATACGAAGGACGCTGCATCAGGTAGTGTAACTGTCCGCCGACGCCGGCCTGTTCGAGATAAATCTGGACGTCGGTGGCGCGCGTGATCTCGTCCGGCTTGCTCCTGCCGTCGAAGTTGATCCCGATCAGCCGATCGCCCGGCAACAGCCACGCTCGCTGGCCCGCGGAGTTCGGCTCGACGCTCCTGGCGATGATGCCTTCGGACGTATCGACCCAGTCCACGCCATCCCACGGCACCGGTCGATGTTGGACCCGCTCACGGAAATTGAGGGCACCGGCGCTGATCAAGAGCGCTGCGCCGATTAGCAGGAACCATGTCTTAGTTGTGAATACCGAACCCTTCACTGATGTCCTGACTCTCCCCAATTAATACGGAACCAGTCGATCCCACCGTTTTAGGCAAGGAATGTTCCCCGTTTTCACGTGCTCGAATCGTTCGGTGACTGGCGTAGAGCAAAGCATGGAGCAAAGCGTAAACGTGTATACCCATCCATCTTTTCGGAATTTTCCGAGAATTTGGAAGGGCCGACCGCGTTCAGCGATCGTCGGGCGACTCGATGAAGGAGCGTGATTAGAGGAGCGAGTTAGGCGGACCGCTCACTTACCGAGCGCCAGATTGCACGCTGCTAGAACCTGACTGAGATTCCGCCGCGAACAGACCGCCGGCTGTTGCCGACAAACGTCAACACGTCACCGTTATCTGAACTGACCTGAGCGTCCAGCAGATTGCGCGCGTCGAGAATCGCTTCGGCACGCACCGGCAAGCCGAAGCTCGGAAGCTCCTGGGTCACCTGGATGCTCAACGAAGGATCGTAAACGCCCAACCGGCCCGCAAACGGGTCGATCGCAAAGACTGTCGCTTCGGGCGAGAAGCGGAGGACCGTCCGGATGTGGGTTCCCGTGTCAAACCCCGCAGCGAGTTGCAGTGCGCCGGTTTGGAAAAGACCGCTCTCAAACAGTTCCGCCGGAGTTGAGAACCCGGAGGCGCCCAAACGCTGGCCGCGTCCGAATGCGTAACCCGCGGAGGCGGTCCAGACGCGATTCAAACGCCGCGTGTAAACAACCCGCATCCCGCGTGACGAACCCTGCTGATTCGCGACGTGCAGAAACGGCTCGCCGCTGCTGCCTGAGAAGGCCGTCGACGGAAAACTCATCAATCCAACACCGCGGCCGGTCGTGGTGTCGAAGAACGCTGTTGCCTCGACGTTGGAACTGTTGTCGAGCACGCGCTCGATGCCGAACTCGAGCCGGTGACTCCGCTCGAGCACCGCTTCGCCGTCGATGAACGCGATGGGACGAAACGCGTTCGGATTGTTTCTGAAAACAACCTGCTCGTTTTCGAACGTCGCGACGCTCTGGATGCCGTCTTCTTCGCCACCGGATGCGAACGCGGCTTTAACGCGCGTGCGGGCGTTGACGTCATACTGGACACCGAATCGCGGTGTGAACGCCTGCGCTCCGCCGGCGCCGATGAAACGCGAGTAGTCGAGACCCATCACGATCACGATTCCGTCGCGCACGATCCACTCGTCAATCGCGCGAAGCGAAACCTGTCCGTACAGCGACTCTTGATCGTTGATCCTGCTGGTCCAGATCGGAGTTTCGAAGTGTAAACCCGAAGCAGTGACGCCTACGCGGTGACGCTCGCCAACGCGAATGCGCGTCGTCGCCTCAAGACGTTGAGGCGCTTCGCCGAGCCCCGTTTGTCCGGAGAAGATCAACTCGACGTGTTCTGAAACGGGAGTGGCGACTGCAAAGTTGAAGCCGGTGTATGAAGTACCGAATGAGTTGCTGGCTAAGTAAGTTTCGAAAACGCCGTGCGGCCGTATCTTCGTGTCGCGCTCGCCGGAATCGGCGGGACCTGTCGGCGCGGTCTCCATCTGTGAAGCTTCGGCAACTTGCTCTTCCGCATCTGCGACCGCTCGCACAGTCGCGTCGTCGCCTTCTTCCATCTGGAAAATCGAGCGCCGGTTTTGCGTGGAGCGTAGCGTCCACTTCACGTCTTCGCGATCGCGGCGTCGCTCAGGAAGCGTTTTGCCGTAGCCCATCGGCTCGAGGTTGAAGCGGTAGACGAGCTCTTGCGAGGCCCTGACTTCAACGGACGAGAAGACGACTTCGTTGAAGCCCTGGGCGATGGCCCTGATGCCGTAGCGTCCCGGCACGACCTTGGCGATGAAGTTTCCTTTATCGTCGGTGCGTGCTTCCTTCGCGACCTGCTTCGCGCCTTCGCGCAACAACGACACGAGCGCGCCTGCAAGCGGGTTGCCCTTGTTGTCTTTGACAGTGCCGGTGACAGTTCCAAGCGACTTCGCCGGAGCGGCCTGCGCAACGCCGGCCATTCCTATCACCAACGACACTAATGCGAGCCAGGACAAACTAAGAGTTGACGCTCTTCTCATGGGCTTTAGACCTCCGCGACCAGAGTCCCTGGGAAGCGACTGCGGGGAGCATGACGGCAAAGTATTCTCTTCCACTGATGAAAGGCCTGTCAAGTAACTGAAGGGGAAATATGGGCAATTTCGGCCTTTTTTACACCGCATTTAACGGCGAATAACGGGGAAACGTGGCGCGCCCGTCAGGGCGCTACCGCTTCCGCTGCGGTCGTGCTAGGATTCCTCACCCCATTTCACCCACGGCGCCCTTAAGCACTGTTTGGTTTCCAGCAGATGATAGACGAAGTGCAATCTACAAAACTCCCCAACGGGATCGTCGTCCTGACAGAGCACATGCCCGGCCTGCGTTCCGTAACTGCCGGCATCTGGGTCCGTCGAGGCTCACGTCACGAGAGCCCGGAGCTCAACGGCATCTGTCACTTTATCGAACATGCGGTTTTTAAGGGCACGCGGCGCCGAACGGCTCGTGATATCGCCGTCGAAACCGACCGGCTTGGGGGCCACCTCGACGCCTACACTACCCATGAGATGACGGGTTTCACCACGAAGGTTGCGGACGTCGCCCTTCCGCAAGCGATTGATCTGCTTGCCGACCTCGTGTCGCACCCGCGTTTCGAGCAGGAAGACCTCGATCGTGAGCAAAAAGTCATCCTGGAAGAGATGAAGATGGTCGAAGACACGCCCGACGAACTGCTGGGCGAGCTCTTCAACGCCGCTTACTTCCCGAACCATCCGCTCGGACGCCCGATCGAAGGCACGAAGGAAACAGTCCCGACTTTCGATCATAAAACAACCGTCGCGTTCCACGCGCGCGAGTTCTCGTACAGCAACCTCGTCGTCGCGGCCGCGGGAAACGTCGAGCACGCTCGTTTGGTTGAACTGGTCGGCAGGTCGTTCGACGGTTGCGAAAGCGGTGCGGCTTTCCGGCCGCTGACTGTTGAAGGCTCGAAACCTCGTCCGGCGGCGCCGATCCTGATCGAACAAAAGAACGAGCTCGAACAAGCGCATCTCGTCCTGGCGACGCCGTGGCCTGCCGCGCTCAGCGAAGATCGTTACGCCGCGAGTCTGTTGGCGTCGGTGATCGGCGGCGGCACGTCGAGTCATCTCTGGCAGCAGGTGCGTGAAGAGCGCGGGCTGGCTTACTCGGTCGGCGCTGCGGGAAGCGCGTTTTCAGATGTCGGAGTTTTCAATATCTATGCCGGCACGTCGCCGGAACAACTCGACCAGGTTCTCGATCTGTCGTTGAAGGAGTTGCGCGAAGTTGTGCGTCATCCGGTCTCGGAAGAAGAGCTTCGCATCGCAAAGGACCAGGCCATCTCGTCCATCCTGCTCAGCCTCGAGTCGTCGAGCGCGCGTGCAAGCACGTTGGCGCGCCAGGAGATCATTCATGGCCGGCGGATCTCGCCAGACGAAGTGATCGCAAAGATCCGCGCCATCACGCTCGAACAACTTCAGGAAGTAGCACACACCTACTTCAAGTCGGAAACGATCGCACTCGGCGCGCTCGGCAACCTCAACGGATTTAAAGTCGATCGCTCCCGCCTCGAGATCTAGAACGACGAAAAAGGTAACCACAAAAGGCACAAAAGCCACAAAAGGCACAAGAGCTTTGTTATAGTGAGGGCACACCAAGCGTTTGGTTTAAGTTCCTTCATTTTGTTTTTTGTGCCTTCTGTGCTTTTTGTGCCTTTTGTGGTGCAATGAAACTTACCGTTCTCGGCAGCGGATCGACTGGCAATGCAGTCCTGATCGTTGCAGGCAATACGCGCGTACTCGTTGACGCCGGTCTCAGCGCGAAAGAAATTGCGCGCCGGCTCGCACTCGTCGGCGAAGACGTGCAGCGTCTCGATGGCGTTCTCGTCACACACGAACACGGCGATCACGCGGGCGGCCTGCGCGTTCTGTTAGGCTCAGTCGATTGTCCCGTCTACATCTCCGCGCAAACACTCGACGCTTACGTTAGCGAACGTTTCAACGTCAGCAGCGA
>Ga0075421_100009921_pt1 | contig 11739 bp, 7 predicted proteins | sample SoiMetdeltSBSDD5_FD_75292 | JGI IMG/M metagenome (GOLD analysis project Ga0075421, IMG submission 75292) | Bulk soil microbial communities from a Populus tree surrounding site in Tennessee, USA - Soil MetaG P. deltoides SBSDD5 | ecosystem: Environmental > Terrestrial > Soil > Tree plantation...
TGAGCAACACGAAGCCGACGGCCCCGAGCAATACCCAGAGCGCCCGCTGAATCTCCCCCACGAATTGCTCGTGCAGCGGCACCAGGTTGACGCCCCACCCCTTGTTGAACTCCGGGTACTGCTGCTCCAGCCGGGACCCGACGGTGTTCATCTCGGCCTGCGCTTGCTCAGGCCGGACCCCGGGCTGGAGCCTCGCGACCGCCGACATGAAACGCCCGCGACGGACGCGCATATTGGGTGAGAGCGAGAGCGGCAGCCACATCTCAGAGGGCTGCCCTGAGAGCGAGCCCTGCCGGACAAAGAATCTGAACTCCGGCGGCATGACCCCGACGACGTTATAATCCTGCCCGTTGAGCTTGATCGTCCGGCCAACCAGTCCGGGGTCAGCGCCGAAGCGGCGCTGCCAGAGGCCGTGGCTGAGGATGACGACGTTTGGCCCGCCCTGTCGGCCCTCCTCGGGGGTGAAGGTGCGCCCGCGCGCCGCGTCGACGCCGAGGAGCGGGAAGAAATTGGGCTCGACTACCTGGCCAATCAGCTCCTCGGGTTCGGCGACCCCCGTGAGGTTGAAGCGCGTGTCGTAGAATCCGGCCAGCTGCGCGAAGACCGTGCTCTGGTCGCGCCAGTCGAGGAAATTCGCCACGTTGACCACGTTCTGGGCGCGCGCCCGCGGCCGGTTGTGCTCCCAGACCATGACCAGTTGCTCGGGCTGGCGGTAGGGGAGCGGCCGCAGGAGGACCGCGTTAACCACGCTGAAGATCGCCGTGTTCGCCCCGATGCCCAAAGCCAGCGCGACCACGGCCACCAGGGTAAAGCCCGGCGTCGCGAGCAACAGCCGCCAGCTGTAGCGAAAATCTTGCCAGAAAGTTTCCATGTTCGCCTCCCGGTTATTCTATGGCCCAACGCCAAACGCCGTGCCAGGCGGCCCGCCGGGTCAACTGTTTCTCTGATTCGGGTTATGCCCAAGGGGCGGTAGCCCCGGGGAAGGTCAAGTGTGCGTTTCCGGGATCGGGCGATCCCAGATTCGGGAAGCATGGCCCACGGATGACACGGATCGGAAATCCGTGATGATCCGTTAAATCCGTGTCATCCGTGGGCTATTCTGTCGGTGATCTGACTTCGAACGGGATGAGGATCTGACCCGGCCCTTGCTGATCCGCCTCCTGCGCCCTCAGGTCAACATCAAAGACGGCGCGTAGACTGTTCCCGGCGCGGTCTTCAAGCGCGGGGTTGACCCGCAGATGATAGGGACCCGAACGCCAGGCCGCGGACGGGACGAAGCGCCATGCGGTCTCGCCCGCCGAGACCTCCGCCCGGCCGGAGACGCGCCCGCCACGCCCGTCGCGGACCTCGATCAGCTCGCCGAGGAGCGCGTGATCGAGCGGCTCCGGGAAGCAGAGCACGACCGGCTCGGCGCTCCCCGCGGGCGGCGCCTCGAGCCGCCACGCGCGGTGGTCCGGGGCGGCACGGTCGGCGGCAGTCACCGTGAACCTCTTTTCAAAGCCCGCGCCGAGCGGCTCGCCCCGCCCGTCGCGCCACGCGCGATCGATCACCAGGCAGTAACTGACTCCCTCCTTGAGCGGTGCCCCCTCATCGAGGTTGGCCCGCAGTCCCCGCTTGATTCTTCCGGGATCGAAGAGCAGCGTGAAGCGCTCGCGCCCCGGATCCCACAGCTCCTGATCCAGGCGCAGGAAAGCCCGCGGCACCTCGCGGCCCGCGGCGTCAAACAAGTGAATCCGCGATGCGGCCTCCCCCGCACTCATCGGCGCGGAGAAGTGGATGTAGACCCGGAGCTGGTTGGCCGGCAGCTCGCCGCCGCTCGGGTAGACCGCCGCGACCTCGGTCGCCGCCGCCGGCACGGCTTTCGGCAGGGCAAAGGTGGCGACGACGGCAGGCGCCGCGCCCGGGCCGCCTCCCCCGAACCGTGCCTTGAAGAGCGCGGCGTCGAAGCGCGCCGTGTAGTCCAGGCCGGCGACGAGCGGGAACCGCGGGTTGAAGCGCACCCGCCCCCGCTCGACGCCGTAGCGGCCGAGCATCGGCGGCAGATGGTCCCCCGGCGTGGCTTCCCGCCCCGGGTAGACCGCGAGTAATGCCCCCCAGTCGGCCGCCGACAGCCCGGCGCGCGCGAGCTTCGCCACGCCCGCCCGGTCCAACCCCTCCACTTCGACCGCGCCGGAGTCGCGGTCGAAGTGGATCGCCGCTCCCGCCGCGTCCTGCGCCTTGTGGAAGCACAGGCCGAGCCCCGCGGCAACCACCAAGCCGAGTCCGAGCAGCGCCGGCCGACGCATGCCCTTGTGTCCGATTACATCCACTTTTTCGGCAGCGACCGCAGGTTGAGTGTCCCGTCGCTGATCCGGCGCTGGATGACGACGACATGGTTGGCGTTCAGGTTATCGAGCTGCATGACACCAACCTCCGCCACCGAAACGTAACCGACGCCCGAGGTGAGGTAGGGCGCCCCGACCGGCGTGGTCACCGGCTGCGCCCGGTCGATCTCTTCCGAGCTCATGCTCATCAGCGTCCGGTCGCTGTTGGCGATCAGGATGTGATCCTTGCCGTTCTTCTGGAAGCCGATGATGTCGAGCGGCCGGTTACCCCCGCCGAGTTCGGCCAGCGTCGTCCCGCGGAGGTGCTTCTTCGACTTCAGCTCGGCCAGCGGGAAAGCTGCCAGCGGCGCGCAGCCGTAACCGGCGAGCAGGGCCGGCTGCCCCTTGAAGTGGTAGGGCAGAAAGGTCTCGATCGGGGCATGCGTCTCGTAGCGGTTGTGCGAGGCGTGGTAAATCTCGAGCGTCGTCGCCGCGACATTTGGCTTGAAGGGGAACGGCAGCCGGCGCAGCGTCGAGGCGAATTCCTGGTTCGAGAGCCCGGCGACGAGCAACTCGCCGTCAACGAAAGCGAGGTCGGTGATCGCCAGCCGCCGCTTGCTTGCCCCGTATTGGGTCTTGGCCTCCGGGTCTGGGGCGTCGGCCAGGTCGGCCTTGGAGAAGGCGATCTTCTGGAGCGGGACCTCTTCGAGTTGCCCGCGTCGCGAGGCGCGCAGGACGAGCGGGATCGCATCCGACCCGCGCCCGCGCGAGACCGAAAGATAGATATTCTGCGACGCCGGGTGGGCGGCGAGGTCGTGAATCAGGACGTCGCCGGGAGCTACCCCGAGCAGGCTCGCGATCTTCTTGTCGATCTCCTTAATCTCGATCGGGTCGGCGCTCTCGTCCTTCGCCTGGTCCTTTACGTCGAGCGCGAAGACGGCCGCGCCGACCGAGTCGCCGACGAAGAGGACGCCCCCGGGGCCGACGGCGAGCGCCCCGGCCGACTTCAGGTTCGGCTCGCCGTAAGTCATCCCGAACGGCGCCGGCGCTGGCCGCGAGGCCGCCAGGCCCGCGCCCGCGACGGCCGCCGCCGCCATGATCATCAAGCATCTGCCTAGTTTCATCTTGCCCTCCTCTGGGTAGTGTGGGCACCTACGATACGACTGTCGGCGAGAAATGGAAGAGCAAAATGCGGGGCTTTTACGGCTCGTTCAAGCCTTTTACATCTTTTTACATAGTCAAAAAGAACACGGATGACACGGATGGGACGGATCGGCACGGATCGAGCCGCGGTCATCCGTCCCAGTCCATCTCATCCGCGTTCTCTACTTGAGCTGTGCGCCCAGCCACGCGACCAGCTTCTGCTTGTAGCCCTCCCACTCGGGGCGGCCTTCCCAGTTCTCCATCCCGTGCGGCGCGCCCTCGACGGCGTACAATTCGTGCCGCGCCCCGACCTCCGAGAGTCTTTGCTCCATGGCCACGCCCTGCCCCCAGAGGCGCTCGCCGGTCCCGTGGATGAGCAGGAGCGGGGGCATCTTGGCATGCGCGTGGTAGAGCGGCGAGTAGCGGCGCAGCGTCACACGCGCCTCGTCATCGAGCCGCGTCAGCCCGAAGAGCCGCGTCAGCAGTGAGCGCGGCGAGGCGTCGGTGACCATCGGCGCGAAGTCATAGACGCCGTAGAACGAGACGACTGCTGCGGCCGGCGCCGGCCTCTCGGTCGCCACCTGCGTCACCATCTGGCCGCTCGCCGACTCCCCGACGAGCGCGAGGCGCCGCGGGTCGACCCGGAATTGGGCCGCGTGCTCGCGCACGAAGCGAATGGCCGCGCGCAAGTCGTCGAGCTGGTCCGGGTGGCGCACCTGTGGCGTCAGCCGGTAGTCGATCGAGAACCAGGCGAACCCGGCGCGCGAGAGTGGCTCCAGGATCGGGGTCAGGTAGGTCACCTTGTCGCCCGCCTCCCACCCGCCTCCATGCGCCAGGATCACCGCTGGGAATGGCCCGCGCCCGGGAGGGACGTAAGCGTCGAGTCGCAGCCCCGTCCGCGCCTCGTAAACAATGTCTTTCTGTAGTGAAGTCAGGTACGGCTCGTGGTCCGGCCGCTCATGACCGAGCTTTTCGTTGAGCCACTCGATGACGCGCGCCTTGTAGCCCCACTGCTCGGGCCGCCAGTTCTCGGGCCGGTGAATCGCGCCCTCGACCGCGAGGTAGTCGCAGCGCCTCCCCGCCCCGCGCAGCGCGGCGCAGTACCCCTCCGCCAGCGCAGGCGGGACCTCGCTGTCCGCCGCGCCATGCACGACGAGCGTCGCCGGCGCCCCGCTCTCCGCAGCGCCCTCGTAGACCCCGCCGACGAGCACGGCCGCATGGACGCCCTCCGGCCGGCCACCGGCGAGCATCCCCGCCAGACGCGCGCCCGTGTCCTCGCCGAGCACGGCGATCCTCCCGGGATCGATCCGGAACTCCGCCGCGTGGCAGCGCACGAAGTCGAGGGCTGCGCGCGCGTCGTCGAGCGACTCGGCCGGACCCCCCATCCGGTAGTCGATCGCAAACCAGTTGTAGCCGGCGCGCGTGAGCATCTCGAGGAACTGCCCGATGAAGGCGGCGCGGCTCCCGGCCGGCCGCACGCCCCCACCACCTCCATGGATGACGAGCACCGCGGGACGGCGACTGCCGCGCCGCTGCACATAAGCGTCGAGCGCCAGAGCCCGGCCCTCGACCCGGCGGTAGACGATCGCGCCCTGCGCCCCGGGGACGATGTAGTTGCCTTCGGGGTTACCGACCTGCAAGGGCAAGCAGAGCAGCAGAAATCTCAAATTGAATCTTTGAGATTTGAGTTTCATGGCTTTCAGCGGTCAGCTCTCAGCCAAACCAGGGGGGCCTTTTCTGGCTGAAAGCTGACCGCTAGCTGCCTACCCCTTCTTCTGATATTTGGCGATGTAGTTGAGGGCGAATTCCGTGAGGTGTGGGGCCTGGCGCAAGCCGACTTTCTCGGCCTCCTTCTGCGCCTCCTCGACCGTATAGCCGTCGCGTAGGACGCGGCGGATCATCCAGAAGGCCCCGACGCGGATCGCCGCGGTGCAGTGGATGAAGGCTGGGCGGTTCGCCGGGTCGTCCGTGAGCTTGAGAAACTCGGTCGCCTGTTCCTCCTTCGGCTCGCCGAAGACGACCGGGATGTTGAAGTAGCGCAGCCCGAGCTCCTTCGCCTTGGCCGCCTCCTCGTCCGCCCGGTGCTCGCTCGGCAGGCGCAGGTTGATGATCGCCTTGACGCCCTCGGCCTTGAGCTGCGCGAGGTGCTCGAGCCGCGGCTGTCCCCCGGTGCAGAAGTCATGATTGACGCGCAGGAAGTTGCGGATCGGCGGGACCTCGGGCTGCTGCGCGCCGGCCAGGCCAGCCAACAAGATGATCGTCAAGATGAGCTTCGTCACGGCGTTCTCCTTTTCGTTCCTGATCAGGTTGCGAACCCGATCATACTATCATCCGCGCCGATCCGATGCCATCCGCGATCTCCGCTCACTCACTGCGCAATGCGACCATCGGGTCGACTCTCGTCGCCCGCCGCGCCGGCAGGTAGCTGGCGAGCGCTGCCACGCCAACGACCAGCGCGGCGATCGAGGCGAAGGTTGCCGGATCGGTCGCGCCCACCTCGAAGAGGAGGCGGGTGAGGACCCGTGTCACCGCGAGCGCCGCGGCGAGGCCGACGGCGACGCCGGCGAGTGCCAGCCTCAGCCCCTGGCCGACGACCATCTTGATGACGTCCGACCTCCGGGCGCCGAGCGCCATGCGCACCCCGATCTCATGCGTCCGCTCGGTCACCGCGTAGCTCATGACTCCGTAGACGCCGACTGCAGCCAGGGCGAGCGCCACGGCGGCGAAGATCCCGATGAGCAGCGTGCTCAACCGCGGCCCCGCGAGCGATGCGCCGAGCCGCTCCTCCATGGTCTCGACGCTCGAGAGCGGCAGCTCCGGGTCGATCGCGGCCACCTCGCGCCGGACCTCGCCTGCGTGGCCGCGCACGTCGGCCGAGGAGCGCGCCACCACGGTCAGCGACCGGCGCAGCCGCAGCAGCGTCGGGCTGCGCCCGAGCCACCCCTGGCTGAAGTCCCAATACATCTCCGGCGGCGCCTCACTCGCTTGACCCCAGTGGCGCACGTCGCCGACGACACCGACGACCTCGCCCCAGAGATCCGGGTAGCCGCCGAGCGAGATGCGCTTGCCGAGCGCGTCCCCCGCGGGCCAGAAGCGGCGCGCGAGCGCCTGGTTGATGATGACTACCCCTGGGGCCGGCCCGCGGTCCTGCTCGCCGAAGTCGCGGCCCTGTACTAGCGGGATGCCCATGGCTCGGAAGTAGCCGGGGCTGACCAGGCGGTACTGCGCGGTCGGCTCCTTGCCCGGCTCCGGGCGCGGCGCCCCGGCGATGAGCAGCGGCCGCTCACCGCCCATCCCGCTCACCGGCAGCGCGTGCGTCGCCCCGGCCGTCGCCACCCCGGGCAGGCGCCCGAGCCGGCCAAGCAGGTCCTCATAGAAAGCGGTGACCCGCTGCGGCTCCGGGTAGCGCGACTCCGGGAGCGAGAGGCGGAACGTCAGGACTCGCTCAGGGTCGAAGCCCGGGTCGGTCGCCTGGAGGCGCCAGAAACTCTTGATCATGAGCCCGGCGCCGACGAGCAGGACGAGCGAGAGCGCGACCTCGGTAACCACCAGCAGGCCCCGCGCGCGGTGGCGTCCGAAACCCGCGGTCATGTTGCGGCTGCTTTCCTTGAGCGCAGTCGTCAGCTCCGTCCGCGAGCACTGGAGCGCCGGGATGAGCCCGAAAGCGACCCCGGTGAGGAGCGCGGTCGCGAGCGTGAACCACAACACCCGGCCGTCAATCGATATCTCCCGCGCCCGCGGGATCTGGCCCGGGCTGAGCCTCACCAGCGCGTCAACGCCCCACAGAGCGAGCAGCAGCCCGAGCCCCGCGCCCAGCAGCGCGAGCAACACGCTCTCGGCGAGCAGCTGCCGCGCGATCCGGCCGCGGCTGGCGCCGAGCGCGGCGCGCACGGCTAGCTCCTTATGCCGGGCGACGCCGCGGGCGAGCAGCAGGTTGGCGACGTTCGCGCAGGTGATCAGGAGCAGGAACCCGACCGCGCCCCAGAGGACGAGCAAGGTCGGTCGGTAGCCCGCGACGACCACCTCTTTTAACGGCACCAGAGTGACCCCCAGGCCGGCGTTGAACCCGGGATTTTCCTGCCCCAGGCGATGCGCCATGACCGTCATCGCGGCGCGCGCCGCCTCGAGCGAGACGCCCGGCTTGAGCCGCGCGATCACCGAGAGGACGCGCCCGCTCATCCCGTTGAGACCCGTCTGCGGGTCGAGCGCCGCCGGCGTCCAAATCTCGGTCAGGTGACTCGGGAAGCTGACCTCTTCCGGCATGACGCCGACGATCGTGTGGGGCTGGCCGTCGAGCACCACCGTTTGCCCGATGACGTCCCTTGCCGCGTTGAAGCGCCGCTGCCACAGGCGGTGGCCGAGGATCGCGACGCGGTCGCGCCCCAGCCGCTCCTCCTCGGGCAGAAAGCCGCGCCCGAGCTGCGCGCTCACCCGCAGCAGCGGGAACAGGCTCGCCGAGACGCGCGCGCCGTCGAGCAACTCCGGCGCTCCCCCGCCGGTCAGCGTCAGGCTCCCCGTGACGAACGCGCTCATCTCCTCGAAGACCTGATTACCTGACCGCCAGGCGAGGAAATTGCTCGGGGCGACGCTGCTCCGGCCCGCTCCGCGCGCCGCAAAGGCTTCGTAAGCGATGACCAGTTGGTCGGCCTCCGCCACCGGCAGCGCGCGCAAGAGCACGGCATTGACGACGCTGAAGATCGCCGTGTTCGCCCCGATCCCGAGCGCCAGCGCAACGACTGCGAGCGCGGCCATGCCAGGTCGCGCCCGCCACATCCGAAAACCGAAACGGACATCTTGCCAAAGTGCTTCCACCATCGCCTCCATCGCTGTGGGAGCGGCCAAACCGTGCCTCTTCACCTGATTGGGACCGGCTATCCTCCGCGCCGCCGGCCGCCCTTTAGCCAAATCCCGTGCCACCGCGGCTGAAGGGATAAATGCAATGCAACATTACACTTAGCCAGGAATGGGTCGATGCCCTCAAGGATGGATGTGCGTTTCTGGGACTGCTTGATCCCAAAACTGAAATGCAGGGACGAGTCCTGCCCCGACAGCTGAGCGCATGGGCCGATCCGCCCACTCAAAATGGGCGGATCGGCCCATAGAATTCGTGAGATAGAAATGATAGATTCCTCACCGTAGCTCCCCCCCCGGGTGTTCGCTGCTCCTTGATAACCACACTGATAACCACACTCAACCGAGTGCCGTTGGGTCGCGCCCGAGGTGGGGCCCCGGCCCGCATTTTCGTTGCCCAAGACAGTCAATCATGGATGACACAATCAGAGGCACTAACCAAGTGGACGAGCTTGCGCTCGACGGCGCGCGCGAGCTGAGCCGCGCGCTCGGGGATCGGTTCACCGAACTTGTCCCTGACGCCATCTCCGACAGGGCTGCCTACTACATCGCCCGCGAGACCGCCAGCGCTCAACAGGTCCGGCTCAAGGTCCTGGGGGCGCGTACCGACGCCGACCTCGAGCTGTTCTATCTCGAGTCGCAGGCTGCCGCCCAACTCTCCCACCCACACATCGTCCAGACCCGCGAGGCTGAGGAGGCGGGCGGGGTTCACTTCTGCGTCATCGCCCATAAGCCAGGGTGTCAACTGCTGAGCGCGCGGCTCAAGCGGCAGGGGTGGCTCGAGCAGCGGGAGGCGGTTGAGATCGTGACGCAGTTGGCGCAGGCGCTCGAGTACGCTCACGAGTCAGGGGCGCTGCACCTCCGACTGCAGCCCGACAGGATTCTGCTGGCGCCTGACGGGACGGCTGCGATCTCGGATTTCGGCGTCATGGCGAACAGCCGACTAGGCTGGGCCTCTCTCGAGCGCGGCCAGGACTGCGCCCCGCCCTACATCAGCCCCGAGCAGCTCGCCGGTGGCGCGCCGGATCACCGCAGCGACCTCTACGCGCTCGGCGTGATTCTCTATGAAATGCTCACCGACCGCGTGCCCTACGACACGCGCGATTTGGAGCAGTTGCGGCGCAAGCACCTGATCACCTCGCCGCTCGCGCCTCACCTGCTCTCGACCGGTGTTCCCGAAGCGCTCTCCGGCGTCATTCTCGGGCTGCTCGAGAAGCAGCCTGGGGCGCGGTTCCGGAGCGCGGCGGCCTTCGAATCGGCCTTATATAAGTCGCTCACCCCCCAGCTGCGCTCGACTGTGCGAATCGCCAGGCCGCAGGTCACGTCCGCCCGGAAACCCGTAGAGATTCCGCCCCTCATTCCCGACATGCCCCCCGGTCCGCCACCTCCGCGGGCGGATCAGTTCGCGACGGCGGCGCTCGACGAGGCACCGCCGTCGCCCGAAGCCCCGGCGCCGCTGGTTGTGGATGACCCCGCCCCGGTTCTTGAGCTCGAGCCCGAGGTCGGCGAGACCCTGGCGCCCCCGCCGGTCTTGCCGGTCGCAGCATTCTCGACCGAGCCGGTCGCCGAGAAACCGGCCGCACCGCAATTCGCGGAGGTGGTTGAGCCGCCTGCCCTGGCGGCTGCGCCGTCGGCCGCCGCGATGGCAGTCACGAGCGTACCCGCTGCCGCCCGGCTTTCCATCCCTGCCCGCTTCTCCCCACGCCTCGCCGCAATCCGGGCGCAAGCCGCCGCCGCAGGGCTCAGATCGCGAACGCCGGTCTGGGCCGCGCTGGTGCTCGTTGCCACGACCGCAGCCCTGCTCCTGGCGCTCACGCGAATGGGCGCGCGGCCACAAGCCACGCAGTCAGAGGCAGCCGACGAGCGCGCGCTCGCCGCCGCTGTGACTTTGCCGACACCTGCCGGCGCTCCTGCCGCCCCGACGGCTGAGCCGATCTCGCCGGCTTACGGGATGACGGTTGAGGTCACACCCACCCCGGCAAGGAGTCGCGAGCCCGACACTCGGCCGGAGGCCGAAAACCCGGAGTTGAAGCCGACGCCCCAAGCCGCGAGCAAGCCCACGCCGCAGGCGGCCCAACTGCCGTCGGCGACGCGCGCGGCGGCGGGTTTGGCAGGGCTCGTCCGGGCGACGCCGAGGGAAGTCTCCGGCGCCCCACTCGGCCCGCGGGCGGCGGAACCAGCCCCGCCCCCCCCGACATCCGCACCAACCCCCACCCCGACGCTTGCGCCTGGGCCGACTCCGACATCCCGGCCCGTCCAGCCGCCGACCGGGCTGGTGCTCGGCTCGGTCGTCAGGCGGGTCAAGCCCGACTACCCGGTAATCGCCAGGAACGCGGGCGTCAAAGGGGCGGTCATGGTCGAGGTTGAGGTCAACGAGAAGGGCCGCGTCAAGTCGGCACGCGCGATCTCGGGACCGATGATGCTCCGCGGCGCGGCCGAGGCCGCGGCGCGCCACTGGCGCTTCACCCCGGCCATGCTCAACGGCACCGCGATCAAAGTGACCAGCAACATCACCTTCTCTTTCCAGGACTGATGCATGTACACGGAGTTTTACAGCCTGAGTGAGATCCCCTTCAACATCGCCAACGACCAGAAATTCCTCTTCAAGACCGAGAACCATCTCGACATGATCTCGAACCTGCAGTACAGCCTCCAGTATGACAAGGGACTCCTGGTGGTGACGGGGGAGGTCGGGACGGGCAAGACGACGCTGCTCCACGCGGCAATGGGTCACTTCAATTTCAAGATCAACACCGTCTATATCTTCAACCCGTTCCTGACGGTCACAGAATTCTTCATCCAGCTCAGCGACGAGCTGCAGCTCCCCCGCTCCGGCTCGAAGCCGGAGTTGCTCACGCTCCTCCACCGACTGCTCCTCGAGCGCTACTCGAAGGGACAGCGGACCGTGCTCATCATCGATGAGGCGCACGGGCTCTCGCCGGAGCTGCTTGAACAGATCCGCCTCCTGCTCAACTTCGAGATGCGCAGCCGCAAGCTCCTTCAGATCATCCTCTGCGGCCAGCCCGAGCTCCGCGACACGCTCAACCGGCCCGACCTGCGCCAGTTCAAACAGCGCATCTCGCTCCACTGCCAGATCCAGCCGCTCAGTCTCTGCGAGGTCGACAAGTACATCCGCTTCCGCCTCAAGACCGCCGGGGCCCTGCGCGTCGACCTCTTTGCCGACGACGCTGTCGAGCTCATCGGCGAGGCATCGCGCGGCATCCCCCGCGTCGTCAACAACCTCTGCGACAACGCGCTCCGCTGCGGCGCCATGGCCGGGCATGCCCAGATCACGCGCCCGGTCGTCGAGGAAGTCGCCGAGATGCTCAGTCTCCAATGAGGATTGAAATCGATTTTAATCTTCAAAGGTTAAATCCGAAATTCATTCCTGCCTGAGCGCGGCCAGCGGGTCGACCTTCGTCGCGCGGCGGGCCGGCAGGTA
>Ga0075421_100009923_pt1 | contig 11737 bp, 10 predicted proteins | sample SoiMetdeltSBSDD5_FD_75292 | JGI IMG/M metagenome (GOLD analysis project Ga0075421, IMG submission 75292) | Bulk soil microbial communities from a Populus tree surrounding site in Tennessee, USA - Soil MetaG P. deltoides SBSDD5 | ecosystem: Environmental > Terrestrial > Soil > Tree plantation...
ACCACCTCTAGACCGGAGATCACCTGATAGATGTGCCGCATGTCGGCAGCCGACAGAGGTAGAACGCGGATCCCTTTGCCGCGACCGATCTCGATGTAGCCTTCCGCCTGCAGCCGGAGCAGGGCCTCGCGCACGGGGGTGCGACTCATGGCCAGCTGCTTGGCTGCGTCGGCCTCGTCGATCAGTCCGCCCGGCGGTACACGGGCGCTCTGGATCCAGACTTTGATCGCTTCATAGGCGGCGTCGGAGGCGCGTTCCATTGGGCTGTCCTGGCAGGTTATTCCGGCTTGTCAATCGGCGCCTGCTGGGTGCCCACGCGGATTGTGATGTCCTGCAACGAGTGTCGTGTAGCGCAACACGTGGAGTAAAAATACCGTGAGCGTCATGCGCTGCCGCGATCATCATGGGCCGACTATGGGTCAGTGGCTAGAACATTCACAACCTGACGGGCAATCAACCACCTTCCTGCCACTATCGAGCGTTCACTGCGTAGCCGACAAGCGACCAACCAAACTGAGCGTCTCCAGACGTGACCAAACAAACATGATCATCCCCGGCATCGTAACCACTGGCAGTCTTGCAATCGCAAAGATCGACGTCCTGCAGGTGCACGCGGCGGAACTGTACGTTGCTCCCGCGATCGGCGAGTACTTCGACTGCAGGTGTTGGCGCGAGCAGGAGGAGAGCGTTTTCTTTGGTCAGTGGGCCGACGTTGAACACGCGCGTGCGATGCTGGCCGCGATCCGATCGGCGATGGATGAAGCATTTGCCGAATTCTTCGAGACGGACGCTGGCAGCGAGAATCCAAAAATCTTGGCGGCAAGATTTTCCGAGGGCATGGGATCTCGGATCAGCCAGCGCCTGCGCCGCATGAAGGCCGGCAGACCTGCGAGCGTCCTGGCGCGAGGCAAGGACCTGGCAGCGGCTTTCGTGAAGCTGGTTCCGAGAACACCTATGAAGGAAGCCAGGTCGTTCAGTGCAACGGCCTACGCCGCCGGCGTTGAAGCCGGTGATCGCGTCGAGCTTCGTTCACGCGGAGCATGAGATAGACGGTCTATTCTTCCGATGACGGCGTCTTAGCTTTTTGTTTCTTGGCTCGCGTGGGGGCCGATTTTGGTTCAGCAGTCGCGCCTTCGGGATCAACATATCCTTCCGCTGCTTGCTGCTTGGCGTTCTGCACCTGGATTAGCTGCTTGCGCAAATGCGCGGCTGCTCGCAAGGCAGCGTTCTTTGCGTTTCGTTCGCTGTTCAGCAGCTCACGCGCCTGGTTGGCCGCGCGCTCGGCAGTTTCCCTGGCCGCCCGCTCACGATCCAGGTCAGATTCCGTCGTGTCGGTCCGCTTGGCGTCGTGCAATCGGTCCAACTCTTGGCGCGCGGCGCGCGCCTCATTCTCAGCCGCTTCTCTTGCAATGCGCTCGCGGTCCAGGCGCCCTGTCGCCTCCCGCGCCGCCTGTTCCGCCGTGGCTCTTGCGTTCGCCTCAGTGCTCAGCCGGCCGGTCGCCTCCCGCGCCGCCTGCTCCGCCGTAGCTCTGGCGTACGCCTCAGTGCTCAAGCGCTCTTGCGCAATGCGAGAGGCGCGATCCTCCACCTCCTTTGCGGCAGCCCCCAGGGTACGCTGCTCTCGCGTCATCGCGACATACATGCCTCCCGTGACGCCCGATATGGCTATGCCCGCCAGGATAGCGAAGGCCATGGCCAACCGCTGCGGGCCACGCCTATCCTGACCGGCCGATGCAGCATGCAGGCCAGCAGCGCGCTTGCCTTGCCATGGATCGTAGGTGCCCACATTCCAGATATGACCCTCTGGATCGCGGCATGCGTAGCTGCGTCCTCCGAAATCATCGTCCTGTATGTCCAGAATGATCTCGGCGCCGGCAGCCTTTGCCCTGGCGTAGTGGGCATCTGCGTCGCCGACCAGCAGATAGCAACTCTGCGTCTCGGCACCGCCGATTTCATGCGGCTGCTTCATGTACCTGTCGAGCGCGCCGTCGCGAACAGTGGCAAGCATAAACATCGCGTCGCCAAAGGTCAGCTGAGCGTAGTGCACCACGCCGGCTTCGCTGGTGGCGACCAAGTGCTTGTTGAATGCGAAAGCGGCACAGAGCCAATCGCTCGCCGCGCCGACGTCATGATACCTCATCGCCGTTGCAATGCTCGGCACGGAAGATTTGGCCACGCCTTTGACCTCGCCTGCGAAGTGGCTCGTTGCTGGGCACGGTGCGACGATCCCGAACGGCAATCCTTTTAGTGTAGGCCCACGCCGCTCGGAGCCAACCGAGCAGCCAAAGGTCGTCCTAAATCGTGTCGGATTTGTCACAGCACGCAGCGCCAGCACCCCTGCGCCTTGCGTTGGGGTAGCCTTGCGCGCCGGCGAGGTCGGCTGAACGCTCGAAGGCGTGCATTGCAGGCGCGCCTCGTGATGGTGGGCCCACGCCAATTGGTCGACGCCCAAGTCAATCTCTACCTCGGGCTCTACCTCGGGCTCTACCTCGGGCTGCAGAACGCGCATTCTGCGCTCGGGAGTGGTTGTGAGTTTTGATTGGCCCTGCAAGCATTTCGCCTTCACAGTGCGGGCGGACGATTGGTCCGCTGTCGGGGAAATGTCAGGCACATTTTTGGGGGCTGCAGTTTTTTTCTGCAGAGCGTTGGGGGAGTATCAACATGCAGGGTACAACGCGGCGAAATCTTATTCTTTCGGCTGCGGTGGCGGCGGCTGCCTTTGGCATCAACGGCCAGCTAGCGATCAGTGCACCAGCGCGCCGGAGCAAGACGCCTGATCCGGCGCAAGGGTTTCATCGCTTTCGCATAGGAGCAGCCGAGTGCACGGCCCTGTACGACGGCATTTGGGAGAAAGTCCACGATCCGGGATACTTCAAGAACGCCAGCCTGGACGAAACCAAGCAGGCCCTGGCAGCCGCGGGGCTAACCACCGCGTTCGTCCCGATCCCGATCTCGGCGCTGGTCGTAAAGGTCAATGGCAAGCTGACGTTGTGTGATGCGGGCGGCGGTGGACAGGTGCAGTCCTTCAATCCGCAATCGGTGTTCGTCTCCGGCAAGATGCTCACCAACATGCGGGCGGCCGGCATCGATCCTAGGCGGATCGAGACGATCCTGATTTCGCATTTCCATCCCGACCACATTTTTGGCTTGCTGGCCGACAAGACCAACGCCCCGGTGTTCCCCAATGCCGAGATCATCGTGCCGGCCGCCGAGTACAAGTGGTGGACGGACCCTTCCCTGATTGGCCGGCTGCCCGAGGCACGCAGGCCGCTCGCCCAGCGCATCCAGGCCGTCATCCCGAAGTGGAAGAATGTGCTGCCGGTCGAGGGCGAGGATGAGGTGGTGCCTGGCATCCGCTTTGTCGCCGTGGCGGGCCACACGCCTGGTCACACCGCCTTCCACCTCAGCTCCGGCAACGGGCAGCTGATGATCACCGGCGACACCGTTTACCTGCCGGCGCTGGCCGGTGTGCACCCGCACTGGCAGGGCGTCTACGATCTAGATGGCCCGATGGCCGAGGCCTCGCGCCGAAAGCTGCTCGACCGGGTGATTGCCGACAACATGATGCTGTGCGGATCGCATTTTACTTGGCCTGGAGTGGGCCGGATCGCCAAGGATGGCAACGGCTACGTGTTCGACATGTACAAGCCTCGTCGGCCGAAGAAAAAGCAGGAGGTATAGAAAGTCGAGCCAACCCTTCTCAACATCGCAATGGTTGCTGCCCGTCGCAGACGGTCCTCTCGCTGATGGGCACGCGGCGGTGCTCTCGAGAGACAAGCGATGAAGACAGCCTATGATATTCTTGGCGTTCCTCGTCATGCGGACGACGAGGCGATCAGGGCGGCATACCGCAGGGCTGCCAAAGTCCACCATCCCGATCTGAATGCGGGCGACAAGGTCGCTGAGCAGAGCTTCAGGCAGCTTGCAGCCGCCTACGAGGTGCTGAAGGACCCTGAGCAGCGAGACGCCTATGACGTGTCGTTGCGAAAGCGCCGCTTCGGCAAAACCGCGAGCGTAGTTGCTGGTCTGATATGTGGTGCTGGCCTAGCTGCGATGCTGTTGCTGTCTAAGACGCTGGGGCCATTGCCGCAGCCGCAGTCGCGGCACGTGGTACTTACAAAGGCCACCGAACCCCGCGATGTGGCAGCGCTTGATGATGTCGGTAGGCAGCAGACCGGGGTGAACGAGCGCGTGGTGAGTGGAGCGGCAACCAGCGCGGAGCTCCACGAGGACCAGCCTCGACATATCGAGCAGCTCGCCAACAAAGAGGAGACGAGTGCCGCCGGCCTCGACGTTGCGATGCCGCTGGCGTCAATAACGAGCCAATTGAAGCAGGAGCCGGTGAAGCGCGACACGATGCAGTTCTGGGTATCCGTTGTGCGCAATCCGGAAGCCTTCCAGGACAAACCCGGCCGCTCTGAGCTCTTACAGGCGATCGACACAGGGGATGACGCGCGCCTCCTGCGCGCCCTGAGCATGGCTGCCGACGGGCCGATCGCGGAGCGCGCCCGGCGGCGTCTGACCCATCTGTCGAAGGCGATCATGATGCTGGATGCCGAGGATGGGGAGGGTGCGGGAAGCCTTGGGAGTAAGGCAGAAGCAACCCCTTCCAGCGATGCGGCGTTCTACCTGACGCGCTCTGGGCTCCATCTTCGCCGAGGCAACTTTGATCAAGCGATCACGGATTGCGACGAGGCAATTCGGCTGGAACCCGGCAAGGCACATGCCTACGGCCAGCGTGGCAAGGCCTGGGCCGGCAAGGGTGACACCGACCGCGCCCTGGCTGATTACGATGCTGCGATCCACCTCGATCCACACAATGCCAATCTGCTTCGCGAGCAGGGGGTTCTGTGGCGCCAGCTAGGTGATCTGGATCGTGCGCTGGCAAGCTTTGACCAGGCCATCAGGTTGGGGTTCTCGGACGCCATCGCCTACAACGAACGCGGACAAGTGTGGCTGCAGAAGGGACGCTACGAGCGGGCAATCGCCGACTTCAACCAGGCGCTGAAGGTCAATCCTGACTTGGTCGGCGCGCTCATCAACCGCGGCATCGCCTGGCGCACAAAGGGTGCGCTCGATCGAGCTATTGCCGACTTCGGTCAGGTGATCAGCATCGACCCGAACCTGCCAGCGGCCTACTACAATCGTGGGCTGGCGCGGAGCCAGAAGCAGGACGTCGAACTGGCGATGGCCGATTTCACCAAAGCGTGGGAGTTGCTGCCGAGCACCTGGTCGCCGCTGGACCCTCAATAAGGGCCCCGCGCTCGCGGCCGCGTGCCGTGACGCCTTAGTCTAGTCCGGCGATCACGGCTTCGACCTTCGTCACCAGGGCAACGTTCTGCATCGCATACTCGATGGACGCGCGATGCCAGTCGGCGTTCATGGTCGAGCAGCCGTCCTCCGGGATGATCATCACGTACCCCTTGTCGGCGCCCGTGCGCGCCGTGTGCTCGATGGACATGTTGGTCCAGGCCCCGGTCTCGATGATGATGTCACGCCCCTCCGCCCGCAGGACCGTTTCCAGGTTCGTTCCCTCCCAGGCACTCATCCGGGTCTTGCGGATGACGTGGTCGCCAGGCTGGGCTTCAAGCCCAGGCACAGGTTCCGCGCCCCAGGTGCCTTCGACCATCGCGTTGGCATCGAGCGCGCCTTCGAACAGTGGCGCATTGAGCGTCATGTCACGGCTGTCCGCGCGCCGCGAAAACCACACGTGGATGACCGGCACCCCACGCCGTCGGCAGTGCTCTGCGAGGCGCCGCACGTTCTCGATGGCGTTCTGCTCGCGACAGTGGACCGGCGAGCCGGAGCTGGCGAACGCACCGCCCTCCATGACCACGTCGTTCTGCATGTCCTGGATGATGAGTGCGCAGCGCGACGCGTCGAGCTGCAGATGGCCCGAGTTGGCAAAGACACCGGCGGTCGCGGCTGATGCGGAGGCTGGCTCGGACCTTGATGAAGCAGCAGCCGCCGGTTTGCGGGCGCGCATAAAGGGTTCGTTGCGCGGACCGACCTTGACGTCGATTGCATAGACCGAGGTCGTCGCGCATACGTAAAGCGTGCGCCAATCAAGTCCACCCCAGTGCAGGTTGGCGCTGAGCTCGGGTATTGCCACCTTGCCGATATGGCGGCCGTCCGGAGCATAGACCCATAGGCCCCCCGGAGCCGTCACCCAGACGTTGCCCAGTGCGTCACACTTCATGCCGTCCGGCAGCCCAGGCTTCATCACATCGCGGATGCCGCTGGCGAACATGCGCACATTGGCCAGGCTTCCGTCGGCGCGGACGTCGAAGACGCGAATGTTGGCTTGTTCGGTGTCATTGACGTAGAGCTTGGACTCATCGGGAGACAAGCACAGCCCGTTGGGCTGCGAGAACATGTAGCGATCAACCAGCAGTCTGGGTTCGTGACTGTTGGGCGCGATCCGGAATACGCCCTGCCAGCCCAATTCCCGCGCCCGTTCCACTCCGTAGTGCGGCATGCGTCCATACCAGGGATCGGAGAAATAGATCGCGCCGCTCGAGTGCACACACAGATCGTTCGGGCTGTTGAGCTCATGCCCGTCGAAATGGCTCGCGATGACCTCGCGCACGCCGTCCGGCCGGAAGCGGGCGACGCAGGAGGTGGCATGCTCGCAGGCAATCAGGTTGAGGGCGGCATCGTAGGTGAGCCCATTGGCTTTGTTCGACGGCTGCAAGACCTCGCGCACGCCACTGCGGTCGAGGCGACGGCGCACGTCGGCGGGCATATCGGAGAACAGCAGATACTGGTCGACTGGATGCCAGATCGGCCCCTCGGTGAACGTGAAGCCCGTCCCCAGCTGTCGCACCGGTGCATGCTCGTCGATCAGCTGCCGGAATGTGGCATCGAGGGCATCGTGGGCCATGGTTGTAACCTTCCGGAGGCGGCCTGGCCGCCGCGACGTGCGGTTGGACGTGTAGGAGGATCAAGCTGGGAACCAATCGCGCCGATAAACCGTCTGGCTGACGGGACCCGGCACCGCATAATCGAGGCGCCCGACGACCTGGCCGCGTTCGACTTTGGCTGGCTTGTCATGCACCGGCAGCAAAAACTTGGACGAGTTGAGCAACTTCTTGATGGCGGCCTTCTCGGAACGCTTTGTTCCGGCGTGGTTGCCCGTCACCTGCACCTCGTGGGAGTAGATGACGTGATACGGCTCGATGATCTGGTCCTGGAAGTCGTAGATGACATCGCCGCAGATGGTGGCGCGCCCCTCTGCCGTTTGCACGTGGATGTTCATCGATCCCTCGGTGTGGGCGTTGGCCGCCTCCATCACAACGCCTGGAATGAGCTCGATCGGACCGGACAGCTCCAGGTCTTCCAGCCGGAGGGCATGGCGGGTGTGCAGCCGCTCGATCAGATGCTGAATGTCGGGTTTTGGATACTGTGGATGCATCAAGCCGGAAACGGAGCACTCAAGCTCGCGCCGGTTCATCACGACAGTGGTATTCATCGGGAAGTGGTCGTCCTTGCCCGCATGGTCGATGTGAGCGTGGGTGTGGCAAACGAAGCGAACATCGCCGACCTTGACCCCGTGGCGGGCGAGTTGGTTCTCGATCATGTTCTCGTGGTGCTGCAGTCCCCGCATGCCGAGCGTTTCCATGATCGCATTGTCGCGATAGCCGGTATCGACAACGACGGGGTATTGCCCGCCAAGGATCAAGAACCCGTAGGTGTGCACGCGCCTCGTCCGACCGCAGCCACGGCCGAGCACCAGGAAGCTCGATTCGAGTTCGATGTCGCCAAAGTCCAGCACCTTGATTTCTAACGCCATCCCTGGGCTCCCTGTGTCACAACCGGTAAACCCGGCTTGCCGTACCGTGAAAGACTGCAAGAGCCGCCGCTGCGGCGCCTGCGCTGAGTTTCGTGGCCAATTGGCTGACCGCGCGCCGGTGAGCGCCAAGCAGAGCCGCGTAGTCGGTCCACAGTTTCTCGATTGGAAAGTTCGAGCCCCATAGACAACGCTGCGGCCCGAACGCTGCAACCGTCTCTTGTATGACCCGCGCGATGTGGTCTTCGTCGTTGCGATGCATAAAGGTGCCAAGGCCCGAGAGCTTCGCGTAGACGTTGGGCTCTTTCGACAGAAGCGCCATGCTGTCGCGCCAGCGGGTCCAACCGGTCGGCGAGGTATCCTCCAGCATTCCGGCGTGCTGCAAGATGAACGGTACGTGTTGACAGGCGCGCGCGAGCTCGGCAGCACCGGGCATCTGGTCAGCAAAAACCTGCAGGTCGAACGACCATCCGTAGTCCGCTAGGCGGGCGACGTTTGCCTGCACCGCGCGTCTGCGGCAAAGGTCCGGATCGGCAGCGAAGCGGTACAGGGCATTTTCGTGCCAGTGGAACTGCTGGCGGACGCCGCGTACCCGCGGATAGCGCGCAAGGCGATCCAAGGCCGGGCGGACGTCTGCAACGGTCATGTCAGCATAAGCGACGATTGCGTGTGGCCAACCGGTTTCGAGGGCCACCGTCTCGACCCAGGCGACTTCTGCTTCGGCGCGGTCGACCGGCCAATTGGCTTGCACGTAGACCGCCTTCTCGACGCCAGCAGCCGACGCCTCTGCCTTGTACTCGGACATCGGGTAGTCGCGGCGGATCGCCTCGTAGGGACCGAAGATGCGCGGCTGCATTGGGCCGACGAGCCACGCCAGATCGGCCTGGCGCCAGACGTGAAAATGCGCATCGATCGTCCTCATCGGCGCGCTCCCTTGGCGAAGTGCAGGATTTCGCCGGCTATTGCTTGCGGGCTGCTGCCGTTGCCAAGCCGGTCGAGCATCGGCGAGATCGCACGCAATGCTTCGGTCTTGGGCTGGAACTGGGCGTCGGCGGCCAAGGGCGTGAGCCACAGCACGGACCATGCTATCTTATCGAGGCGCGACATCGCTTGACTGAGCATGTGCGGACCACCGCGCTCGAGCCCATCGGAAAGCACGATCACCATCGCCCCCCGCGCAAAGCTGGCAAAGCGCGGCACAGACAGGAACACCTGCAGCCCCTCGCCGAGTCGCGTGCCGCCGTCCCAGTCGGCAACAAGGCCGGAGGCATGCTGCAACGCCTGCTCGCGATTGCGCCGCGAGAGCGCGCGCGTGACGCGGGTTAGCCGGGTGCCGATCGTGAAGACTTCGACCTGCTCGCCCGCCTGAACAAGCGCGTGCGCCAACCGCAATGCGCCTTCGGTACCGCCTTTCATCGAACCGGAAATGTCGATCAGCAGCAGGACGCGGCGCTGCCGCTGCTTGCGCATTCTTCGCAGCAGACGGGCGACCTCGCCGTCGCGCCGCATCATATGGCGAAATGTCCGGCGCGGATCAGCCATGCGGCCTTTGCCGCGCACCGTGCGGCGTGCGCGGCGGCGCGGCAGCGCCTCTGGCACACGCTTTGCGAACGCGCGCAGGGCCGCGGCCTCGTCATCCACGAAGCGGCGCGCAAACCCACGTTCTGCAACCGATGCGTCGGCGCCCGAGGGCTGTTCGTCGTCGGCAGCAAGCATCGGCTCGAAGGTGCCGGCATCGAAGGCGTTCGGCATGTCCTCGGGCTCGCCAGGCGCCGGCGCCGTCAGGACTCGACCGAGAAAAATTTCGTCGAACAGGGCATCGAACTCCGCGTGCCGCTCCGGCGCCGGCCCAAACGTGGCATGGGCGGCGCGGCGCAGATCCAGAAGGCTGTTTGGGCCGAGGAGCCCGGTCGCGGCAATGAACGCCTGCGCTTGTTCGGGCGCAGCCAGGTACCCGGCCATCCGCAAGGCTTGGGCAAAATTCACAAACGGGGCGAGGGGCCGCGGCAATGTCATGCGGCATTGCCCATGATCAGCGCATCGATGCGCGGTGCCACGTAAGCGAGGTCGTCCTGGTCCTTCAGCACGACGCCAATTGCCCGCGCGAACGCCCGGGGCCAGGGCACACCCTGCTCATTCAGGATTGTTGCAGCCTCCGCCCATTCGACGGTCTCGGCGACACCCGGCGGCTTGGCAAGTGGTTCGCCACGCAGCCGGCCGACGGCCGCGACGATGCGATGAGCGGTATCGCGCGCAACGACACTCGATCGCATCATCACGATCTCAGCCTCGAGTGCCGGATCCGGATAGCCGATCCAGTGATACACGCACCGTCGCCGCAGCGCCTCGTGCAGTTCCCGGGTTCGGTTGGACGTGATGATCACGACCGGCGGTTCGCTGGCGCGGATGGTGCCGCGCTCCGGGATCGAGATGGAAAAGTCGGAAAGGAACTCGAGCAGGAAGGCCTCGAACTCGTGGTCGGAGCGATCAAGCTCGTCGATCAGCAGGATGCGCTCACGCGGCGTTTGCAGCGCCAGCAGCATTGGTCGCGCTACTAGGTACTCGTCGGCGTAGAGATTGACGTAGTCCGAGCCCGCTTGCCGGATTGCCAGCATCTGGCGCGGAAAGTTCCACTCGTACATGGCCGCCGATGCGTCGATCCCCTCGTAGCACTGGAGGCGGACCAGCTCGCGGCCCAGCACGGAAGCGATCGCCTTGGCCGCTTCCGTCTTGCCAACTCCAGGAGAGCCTTCGAGTAGCAACGGCTTGCCAAGGGCCAGCGCCAGATAGGCGGCCGTGGCAAGACCTTCATCGGCAATGTACTGCGCATCACGCAGCGAACGGGCCAGCGGCTGCGGACCATCGATACCAAGGATGGAACGGCGCACCGGCATGACTTACGCTGCTCCTGCGGCCAGCCGCCGGCGAGGCTTGGCGCCGCCGTTGGCACGGATGCCGCGCAGGATCTTTTCCGGTGTGATCGGCAACTCGTCGATGCGCACGCCGACCGCGTCGTAGACGGCATTCGCGACGGCAGGAAGAACCGGGTTCGCGCACATCTCACCTGGCCCTTTGCCGCCGAATGGACCATCCGGCGCGGGGCGCTCCAGCACCGAGATGTGGTGGGGCGCAACGTCGCCGGGACCAGGCATCAAGTAGTGGTTGAAGTCGACGGGGCCATGGCTGCGGTCGGGATAATAGGGCTCGGTGGTTTCCCACAAGGCATGACTCATGCCCATCCAGGCGCCGCCGACCAGCTGCTGCTCGACGAGCTTAGGGTTGAGCGCGCGACCGAGTTCGTAGGCCGATTGCATATCGCGGACTGCAACTTCGCCGGTCTCATCATCGACCTCGACCTCGACGAGTAGGGCTGCATGCGCAAAACAGGATACCGGCGTCATCTCGCCGGTTTCGGGATCCACCTCCGACAGCGGGATGAGAAAGATGCCGCGCCCCGAGACCGTGCGACCCTGCTTGAACTGAGCAGCCTGGCAAGCGGCCATGGTGGTGATCGATCGGGATGGTGCACCGTTGACGTGGATGTTGCCGCGGCCATCGGTGACCAGGTCTGCCGCGTCGACTTCCAGTTCCTCGGCGGCCGCTTCCAGCATGACGGCGCGAGCTTCCTGGGCGGCCTGGATAACGGCATTGCCGACGCGGTGCGTCCCGCGCGAAGCAAACGAGCCCATGCAGTGTGGACCGGTGTCGCTGTCGGCCGTGTCGACGTACACATCGGCCACCGGCACGCCGAGGGTTTCGGCCGCGATCTGGCGGGTGACGGATTTCATGCCTTGACCAAGATCGATCGACGACAAGGCGACGGTGAACTTGCCGTCGGGATTGGAGTGGACGAGCGCCTGGGACGGATCACCACCGAGGTTCATGCCGATGGGATAGTTGATTGCCGCAAATCCGCGACCACGGTGCAGGCCCATCAGCGCCTCCTGA
>Ga0075421_100009925_pt1 | contig 11736 bp, 14 predicted proteins | sample SoiMetdeltSBSDD5_FD_75292 | JGI IMG/M metagenome (GOLD analysis project Ga0075421, IMG submission 75292) | Bulk soil microbial communities from a Populus tree surrounding site in Tennessee, USA - Soil MetaG P. deltoides SBSDD5 | ecosystem: Environmental > Terrestrial > Soil > Tree plantation...
GCGCGGCTCAGCATCGCGGCCGCGCCGACCTGTTCGTAGCTGAGCATCCGGAACAGCTCGCCGAATCCGTCGAGCCGTTTCTCGAACAGCTTCGCGAGCGCTTCGTAGGTGCTGTCGCGTGAGGTGATTCCCGTTCCACCGGTCGTGATCACGACGTCCGCCGACACCGTCGCGGCGCGCACCGCCGCTGCGACCGGCTCTGGATCGTCCTTGAGGATCTTGCGCCCGGTGATGATGTGGCCGCCGTTTCTCAGCGCCTCGACAATCGCGGCGCCACCCGTGTCGTTCGCCTCGGTGCGCGTGTCGCTGATGGTGAGGACGAAGACGCGGACGGAAGCGGGCGCGTCAGCGCGGTGGGCAGTGGGAGCGTCCACGTTTGGATTATATGAGCCGCGGTCCGCAGCCCGCAGTCCGCAGCCCGACGACAACCGGCATTTCGGACCTCGGACCTCGGACCTCGGCCCGCCCGACGGGCGCAGTTGCGTGGTGACGGGCTGCGGACCGCGGGCCGCGGGCTACGGATCGCGTTTTCCGTGTGATATACTCACCGTTTCGTATCGCTCATGTCCGTGCTGATAGTGAGGACGTGAGCGCCCCTGCGCGCCCATAGCTCAGTTGGATAGAGCGTCTGGCTACGAACCAGGAGGTCGCACGTTCGAGTCGTGCTGGGCGCACCAACCAATCCACGAACAATCAATGAGTTACGGCTGGAGTCGTTTCCGGCTGTGGTTCCCCCACTGGCGGCTGTGCGAGGTTTGTGCGAGCCGAGTCCCGTTTCTCGATGGCCGCTCGCTGCCGCTGAATCGTGGTCGCCAGATAGGTGTTTGTCTGGGTCGCACTGCGATGACCCAAGAAGTCGCGCACGTCGGTCAGGCTGTTGCCGGCGTCCAACATGCGGCTTCCGGCTTCGCGTCGTAGGTCGTGGAACGTCAGGCCGGTGATACCGGCCCTCTGACACGTCAGCTTCCACGCGGTCTTGAACGACTTGATTTGCCCGCCGGTTTCGTCTCCGAAGACAAACGCCTCCGCCCCGTTCGGTTCGCCGTCCGGTCCCAGCTGCCGCATCTCCATGATGGCGGCCAGCCGTGGCGAGAAAAGCACCATCCTCGCCGTCTCTGTTTTCGCCACCGTGGCCGGCAGGTGAATCACCCGCTCGCGCAAGTTGACGTGCTTCCATTGGAGGCCGAGAATCTCAGCCCGCCGCATGCCCGTATCCAGCGTGGCCTCGATGCAGGCCCGAAGATGTGTGCCCGACGCAGCCAGGAGTCGCTCTTCCTCGCCGTCTTCGAGTCTCCGCGAGCGCGAGCCCTCAACCTTCCGGTCTGCCTTGATGACGGTCTTGCCGCCCTTCACGAACGGCGAGGTGTCCGTATATTCCTGCTCGATGGCCCACGCGAACAGATGCCGGAGCCGTTCCAGTAGACGATTGGTCGACACGCGCCCAGCCTTCGTGCTCCTGACTGCCACCTGCGCCTCCTTAGTCAAGTCGGCAGAGACGGGTTTATCGCTTGCCCTCAGGGCCTCGACCTGCGCCCGCGTGACTAGACGCGCCTCATGTGCGAGCCGCCGTTCAAGGCGGAACTCCTCAATCATCGGCTTCGTGATGGCGTCAATCGCTCGACCACCGAATGCCTTCACGAGCACCCGCACTTGACGTTCCATCTCCTTTTTTGCGTTGGGCCGTCTATCGGGGTGCTGCACGTAATCGGAGATGTAGGTTGTCGCGATGGCCTCCAGCGTGCGCTTGGTCGCCGGCAGGGGCGCCGCCGACTTGCCGGCGTCGACGGTGTTCTGCCACCAACGGAACAGCGTCTGTGCCTCGGTCTTCAGCATCACGTAGTCGTGGGCTTTCTTGGCCCACTTGTGGAGGCTCACGCGATGCTCCACACCTCCGTGCGAATAGTTCCCATGCCACGGATGCTTGCAGTCGTTCCAGGCGGTCGGGGAGCACCCGCACCGTTTACGGATGCCCCCGTTCACGCGAGCGACGACGGTGCGCCCGTCTGCCAGATTGCGTTCTGCGAGCCTACGTCGTTTCTCTCTGCTCATCTCTGTCTGCCTTTCGCCGCCATCACCGTACCGCCTGCACCGGCTGCAGCTGCATGAGGATCCGCTCGATCAGTTGCTGGTCTTGGTAACGGAGAGTCTCGAACATGCCGAGCAGCCAGTTGCGCTCTTGGGTCGTCAGCGGGGGACGCTTTGGACGTGGCAATGGTGCGACATCCGTTGGACGCGAAACGATCTTGAGCTTGGACATGTGGCCTCCTTGCCGGAGACCGAGCAGGGTCTGCTACTCTTGAAGGCAGAGCCGACTCGGCGTTCAGGCGCTGAGTGGTTTTAGGGGCGCCGGCTCGCGCTTCCAACGCGGCCGACGTCCCGACTATCCCACCATTCCAACGCTTTTTCAAGCGAATAGCGGAAACGCGCGTTGATGGCGTTCGTATTCACCGTGCCGGGCAACCTGTCAAATCGCGTGGTACCATCCGCGGCCATGCCGATGCCAAAGTTCATCGAATGCGCCAACGCTGGGCACCACCAGGGCGATCTGATATTTCGTCTTATTGCCGAAGACGGCCAAGTCTTCGAGTTCCAAATCACGCTCGACTGCTTCATGGGCCTGTTTACGATGGGCTGGAAGGTGGCGGAGAACCTTCCGCCGGCGCCGGCAGGTAAAGAACTTCGGACAACCGGACTTGAATCAACGCAGCTAGCGTTTGCAACCGTCAACACACAGCCGGGTCTAGCCCTGGTGTCAGGACCATTGGTGCTTGCATTAGCACTAACCGAACAGCAAGCGGCCTCCCTACGAGACGAAATTGGTGCGTTTGTTGCGAAGATGGATCCAAATCGAGGTCAGACGCACTGACCGTCCATGACATAACGTCGTTATCACCCACGTAGCAATCTCCTTGTAGCAGCGATTCCCGCGGAACCGGCCGACGCTTATGGCAGGTTCCGCATGCTAGGATTCCCACACACATGGCCGGCATCAATCGCTGGAAGTCTCCCGAGTTGCGTGCGCTTCAGCACAAACGCGAACAGCCAAAAGACCGTGTGAAGCCATGCGTGTTCATTTCCTACCGTTTGCTGGACAGCGCCGTCGCCGGGTCCGTCGCGGCGTTCCTAATGGAAGCCGATATCGATGTGTATTTCTCAGACCGTGATGCCGTGCTCATGAAAGCGCTGGACGACAGCAACGATCGGAAGATCGTGCAGTCAATCGATGCCGGTATCGCTGAAGCTACCCACCTGCTCGGCATCATTTCGAATCAGACGAGAGGTTCATGGTGGGTTCCGTACGAGTTTGGAGCGTGCCGTGTCAGGAACGTTGATATCGCGCTGCTCGTGCTGGAGGAAGTCACCGAGTTGCCCTCATACATGAAGATCGCGCAGGTGCTTGCTGACGCGGCTTCCGTCACTGTCTGGGCCAGCAAAGTCAATCCAGTAGTCCTCAAATCCGCATCGGGACTACGCGTGCTACAGGCCCCTCGAGTGTCGCCGAGAAGTCGAGAGATTCGGTACGTCTCATGGTTGAACATCCTGCGTACCACCGGCTGAAGTGGTCTGAACGATATGCTTGCCTGATGGAGATCGTCGGGGAATGCCGACGAGAGCCCGAAAGACACCAGCCGTTCCGGGCTCTCGCTCGCGTGCTGAGCGCCGTCAACGCGGGCCACATCTGGACCCTGCGCTGACCGCCCCTGTAGTTGCGAACTCGTCCGAGTTCGATCCGGAGTGCCACCGCATGGCAACGGAGGGCGCTTCTGTTGCGTCGCGGAGAGCAGCGACGTTGGCCGCCGAAGCGCAGAACGGCCAGCCGGTCAAAGCGTTATTCCGTGCCGCCCGCGACCTATGCGGAAATACTCCAGCGTCCGCTGAAACTGCCGCTCAATCGGCGCCGCCACGTTGCGAAGGTCTTCCTCAGCGGCCCGCAGCTGTGCGGGCAGCGAGGGATTCTTCTTCTTGTAGCCGCTGAACTGATCGCGCGCTAGGAACAGGGCGCCTTGTGCGCCGTCGACTTCCTCCTCGGCCAGCTCGGCGAGTCGCTTTACGATGATCGGCGCCAGCGTCCTGATGCGCCGATCGTCTTGGGCATGGATCTGCTCGAGGAGCAAATCGGCCAAGTCCTCTGGGTCGGACATCGCTTGCGCGGCCGCGATCACGGGCAGCAAGGCGAGCGATTCCCGCTGCGCTCGTGCATGACGCTCGGCTTGCTCAAGCGACGTCTCTGCGGGTGACGGCGCCTGATGCGCAAACTGCGAGCGCAGCTGCGACACGATCTTGGCCTTTCGCTGTTCGGCGTCCTTCCGAGCCGCGGCCAAGTCAGCATCCTTCGCCGCATAGAGCGCCGCTTCCAATTCGCCATCAAGGGCGGAAATCTGTTCGTCGCGGAACGCCTTCGTATAGCGCGGGTCCGTTTCTATCGTGCGCTTCTTCTGCTCGTGTTGCTGAACGAGTCGGAGGATGCTGTCATCGAGCCCGCCCCCGCCACCGGCAATCACGCGGCCAGCCAGGGTTTTCAGATCCGGTTCCGGCGTTGATGTGGTCGTCGTTGTATCCATCGCTGTTTCCGTGCTCCTCGTTGTGGTTACTTATGAAACGCTGTGGTCTGGTCTTGTCACGACGCCAGCGACTTGAGCCGCTCGTGCGCGTTTGCGCGCAGCCGCTCGGCCGCAGATTGAACCGCGGTGGAACCGTCTGCCGGCATCTCCTCGATTTCGCGATCGACTTCCGATAAAACGGCAATTGGCATCTCCGGTTCGAGTCGACGTGCCGCGCGCTTTTTGATCCGCTTGGTCATCGTGTCGCCGAGCCGCAACGCGATCCCACGGCCCCACGCCTCGAGGTCATTCACTGGATCGTCTAGGAAGAACTCGGATGCGTACTCGATGGTGACCGCGGCCTTGTTGAACGCGGCCTCCGCGGCTTCCGGTGTCGGCGACGTCCACGCGAAGTAGAGACGGGCGATCTGGCGCTCGACATCCGCGGCGGCGGCGGCGACACCTTGCAGCATTTCGTTGAGTTCGGCGAATTGCAGCCGGATGGCTTCGGCGCTTTCCGCCTGGAGGGAGTCCCGCTCATATCGCATGTGCGCCATGCGGTAGATTTCGCGGGTGAGTTGGCGCACGTGTTCGGCGACGGTGGCCGGCACGCCCATGTTGGGGCTTTCGTACTTAACCTTTCCCTGAACAACGACGGCGCGAGTGGTGCCATACTCCGAGCCGAGTTGTTTTCGCGCTTGGTCGACGTCGCCGCCCTCGGAAACTTCGACGGTGAGTAGCGATGCGGCCTGGTCCCTGAGGACTTGGTCTTCCTCCGACATGCGGTTGTAGAGCGCCTGCAACACCTTGGCGCTAACGACCAACGGCCGGCCGAAAAACGGTCGCAGAATGGACGGCTTGGGCCGTAACACGACCAGCGGCACGACGTCGAGCCCAGGGATTCCCCCGTCGAGGAGTTCGCCCTTGGAGTTGAATCGCGCCCAGCCTTCGACATCCCACAAAAGCCACTGGACTTTGTCGGCACCCTCCAGTGGCTCGGCCAACAGGTCCGACTCCGGCGCAGCCTCGGCGAGCTTCACAGACTGCAACTGGTTCTTCGTGAGACGCCAATCAGTGATCGTAAGGGAGGGAAAATGCACTAGCCTCGGTTGCCCCTTTCGATCGGCTCGTGATGGGCCCGTGGGCTCGGTGCGTGGCATATCCACGAGAATGCCGGTGTGGCCAGTGACAAGGGACAGGGCCACGGCTTCTCTCATGAACTCGTCGGCGTCCGATCCCGCACCATTGACGTCCGTCCAGAAGGCTTGCAGGCCCTCGTCCGTCGTGGTGCGTCGTGGTGGCTGCGAGAAAATGTGACGCACATAGACGTCGACCAGGGCCTCGAGATAGCCGTGGTGACGCGCGAAGGTTTGGCGCCGCTCGTAGTCCTCCCCCTGTTCGTTCGTAAACCGCCACAAATACTCACCCGTGAGGAATCCGCCGGAGGATTCAAATTCATCAAGAAAGATCCGCCAGGACTCGGCTTGCATCGCGTAATCAGGATGCGTGCGGCGGAGAACCTTCGCGATGGCCTCCGGTGTGCTGTCATCGGTGAGGCGACGGACGAATTCCGGAAGCCGCTCGGGGTCTGGATTGCTAATGTCTGCCATTGGCTGTTGAACTCCTATCGCTGCTGTGGTGTCTCGTGTGCGGCGGCCATCGCCGCGATTTCGGCGGCCAGCTCGATCTCGGCGGCCAGCTGCTCACTCTTACGTCGGCGAATCATCTTCATCGTCGACGATACGTACAAACGGCAGTGCATCGGCGGGCCGGAGTCGGGGTGAATCCGGCCGCAGGATCGGCACACGCTGATCGTGGCGACGGCCACGCGTCCGCCAGGGCGTTTCGCGTTGATGTCGGACGCCCAGACGGCACCAGCACACGCATTCGCCCAGTCGTCATGCTCCCCGCTGGCGTGCTCGATTTTGTTGCCGCGCCAGACGAGCCCTAGCAACTGCTGCTCGAGCATCGGCACGTCCGGCAGTTGCACTCGACGGCCGTTCAGCAGCGGTTCCAGCCATTCGTAGAGTTCTGACTTCGTCAGTGGCGAGACGTCGGGCCGGAGCCCGTAGCGGCGAAAATCCGCCCTGAAGGTTTCCCCTGCATAGCGATCGAGCGTGATCGACGTCACGCCGTAGCGCTGACAGGCGCCCACGAACCGCTCGACCGCGAGCCGTGGATCAAACGGCGGCCGTGGGCCCTGGTTCATCACGATATCCACGACGACCTGGCCGCTGGCTGTGTCGTAGTGTGAGATGCCAAGCGTCGCATCATCAGAGCTGCCGCCCGACATGTCCACAAAACCCGCGTACCGCACTTCGCTACGCGGTTCACGCACTGCCACGCCACGCGTGATTGCGTCCGCAATCGGATCGGGTTGGTAGGCACTGCCCTCCGGCAGGCCGGGGAGGTTCAGATGTAGGCGGCGGTACTTATGTGCGGGGAGTCGGCGCTTCTGCTGCTCGAGGTACTCGCGGTTCGTCCAACTCGCCATAGACGGATTGGAGCGCTCCTCTGACGGCTTGTCTGCGAAGTCCGGATCGGTGCAGAAGTCCGCCGCATACCAGGAGAAGAGAAACCGCGGGTCCTTGCCGCTCCTGCCCTGTTCCATCAGGTCATGCAACGGTGCTCCGGGCTTGTGAATCAGACTCGCGTACGACGTGATCCACTGTTGGCAGTCGTCTCGGGTCGGATCGGGCGCCAGCGCTTCGAGCAGATCCCAATCGCGCCACGCATGAATTTCATCGCAGACGAGCAGGCGGTAGGTCTTTCCGTGAGCGCCGGCCGCATCCCCTGCCGCGAGCACCTCGATATACCCGCGACCGTCCTTGCGCTCGATTCGGCTTCGCTGGATGGTCACCAGCTCGAGGTACTGCGGGTTCGCGCGAAACAGCTTCTTGAGCAGGTCCAGATCGTCGCCGGCCTGATCTTCATCGTTCGCGACCACAAACACCTGCGAGCCGTGGGGAGACTCATCGAACAGGCAGTACATCGCCTGGAGCATCGCGTCGAGAGACTTGGCATTCTTCTTCGACCGCCCCGATAGAAGCAGGTTGTGGACAACGCGATCGTCCGCATCGCGCCGGTTGAAGTCCTCAAACAGTCGACGGCGGTAGGCTTCGACGGTCAGCGGCGAGCCGTCCAGCCAGCGCAGAGAGTCGAGAAACGCGCCGATGGAGACGCGGTTAACGGCCACGGGTCACCACATCCGCAAACGTCGTCGCCGGCTTCTGCCGACGCTCGAGGCCCAGCGTGATCGCCAGCTTCGTCTCCCTGTCGAGAGCTGAGAGGTACGCCGTGTAGAGCGCCCGAGCCTTACCCTTTGAGGTGATTGGTCCGCCCAACTCCACGAGCCGGCGATACATCGCCTGTCGAAACAGCCGCGTCTCTGCGTAGGCGTCCACGAGCCCCAGAAACGTCTCTGGCGTGGCGTCATCGACAGCCAGGGCCGTGCCCGTCCGCTGCACTAGCTCACGCTTGAGAGGCTCCACAGCCTCCCAGAACGCCCCGCTACGCTCCAGGCTCGTGCCGGCGGTGGTGTTGCCCGCCACGAAGCGACCAGTTGCCGGGTCGTGTTGCTGACGCTGCGCGAGCGCCTCGAGCGCCTGACTTACGCCGGCCTCGACGTCCATGTGTTCAGAATCCATAGGGGTTCGTTTTCCGTCTGGCCCATGCCGGAGCGTCAGCGGCCTCGGGAGCAGCGATACGGCAGATCCCGTGCTCCTGCATGAACTCGGCGCACTCGAGCGCATGACGACGCTGGACGCGCCGATGCCTGCCTTCGCGGATGGCCACGGCCCGCGACAGCTGCGCCCGATCGAGTCCGACCCAAAACCCATTCGCCGGAAGTTGCGCTGCTGGTGCCTGCTCTCGCACGCCATCTCGCACACGCGGCTTCGACTGCTCGAAATCACTAATGATTCCGGGCGAGTCCTCCTGACCAGCCAGCAGGGGCGCTGCCTGATCGGGGGCCACCGTATGCTCCCCTCGGCTGTCGATGGGAGGCGTCGGTGTGGCTCTCGACGTGTCGCCACTACTTCCGGTAGGGATTTGACGCTGCCGAAACTCACGCCTGAATCGACAGTGGTACCGCTGGCACTCGCCCACCACTTTGCGTTGGCAGAAGGGACAGGTGCTCACTGGTTCGCCTCGCTGATGCTCATGTAGTCGAGGGGCAGATCGTCACGCTCGGCCCGCAACTGCTGCCAGCGGACTAGCCACCGGGCACCGGTATGGTTCTGGGTATGGTTCTCTCCTATAGGAGAGAGAACCGATACCGGTTTTGGTTCTGACCGGTTCTGGAACCGTGGAACCATACTCACTCACCCTCCTTTGACAGGACGGACCAGAGCTGTGCCTGACCGCGTTTGTAGTAGTCCACGAGCTTGCCAAGCCGAAGAGCGTCGAGGGCATTCAGTGCGTCAGCCTTGCTCACGTGGATGCCCTTGGCGACAGCCGATCCGGACGTGCCGGGATGGGCGCGCAGGTATTCGAGGATGCGCTCGTGGAGTGCAACCTCAGACGCAATCGCCGCGGTGGTGTGCTCCCCACGAACCCGGATCCACGTCGGCCGCTTCGGATCGTCGGCCTCGAGCACGATCACGAACGGGTCCGGAGCCGTGGAGAACTTGTAGTGTGACGGTGTGAGGATGACGCGACTGCCCGGCCCCACAAGTTCGGCGTGGATCGGGGCGTCCGCGATGGAGAAGATGCCGCCGCCGCTGGCACGCTGGGGTTTCGCCCGCTCGTCAGGCTTGCCGGCAATCGGTTTGGTGTCGTGGTGTCCCAACACCAACACCGACCCCGTCTCACGCATGTAGAGCCGCAGAAAGGCGGCCAGCGGACGAATCTCGCGCGGGCCCTGATCTACTGCACCACTACTTGCCCGGATCGGATCAACGATCGTGACCCGGATCTTGTTGGTGCGTCCGTAGTCGATCATCCGCGACTGCCACGCCGGATCATCAAGCGCAATAGATCGCTGCACCGACAGGTGGAAGGTGTCCGGAGCAGTGGTGAGTCCGCGGCCTGCGAGCAGGCACCGAAAGCGATCGCGGACAGCAAGCTGTGGATCTTCCTCGGTGATCTTCCACGTTGCGATCGGCTCCGCCACCCGGAACCTCTCCAGGCCGAAGGCGGCATCGCCACACGCGGCGGCCAAGCCCGCCTCATCCAAAGTCCACGTCTTCAGCGATCGGGGCTGACCGTGGACCATCGTCATGCCGACGCCGGGCACGAGTTCTGGGATGATGTCGGCTGGGTAGTCCTGCTCGTACAACCGCGTCATGAAAGCAGGAAGCCGCTCCGCAATTGGAGCCTCCGTTGCCGGGTCGGGGGGGAGATGGTCCTCGCACGACTCGCGGCCGCAAATCTCGCAGGGGATCGGGTCGGCCACGATCCATGCGTCGGTGGCGCTGGTCGTCATCGGAGCGCCCCAATCGGTTCACTGCCGTAACGCTCGGCGTTCGCGACCTTCTCGGCAATCCAGTCGGGCGTCCAGCCAGGACGATTACCGGCCCACTCCCACAGCAGGCTCTCCGCATCAGCCGCAGCGAGCCCAAAGCCGCGCACCAGCTTGCAGGCGGCATACAGCGTGTCGTGATCGCTGCCAGCACCGATCTCCGGCACGGGCACCGCCGCGAGATAGCGCCGGGCACGATCCACGATGTCGCCGGTGGGCCGCAAGTTATTCGTAGGAATACCCTGAGTACTCTTCGCCGGCCGCTGGAGCCAGCCGGGCCAGAAGCGCGGAACCTCCTCGTGTTTGGCGGTCCAGTCGCCGGCCTCGCGATACCACGTGCCGCTGGCGTGCAGTGAGCCGGGCGCAATGACGAACCCGCCGTCGCCGCGTGAGTCAACCTTGAGGCGGCCGTCCCGAGTCTCGAGCCGGGCACGGTTTCCAACGCGCACGCCGGGGTGGCGATAGAACAGGTGAAAGCCGCGGCTCGTCTGCGTCTGCCACGGCGTGTACGGTAGGTGCTTCGTACACCAGCGGAGTCCTTCGGGAGAGTCCGCGTCGATGACGACTACGCCGCTGACGGCGCCGGTGACGATCGCGAGATTCATCGGCTTGCCGCCGAACCACCGTACGAGCTCCGCGTCTGTCGGTCGCCGGGTTTGATACTCGAGCCACCCGAGCGCGGGCACCTTGCCATCGCCGGGAGTATTCGGCACTGCGCCGGGCCTCGGGCGGGGCACCGGGATCACACTGAAGCCTCGAGCCGCGTACTGCCGGGCGAGCGTGAGAGGGTCGGCAGTGCTACGCACTGTAGAAACCCGGCCAGAATCGGCGCACAACCGCCGCCGCAGGGAACGCGATAAACGTCGGCAGGTGCGCCAGGATCGCGCAGATGGTGGATTTGATGATGCCGGCCATTACTCGGCGCTCCCGAGCAGCCAGCTGTCAACCCACGACCTACGCAGCCGAAAGACTCGGCCGCCATTGATGCGGACGGCCCGCAACCGCTTCGCCTTAATGGCTCTCCGCAGGGTCGTTGGATGAAGGTCGCCCGCGAGTTGCGCTGCCGCTTCTAGCGACAGCCACGGGTCGGAATCAGGCGGGGCACTGAACCCGCTCACAGGGGCGGGCTGGACGGCGTGCAGCATTGACCACTCCGGCGTCGAGCGGCCAACAAAAAAGCCGCTGACAGGTTTGACCTGCTAGCGGCCTCATGGAAGGGACAGACATCAGCAGGTGTTTGTTGCCACCCGCCAAGGTATCCGCCCCGGCTTTCCCCGTTTCCGGGGTGTCATTCTTCGCGTGCTGGCTACGTGGGCCGTCCAGCCTGTAGCACCCCGCGGTCGCGAGAATGGGAGTTTAGACTTAGAAAGAACCCGAGGGCATAATCCTAGCGTACTCTTTCAACCGTGACAAGCCCGCTTCTCGTTCTCGTAGCCAGAACCTACCGAGTCGCCATTAAACCTGCTCAAAATGAGCAAGTTTCGGTAGTGTCGCAGTCTGATTGAGTGCGGGGTGCTCAGCCTTCAGACACCCGAACGCCGCTCGTTTCGTCAGCCCTGCATCTGCTTCCTTACGTGATCGATAACGTGTGCGAACTCTTGCGGCGGGTTGACGTCGATGTATTCCGTATCTTCGTCACACCACGCCGTGTGACCTGGTGCCGCGTACCACACCTCGCCAGCCCGAACAGTCTCCTCACGGCCATCGGTGTACCGCAGGTGGAGCGCACCCTTG
>Ga0075421_100009926_pt1 | contig 11735 bp, 9 predicted proteins | sample SoiMetdeltSBSDD5_FD_75292 | JGI IMG/M metagenome (GOLD analysis project Ga0075421, IMG submission 75292) | Bulk soil microbial communities from a Populus tree surrounding site in Tennessee, USA - Soil MetaG P. deltoides SBSDD5 | ecosystem: Environmental > Terrestrial > Soil > Tree plantation...
CGGCGTAAGAGCGAGGTGGCCGCACTTGAGGCGGACCTCGCCGTGTGCAAAACTCGATCTCACCAATAAGGCACGAGCGAGCATCGCCCGTCAATTCCGGAGCGAGGTATCGATTTGTTCGACCTCGCGATCTCAATCCAGGCTCGGTTTCGCGAGCTGGACGTCACGGCCCACAACTCGGCGCCAGCGTGGCACGTCGCCGGTTCGACTCCGGTCTCCCGCTCCAACAAGATCGATAACTTAGCGCCATCTGAATTCAGGGCTTGCGCCTGGTTGAAAGGCTCGCCCTTGAACCGCGGCACGGTTCCCTTTGCGCAGACGCTCACCGGTTTGACCGCAAAGGCCGAGCGGAGTGTGTAACATAAACCAGTCAATCCATATCCACTCTCCCGGAGGCCCGATGACGCTACGCCCAAACCAGTCCATCGCCATAACGACGGCATTAGCCGTTTTTTCTTATACTTCGATGCCGCAGGCAGTTATGGCGGCGGAGCCGCATGTGGTTCAGCTGGCTGAATTGCACCAGAGCGTGCAGGCTTCACAGGCGGCTCGCGCACAGAACCTGAGGGACGTGGACCGGGTTCTCTCCCTGCCGCAAGCGCAAGAGGCGCTGGGCAAGGCAAAGGTGAATCCGAATCACGTCCGTGCCGCCATCGCGTCGCTGAGCGATCAGGAAGTCGATAAGCTGGCGCAAAAGGCCCGGGCGGCAGAGCAGGATGTGAAAGGCGGATTCATCACCGGCATACTGGCGCTAATTGGCTTAGTCGTCGTAATCCTGATTGTGGTTGCCGTTATGAACGACGACGACTAGAAGAATCGGGAGACCGTAGAGTAGAACACCATTTCGCCCCGCCGGAGGTCGCGTCCAACAATCAACGACCAGGCGACGCCTCCTCCGGCCAGTAGCCGCACCTGCGCCCCGGTTCCCGAGTGCCATTGTGGAATCGAAAAACCGGCAGCGCGGCCGGTGTCGAAAAATGGCCCGGCCTTGACGCGGAGGAAGGGTAAGCGCAGCACCGTGCGGTCGAAGCCGGACTGCACCAGGACGAAGCTGGACCCAATGGGACCGGCTCCCTTCCGGCCGCCGCGAGACCCGGCGACGCCGCGTATCCAATGAGGGTTGTCACGTTCCATGCCGAGTTGGAAGTACTCGTCGAAGGGAACGCCGCCGACACCGCCGGCATAAAACGCCGCGCGTAGTTCCCAGTCGTCGCCCTTGGCTTGGGGGAGCCAGTTGGCCGTGACGGCGGAGTCGCCCCCGAGAATGCGGCGGGATTTGGCTCGCCCGAGGAAGCGGCCGGTGCGAAGGCCGGCGTTGGCGGTGAGGCGAAAGCGGTGTTCCGGAAGCGTGAAGATAGGAAGATCAATCTGGTTGCGTTGCTCGACGGTCCATCCGGAGTCGAAGGCATCGTCAAGAGCGGCGCCGGCGATGGAGCGTTTTGAGGTACGGACAGACGTGCTCCAGGTGAGTTTCTCGCGAAGGATAAAGTACGCGCCGATTTCGGCGGCGGCGCGGCGGAGCCGGGCTTGGTAGATGTTATCGGGGCTCAAAATACCGGGCAAGTCCCAGCGTTCGTCGCGACCGTCGATCGAGATTCGGAAAGCGCGGCTGGGAGTTTTGCCCAGCGGGCCCGCGAGGTCAAAAGCCAACCGCCGTTTTTGCGCATCCCAACGGTAGAGGGCATGAGCGTTCCAGGCGCGATTGGCGATGTTGGTCCGCTCTAAACGGACTGCCTGATAGGGGAGGCCGCGAGCCAGCGCGAACAACGTGCCCCAGCGGCCGCGGAAGGGTTGCGCGGCGGGCAAGAGGCGGTAGGTGGCGACGTAGCGGCCGTTGCCGAAGTTAGCCAAATCGAGTTGACGGCGAGCGAAGACGTTGAGCAGGTCGAGGTTGCGTTCCGTAGCGTGCAGCCGGCGCAGGGTAAGGATCTGGCCGCCGGAAAAGGTGACGGCGCGTTGAAGCAGCGTTGGATGGAGGATCGGAACGGGATCGAAAACAACCTCCTGCAGAAGGGGTTTGCCGATGCGATTCCATCGCGACAAAGCAGCTTCCAGATTGCCATCGAGGAGATGAAGGGTAGCGAGGAATTCATTACCGTAGTTGTTCGCAGGATCGAGCCTGAGAGCTTGGCGGAGTCTTCTCTTTGCTCCCGCCATGTTCTTAAGCCGGTAGGACACGCCGGCCAATTCGAGGAGGAACCGGGCATCGGCAGGGAACCTACGCTGGGAGGCAAGGAGAGCGGCGTTCGCTTCCATGAAGCGGTCCTGCCGTGCGAGCGCGATGCCTTCCGCGAGCGCGGCGTCGGCGCCGGTTTCCTGGGTCGCTGTCTCCTGTGCGGTGAGCGATAGAGAGGCGGCCAGCAGAGCGAAGCAGCGCTTCATTGCACCGGTTTCGGAACAGCGAGCAACGCCCAGTAATCCGTGGCTTTCCACGCTCGCGAAAACGTCTCGATATCTTCTTCATAGAGCTTCCCGCGAGCGGGATCATTGAGGAGGATGCTGTTTTGCGTGAGGCCGGCGACAACGGCGTAGTGGAGCGGAGCGCCTGTTCCTTTGACGCCCAGACATACGATGACGGGACGCCCTTTGCCGGTGTGCTGCTCGAGGTCGCCGAGGTCACCGGTAAACACATATGCCGTGAATCCGTGCGTGTCGAAATAGGTTTTCAATTGCTTCCCACTGAGGCCGTTGCGGGAAGCCTGGAGATCTTTCTCGATCCGCTCGGCGGCCGCGGCGAGCGGGTCCAGCCCAGGTTGATGCTTCACCCAATACTGCATCACCATGGCGATTGACGCCCAACCACAGCCGGCTCCGGTCTGACGTACATAGGGGATATCCAGCGCGGCCGGCGCTGCAAGCAGCGCAACGCCAAACACGAGTGGCAGACTTCGAAAGGGGCCAGACACTGAAACCATATATACAACGTTGGGAGGGCGTTCGGAGCTAATTGTTACAACTCACTAGTCATGCACGCATCGCGATCTCTTGCCCTGACGCCGACAACTCAACATACCGGCAGAGCGCATTCGCTAGTCGCATCTGGCGCGGGGTCTTGCATTCCGGCTCCAACAGCCTGGAGCTAGCTATCAAAATCGACATCGCCTTTGCCCGTGAGGTGGCGACATTGAAGCGATTCAGGCTATAGAGAAACTCCATCCCTCGCGGGGCATCCGCAGGTGTAGATGTGGTCAGCGAGTAGATCACCACAGCCGCCTCTTGGCCCTGGAACTTATCCACGGTCCCGATTCGCATCCCTGGCAACAGCCTCGCGAGCGCGGCAACCTGGGCATTGTATGGAGCGACGATCAAAACGTCTTCTGGAAGTAGACGCCGCCGAACCTGCTTATCGTCAATCCAATGAACCTCGGGTGCGAGCAGACTTTCCACAAGCCGGCCTATATAATTCACCTCTTCCAGGGAGCAATTTTGATTTCCATCATGTTTCACGGGAACATAACGCACTCCGTATTGCCCCAACCATGGATGCCCCTCGATCCTCTGATACTCCAGTCCCTCGCGCGACCGCAGCAATCCTTCGTAAAAGACCTCCGAAGTAAACGCGCAAATAGATGGATGCATTCGCCAGGTCTCATCAAGAAAGAGCCCCCTGTCCGAACGAATCGTCTTTTGTCCTTCCAGCACGTGCTCCAACGCCGACACCTCCGCGCCGATCGGATGGCTGCCTTGCAATGGTTGGTCTAGCTGCTGAGGATCTCCTAACAGGATAAGGTTCTTTGCGGCGGGCGCGATAGCCAGTGCGTTCGCCAGCGACATTTGTCCGGCTTCGTCCACAAATAGGAAGTCGACTGAAGCGAGGGCGTCTTGGCGTGACCACAACCATGCAGTACCCGCCAATACTTCGCAGGTGCGGTTGCGCATAGAGTTCAAGGCGTCTTCGCTGCGGGTTTCTTCGCGCAACCACTCGGGAGGTTCGTCGTTTCTATCGGTGATCTTATGCACGCAAGAGACTGATTCTCTACCGGCATTGCGAGCCGCCATCTGGATGCCATCGAGAAGGTTTCGAATCACCTTGTGACTAGTTGCCGTCACGCCGACGCTCTTGCCTTGCTGCAATGCTGTCAGGATCATTTGGGCGGCGGTGAATGTCTTGCCGGCACCGGGAGGGCCCTGAATCGGAAGCACCGTGCTATCGAGTCTCCCAACAAGACATTTCGCAAACTCCACGACCGATTTCCGATTGCTCAACAGCGAAGAATCTCCGGTGAGCCGGGGAGATCGGCGTAGGAGCAAATCCAATGCCGCCCGATAGGGCGGCTGGCCGGCGAACGCTTTGGCAGCTACCCACTCTCCAATCCTCAATAGAGAGCCGGCGAGTTCGTCGGAACTGACAATTTCGTACGTATAAACCGCAGGTGGGTGGGAAGCGAGGGTCTTCGTCGTTTTCCGCACACCTATGACGCCGTTTGTGGGATCGACGTACTCGATAGTTCCAATAGAAACGTCGCGATAGTACACGCGGTCACCCTCACGCAATTTCGTTTCTTGCGGGGGAAACGAGTATTCGTGTAGCGGGAGCTTCTTGCGGCCCGTGGGAGGAATCTCGCGAATTAGTGTCAACCCGCTGACTGCCGCGCGCTCGTCTTGTAGCTCCTCGTCTCCCAGATCGCGCAGGCGATACTTCTCCCAATAGGCAACCTTGTCTTCCCGGCGATGCCAATCAAGCAAATTGGACAGCAACCATCGTGCTGCTTGCTCCGCAGATCGTTCCTGCTCATCCGCGGGAACACCTTGCTGAAGCGTCGCGACCGCTGCTTGAATCCGAAGCTGCCGCTCGCTTACCTTCTCGGGCGCCGCGTCCTCCTGTTGGGACGGCCGCCGAATGTCCACTCCGCGTTCACATTCCCCACGTCTTAGATCCTCCAGCCAATTCCGCAGGGAAGCTGTCGATCGGCAATCGTCAGAGTTGTAAGCCTCTATGAGGCTACGGACTTGACTGCCGATCTCTTCGCTGCGGTCAAGTTCGAGCGCATGCTCAACCTGACGCATTGCCGATCGGGCTCTATCCAGAGCAAGGCTGCGCTTAAATCCGTGGAACGCCTCCAGATCCTTGAGAGAGTATTGCTCGACGCCGGCGCGCACCGACTGCTTCAGAATCGAGTGTAGATCCACCAACAGTCCTCCTCGCAACCAGCGGTCTATTTCACTTTCCCGCGTCGCGTACCGGCCCATCAGCGCTTTCAAGGTGGATGGTTCTTTGTGACTGAAGTGGAAGATATGCATAGAGGGATGCGTCTCCCACCGTTGCATGACGTCGTCCACGAACCATTCGAACGCGGCTTTCTCTTCCTCTGCCGACAGCGCCCATCGCCGTTCGTACGCTCCGCCGGCTGTCGTGTAAGCAAAGAGATACTCCCGGCCTTGCGCGCCGACAAAAGGATCGCTCTCCAGATCAAAGAAGATATCGCCCGCGGATGGCTCCGGCAGACGGTATAGGCCGCGATCCGTCTCGATCGGCAACAGTTCGTAGACCGGCGCCTTTTGACGGCGTCCCGCGACCTGTACTCGAGCCTGTTCCCGGATTCGATTGTAACCGTCCTTTGATCCATGAAGCGGACTGCGCGTAAGAGGAATCGGCATGCGGGCCAGCGATTCAACAGTCGGGACTTCCCACTCGATGAGCTGTTTCCGTTGCAGTCGACTGATCCCTGCCGTTAATGACAAATGATCGTCCCTGCGCCAACGGCGGTCACACTCGGTCCACCACCGGCAAACGCCACAGTGATCAGACGGTTCCGGATACGTCTCTGGCCGTTTGTCTATCGCCGATGTGAGCCGGGATCGAACTGCACGATAGTAGGCGGCGTAATCAAGTACACGATGCGTCTCGACGGCAAAATCTTCGGATGGCGGAACGACGTGTATTCGATCCGGCAGAAGCCCCTGTGTGTGCTCCAAAAGCGCCGCATAGTGGGATAGCTGCAAGATCGTCGCTGATTTCGTTTCTATGGCTAATTTGCAGTCGTAAGGCTCATACGACCAGGCACCGATCTTACTCGGAGCGTCGGTGCGCCGCAGGATGTCGGGCCGCCCGAACCACTCTTCAGTTTGCAGGGCCGCTTGAACGATGATTTCGATGCCAGCGTTCATGGCCTCCCGCGTCGCGATCACCGCGCCGGCATCCGTGTAACCCTCTCGCAGGTCAGCTATCGAGAGACCCTGATCCATTAGATGGCTGATGTATCTCTTCTCATGATCGAGACCTCGCTGCTGAATCACGACCAAATGGGGAGCCTCGACGGGGGGAGCTTCACATTCACCCCGTGCTACCGCGAGGTCTCGCGAAGTGATGTGTTCGCATAGCAAGTGATTGCTGAGATCCGTAGCTGCAAGCCGAGTTCTCTCGCCGAGCATCTTCACCTTTGCTGGACCTCCAGCCAGAATGGCGTGATACCTTTCTTAACTGTATCCACTGGTTGCGGGAGGATGCCAGGAATGCGTGGGCCCCTCCTCAAGCGTCAGGCGGACGCGCTGGTGCCCGGGCAGGCAAGAGGCTCAAGTGGACGCAAGATTCCCTGTTCATACACAGCATCCAGTTTTCGCACCATAACAGATTCATCGTATCGGTTGAATGCCCCTTCGGCGGTGGAGGTAGCTTCGATCATCTCGCTGAGAGGTGCAGTTACCTTGAACGCAAGCACCACACCCCTTACAGCTTGGCATCGCTGCCACGCAAGATTCCAGACATCTAGCCGGGGTAGCTGAAATCCGCCGGTGTTAGAATTCCCCTGGCACATGAAGGACGCTTGGGCTGTACAGCTCAGGAAAGGGATAGGCATGCGGACTTATCGGTTGCTCTTAGCTTTTCTACTTTTGGCTGGGCTGTTGCCCGGTCAACTGACATCGGATCAAAAGGTCGCGGATTTTCAGCATCTGGCGAGCCTGTACGCCAAGAACTATGGCCCGTACGAGTGGAAGCGCGATGTCCTGAACTTCGATCTGTTGGATACCGGGCGGTGGGTCGCCAAGGTGTCGGCTACGAAGACCGACCTGGAATTCTTCGACGTGATGTCGGAGTATGTGGCCGGTCTCAACGACGCACATGACGTGTACATTCTGCCGTCGAATTTTGTGGCACGGTTGAATTTCTCCGTAGACGTTTATGAGGGTCGATTGCTCGTCGATTTCATCAACCGGTCGCGTCTGCCAGCGGCGGAGTTTCCGTTCCTGCCGGGTTACGAACTCGTTTCGATCGATAGCGTCGATGCGAACCTGATCGTCGACCGGTACCTCCGCTACTCCGTGGCGGCGAATGAGAAGAGCACGCGCCGCCTCACCGCGGAACTTTTGACGACGCGGCCGCAACAGCTTATCCCGTCCGCTCCGGAAGTTCCGGAGATCTCGACGGTTGTGTTCCGGCGGCCCGACGGCACGCTGGAATCGCATCGGATTCCGTGGACTCGCTCCGGCCTGCCGCTTACGACTGTTGGACGGTATCCGGCGGCGAGCGTTGCTACCACCGAGGAAGAGCGGGAAGAGGAGCCGGACTACCTGAAAGTGCTCCAGCGGTTACAGAACTGCCGCTTGCCGGATCGGAGTGTCCTGAATTTCGGAGCGCGGGCACCGGTGTTCGTGAACGGGATGGGAAGCTGGTTCACGCGACGGCTGGGAGGCGCGGCAGACGACGTCTTCTACTCAGGTGTGTTTGAAGTGGGCTATCGGATGGGGTACATCCGGATCCCGAACTTCGGTCCCGCTTCGGCAGCGGCCGCGTTGGCGCAATTTGCGCAAGAGATCGCCTACTTCCAAGCCAATACAGACGGGCTCATCGTGGACGTGATGCGGAACCCGGGCGGATCAGTAGGCTATACCAATCAATTGCTGGCGTTGGTGATCCCGTACAAATGGAATTCGCTAGGATTTGAAGTAAGAGCGACTTCCAATTGGGTGCTTCAGATCTCGAGCGCCTTGGAGTCCGCGAAGGCGCAGGGTGCTCCCGAGCACATCATCACGCTGCTGGGAGAGCTGAAGAGACAGATCGTTACGGCAAACAGCGAGTTTCGCGGCCGGACAGGGCCGATTCCGTTGGATGATGTGACGATTGAGCGCAATCCTGCCATGGATGCAAGGGGGGCGGTGATCGCGTATCGAAAACCGCTCATGCTTCTGGTGGATGAGATGTCGGCGTCCGGGGGGGATTATTTCGCAGCGACGATCCAGGACAACCAAAGAGGGCCGCTGTTTGGTTGGCGCACGATGGGCGCCGGCGGCAACGTTACGAACTGGCAAGCCGGAAGCTACTCCCAGGGAACCACCTCGCTTACCGAGTCTCTGATGCACCGCGGGCAGGATGTAGTGACACCTGACTTTCCCGTGACGCGTTACGTGGAAAACGTCGGCGTGCGGCCAGATATTGAGTACGACTATATGAGGCGCGAGAACCTCCAACTCAGCGGGGCGCCTTTTGTCGAGGCCTTTCTTCACGCTATGTATAGCCATATCCAAAGGGGCAACTGAGGTGACGAACATGAGAAAACTACTCCTCTCTCTCGCGCTTTTGATCTCGTCCGCACCCGCCCAAAACCTGACGCCCGCTCAGAAAGAGGCGGATTTCCGGTACCTGGTGAGCCTTTATCAAACTCACTATGCACCGCTGGCGTGGAAGAAGCAGTTGTTCGGGTTCGACGCGCTGGATCAACAACCTTGGCTGGCCAAGGTAGCCGCAACGAAGACGGACCTGGATTTCTATGAGGTCTGTGTCGAATTCATATCCGGCTTGAACGACTCGCACGTTTTTTTCTCATTGCCTTCGGACTTTGCGGCGCAGTTGGGGTTCGGAGTGGATATATACGACGGCGTCGCGCTCATCGACACCATCAACCGGGGGCTGCTGCCCACGGCGCGGTATCCGTTCGGGATTGGCGATCAACTCGTTTCCATCGACGGAGAGGATGCCATGGCGCTCGCCGCGAAGCTGGCGAAATACGTCCCCCAAGGCAATCCCAGGGCAGCCCTGCGCCAGGGAGCGCAGCGATTGACGTCGCGGGCACAGTCGCGGTTCCCGCACGCGCCGGACCTGGGCGAGACGGCCACCATCATCATCAAACGGCAAAGCGGCGCTGAGGAGACGTACTCCATCCCCTGGACCAAAACCGGAACACCAGTTGCCGTGGGCCCGGCGCCTTCGCCAAGGCTCGCAGCCGCTCAGGTGCGCACAGCGATCGAATCGGTCGATCCGCTGGAGGAACTGCAGACTTCAGCAGCGCCCTTGCCGGACCAAGATGCCGTCAATGGCTATGGGGCGCGGAATCCGATTTTCCTGGGAGGCCTGACTTCGGGATTCACTCGCAGGTTGGGTGGAGTGGCGACGGATTTCTTTTATTCGGGCGTGTTCCAGTTTGGGACCTACAGGATCGGGTATATCCGCATTCCAAACTATTCGCCGCCATCACGGCCGACGGCGCTGCGCCAGTTCGAGACGGAAGTAACGTTCATGAACGAAAACACGGACGGACTGATCGTCGACGAGATGAGGAATACAGGCGGGAATTTGTGTTTCGGCGAGGAGATCGCTCAGCGGCTAACGCCGTACGAGTTCCGGGTGACCGGTTTTGAATTGCGAGCATTCTGGTTACGGGTCCTCGGCTTCTATAACGCGATGATCAACGCCGTGGCGACCAACCAACCTCCGGAAGTAGTCGCGCAATACGAACTGCTATTCAAAGAGATGCTGGCGGCCAACAGGGAGGGAAAGATAGTGACAAAGCCGTTGCCGATCTGCACTTCGAGCCTGACGCGGCAGCCGGTCCGGCGCGCGGACGGCACCCCGCTCGCGTATGAGAAACCGATCATCGTACTGATCGACGATTTCTCCACTTCCACCGCCGATTCCGTCGCGGCGATGTTGCAGGATTCCGGCCGCGCGTTGCTCTATGGAACGCGGACTAACGGCGCTGGCGGAAACAACATCAGTTTCGATGCAGGGGCTTATAGCGAGGGCGTCGCCGGAATGACGATCGCGCTGCAGTCACGGAAGGGATACATCGTCGCGGAAGGATTTCCGACATCACTGTACATTGAGAACGTCGGGGTGCGGCCGGAGGTTGACAACGACTACATGACGAAAGAAAATCTGCTGCGTAACGGCGCGCCGTTCATATCCCAGTTCCTCGGCGCGATGGAGCAATACATCCAGCTACAGCGGAAGTGAAAGGATCGCGTGATATCATGCCTCCAATTTCGGAGGCTGAATGCCATTAGTTATCACCAAGACCGGCGAGGCCTTTGGCGCTCGCGCGGACAGACTCGATCTTGCGCTCTGCGGAGACGGCTTGAACATGGTGGCCGCGATCCGTTCGGCTGGCGGCCACGTGCACTATCACCTGTGGGACATTCTTCCGGGCAGCGGGCTCTCGGAGATCACGATCGAACCGCCATCCGACATGGGCATCGACGTGGTTGCCTGCCATGTAACGGAAGACCGCTTGCTCATGGCGCGGAACGCAACGGGCACCTACCAGTTTCGTGCATTCAAGAACACGTTCGCGTTTCATGCGACTAACGATGTCGCGACGGGATACGATTCCATCCACCTCGCATTGGCCGGATTTCCTCCGCCGGATCATCCGCTGCATCCGCCGCCGGTAACGATGGCGCTGAAAACCGGCGGCGCTCAGACGCTGCAGGAGCGCTTGCCCTCAAGACAGATCGTGGTGAAGATCGGTCCGAAGGTGTGCCGCGCGGCATCGGCGGAAGTGACAGCCAGCCACAAGTTGCGGACGTGCGTCTGGACGATGGACTGGGGCGGCCAGATCGCGACGAAGCTCGGTAAGACAACACTGACGACATCCACACCGGCATTCGCGGTAGACGTAGCGGCGACCCGCTCGGATTGGGACGAAGACCACTTCGGCACCGCGGAATGGGTGGTTGCATTCAAGGCGGCATCGCCGGTGGGCGCGCTCAAATTGCGCCGCTTCCGCCGCGCGGTTCCGTTGGAGACGCCGGCGATCTCGTCGATCGGCAATGCGACGGCGGCCGAATCCGTGAAAGATGTCGCCGTGTGCACCGTGGCGACCGGAACGGGCGCAGGGGTGGTTACGGCCGTAATTGATGAGAGCGGCAACCTGAAGGTCATCGGTTGGAAGTTGGAATCGACGGGAGCGATTACCCGTTGGATGGATGCAACCGCGCCGGAGACAGGAGGCAGCGTCGCCTGCGCGTGGATGGGCGGGCCAAACGTGGCGACCGCCGTCAAGCAATCGGACGGCGTTTTGAAGCTCATTTACTGGCGGTTTAGCGATGCCGGCGGAGCGACCGCGCCCGTCCGTCTGGGCGAGAAGACCGTACACGCCGTCGGTGCGTTCCGGGTGCAACACCGGCCGGGGAGCGGTTCGAATCTTGGCGACACCATTGTTGCCGTGAGCCTGGGGAGTGGCGATCTCAAGGTGATTCGCTACAGCGTCACTCAATAAGCGCGGGCCTGGATGTGGGGCTTGGACACGCCCCAGTTTCGCTCGTCCGCCTCGGCTGTGCGCCTTCGCTCTAGTCGCCTAGGTTGCGCGTCGAGGGCGGAAGATTCCGATGGCAAAGAGCCCGGCTGCCATCAGCAGACCGGTCGCAGCTTCAGGCACCGCAGCCTCGGTCGAGACGACGTCGACCTGCTGATTCCAGGTGAAGGTTCTATTGTTGCTTCCTGCGTTGACCCAACCAGTCGGACCAAATGTAAGGCTCACGGGACCGTTGATTACTTTTTGAGGATCCGTGGGTGCTAACCA
>Ga0075421_100009927_pt1 | contig 11735 bp, 5 predicted proteins | sample SoiMetdeltSBSDD5_FD_75292 | JGI IMG/M metagenome (GOLD analysis project Ga0075421, IMG submission 75292) | Bulk soil microbial communities from a Populus tree surrounding site in Tennessee, USA - Soil MetaG P. deltoides SBSDD5 | ecosystem: Environmental > Terrestrial > Soil > Tree plantation...
ACACGCACGCCGCACGCGCGGACCGCGGCGTCGTAGACGTTGCGGCTGTGCGCCGGGATGATCACTTCGTCCTTCGCAAAGCCCGCGAGATTGGGGATACGGATGTGGAGATCCGGATTGCCGCCGGCGACACAGGCGGCGGTGGCGTGTGTCAGCGCCGCGGCGCAACCGGATGTGACCAGGCCCCACTCCGCGCCGGTGAGCGCGGCAAGACGCGCGCCGACGGCTTCTGCCAGCTCGTCGAGGTGCACGTAGTGTTTGGCGGCCGCGTCCATGGCCGCGCGCACTTCCGGCAGCATCAGCGAGCCGCTGATGATCGTGAACGTGCCCCGGGCGTTGATCACCGGCCGAACGCCTATCGACTGATACACGTCCGGCCCGGCGCGAAGCTCCCGTTCCGCCGCGCTGGAAACAAAGCCAGATGGAATCACGCGCTCTCGCAGAAAAGCGGAAACAGCCAGCAGACCGCCAACGTTACGTCCGGAACGGAACAGGTCACGCCGACTCAAGGGACTCTTGCTCATGACTGACGACCCTTCTTACTGCACCCAGTGCCCGGCGCGCATGACCTTGCCGATCTTGATGGTGTTGTTGATATCGATCGTCGGATCGGCGTCCAGCAGCAGCAGATCGGCGGCCTTCCCGGCCTGAATCGAGCCGTACTCCGGGTCTTCTGAATGCGTGATCACACGAGCGGCGTCGAGCGTGGCGGCGCGAATGGCGGCAAGCGGCGACATGCCGGCTTCGGCGTACATCTGGAGCTCCCGGTGCGTCGCATGGCCGAAGGGAGTAATCTGGGACGCCTCCGCGCCGCAATCTGTTCCCGTCACGATCCGGACGCCGGCGTCGGACATCGCCTTGATGAACGGGTACGTCTCGCGGAGTCTCGCTTTGCGCTGCGCGAGATCCGGTGCGGAGAGCGTCTCCGCTTTCCTGGCGGCGTCCGCCAGCATCTGCCGGCCGCGCGGATACAGGGCGTCCTGAAGCATCGGCAGGTTCAAGATCTCGGGGTGCTCGTAATAGAACCAGCGGGCTTCCCCGTTGGCGAGCGTCGGCGCGAATGACAGCTTCTTCGATTTCGCATAGGCCACGAGCTCTGGCGTGACCGGCTGGTCGTTGGGAGTGTGAAGGAAATCAGTGACGCCCTGGTCCGCGAGCTGACGCAGGCTGGCGATGTCGGTCACGTGCGCGATGATGGGAATGCCCTGCTTCTTTCCCTCATCGATAATCGCGGCGATGACCTCGGGCGGGAACTTCGGATCGGTCATCCAGATCTTGATGACGTCGACCTTCTGAGCGGCCAGACTGCGTACGTTGGTGCGCGCCTCGTCTGGAGTCGTGGGGCGGAATACCGGCGCGCCCGGGTAGGGGCCGTTGACGCTGAACCCCTGCCCGGCGGTGTAGGCGCGCGGCGCCAGGAACGCGCGCTGGCGCGCCTGCGCGAAGAGCGGCACGGTTTCCGGTTTGTCGTTCCCCGCCGAGCGCATCGTCGTCACGCCCCAGCGCAGTTGCGCGAGCCAGTACCGCTTCATCTCCTCGGCCGGCTGGTTGATGTGGCAATGCGCGTCGATGAGGCCCGGCATCAGGACCTTGCCAGTGGCCTCGAGGACCGTCGCGCCCGGCGGCGACGGAACCCGCGCGCGTGGCCCAGCCGCGCGAATCCGATCGCCTTCGACGACGACGACCGAGTCGTCAACCGGCGGCGCTCCGGTGCCGTCAACCAGCCGCGCGCCGACGATGGCGATCGACGAAGGCGCTTGTGCCGACACCGCGCCGGCGATCGCAATCCCGGCAACGAGCCACGACGCTTGAACGCAGAGCTCGCAGAGCACGCAGAGAATTCCCGGGTGTTTTTCTCTGCGGCCTGTGCGGCCTCTGCGTTCCATGGCTTCCTCCTTCAGAACCCCAGCCGGATCCCCAGCTGCGCCTGACGGGGCAGCCCCGACGTTGCGACCAGCGCCGACAGCCGCAGGAAGTCCGCCGTGTTCCGGCGGTCGCCCACCGGGTTGGTGAAGTTCGCGCGATCGGTCGCGTTGAACAGGTCCACGAACGTGTCGAGCGTGCGGCGCGTCCCGAGCCTCACCCGATAGCCGACCCGCAGATCGAGCTGCACGAACCCGGGTCCCAAGGCCCCGTTCCGGCCGCCTTTGTTCTCGACATTCTGCAGCGCGCCCGGCGCGGTTCCGCTATAGGTGCCCGCCGGCAGCGGATCGAACAGGACGCCGTTCCGGTCCGCATCGATGTTCTGATCCTGAATCGTATACGGCGTCCCGCTCAGCATCCGCAGCACTCCGCTGAATGTCACGCCGCGAGCTTTCGGAACCTCCATGCGACCGCTGACGACGAGGCTGTGCCGGCGGTCGGTATCGGCCGGCGCGTAGTACTCGTCGAGGTGGAGGTCGGTTCCGGTCTGGAGCTGAGGCTGGCCTGCCGTGCCGGCCTGCGTCAGCGTGACCCCGCGCGAATAGCCAAGGGAGTACGCGCCGCGGAGGTTCCACCCGTGGCTGTAGCGTTTTTCCACCGACACGTTCAGCGCGTCGTAGTTGCTGTAGCCCTGGTTGGAGATCAGCCGCACGACCGCGACGTACGGATCTTCTCCGGGCGCGAGGCTCTTGTTCAGGATGCCGTAAGGATCGAGGAAGTTGATCCTGCCTGTGCGTGTTGTGTCGACGCGAGTCCCGATGTTGAGGTTCGGGCTCAGAAACTGGTCCCGCCCCATCATCCGGACGTAATCGGCGGTCACCGCAAGACCGCGCACCACCTCCCGTTCGTAGCCGGCGCTGATCTGTGTGAATTTGGGCTGCACGCGATCGGGGTCGTCCCAGGTGACCGTGCCGGTGTTCCGGCGGACGGCCCCGGTTGGGTACTGTGAATTGATGTAGGCGCGGACGGCGGGCGTGAGCTCGCTGACGGTTGAAGTATTCAGAGTCGGATCGCTCGGAAAGCGACCGGCTGCGGGCCCTGGGTCGGCAGCGTTCTGGGGGAACTGGGCAATGAACGAGTTGGCGTACTTGGTGTCGAAGAGGAAGTTGTCAACCGTTCCCAGCAGGGTCCGGTCGTAGAAAATTCCATAGCCACCGCGCACGACCGACTTGCCCTGGCCGTCGGGATTCCAGACGATGCCGAGCCGCGGCGCCACGTTGTTCTTGTCGACTGGATATGCATGCGGATCGGAGAACAGGGCGTTCCCGGTTTCATCGATCGGCATGTACTCCAGATCGTAGCGAATGCCGAGACTCAGGGTGAGGCCCGACTTCAGCTGCCACTTGTCCTGCAGGAAGATCTCCCAGACATGGGCGGTCAGCTCGTAGTCGAGCGGCGCCGGGACGCGGATACTGAGCCGTTCCGGATACGTTCTCGGGTCGGCGGCGTTGAACGGCAAGTCGTGACCGAAAGTATAGGTGCCGTTACCGTTGGCATTGTTGGGATTGCTGATCCAGATGTTCGAGTACCGGGCCCCGACCTTGAGGTCGTGCTTGCCCTTCTTGTCGGGAATGAACCAGGAGAACGTGTCCTCGAGCGAGATGTTGTCGTTCAACGAGAAATCCATCGTATCGTCAGCTTGCAGGTTCATGTTGTTGACGTAGGTCAACACCGGCGGAAGCAGACTCTGATCCGCGATTGCCTCGATCGGACAGACGGTGCACTGGCCATACTCCGGTTTCAGTGCGCGCCACTGTGCATTGGCGTGCGTGGTCTGTTCCTTCGTCAGGCTGGCCCGGACCGTATTGACCTTGGTGTTCGAGACGACGCTGGTCAAGGTCCCGACCAGCGTCTGATCGAGATCCGTCTCGTCGTCATTGCTCTCGAGGGTATCGTTGACGCCGTCGAGCACGTTGAACTGCGGCGCCGACTCGCGCAGCCATCGGAAGGCCCACGTGCTGCCCGCGGTCACCTGGTGGTCGATGCGCCACAACGTGTTCCACGCCGACACATCGTCGGTGGTGGCGTAGTTGTACTCGGGGCGGGTTGGAAACGTTCTCGACTGATTTCTGTTCTGCACCAGCCGCTCGAGGCTGGCGAAATAGTGCAGCTTGTTGCGCACGATCGGCCCGCCGACCGTGCCGCCCCATTCCTGCTTCTTGACATCGGGCTTCGGCGCATCGTTCTGCTTGGCGAAATAATCCCGCGCGGTCACGTTCTTCCCGGTGAAGAAGTCGAAGAGCGAGCCGGAGAACTGGTTGGTGCCGGATTTGGTCACTGCGTTGATCACTGCGCCCGACGCGCGGCCGTACTCGGCGTCGAACTGGTTGGTCATGACCTGGACTTCCTGGACCGATTCGTTGGCGGTGCGGGTCTGGCCGCCGACATTCGAGCCGCGGAGGTCGTCGACGTTGCCGGCGCCGTCGAAGACGACGTTGTTGGCTGCGGCCGACTGCCCGTTGGCGAGCATGGTGTCGTTGAGGAACCCGGTGGTGGGCACGAACTGCGCCCCCGGAATGTTGCCGACAAACGCCATGTAGCTTCGATTTCCCGCCGGCAGCTCATTGAGCTCCTCGGCGGATATGTGGCCGCCGATTTCCACCGACGTGACGTCGACCAGCGGCGATTCGGCGGTGACCGTGACGGCTTCGTTGATCCCGCCCACCTCGAGGACGAGGTCGAGCGTCGTGGTCTTCCCGACCTCGAGGAGGATATTGCGGCGGTCGAGGCCGCGAAAGCCCTCGAGCGTGGCATGAATCCGGTAACGCCCCGGCACGATGTGCGAGACGAAGTAGCTGCCGCTGGCGCCGGTCACGACCTCGCGGAAGATGCCGGTGTCGTCGTTGGTAATCACGAGCGCCACGCCCGGGAGGACGCCGCCCTGGGGGTCGGTGACCCTGCCGCCGATTTCGGAAGTACCTGTTTGCGCGAGCGCCGGTGCGGCGACAAATAGATAGACGCCGAGGATCAAGCCGAGTGCGAGTGCACGCATCTGCCCCTCCTTTGAATCACCGCCGAATCAGCGCGTTGTTAGATCAGGGCGTTAGGTCCTCCGTTGCCAAAAATGCCAAAAAGGGCCGGACAATTCATCATCAGAACACCAGCTTCGCTCCAAGCTGGATCTGGCGCGAGTCGAGCCGGGTGCTGGTGATGACGCCGAAAGTAGGCGTTCGCAGCTGATTGCCGGGCTGATTCCAGATCGGCCGGTTCGGCAGGTTGAACACCTCGATACGCGCCTCCAGATATTTTGAGCCGCCCAGCGAGAATCGCTTATTGGCTGACGCATCCAGGCTGATGATCCCGGGACCGATCAGCGAATTGCGCGGCACGGTGCCGTAGCGGAACGGCCCGGTCGGGTTGGTGCGATCGACGAACGCGGCGGTGTTGAAATAGCGTGTGCGGCTGCGCTCGCTGCCGGGCAAACGCCAATCGACCCCGGTCGCATCGGGGTAACACGCTCCGCCACCATTCTGGATGGTGCCGGGACCGCATAGCACCGTGAACGGGAAGCCGCTCTGCATCGTGAAGATGCCCCCCAGTTGCCACCCGCCGAACACCGCATCGACCACGCCGCCTTGATTCAAGTAGCGGCGATTGCTGCCGAACGGGAGATCCCACAGCCAGGAGGTTGTCCAGCGCTGCCGGAAGTCGAACGCCGACAGGCCGGTCTCGAGCCCGAGATCATAGTTGTTCGACGGTGTCAGCGAGTCGCCGTCGGAGGTCCGGATCCCGCTGCCGTTGTCGATCGACTTGCCGTAGGAGTACGAGGTGAGGAAGCTCACCCCGCTCGAGAAGCGGCGCTGCAGCTTGAGATACAACGCGTTGTAGTGTGAGCTGCTCGGCGCGGCCATCACCTGGATGCTGCCGAACTGCGGGAAGGGCCGCGCCAGGTTTGTGTTGGCGAGTTGGCTCGGTTCCGGGTTGTTGTAGCTCATCAAGCGGCGAAGGTGCCTGCCGACCGACCCGAAGTAGGTCGCTTCCGCCGACATGCTGCTTCCAAGCTCGCGCTGGACGCCGACCGACCACTGCCCGACATACGACGAGGGTTCATCGAACTGGGCCGCCAGAATGAAGGTCGGCGCACCTGTGCGGGCGAACGGCTGCTCGAAACTCAGGTTCGGACGGAAGGTTTCGGCCGGCTCGTTGCGCCGGATCGTGAACGGGGCATTGCGCACCGTGTCGAACACCGCGTTGCCGATGTCGCGGACGTAGTAGATCCCCCCTCCCGAACGGATCACCGTCTGCGGCGTCACCGACCACGCGATCCCGACGCGGGGCGCGAAGTCGTTCTTGTCCGGCTTGTAGGCACCCCGGCCGAAGCGGCCGTCCCGCACGTACTGAATGTCCGGGGCCAGCCGGAACGGCGGATCCCCTTCAAAGGGATCGCCGGTCCCGGTGCGGACGAAAATCGGCGCGTAGGTGTTGTTCCAGTCGAAGTCGATGTTCACGATCGCGTCCTTCGTGTCGGTGAACGGCTGGTCGTACTCCCAGCGCAGGCCGTAGTTCATCGTCACGTTCGCCCCGAGCCGCCAGCTGTCCTGGGCGTACAGGGCGAAGTAGTTGGACCGGAAATCCGCGATCGGCGCGCCGACCTGTCCTTCCGAGTTGTTGAAGTTCCCGAGCAGGAAGTCGGCGAAAGCGGCGCCGCCCCGCTGCGCCGCCGGCAGCAGCGGATTCTGGGTATAGCGCCCGTCGAACCCGAATCGTCCGCGCGTCACGACGCCGCCGATCTGGTTGTAGAGCACGTGCCGCAGCTCGCCGCCGAACTTGTACGAGTGCTTCCCCACCGTCCAGGTGAAATTATCGACCAGCTGAATCGTCGTGTCGTCGTTGATGAACGGCGCGTCGCTCTCTTCGCCGAGGCCCGACAGCCCGGTGACGGTGATATTGGGCACGCCCCAATAGAGCGGGTTGTCCGTCGGCAGGTTGATCCCGAGGTCCTTGACGACGTTCTCGACGTTCGCCCGCCGCGAGATGTGGCCGTTTTTCAGATAGCCGACGCCCAGCCGCAGGTCGTTGAGCTTGTTCGACGCGAAGGTCCGGGTAAGGCCGAACACCGCCTGCTGCACGTCAGTATCCGTGTTGCTCCCCATGTTCGGGATCGGGAACGGATCGTAGCCGAGCTCGTGCGAGATGCTGTGCCGGAAGACCCAGGTCGATTTGCCCTGAGTGAAATCAAGCCGGTAGGTGAACTGGTCGGCGTTGACCTCCCGCGCTTCGTCGTTGACGAAGTTGGAGCCGGCGACCTCCTGCTGCGGCAGCGGGTAGTAGGCCAGCAGCTTCTGCGAAACCGGATGAATGCGATTCGCCGGGATGCGATTGCCCGGAAACTGCGTCGGCGCCTGCAGCACGTTGCCGGCCGCGTCGAACACACGTGTGGCTGGGTCGTAGATCGGAATCAGGTTGCCGCTGGCGTCACGGAGGCCGGAGAAATCGCCCGTCCGCCACGCGGTCAGGGGCAGCGAAGGCGACTGCGTCAGCGACTTGTTCTCGCGCAGCCCCTCCCAGTTGAACATGAAGAACAGCCGGTTGCGGCCGTCCACGATCTTCGGCAGGACGACGGGACCGCTGAGCGTGAACCCGTACTGGTTGCGCTTGAACGGCGGGATCGGCAGATCCTGCCGGTCGAAGAAGTTCTTGGCGTCGAGCGAGGAGTGGCGCAGGAACTCGAACACCGTGCCGCGAAATTGATTCGATCCTGACTTGGTCGAGACGTTGACTTGCGCGATGGCGCGGCCGTACTCGGCATCGAACAGGCCGGAGACGATGTTGAACTCCTCCAGCGCATCGACCGACGGGAGCAGCATGTAGGAGTTGAAGTTCAGATCGGTGTTCTCGACGCCGTCGAGCGAGTAGTGATTGAAGTGGATGCGCTGGCCCGCGACGTTGAGCGCGAAGCTGTTGCGCTGGCCGCCCATCCGCTGCTTGCCCTGGCTCGACGATGGGCCGTTGGTCGTTGCCCCGGGAATCAGCGATGCCAGCTGCAGGTAGTTGCGACCGTTGAGCGGCAGTTCCACGATCGCGCGGTTCTCGATCACCGTGCTGATCGCCGCGTTTTCGGTCTGGACGAGCGGTGAGTGGGCCTGGACGACGATGGTCTCGCTCAGGTCGCCGACCTGCAAGGTAAACGGGATTCGATGGGCGTTGCCCACCTGGACGAGGATGTTCTTGCGTTCGACCGTCCCGAAGCCGGACAGCTCGACCTTGATGTCGTAGGTGCCCGGCGGGATGGCGGAGATCACGTACAGCCCCGATTCATTGGTCTGGACGGCTCGGGCGACGTTGGTCGCCTGGTTGGTCAGCGTGACCGTCACGCCGGGCGCAGCCAATCCGCTCGCATCGGTGACGATGCCGCTGATTTCCCCGGAAGGCGTCTGGCCGCGAACCGGCGGCGCGAGGGTGAGGACGAAGAGGAGAAGGACGCCCGTGGTTCTGTTGCGCATAGGAGACCCTCGGAAATCAGTGGTTCAAATCATGTTCACAGCATCTCGAATCCTGAGGAAAGCCGACCCAGCCGCCACACCCGCCCTACCGGCCCTCCTTCACCGCGAAGACCCACACCGCGCCGCCCTCCGGAACTTCCGCGTACTCGCCGGGCACGAGGCGGCTCATGCGTCCCTGCATCGCGCGCGCGTCGATTCCCCAGCCGGACTGCACGGCGACGTACTGCGTCCCGCCGACGCTGAACGAGGTCGGCTGCCCGATGATGCCCGAGTTGGTCGGAAACTCCCACAGCACCGCGCCGGTCGTCGCATCGAATGCACGGAACATCCGATCGCCCGTGCCGCCGCTGAACACCAGACCCCCGCCGGTCGTGAGAATTGGTCCCCAGTTGATCGACCCTGGAAATGGATGCGTCCAGGTGCGCTTGCCGGTGTCGACGTTCCACCCCTGCACCTCGCCGACGTGATCAGCACCGGGCGCCAGCAGCATCGTGGTCGTGGCGCCGGTGTAGCTGCGGCCCGCGGTGTAGCTGACCGGCCTGCCGATGATCGTCGCGCACAGGTTGTCGTTGGCGGGGATGTAGATCATCCGCGTCTTCGGATTGAACGCGACCGGCGGCCAGTTCTTGCCGCCCCAGTGCGACGGGCAGAACTCCGCCAGCTTGCCTGTGCCCGGCTGCCGCGCCGGATCGACTTCGGGCCGGCCGGTTTTCGGATCGAGGCTCTTGAACACGTTCTGCTTCACGAACGGCATGCCCTGCACGAACTTGATCGGTCCGCTCGTCCGCTCGAGGAACCACAGGTAGCCGTTGCGCGCAACGTTGATCAGACCCTTTACCGTCCGGCCGTTGCGCTGGAAGTCGACGAGGATCGGCGGCGAGACCTCGTCCCAGTCCCACGAGTCGTTGGGGTGATACTGGAAATGACCCTTGATCTCGCCGGTGGCGACGTCGAACGCCACCGTCGACGAGGTGTAGAGGTTGTCGCCGGGACGCTGATCGCCCATCCACGGCCCGCCGTTGCCGGTGCCCCAGAAGGTCAGGTTGGTCTCGGGATCGTAGTTGCCGGTCACCCAGACCGATCCCCCACCTGTCTTCCACTGGTCGCCTTTCGGCCACGTCTCGCTGCCCGGTTCGCCCGGCGCGGGCACCGTGTAGGTCTTCCACGCCGGCTTGCCGGTCTCGGCATCGAACGCGGCGACGAAGCCGCGGACTCCAACCTCGCCGCCCGACGCGCCGACGATCACCTTGCCGCCGGCGACGAGCGGCGCGACCGAGCAGTAATAGCCCTGCTTGTTGTCGCCGACCTGCGCCGTCCACACTTCCTTGCCAGTCGCGGCGTCCAGCGCGACCAGCACCGCCTCACCGGCTGCAAAGTACACCTTGTCGCCGTAGAGCGCGACGCCGCGGCTGGTGGCGTGCAGCAGGATCACGTCTTCGGGCAGCGGACGTTTGTAGCGCCACAGCAGCACGCCCGTCTTGGCCTCGATCGCGAGCACCTGGTTGCCCGGCGTGGCGACGAACATCACCCCGTTGTTCACCATTGGCGGCGCTTCGTGGCCGTTGGTGACGCCGGTCGAGAACACCCATGCCGGCTGTAACTTGCCGACGTTGGCCGGCGTGATCTGCTGCAGCGGGCTGTATCCCCAGCCGTCGTAGGTCCGACGCACCGTCAGCCAGTCGCCATCCTCCGGTTTCTTCAGGCGATCGGCAGTGACCGGCTTATAGCTCTTCAGGATCGCCGGCATCGGCAGCGGCGGCGGTGCCGCGGCCGGCGGCGGCGCTGATGGCGGCGGCTGCTGAGCGGCATCACGCAACGCCTCGACCCGCAAGGTTGCGAGGCACGCGACTGCTAGGAACCCGACGATCTTCACGGCCCGGAGTGCGCTCATGTCAGTCGTTTACCCTTTCTCGAAACCCACCGGCGTGACAAACGGGCTGGCGACAGCCAGACGGCCATCCACGATTTTCAACGGCAGCGCTGGCAGCACGCGCGGCGCAGGGCCGTCCACGACTCTGCCGCCGTCCTTCGGATCGAAAATCGAAAAATGGCAGGCGCACTCGATCTGCTGCTCGTCCTGTCGCCACTCGTCGACGTCGCAGCCGGTGTGCGTGCAGATCGACGTGTAGGCGACGACGCCCTCTGCCGCGCGCGCCAGCGTCTCTGACGCCAGGGCTTTGGGGTCGAATCGCAGCAATAGCAATTGGTTCAACCGCGACGCGTTCCGAACCGCACGATCGCCCGGATCCATCGCCCACGCCATCGTCGGTGCGCCGGGAGCGATGTCCGCGGGCGTCAGCGGCGTGCCCGACGCGTCGCCGACCTTGACGAGCAGATCGCCTTCCTTCGGCCTGGCCGACGCGCCCTCGCCTTGTGGAGCGGCCCTTTCAGGGCGGCCGCCGCGGGCTTCGAGGCCGACACCCAGGCCCAGGCCGAGCCCGGCCAGAAGAATCGCGCGCCGCTCGATCATTTCGCCGGCTGCGGCGTCGACGGCATCGCCGCGGATGCTGCGTAGTCCCAGTGACGTGCGGCGTTGGTGACCACCGTCTGAACATCCTCGGCGAGCAGATACCCCTGCGCGACGAGATCCTGCGCCGCCTTGGTCACCGCGATCACGTACTGTTCCTTGTCCCGATAGCGCTCTTCGATCGACACCCGCGGATCGTTGCTGCGTTTCCTCTCGGCGCTGGTCTTTGCCAGCGGCACGTACGATCCCTGCATGCTCGACAGCACGTTGGCCGGTCCCGAACGATCGTTGAACAGATTCCAGCCGGTGTAGGTGGCCAGCGGCGCGGCGAGTTCGGGCATCCTGATGCCGGCCAGGCCGTTGCCGTCCGCATCCACCTGCGGCACGAGGACAGGGAACGCCGTGCCGATGCGCGGCGGCTCGAGCGTGACCACGCCTTCGGTGCCGAACTTCGGGCCGTAGTCGGCGTGATACGCCAGGTGCACGGCGGTCGTCGTGGTGACGCCCGGCACCTTCGGGAACCGCAGCTTGTCCGGGGTGACGAGCGTGTTGTCGGCGATCCGCGGGTAGCGGCTTGCCGGCGGCAGCGCACCGGTGGCGGTCCAGCGATCCATCGCCAGCAGCAGCGCCTTCATCGCCCACCGGTAGTCGAGCGGGTTGTTCTTCTGCTGGCCGATCGTCTGCGTCGGCGGGAATGCCGCCGGACCGTGCTGACCCGCGGTGAGCAGGTAGATCCTGACGTTGTCCATCAGCGGCGCGTCGCTCTTGCCGTCGACGGTTGTGTGGATCAGCGAGGCGGCGCGGCCCCAATACTCGTATTCCGAGTTCGTGTAGAAGACCTTCGGCAGCAGCTCCGGCGACCCGGCGTGCGTCAGCAGGCCGTCGCTGATGCCGGTCTCGGG
>Ga0075421_100009928_pt1 | contig 11734 bp, 10 predicted proteins | sample SoiMetdeltSBSDD5_FD_75292 | JGI IMG/M metagenome (GOLD analysis project Ga0075421, IMG submission 75292) | Bulk soil microbial communities from a Populus tree surrounding site in Tennessee, USA - Soil MetaG P. deltoides SBSDD5 | ecosystem: Environmental > Terrestrial > Soil > Tree plantation...
CGGCGGCGAACATTGCTGTGGCGAACCGTGACATTGGCGTTCCTCCATTGCTGCGCGCTGTTCAGTTGGTTGATGACTCGCGGATCTCGGCGGGAGCCAAACGCAGCGCCGAGCCGAGCAGGATCAGGCCGCCGACGACGAGCAGAGCGAGACACAGGGGGCGGGTGAGGAAGATCGAGAAGTCGCCGCCCGACATCTCGAGCGAGGTGCGCAGCGATTTCTCGATGAATGGCCCTAGGATCAGGCCCAGCACCAGCGGGGCGACCGGCAGGTCGATCCTGCGCATGCCGTAGCCAATGATGCCGCAGACGATCATGACGCCGACATCAAACACGTTCTGTTGCAGGCTGTAGGCGCCCAGCATGCAGAACAGCAGCGTCCCGACGCTCACGTACTGATGGGGCAAGTGCAGGATGCGAGCCCACAGGCCGACCAGCGGCAGGTTCAGCACCAGGAGCAGGATGTTGCCGAGGAAGAAGCTGGCGATGACCGCCCAGACGAGATCGGGGCGCTCCTGGAACAGGAACGGACCAGGGGTGAGGCCGTTGACGATGAACGCCCCCATCAGCACAGCGATCGTGGGCGAGCTTGGAATGCCGAGCGTCAGCAGTGGGATCATCGCCGCATTGGCATACGCGTTGTTGGCGGTCTCGGGAGCGGCTACGCCCTCGATGGCACCCTGGCCGAACTTCTCGGGTGTCTTGGAGAGGCGCTTCTCGAGCACGTAGGCAACGAAGGTCGGGATGATGGCGCCGACGCCCGGAATGAGCCCCAGAAAGAAACCGATGCCGGCCCCGCGGCCGATGGCACCTGCCGAGCGGCGCCGTTCCTCGCGCGAAGGCAGCAGGGAGGTCAGCGTGGGGGTGATGACCTGGCGATCGGACGCCCCCATTGTGAGCAGGATCTCAGCGATACCGAATAACCCCATCACCACCGGGATGAAGCCGACGCCGTCGTACAGGCTTGGGATGCCGAAGGTGAAACGCGGTGCGCCGCGCACGGGGTCAATACCGACCATCGCGATCAGCAGGCCGAGCACGGCCATGGCGAGGCCGGCCAGCAGCGAACGTCCGGCAAGGCTGGTCACGAGCCCGAGACCCACCAGCATGAGGGCGAAGAACTCCGGCGGGCCGAAGCTCAGGGCCAGCCGCGCGAGCGGCGGCGCCACCACGACCAGCGCGACGGTGGCCGCAATGCCGCCGATGAACGATCCGACGGCGGCAACGCCGAGCGCAGTGCCGCCGCGACCCTGCTTGGCCATCTGATAGCCGTCGAAGCAGGTCACGACCGAGGCTGCCTCCCCCGGCACATTGATCAGAACCGACGTGATGGTGCCACCGTACATGGCGCCGTAGTAGATGGCGGACAGCATGATGAGGCCGCCAGTGGGGTCCAGCCGGAACGTCAGGGGGATCAGGATGGCAGTGCCCGCCGCCGGCCCGAGCCCCGGCAGTACGCCGATCAGCGTGCCGAGGGTGCAGCCCATCAGCGCAAATGCGAGGTTCTGCCAACTCATGGCCGCCGCCAGGCCCGCCATCAGGTGCTGCAGGGTGTCCATCACCGATCCCTCAAATGCCGAGCACGCCGATCGGCAGGGGCACCTTGAGCCAATAGTAGAAGACGTGAAACACGCCGAAACTTCCGGCCACGGCGCAGAGCGCGACGGCAAGCAAGGAGCGCGCTCCTAGCGCGAGCAGCAGGCCGGCGATGAAGGGCAGCATCGTGAGGCGGAAGCCGAGCGGCTCAAGGAACGCCGCTGCCATCGTCAGAGCCAGGAGCACGGCGCCTGCTTGGAGCGCCGCCTGCCGGCTCAGGGGCAGTGCGGCCGCGTCATGTGAAACGACGCCGCCGCGTACAAGCTGCACCAGCATGGCGAGACAAAGCGCGATACCGATGGCACTCAGCCAGAAGGGAAAGAAGCCAGGGCCTGGGCCCAGGGCGTCGGTCAGCGAGTAGTCGAGCGAGGTGACCAGGGCGGGGACGAATACGCCCAATAGACAAACGCACGCAACTTGCCAGCCGCGGCGCACGACTCCTCCTCCCTTGACGTCGTCTTCTTGAGCCCTTGTCTTTTGAGCCCTTGGCGTCGTCTTTTTGGGTGGATTGTAGCATGTGCAGTCCGGACTGGGCAATCAATCCGCCGACACCGACTTATTTTCTTGGCCGACAGACGGTTCCGTCGATGACTTGATCGGCCCGCAATCGGAAGTATCGCCGGTCTGCACCTGGGAGGTTGACGAGACGGACCGGCTGTCGAAGCGACAGCTCCCGCTGCGGCCGAGGGACGAGCGCCCTTCACCGACGCCGGGAGACTGCGATTTGGATTGTTTGTTGTTGCCGGTCGCTCACAGCGTCTCAGGCAACGGGAACGGACCCGTCAGGCGCGAGACCTCCCCGCCGCGCGACCAGCCGACCAGGACCGGAACCGCGGATGCGGGAATGTCGATCTCGAGAGGCTCTTCACCAGGGCTCTCGATGCGTAGGATGGCTCCTTTCTCCCAGCCCCACCGCATCTGCCTTATGCGCCTCGTGCCCTTCTTTCCGGTGTCCACAAAAAGCGGCCGCGGGTTTGGACCATACGCGCAAATGTCATGGCTCTCCCTGTCGCGCAGCAGAACCTGGTCCGCGGTCGTGCAAGCGACAGCGAGTTGCCTGCCAACGAATTCAACGCCCACGCCCCCGACAGCAGCAAAGGCCATGCTGGCCACTTCGACCGTCTTTTGGCCAGTGCTCTTCTTCGGTATCGTGACGGCTTCCCATGCGGCTGTCACGCGCGCGCCCGGAGGCATCTGGAAGAGCCGATCCAGGTGAGCGCGGGAGTGAGCCGCAAGGCCGCCAGCCCGTTTCACTTGGATGCCGCGGTAGATGAACCAGCCGTACGCGAGCGCGCACCCGAACACAGGGATGAGGTATTCCCAGGAGAAGTAGTCGCCAAAGCCGCTCATGTCTCCCTCCGATGATGACTTTGCTACTCCCGCCACCAGCACGCGCCGTGGGCATCCGCTCTTTGCTTCGGGGCAGCCTGCGCGAGGACTAGATTTTTTCCGCTTTGGCGAAATGGTAGTTGCAAGAGTACAGCTCGCCGGTCTGGAAGTGCCTCGTCGCCTCGATGTCGAAGGCAACCTTGATTTTGTCGCGGGCGGTCGCGGCTCCGTTCTTCGTGCGGATACGCAGCGCGTCCGGATCGATCTCTGCCGACTCCTTGCGAGATCCGCGAACGCCGTAAGTGGCCTTCCTGCTTGTCGCGGACGCCCAGAGATCGTCGATGTCCCCGGGCGATCTCACGTAGATCGTGATCGAATCGCCCGTACCCCGGCCGTTGGTATCGATTTGAGGGTAAAAGCTGAGGTTGGCCCTGCCGTCACGGATCGAAATGCTGCTCGGTAGCTGCAGGTAGCCCTCGAGCCAATACCGCTTGTCAGCGTTGGCGTTGATGCACATCTCCGCGGACCAGCCCTTAGCTGAGCTGGTCACGACAAACCTCTTGACCGACCCCCCCGGCTCACCCTCCCCCTTGCAGTCGGGCAGCCAGGAGAACACCAGGACCACTGCAACGAACCTACCAAGCATCGCAACCCTCCCAGGATTCCTCCCTTTACCCACATCCCATGGGGCGAAGGCAAAGGCGCCCGCATCTCAGCGTGGCCGCCTCGCCGGCCTGCGACGCGCTCCCTCCATGCCGGACTTCAGGAGCCTGGGCCCACCGACCGCACCCGGACGAGCTCCCCGGCTCCTACGTTGCTCGGGTCGAAGTCGGGGGCCTGCAGCGTGAGCGTGATCGGATGTACCGGCACGTCAAGGATGCGGTCGAGCCAACCGCTGGGCGGCGGACTTACGAGCCTGAGGGTCACCTCGACCTTGCCGTTTTGGTTGAGCACTCTTGCCTTGTAGGCGTCGTACTCCGCGAACTCGGGTAGGTTGGGAAATTTTCCACGCAGTTGGCTGAAGGTGACGACACCGGCGTCAGTCATTTCGGTGCGATACTTTTTATCCATGTCCTGATTGAAGATTCTAATTTTGCTCACTGGCGTGAGCGCCTTCGCGTTGCTGTAGCTCACTGGGTAGAAAATGACTGTGCCCCTCCAGGCCGAGCGCCCGGCGATCACAAGCGCCGAGAACGGCGTCCGTTGCCGGTCAGCCCTCCAGTCCGGATTGAAGTAGGATGGCTCCGCGATGTATGTGGCCTCGAAGCGGGCACTCAGGTCGGTCTGCAGGCTTTTGACGTCGAGATTCAGCGCTACGATCGCAGCGTCGCGCGCGCCGCTGTTGGCGATGGTGACCGGCACGGCGAGCACTTCGAAGCCGCCAGACGGCTGGATGTCGACGCTGGCGGTGGTGTCGCGCGTATAGGTGACCACGCCGGGGACATGGACGGATAGATCGGCCTGCTTGAGCGACGTTTCCCACAGGCTGAAGGCCGAAAAGGCGAGTGCCACAACCGTCCCGATGGCTGTAATCCGGCCGCCCCAGGAGTGCCTGGTGACGTGCGTCGCGATCTCGTTCGCGTCCGTCCCAGCGGGACGACGGCGGAGGATTCGCATGACTGGACTCCCTCGATACTTCCCCCAAGTGCTCGCTCGAGCCGCTCCCCCGCTGACTGAGCTTCGGCACCCTCAAACAAAAAGTCGGCACACCAAAAGAAACCGCGGGACCAGCACCGCCGCAACCCAAGGAGCGCCTCCGAGCAACTACGAAATGACGATCAAACCGGATTTAAGGTCAGCGATAACAAGTTTGTGAGCTGTCAGCTTCCCGCACCATTCGCTCGCTCCGGTGACGGCCAAGGCGGTAGCGGCGGCAGGCCCAGTGCCGTCCTGACAAGTGCAAAGGAACGCCGGTGGATGGCGCAAGCGCCGAGTTTTCCAAGTGCGGCGCGATGCTCGGCCACGGGATAGCCCTTGTGCCTTGCGAAGCCGTAGCCGGGATAGGCGGCATCCAGCTTGCACATCAGCTCGTCACGCGCGGTCTTCGCCAGGATCGAGGCACCAGCGATGGTCAAGCTTTTGGCATCGCCCTTGATGATGGCCTGCTGCGGCAGCTCCAACCCCTTGAGACGCCGGCCATCCACGAGCACATGCTCCGCCCGGCGCGCGAGGCCTGCGATCGCACGGCGCATCGCAAGGCGGCTTGCCCAGTAGATGTTGAGGCTGTCGATCTCCTCCACTCCGGCGAATGCGACACACCACGCAACGGCCGTCGCCTTGATCTCACCCGCGAGCCGCTCGCGCGCAGCGGCGTCGAGCTTCTTGGAATCATCCACGCCGGGCAGGCGCGAGCCGGGGGCGAAGATCACAGCCGCGGCGGCGACCGGTCCGGCGAGCGGGCTCATCCCCGCTTCATCCACGCCAGCCACATGCTGCACGCCGGCAGACCACAGCGCGACCTCGTACCGGAGGAGCTTGCGAAGCCGCTGGCCCTCGGACCGGTTGTCAAACCGGCGCCGCGCGACAGCCGCCAGTATTGCCCTGGCACCCGAACGCGTGTCGGCGCCAAGCGACGCCTCAGTTGCCGCATCGAGCGGGCGGGCCTCGACAACGTAACGCAACCGCATCTCGGAAAGGCAAAGCCGCTTCATCGGCTGCACTCCAGAAACGGCCGAAGGCGGCTGGCTACGGCTCTCAGTCCCGTAGAGACGTTATCGACCCGTACGAGACTGCAGAACACGCGGGCCTCGGCCGCGTGACCCACGCCGTTGTGAGCCCAGGCGGATTCATCGGCATCGGACACAGCCAGTATCCGATCCAGCGGCCGCCCTGCAATATGATACTCAGCCGAGCAGGAGCTCAAGGGTGCACCAATCTGCTGACGCGCCGATCGGCGCGGCTGCAGGAAGGCTGCATTAAGGTGGTCATGAAGCCTCGCGATCAGTCGCCCCTGATCCGGAACTGCGAAGCCGCGATCATCGTTATTCCCGAGCCGAGAAGGAACCGGCCGTGTCGCGTTCGATCACCTTGTCCCGCGGAGCTGATGGCGCTTTGCACGCCTGTGACGGGACGTACCTCGAAGACGGAACCGGGCTGGCCTGGACGCTTTGCACCGGCGAACCCGTGAGCGAAGTCTCGGCTGGCGATGATGACGCTGTAACGTGCAGACGCTGCCGCGCCGTCCAGGCTGCCATTCGCATCCGGCGTCAGGGTGTGCTGGCCTGCGGCCCTCCCGAGCTCAGATCCTCGAGCTGGCCATGGAGGCTCCCATGACAGGCTATGCAAAAGTGCCTCCAAGGACATGAAAGCGCCCTCTCGGCTTCGAGGCTGTACGCCATGGCGAAGAAGAAGCTAGCCACCTATCAAGCCAAGCGCGACTTCAACAAGACCGGCGAGCCGAGCGGAAAGGCCGAGATCCGCGAGGCCGAGTACCCGCGCTTCGTCATCCAGAAGCATGCCGCGAGACGACTTCACTACGATTTGCGCCTCGAGCATGGCGGCGTCTTCAGGTCCTGGGCGGTGACGAAGGGCCCATCGCTCGACCCGGCCGACAAGCGCCTCGCCGTGGAGGTCGAGGACCATCCGCTGGACTACGGCGACTTCGAAGGGACCATCCCCGAGGGAGAGTACGGTGGGGGCACGGTCATGCTGTGGGACCGGGGCTTCTGGGTGCCTGAAGGCAACGGCGACGTCGACCGGGCCCTGCGCAAGGGAGAGCTCAAACTGACCCTTGCAGGTGAGAAGCTGCAAGGCGGCTGGGTGCTCGTGCGACTGCGGCGCCGCGAGGGTGAAAAGCGCAACAACTGGCTGCTGATCAAGCATCGCGATGGCTACGAGCGCGACGGCGACGGCGACGCTGTGCTCGCGCAAGACAAGTCTGCTGCTTCGGGTCGGACCATGGAGCAGATCGCGTCCGGCAAAGGCCGTGGCCCGAAGCCGTTCATGACAGGTGGCGGCAAGGCGTCTGACCCACGCGCCATCTGGCACTCGAGCCGCGAGAAGGAGGGCAAGCCAAGCCGCGGCCTGGCGCGGTTGCAGGCCGCCACATCCCATGCCCGAAAGAGCAGACCCGCCAAGGCCACAACAAGCGTCGTGCTCGGCGTTTCCATTTCGAAGCCCGACAAAGAGCTGTGGCCGGCAGAAGATGGCGCGGCGGCGGTTACAAAGCTCGATCTCGCCCGCTATTTCGAGCAGGTCGGAGCCTGGATGATCGAGCACCTGAAAGGCCGCCCCTGCTCCGTCATTCGAGCGCCGGACGGGACACATGCCGAGACGTTCTTCCAACGCCACGCCATGCGGGGTGTCTCCAAGCTCGTCACGCTTACCAAAGTGGAAGGCGATCGCGAGCCCTACGTGCAAATCGACAGTGTGGAAGCGCTCATCGCCATGGCCCAGATCGCGGCCGTGGAATACCATCCCTGGAACGGCGAACCGTTCCATCCCGCCGTCCCCGGTCGTCTCGTATTTGATCTCGATCCCGCGCCGGACGTGCCTTTCGAGGCGGTGATCGCCGCGGCCAACGAGCTGCGCCAGCGCCTCGAAAAGCTGGGTCTCGTCACGTTTTGCAAGACAACCGGTGGCAAAGGCCTGCACGTCGTCACCCCGCTGACGGGGCGCGACTCTGACGGGCTCGGCTGGGGTGATGCCAAACAATTCGCCCAAGCCGTTTGCAACCAGATGGCAAATGACAGTCCCGACCGCTATGTCCTCAACATGGCCAAGAAGCAACGCACGGGCCGCATCTTTCTTGATTATCTGCGCAACGATCGCATGGCCACGGCCATCGCTCCGCTCTCCACCCGGGCGCGGCCGGGGGCACCGATATCCATGCCGCTCACCTGGAGGCAGGTGTCCAAGGGCCTTGATCCCAAGCGCTTTACGCTCCGCACCGCGCCCGCCCTGTTGCGCAAGAGCAAGGCCTGGAAGAGCTATGGCGAGGCGGAGCGGCCGCTCGCGGCGGCCATCAAGGAGCTCGTCGGCCCCGCCCGCCGAAAGTCAGCATGAAGCGCGCGCCAACGGGACGGCTTGATGTCTGGCGTTTTCACGCCGGCTCCGAGATCGAGATCGCTCTTCTTTCCCGAGCGCAATGCGCGCGACCAGAAGGGCCTGCGCGCTCCATCTTCGCTTAGCTGCCGGAGTCCAGATGGTTCGAACGTCGGAGATGCCTCGTGTGAAAGGCATCGCGCAGGAAGGGCGTCACGAACCCATGACGCTCGATGCGCTCAACGCGCTGATCGCGGCATCGAAGCCTCTGGTGCCGGGGGCGACACGAGCAGTACTGGGCGAGGGACCGGTCGGCGCTTCGGTGGCTTTTGTCGGCGAGCAACCAGGCGACCAGGAAGATCAACTCGGCAGGCCGTTCGTGGGACCCGCCGGTCAGCTCCTTGATCGGGCCATGGCCCAAGCCGGCCTCGATCGGCCCAGTGTCTACGTCACCAATGCCATCAAGCATTTCAAGTTTGCGCAGCGCGGGAAGCGCCGCATCCATCAGAAACCGACGGCTGGTGAGGTGAAGCACTACCGGTGGTGGCTGGATCAAGAGCTAAGACTTGTGCATCCCAAGCTCGTGGTGGCGCTGGGCGCCACGGCGGTTTTGGCACTCGCGGGGAAAGCTCTTCCAATCGCCCGCTTCCGCGGGCGCGCCAACTTTGGGGGGCGTCCGGGCTTCATCACCGTGCATCCCTCATATCTGCTCCGGATTCCCGATAGGAACGCCAAGGGTGAAGCCTATGACGACTTCGTCAGGGACCTTCAAAGCATCCGCACGTTGGCGCGGGAGCCCCGCTGACGCAGGGAAGCGTTAGCCACGTTCACCTTGTCTTCCTTCTGCATCTCTGCAGCGGGCCGGATGACGCGAATACTGCCCAGACTCTCGCGTCTGGCGTGCCGATCGCCTTCTCGAATGGAGACGCAGGCCAGCGACCCGGCAGGACGGCCGCCGCTTTGGCGGGTATGGCGCGGCCGGAAGCGAAGGATGTGCTCCATGACGTGCATTACACCGGAAGCGGTGGCGCGGGTGGCGCGAGCCACGACCAACAGGCAGGCGCCGCCGGCGACGCTCGCCATATTCGGCGCGGGCGGCGATCTCACCAAGCGTCTTGTCGTGCCCGCGCTCTACAATCTCGTGCGGGCCGGAAGACTCGCCGATGGCTTCTCGATCGTGGGGATCGGTCGCGGCGAGGTCACGACGGACTCCTGGCGCCGCGATCTGCGGGACATGCTGCAGTCGCTCGCCGTGGGCGGTGGCGGCGAGTTCCAGGCCGACTGCATCGACGATCAGGCCTGGGGCTGGCTGGCGCGCCGCATGACCTTCCTGGCGGGAGATTTCACCCAGCCCGCGATCTACGACAGACTGAAGGTGCTCCTGGCGCAGCAGAGCGCAAGTCAGGGCAGCGATCCCAACGTGCTCTTCTATCTGGCGGTGGCGGACAGGTACTTCGGGCCCATCATCGAGCGGCTTGGCCACGCCGACCTGACTGGTCAGACGAAGGACGCCTGGCGCCGCGTGATCATCGAGAAGCCCTTCGGACACGACCATGCCTCGGCGCGGGCGCTCAACTCCCAGATCCGGAGGATCCTGAGCGAGGACCAGATCTATCGGATCGATCATTTCCTCGGCAAGGAGACGGTGCAGAACATCCTCGTCTTGCGCTTCGCCAACGGCATCTTCGAGCCGCTCTGGAACCGCGATCACATCAATCACGTCCAGATCACGGCGGCCGAGACGGTGGGCGTCGAGACCCGCGGGCGCTTCTACGAGCACACCGGTGCCCTGCGCGACATGGTGCCGAACCACCTGTTCCAGCTGCTGGCGATGATTGCCATGGAGCCCCCCGTCTCGTTCAGCGCCAGCGACGTGCGCTCCAAGAAGACGGACCTTTTCGGCGCCATCCATCCGATCGGGCCGGAGCATGCCGTGCGCGGGCAGTACGGGGCGGGCACCGTGCTCGGCCAGCCCGTACGCGCCTATCGCCAGGAGCCCAATGTCGCGCCCGACTCCACGACCGAGACCTACGTTGCACTCAAGCTTGGCATCGACAACTGGCGCTGGGCCGGCGTGCCGTTCTACCTGCGCACCGGCAAGTACCTGTCGGCGCGCACCACCGAGATCGCCATCCAGTTCCGCCAGGCGCCCTACGCGCTGTTCCGTGAGACGCCGGTGGAGGCGCTGCCGCGGAACTTCCTGACGCTGCGCATCCAGCCCGACGAGGGCCTGTCGGTCAGCTTCAGCGCCAAACGGCCCGGGCAGGAGATCGAGATCGACGGTGTGGCGATGGATTTCTCCTACCGGGACTATTTCGAGCCGCTCAGCGCCGTCGGCTACGAAACGCTGCTCTACGACTGCCTGATCGGCGACGCCACGCTGTTCCAGCGCGCCGACACGGTCGAGGCGGCCTGGTGTGCCGTGCAGCCCGTGCTTGATGCCTGGGCCGCGCAGCCGCCCGGCGACTTTCCGAACTACGCGGCCGGCAGCTCCGGGCCGGAGGCTGCCGATCGGCTGGTCGCCCGCGATGGACGCGCCTGGCTGCCGATCGGCGCCGGATTGCACCGGAAAGATCACCAATGACGAACGCCGGCAAGATCTCGCTCCTGCTCGCCGACGTCGACGGTACGTTGGTCACGCGCGACAAGGTCCTGACCGCGCGGGCACAAGACGCCGTGCGGAGCCTGCGCGAGGCGGGTATCCGGTTCGCCATCACCAGTGGCCGCCCTCCGAAGGGGATGGCCATGCTGATCGAGCCGCTCGCCCTCGAGACGCCCATTGCCGGATTCAACGGCGGCCTGTTCGTCCGGCCGGATCTTTCCATCCTGGAGGAGCGCACCCTGGCGCCCGGCGTGGCGGCCCAGACGGTGGACCTCATTCTGGGCCATGGTCTCGACGTCTGGATCTACCAAGGCAACGATTGGCTCGTGCGCGACGCCAAGGCACCGCATGTCGACCGTGAGACGTGGACGGTGAAGTTCGCGCCGAGGGTGGTCGACGATTTCGACGCTGTTCCGGAGCGGGTGGTGAAAATCGTCGGCGTCAGTGACGATCACGATCTGGTCGCGCGCTGCGAGGCTGACGCGCAGGCGCGCCTTGGCGACCGGGCCACTGCGGCCCGCTCGCAGCCCTACTATCTCGACGTGACACACCGCAATGCCAACAAGGGCTTCGTTGCCGACTATCTGTCTCGAACCCTCGGCATCCCTCGAGCAAAGATCGCCACCATCGGCGACCAGCCCAACGATGTCCTGATGTTCCGGCGTTCCGGCTTCAGCATCGCCATGGGCAATGCCAGCGACGAGGTGAAGCGTCAGGCGAGCGCAACCACCGACTCCTACGACGACGACGGCTTCGCCAAGGCTGTCGAGAGGTTCATCCTATGCTGAGTGGGACTCCGCTTCCGACAGCCGAAGAAGGGCATCCAGAACCGGCTGCCGGAGCCGCACGGCAGGCGAATCGCCTGGCGGTGCGCGGGAGGCGGCGGCGTATCCCCGGGGGTGCCACGCGTTGCTAGACTGAGGGCGTCGTTTGCAGCGACGGGACGTGGATGGCGCCATCTTAACGTTCACGTGCAGACGGCCGGCGCCTGGAGGGAGAGCGAGATGGCTCGAAATCCAGGGGCCCGTGCCGACCGGCAGCGGTGAAGCCACCAGCAATGGCGGTGGAGCCGAGGCCCGCCTTCAGTGGCTCAAGGCCGCGGCCTCGGTGACGGGGTCAGACCCCTCGCCTCAGCGCTGGAACCGGAACTCCGGCGTTTGCGCGAGGGGTCTGACCCCGCCCAAAGCGGACGGCCAAAGAACGGCACGGGTCATCAAGACGCCGC
>Ga0075421_100009931_pt1 | contig 11733 bp, 6 predicted proteins | sample SoiMetdeltSBSDD5_FD_75292 | JGI IMG/M metagenome (GOLD analysis project Ga0075421, IMG submission 75292) | Bulk soil microbial communities from a Populus tree surrounding site in Tennessee, USA - Soil MetaG P. deltoides SBSDD5 | ecosystem: Environmental > Terrestrial > Soil > Tree plantation...
AATTACAGAACCGTTGGCCGGGTTGCATTTGCCGCGAATCGGGTTTCCACGCCGGTTCGTCGTGCGGACGACAATTGCCACGCTGGCCATGGTGGCGACGGTCCTGAGCGCGGTGTTCGTGGGGGTCGCGTTCAGCGTCCGCGACCGTGTGCGCGCGGCCGTGATGGAGAAGCTCGAGGCCGGCCAGCGTACGCTCTCCGAGCTCGAACAGCGCCGCGCCCGCGAATTGAACGTCCAGGTCGCCACCCTCGCCGAGAACGTCACACTCAAACAGGCGGTCGCCACATACTCGCTGGAGTTCCAAACCACCGGTGCCCGCTATCGCAACGGGATGGTGAAGGCGATCGAGCGCGAGCTGGCAGTGCTGGCAACGCGCACGTCGCTCGATGTGCTCGCCGCCACCGACGCGTCTGGTACGGTGATCGCTGTGGCCGGGCGCCGGCAGTCGGATTGGCCGCGGCAGGCACGCATCACGTCAAAGACCTCCGAATCCGGATCCTCGTACGTGACGATGCCCGCCGGCGTCTTTCAGTTCGCGGCGGCGCCGCTGACGCTGCAGCAGGTGACGATCGGATCGCTGCAGCTCGGCAAGGCCCTCGACGACCGCTACGCGCAGGAGCTCTCGACTCTCTCGGGCGCATCGACGCTGATTGCCTCTGGCGACAAGGTGGTCGCCACCACGTTGCCGCCCGAAGCCGTCAAGCACTTCAAGCCGCAGTTGGCGATGGACCCGGTCGTCACGCTCGGCGGCGTCGAGTATGCCTCGCGGATGCTCTTCAACGACGGCGAGGCCAAGGTATTCGCGCTCGATTCGATCGTCGCCTCGACCCGCAAGCCGATGCAGTCGGCGCTGCGCGCGATGACGATCTTCGCGATCTGCTCGTTCGCCCTGGCCGCGATCGCGAGCTTCTGGCTGGCGCGGACGATCTCCCGCCCCATCGACACGCTTTCGAAGTCGCTCTCGGAAATGACCAAGACGCGCGACTTCGATCGGCCGGTCGAAGCCAGCGGCACGATTCTCGAGATCGAAACGCTGACCTCGGCGTTCAACACCATGATCGAGTCGGTGAGCACCGCCGAGTCCGAGCGGCAAAGCGCCTACGTCGGCTCGATCCGCGCGCTGGCGCTCGCGCTCGATGCCCGCGACCCGTACACCGCCGGGCATTCGGATCGCGTCAGCACGATGTCGGTGCTGGTGGGACGGGAGATGGGGCTGGCGGAGGACGATCTCGAGGTGCTGCGGCTCGGCGCGCTGCTGCACGACATCGGCAAGATCGGCATCGCCGACGCCGTCTTGCGCAAGCCGGGACCGCTCACCGACGACGAGTTCGCGATGATCCGCGAGCATCCAGCGCTGGGCGCGCGCATTCTGCGCAACGTTCCGTTCCTGGCGCCGCACCTGCCGATCGTCGAGTACCACCACGAACGGCCGGACGGCACCGGCTACCCGCATCAATTGAAAGGGGACGAGATCCCCATGGCCGCCCGCATCGTCCATGTCGTCGATGCCTTCGACGCGATGACCAGCGCGCGAGCCTACCGTCGCGCCCGCAACGCCAACGAGGCGATGACCGAGCTGTGGCGCCACGCCGGCACGCAGTTCGACCGCGACGTCGTGCAAGCGCTGCAGTCGGCGATGCCGGCGGTGAAGAAGATCGCCTCGACGGTCCCCGACTACGTTGTGCCGCCGCAAGTGAGGCCGCAGCTGAAAGTCATCGCGGCACGACGGGCGTAACGATCGTCAAAAGTCCAACGGCACCGTGCACCCCAGGTCGGCGCCATCGGTCCCGGCATCGATGTACGGGCTCGATGGGACCAGGTGATAGTCGCGCGTCGACGAATTCACGAAGCCGGCGTAGAACTGGGACACCGTCGGGAAGAAATTGCCAGGCGGATAGAGCGACGCGCGCGAGGTATCGGACGCGAACACGTTTCTCGTGACCACCCCTCCGGGGGTATAGAAGGTCAGCGATCCGAGTCCGATGCTCTTGCCGCTGCCGAAGATCCCGTAGGCGTTGTGCTTGGCAAGATTGTTCGTGTAGCTGAAACCGTAGATGGCTCCGCCATAGAAGGTCAGGATGTTGCCGGTGTGCAGGATCGTGTTGTGATCGATGGTGATGTCGCGCGGCTCGCCGCCGATCTGCGCGAAGGAGCCGTTCCCCCCCCACGTCCCGCTGTGGATGTCGTAGGCAAGGTTGTCACGGATCAGGAGACGCGCGAGCTGGCCGCTCGGGCGCGTGTCATCGCGGCCCGAAATGTTGAACACGGCGCCGGCATGGCGGAAGACATTCGAGCTGAACTCGACGTCCTCGACCGTCGCCCAAGGGTTGCCGCCATCCTGGTTGCGCGGCGTCAGCTGCACGGCGAAACCGGTCTGCCCCGCCGCCCAGACGTATTCCAGGATGTTGCCGCGCACCAGCACGCGCCGCGCGTTCTTCAACTCGAACAGGTTCTTGACCGTCCAGGACGTGCTGCGCCACTTCGTGTCTTTGGTCAGCAGGTTGTTCTCGATGACGATGTCGCTGGGGACGAGATTGGTAATCCTGGCGTCGGAGCCGCCGAACAGGATGTTCTCCCCTGCCGCCTCGAGGAAATTGTTGCGGATGACGATCGGGCCGGGCGTGTTCCAGCCGGCAATCGCCTGCGAATCGAAGCCGACGTCCTTGATGTCGCGGATGTCAGAGTTGAGGATCGACACGTGCGCGGCCTGCAGCGAGATGCCGCGGCGTTGGCCAACAGCCGGGTCGCCGGAAATCAGCACCCGATCGAGCTCGAAGTGATGCGGTACGGCGCTGAGCGTGCTCTGCGCGGCGCTGCCGAGCACGATGATGTCGCCGTCGCCGTTGACGTTGGCGTCGAACGCAACCCCGACGATGCGGTAGTAACTGGCGGCGGTGTCGGTGCTCAGCGCCGCGGCGCCGTTGGGCGATCGGATGGTCGCGAGCCTCGGTTTGTAGCTCGGATCGATGCGCGTCCCCGCCGGCGGCAGCACCGCGTTGGCGGTCGTGATGGTCACGTAGCTGGTGCCGCCCTTCGCGGGGAGGCGGAAGTTGCCAACGTAAGTAGCGCCCGCGGCGAGACGAACGGTTCCGCCGGGCGGCACCTGGTTGAAGGCAGTTTGCAGGCTTCCTCCAGCCGGGACATCGATGGTCGAGGTGCTCGTCGTCCCATAGCTGATCGCGAGCTGCGGCCGGTTCGACGACGTCGATGCCTCGCTCGAGTGGTATTCACGATAGCTGTCCTTGGCGTCGCCGCCGCCGTCGATGTCGATGAGCGCGAGGTGAACCTGGCGATTGAAACTGCCGTTAACGGCCTGCTGCACGACCGACGTCACGTTGAACGTGATCTTGGAGCCGGCGACGTTGGTGACCTCGCTGGTGGTAATGGTGTCGGCGAGATCGCCGCCCGGCGTGGACCACGCGGCGCCGCTCTGCCGCTGCAGCCACGTCGCCTGGGATTCGACGAACGACGCCGCCAGCCGTCGCACCTGAACGGTGCGCCTCGCGCTGGCGGTGCCGAGACCGGACTTCAGCGTCAACGTCAACGTCGCCGACGTGAGAACGGTACCGCTCGGTACCGACGACGCATTGAACGAGACAATCGTACGGCGCTCCCAGTCGGGCACGGTGCTCGATCGCGTGAGGAGCGTGGCGCTGTTGTGGTTGTAGGTGGCGTACGGACCGTTGCGGATCGTAGTGTCGACGACCTGGGTGTCGGGAACGTTGAGCACGATGGTCTGCGCATGCGCCATCACCGGCACCGCAAGCGAGCCGAGCGCGGCAGTCGCGAGCGCGGACAGATGACGCCAACGGCGGCGCGCGGGCACACGCCGGCAGAAGAGGGACATTCGGGGCCTCCTGAGGTGATTTAGGACCAGAGCGATATCGATCGGCGCAGGCGTACCGCCGCAGGGTTGGGAGGGATCGCCTGTCGCAGGGGTGCCGGGTCGGATGTCGTTCGGTGTTCGGGGGAGTCTAGAGCACGCGCTTAGTCGGTTCAAGCTGAACGGCTCGGACGCTCGGACGCTCGGGGGCTCGGGAGCTCGGGAGCTCGGGGGCTCGGAAGCTCGGAAGCTCGGAAGCTCGGAAGCTCGGAAGCTCGGAAGATATGATTGCGGAGTGACTCCTCGATTCACCAACGACACTCTGAAATTCCTCCGCGCGTTGAAGCGCAACAACGATCGCGAGTGGTTCAAGGCGCGTAAGGACGAGTACGAGCGGCACGTGCGGACGCCGATGATGGCCGTGATCGAGCAGCTGGCGATCGACTTCAAACGCTTCGCGCCGGAACTGATCGCCTCGCCCAAAGCATCGCTCTATCGCATCTATCGCGATACCCGCTTCAGCGAAGACAAGACGCCGCTCAAGACCCACGCCGCGGCGGTGTTTCCGTGGCGCGGCCTCGCGCGGCATGAAGGAGCTGGGCTGTACTTCGAGATCGCGCCTGGCTGGGTGTGGATCGGCGGCGGCATGTACGCGCCGCCGTCGCCGCAGCTCGTCCGCGTCCGCGAGCACATCGTCGAGACCTGGCCGGAGATCCACCGCCTCACGCGGCGCAGGTCGTTCCTTGCCGTCACCGAGCTCGACGGCGAGCGGTTGACCCGCGTCCCACGCGGCTTCGCGACCGATCACCCGGCGGCCGAATACCTCAAGCACCGCCAGTTTCTCGCCGGCCGCGAGCTTCCAGCCGAGATCGCTACGCGCAGCGATTTCTATCCAACGCTCGTGACGACGTTCAAGGCGATCGTGCCGCTGGTCGCCTTTCTCAACGCACCGCTGGTTTCTGAATCCTGAATTCAGCATTCAGCATTCAGCATTCAGCATTCTCCCTTCGCCCTCACCTCTGCCCCAGATTCGAGCCGTCGGTTGCCGCGCCGATGTACGGGCATCCACTGAGGAGATCGTAATTGCCGACCGACGGGTTGACGAAAATCGCCATGAAGGCTGAAACCGTCGGAAAGAAGTTGTCGGCCGGATACCGGGACGCGATCGAGGTATTGCTGGCAATGACGTTGCGACGGACGATCGCGCCGGGCGCGTAGTAGGCCAGCGTGCCACTGCCGTACGCCTGGTTGCTCCCGAAGATGCCGTAGGCGTTGTGCTTCATCAGGTTGTTCGTCAAGACGAAGCCCAGCGCCTTGCCTTCGGCGACGCGCACGCCGTCGGAGTTGTAGTAGCTGCCGCCGTAGAAGGTCGTGATGTTACCGGTGTGCAACACCGTGTTGTGATCGATGGTGATGTTGAGTGCGGCACCGCCGATTTGCACGAAGTGGCCGCCCCCGCCCCAGTTCGCGCTGCTGATGTCGTCGAAGAGATTGTCGTGAATCCAGATCCGGGCGGTCTGACCGCTGATCCCGAGATCGTCGTGCGCGGAGATGTTGATCCCGGAACCGCTGTGCCGGACGATGTTGTTCGCGAATTCGACATCCTCGACCACCGACCACGGATTCCCGCCGCCGGAATTGCGCGGCGTGAGCACAATGGCAAACCCCGGCTGCCCTCCCGACCAGTTGTATTCCATCGTGTTGCCGCGGACGATCACCCGCCGCGCGCTCTTGAGCTCGAACAGGTTCTTGACCGTCCATGAGCTCCCGCGCCACGCCAGGTCCTTCGAGAGCAGGTTGTCCTCGACCAGGATGTCGCTCGGCACGACCCCGGAGAGCGCCACACCCGCTCCGCCGAACATGATGTTCTCGCCGGCGGCTTCGAGAAAGTTGTTGCGGATGGTGATCGGGCCGGGCGTGTTCCACCCGGCGATGGCCTGAGAGTCCTGGCCGACCGCCTTGATACCGCGAATGTCCGAGTTGACGATCGTCACGTGGGCCGCGTTCACCGACACCCCGCGTTTCTGCCCGACCGCGGCGTCCCCGCTGATCAACACCCGATCCAGCTCGATGTGATGCGGCACCTGGGACAGCGTCGTCTGGTCGTGGCTGCCGAGCGCGATCACGTCCCCGGTGCCGTTGACGTTCGCGATGAAGCTCACGCCGACGATCCGGTAGTTGGCGGCTCCGGCGGCGGTGGTCAGCGCCGCGGTGCCACTCGATGATCGAATCGTCGCGAGCCGCGTGCGGTAGCCCGGATCGATGCGCGTACCGGTAGGCGGCAGCGTGGTGTTGGTGGTGATCGTGACCGTGCCGGTCCCGGTCTTGACCGGCAGGACGAAGTTGCCGGTGTAGGTCGCTCCCGACGCGAGGCGGATGGTCTGTCCTCCCACCGCCTGATTCAACGCGTCCTGCAGGTTGCCGCCTGACGGCACGTCGATAGTCGTCGGAGCCGTTGGAGGCCGATACACGATGGTGAGCTGCGGCCGAAAGCTCGACGTGGACACTTCGCTCGAGTGGTACTCGCGATAGCTGATCTTGGCGTCGCCGCCGCCGCCGACGTCGACGAGCGCGATCCGCGTTTGCCGCGCGCCGAACCCACCGTCAATCGTCTGCTGCACGAGCGTGGTGAGGTTGAAGTTGACGCGCGCGCCGGCGACGTTGGTCACGGCCACGGTGCCGTAGCTGCCACCGAGGGCACCGCCTGGTGCCGGCCATGCAACGCCCGCTTCGCGGTTCATCCACGTGGCTTCGGTTTCTTCGAACGGCAGCGTCAGCCGGTAAACCGTGACCGGACGCGTCGACCCAGCGGTACCCAGGCCGGTCCTCACCGTCAACGCCAGCACCGCGGACGTAATCGTGCTGCCGGCGGGGATCGTCGAGGTTTCGAATCCGAAGATCGTGCGGCGCTCCCACTCGGGAATCGTGCTCGACCGCGTCAGCAGGACGAGGCCGTCCTGATTCGCGTTGGCGTACGAGCCGTTGCGAATCATCGTATCGACGACCTGGGTGTCGCGATCCGCAAGGACGACGGTGGTTGTGTTGGTTTGCGCGTCGTGGCCGGTCGTCATCATGCCGACGAGGGCGATCATCACCAGCAGGCGCACGGAGAGGAACAGTCGACCATCGCGCGAAGGCACACCCCTGCTCATAACGTCTCCTCGATCGCAAACCGATGAGTTCGCCGAACACCGAGGAGCTGCCTCGGCGGAGTTCCGTTGAATTGGGAAAGCGGCGGGATTCTAGGAGAGGCTATTGAAGAGGTTCAAGCTGGGCAGTTATCGAGCGGACGATGACAGATCTACCTGAGCAATGTCACATCTTCCCATGCAGCGTATGATTTTCGGACGATGAGATAGGGAGGACGCCCAAAAACGTGGGCGCCTCCCTAACTCCTTACTTTCAGTAGCGATAGTGCTCGGGCTTGTACGGTCCCTCGACGGGAACGTTGATGTACTTGGCCTGATCCGAGGTCAGCTTCGTGAGCCGCACACCGAGATGATCGAGGTGCAGACGCGCGACCTCTTCATCGAGATGCTTCGGCAGGATGTAGACCTTCTTCTCGTAGTTCTCGTTGTGCTGATGCAGCTCGAGCTGGGCGATTACCTGGTTCGAGAATGACGCGGACATCACGAAGCTCGGATGGCCGGTCGCGCAGCCCAGGTTCATCAGACGGCCTTCGGCCAGCACCATCACGCTGTGGCCATCGGGGAACCGGTACTCGTCGTACTGCGGCTTGATGTTGATCCGCTCCAGCCCCTTCACCTTCTTCAAGCCGGCCATGTCGATCTCGTTGTCGAAGTGACCGATGTTGCCGACGATGGCCTTGTCCTTCATCTTGGCCATGTGCTCGGCGGTGATGATGTTGAGGTTGCCGGTCGCGGTGATGAAGATGTCCGCCGTCGACACGACGTTCTCGAGGGTGTTGACCTCGTAGCCTTCCATCGCCGCCTGCAGCGCGCAGATCGGATCGATCTCGGTGACGATGACGCGGGCGCCCTGGCCGCGCAGCGCCTGCGCGCAACCCTTGCCGACTTCGCCGAAGCCGAACACGACCGCAACCTTGCCGCCCAGCATCACGTCGGTCGCGCGGTTCAAACCGTCGATCACCGAATGCCGGCAGCCGTAGATGTTGTCGAACTTGCTCTTGGTCACCGAGTCATTGACGTTGATGGCCGGGAACAGGAGCGTGCCGGCTTCCATCATCTGATAGAGGCGATGCACGCCGGTTGTGGTCTCCTCGCTGACGCCGCGCAGCTCGGCGGCGACGTTGGTCCACCGCTTCGCGTTCTCCTTCAGCTCCTTGCGCAGGAGATCGAGGATGACGCCCCACTCCTCGGGCTCGCTGGCGGCGTCGAACGCCGGCACCTTGCCCGCCTTCTCGAACTCAACGCCCTTGTGCACGAGCAGCGTCGCGTCACCGCCATCGTCGACGATCAGGGTCGGACCCGAGCCGTCGGGCCACATCAACGCTTCGCTCGTGCACCACCAGTACTCCTCGAGCGTTTCGCCCTTCCACGCGAACACCGGCGTGCCCTTGGGGTTCTGCGCCGTGCCGCCGGTTTCGGGGCGGCCAACCACGACCGCCGACGCGGCATGATCCTGGGTCGAGAAGATGTTGCACGACACCCACCGCACGTCGGCGCCGAGCTCGGTCAGCGTTTCGATCAGCACCGCGGTCTGAATGGTCATGTGCAGGCTGCCCATGATGCGCGCGCCGGCGAGCGGGCGTTTGCCGGCATGACGGGCGCGGAGCGCCATCAATCCGGGCATTTCCTGTTCGGCCAACCGGATTTCCTTGCGGCCGAACTCGGCCAGGGACAGGTCCTTCACCTTGAAGGGCTCGCGGCCCACCTTGGCGGCGGCCTCGAAGGCGTGCATCTCTCGCGTTGCAGTGGTCATCGTTTCTCCTTAGCTATCGTGTTCTTCGTATCTTCGTGATGCGCCGAAGGCGCCGTGATCCTTCTGGCACTTGCAACAAACAGCGCCGGGCCTTTGGCATCGGGATCGGTGGGCATCGGTGTGAATCGCACGTTATCGAATCCCGCGTTGGCCAGCATCCGCCTCAGGCCGTCGTCACTGAAGCCAAGCCACACGTGGCCCATCTGCTGGCGATAGACCTCGCGATCGTGCGGCAGCATGTCGCAGATCAAGAGCCGGCCGCCAGGACGCAGGACGCGCGCGGCTTCGGCGAGCGCGGCGGCGGGGTCGGGCAGATGGTGCAGCACGAGCAGCAGCGTCGCGGCATCCAGCTCCGCGTCTTGAATCGGCAGCGACTCGAGCTCACCACGACGGACGTCGACATTCGGAAGCTCACGTACCCGCCGCCGCGCCGCGTGCAGCATCTCGGCCGATCGATCGACGGCAATGACGCTCGCCACGAACGGCGCAAGGGCGGCCGCCACCTGTCCCGTTCCGCAACCGAGATCGCCAACCACCCATTGGGCATCGAGCAGTCCGGGCAGCGCGTGCAGGAACGACGCGCGGCCGAACATCTCCTCGCGCAGCCGATCCCATTGGCCGGCGGCCGAGGCGAAGAACTCCTGCGATTTGGTCTGTCGCCGCGCCAGCACGCCGCGCAGCCGGCGCGCATCCTGGTCGGCGCCGGGCGTCAGGCCGATCTGCTCGCGCAAGAGCGCCCACAACCGCCGGGTGGCTGGACCGCGATCATCGAGCGCGAGCGTGTAGTAGCGACTCGTGCCATCGCGCCGTGACGAGACCCATTGCGCATCCGACAACGTCTTCAGGTGCCGGCTGACGGTGGACTGCGGCAACTGCAACACGGCGCACAACTCCCCCACCGTCAGCTCGTGCCGCTCGAGCACGAGGAGCATGCGGCTGCGGGTCGCGTCGGCGAGGGCCGTCAAATCCTCGAAAATGGCCGCTTCCATAATCAATCCGTTAATCCGGATGATGACATGGATACACGCCTCAAGTCAAGGTGCCATCGGGCCAAGGGCGCCTGAAGTGCGGAAGGTGCCAAGTGCCAAGTCCCAACGTGCTAAGGTGTTCGGGTCCCTGCATCGTGACTGTCCCCGAACCCCGAATCCGCGCCATAAACGCCCATCCCCTCAATCGTGCTGGCTCATACGTCCTGTACTGGATGACATCGTCCCGCCGGCTGGGGTGGAATTTTGGGCTGCAGCGGGCGGTCGATTACGCCGTCGAGCTGCAGAAGCCGCTCATCATCCTCGACGCGCTCCGCTCCGACTATCCGCACGCCAACGATCGGCTGCATCGCTTCATCCTCGAGGGGATGGCCGACAATCGCCAGCGCGCGCGGCGCAGCCGAGCGCTGCACTATCCGTACGTCGAACCCACCGTGGGACATGGCAAGGGCCTGCTCGAGGCGCTCGCCGCCGATGCCGCAATCGTCGTCACCGACTGGTATCCGGCGTACTTTCTTCCGCGCATGATTCGCGCCGCGGGCAAGAAGCTGCCGATTGCGCTCGAGGCGGTCGATTCGAACGGCATCATTCCGCTGGCGGCGCACGGCCGCGCGTTCACCGCGGCGCGGTTCTATCGATCGTTCGTCCAGAAGTCGCTGGTGTCGCACCTCACCGTACCCGACGCGGATCCCCTGCAACGACTGCGATCGGTGCCGCGGCCCGGCACCCTGCCCACATCGATCACGCGGCGGTGGCCGATGACGACCCCGCGGCTGTTGTCGGCCACTCCGAAAGCACTCGCCGCGCTACCGATCGATCACTCGATTCCCCCTTCGTCCATACGCGGTGGGACTACGGCCGCGCGACGAGCGCTGCGGGCGTTCATCGGGACGAAACTCGAGCGATACGGCAGCGACCGCAACCAACCGGATCACCACGCAACCAGCGGCTTGTCGCCGTACCTGCATTTCGGCCACCTGTCGCCCCACGAGGTCTTCGCCGCGGTCATGACGCGCGAGCGGTGGACCACCCGAAAGTTGCAATCGGCGAATCGCGGCGCCCGAGATGGCTGGTGGGGCGTCTCGCCGTCAGCCGACGCGTTCCTCGATCAGCTGGTCGTCTGGCGGGAGCTGGCGTTCAACGCCTGCGAGTACGTGCCCGATCACGCCAGCTACGATTCGCTCCCCGACTGGGCCCGCGGGACGATTGCCGCTCACAGCTCGGATCCCCGCCCGCACCGCTATTCGCTGGCGAAGCTCGAAGCGGCCGAGACCGCGGATCCGATCTGGAACGCGGCGCAGCGCGAGCTCGCCAGCACCGGCTGGTTCCACGGATACATGCGGATGCTGTGGGGCAAGAAGATCTTCGAATGGTCGGCCAGCGGACGCCAGGCGCTGGAACGCATGCAATCGCTCATGGACCGCTACGCGCTCGACGGTCGCGACCCCAATTCGTACGCCGGTTACGCGTGGGTGCTCGGACGCTACGACCGGCCGTTCCCCGAGCGGCCGGTGTTCGGCACGCTGCGCTACATGACCTCGGAAAGCGCCCGCCGGAAGCTGCGGCTGACCAGATACCTCGAACGCTACGGCGATCCAACCCCCTTCGCTAGAGCTACGGAGGTCAAGAGTGAGACTCCCACCAAGGCCACGGCCAAAAAACGATCACGCAAGAAAACGCCGTAGTGCGGTGATCGTCCCGTTGGGATTCTGCTCCGGGAAGAAGTGACCACCGTCGATCGAGTGGCCGTCGACCTGTCGAGCCCATTTGCGCAGGATGCCGAGCGGACCGCCGTCATCCGTGTACCACTCGTCCAACGCTCCGCCGCGGCCCCACAGCGCGAGCACCGGGCACTCGATCATCCGTCCTGAACGCCGGTCGTCCGCGTCGTGCACGCGATCGAGCGTGGCCGCGGCTCGATACTCTTCACAAATCGCCTGCACGGCCCCTGGCGCGCGCAGCGCGTCGATGTACGCTCGGCGGACCTCTGCCGGAAATACCGACGCGTCGGAGCCACTTTCC
>Ga0075421_100009937_pt1 | contig 11729 bp, 12 predicted proteins | sample SoiMetdeltSBSDD5_FD_75292 | JGI IMG/M metagenome (GOLD analysis project Ga0075421, IMG submission 75292) | Bulk soil microbial communities from a Populus tree surrounding site in Tennessee, USA - Soil MetaG P. deltoides SBSDD5 | ecosystem: Environmental > Terrestrial > Soil > Tree plantation...
TTCATGTCGTTCATCGTGTGGGCGCACCACATGTTCATGACCGGCATGGGCACGGCGATGGCGGCGTTCTTCCAGACGACCACGATGATCATCTCGATCCCGTCGGTCGTGATCCTCACCGCCCTGATCATCTCGCTGTGGGGCGGATCGATCCGCTTCAATACGCCGATGCTCTTCGCCCTGGGCTTCCTGCCGATGTTCGGCATCGGCGGGCTCACCGGGCTTCCGCTCGGCTTCAACATCGCGGACATCCCGCTGCACGACACCTACTACGTGATCGCGCACTTCCACTACGTGGTCGCGCCGGGGACGATTTTCGCGCTGTTCGCGGGGGTCTACTACTGGTACCCGAAGGCTACCGGGAGGAAGATGAACGAGACGCTCGGAGTGATCCACTTCGTCGGGTCGTTCATCTGCATGAACGTCGTGTTCATGCCGATGTTCATCATCGGGTTGGCGGGTGTCTCGCGGCGTCTGTTCGACGGCGGTGCGAGCTACGCGTTTGCGGCCCCGGTTCTGCACTGGAACGCGGTCTCGTCGTGGGGCGCGTGGATCATGGCGATCTTCCAGATTCCCTTCGTCATCAATTTCTTCTGGAGCATCCGGAAGGGACAGAAGGTCGGAGACAACCCGTGGGAAGCCACGACCATCGAGTGGGCGGCGCCGTCGCCTCCGCCGCACGGCAACTTCGCCGCGCCGCCGCAGGCGCACCGCGGGCCGTACGAGTACAGCGTTCCCGGCGCGGCGAAAGACTTCACCCCGCAATGCGAGGCCTGAGGCGATGGAGATTCCCTATACCGTCGAGATCCGCCGCGACACCGGCCTGAACAACGGGAAGATCGGCATCTGGCTGTTCCTGGCCTCGGAAGTGATGCTGTTTGGCGCGCTGTTCGCCAGCTACATCCTGCTACGGACCGGCGCGCCGCATTGGCCGCGGGGCGCCGAGCACTTGAACGTTCCGCTCGCCACGCTCAACACCGTCGTCCTGATTGCCTCGTCGGTGACGATGGTCATGGCGTGGGCGTCGCTGATGCGGCACCGTTTCGGCACGTTCCGGATGTACATGGGCGCGACCATTCTGCTCGGCGGCGTGTTCCTGGTCGTCAAGTACTTCGAATACAGCGCCAAGTTCGAGCATCACCTGCTCCCCAGCACCAACAACTTCTTCGCCATCTATTTCACGCTGACCGGCCTGCACATGCTCCACGTGGCCGGAGGCATGGCGGTGAATGCCTACTTCTGGGGTCCGGGCTCCAAGCTGTGGAAGACGAACCCGGCCTGGTTCGCGAACCGGGTCGAGCACTCGGGGCTGTTCTGGCATTTCGTCGATCTGGTCTGGATCTTTCTGTTCCCGACTCTCTATCTCTTGTAGGTGAGATCAATGTCGAGTACGAGCGAGCACGGATCGGCGTCGGCGGCGGGCATGACCGGCCACGACGCCGCCGACATCGACAGGCACGTCCGCATCTATATCACCGTGTTCGTCGCGCTGTTGGTGCTGACGATGGTCACGGTCGCGGTCTCGTATCTGCATTTGTCGGTTCCGCTGGCCGTGACGGTGGCGCTGCTGGTCGCGACGGTCAAGGGCTCGCTGGTGGCGTGCTACTTCATGCACCTGATCTCCGAAAAGAAGCTGATCTACGCGGTGCTCGGGCTCACCGCGTTTTTCTTCGCCGTGCTACTTGCGCTGCCGGTTCTCACGCACACCGACGGCTTCTATATTCACCACCAATGAACCTCCGGTCGGTCCACGCCACGTTGATCATGCTGTCCGCGCTTCTCGCCGTGATCTTCGGAGTGTGGTGCCTGGGCCAATACGGGCGTGAAGGTGGCGTTGCGCTTCTGTTTGCGGCGGTCGCGTCGTTTGCCGCTTCAGCGGGCCTCGTCGTCTACGATTCGTGGTTTTTGCGCAAGACCAGGTCGCTCCGATGATCATCATCAGACGCGCCTTCACAACGCTGGCCGCCGCGTTCATCCTCGGCGGCACGAGGCTGTTCGCCTGTCCGATGTGCTTCGGGGCGCAGGAATCGTCATTGATCGACGGCGCCAAGCTCGGCGTCCTGGCGCTGCTGGGCGTTCTGCTCGTGGTGCAAGGAGCCTTCGCCTACTTCTTTTTCTATCTCCGCAAACGCGCGAAAGAAAACGCTGACATCGAGCTCGACCTCGAGTGGTCAGAGCTCCAACGAGGATCGCGACCATCATGACTGAGTGGATGGGACTGCCGGCGCTTGCCGCAGCTAACGGCTATGAGATCGACAGCCTCATCGGCTGGATCCACATCTTCATGCTCATCCTGTTTGTCGGGTGGGGCGGGTTTTTCGTGTACTGCCTGTTCCGTTTCCGGCGTTCGCGACAACCGGTCGCGAATTACACGGGTGTGCGATCGCACGCCTCGAATTATGCGGAGATCGCGGTCGCGGTCATCGAGGCGGTTCTCCTCGTCGGTTTCTCAATCCCGCTCTGGGCGGCGAGAGTCGATCACGCCCCGGCCGAGAGTGAAGCGCTGGTTGTCGAAGTCACCGGCGAGCAGTTTGCCTGGAACGTTCACTACGCTGGACCTGACGGGAAATTCGGGAAGACCGACATCAAGTTGCTGGATCTGCAGTCGAACCCGTTGGCGATCGATCGCGACGATCCCGCGGCCAAGGACGATGTCACGACGCTCAATCAGCTCTATCTGCCGGTGGACAAGCCGGTCATCGTGCGGCTCAGAAGTAAGGACGTCATCCATAGCTTCGGCGTACCAGAGTTTCGAGTGAAACAGGACGCTGTGCCGGGTCTTACGATTCCTATCTGGTTTGTCCCCAATATCACGACGGCCGACATGCGCACGCGCACGGGGAACGCAGAGTTTCAATATGAGATTGCGTGCGCGCAGCTCTGCGGTTTAGGACACGCCAAGATGCGCGGCTTTGTGACCGTCGTCAGCGCTGAGGAATTCCAAAAGTGGATGGCTGATAAGGTCCAAGAAGCGAGCGCACCCGACCCCTTCCGTTAATTCGCTTTTCGCATCGCGTGCAACTGCGAGAGGACTGCCGCTTGCATCCCCATGGCAGGAGGCTGATCCATGGAATTCTGGACTGCAGTCGTGCTCGCAATTGCGCTGTTTGTGGCGCTGTGGGTGCCATTCTTCATCTGGCAACAACGCCGTGGAAAGGCGCACGGACACACCTGGTTCACGTGGTGGAAGCCGCGTGGTCATTCTGATATCGGCCCAGACACAGGGTTCAGGCAGACTCGACCGGGCGCTGATGATGCCCGCGGGGCCCGTTACTAGTCCGGCTGCCCGACATCCCTGATTTCACGCACTTCAAAACGCGAGAGGGAATGGTTCCGCTTTGAAATAGATGAGTTAACAGCGGCGAGGATCATATGAACCACACTCGCCGAGAGTTCATGAACCTCACCGGCGGCGCATTCGCCGGTCTGGTCGCACAAACGGTCGGCGGGGAGAACCCCGACGTAATCGTCGTGAACGCCAAGGTCTACACGATGGATGCGCGGGCTCCCCGCGCTGAGGCCTTCGCGGTCACCACCGGTCGCTTCACCGCCGTGGGTTCGACAGCCGACATCAAAGGGCTTGCGCGCAAAAACACGCAAACGTTTGATGCCAGGGGCATGACCGTCGTGCCGGGCTTCATCGATTGCCACAACCACGCCGGCGGGGAAGTGCTGCTCAACGAGGTGCTGGTCGGCAATCCCTTCGAAGTCGAGTTCGTAAGTATCCAGAGCATCGTCGACAAACTGAAGGCCAAGGCGGCACAGACGGCGCCAGGGACCTGGGTCGAGGGCTTCTTTTTCGACGACACCAAGTTGAAGGACAAGCGTGCGCTGAACATCAGGGACCTGGACCAAGTCTCCAGGGATCACCCCGTGATCGTGCGACACCGCGGTGGACACACCTATTTCTACAACAGCAAAGCGTTCGAGATGGCCGGCGTCACGAAAGCCACGCCCAATCCGATGGGTGGTACGTTCGACAGGGATGAGAGCGGCGAGCTGACGGGGCGAGTCACGGATCTTGCGTCCGCCGCGTTCAACAAGGTTGGCTCCAGGCCCACGTTCACGCCGGCGCAGAGCGAGCAGCGATCGCGCGACGGCATCGCACACATCTCCAAGCAGTTCGCGCGTTACGGCCTGACCAGCGTGCACCATCAAGGCGGCAACCTTCAGGCGATCCAGGAGGTGCGCAATCGCGGCGAGCTGTTGCACCGCGTCAGCTACGAAACCAGCGGCCGCGCGCTCGAAGCGATGATCTCGGCCGGCATCCAGACCGGCTTCGGAGACGAATGGATCAAGTTTGGGTCCACGTCCGAGCACACGGTAGACGGTTCGTTCTCGGAGCGCACCATGGCGCTCAGCACTCCGTATCCAGGAGTGAGTCCGCCGTATAAGGGCAACATCACTGAGACCCAGGACACGCTGAATGAGTGGGTAGAGCGCGTGCACCGCGCCGGTATTCAGGTGAACTGCCACGCCAACGGCGACGTGGCGATCGACATGTATCTCAACGCAGCGGAACGTGCCCTCAAGCTCTTGCCGCGTCCCAACGCGCGGCCAAAAATAACGCACTGCACGCTTCTCAACCCTGACCTCGTCCGGCGAATCAAAGCCATCGGCGCAGTGCCGGCACTGTTTACGACCTACGCGTACTACAACCCTGACAAGTTTGTGTACTACGGCGAAGAGATGATGCAGCGGTGTATGGCGTTTCGCTCATTGCTGGATGCGGGCGTCTATGCAGCGGCTGGTTCGGATTTCAGCCCCGGCCCGTTCTCGCCGCTGATGGGTATTCAGGGCATGGTGACGCGGCGGGGCTGGGACGGTAAGGTGTGGGGCGCGAATCAGCGGATCAGCGTGAGCGAGGCGATCGCCGTGAATACCTATAACGGCGCGTGGGCTTCAGGCGAAGAAGCCATCAAAGGCTCGATCACTGTGGGGAAGCTGGCTGACTACGTGGTGCTCGCAGACGATCCGCACACGGTGGAGGCTGAGAGGATCAAAGACATCCAGATGATGCGGACCGTCGTTGGCGGGCGGATCTCTCACCAGGGTTAGCAGAATTCTTTAACCGGGCCGGCCAAAGAATTTCGGCGTCGGCATCCGCGCGCGAATGCGCTCGAGTTCTTCTATCGTCACGCGGTCGAGGCCGCTCTTGCGACAGGAGTCCTCGACTGCCTTCACAACCATCCCCCGAACGAACGCCGGGATCTTCTTCATGCGTTCTGCCGCCGCATCATCCCAGGCGATCGTCGGCGCCGATTCGGTGCCGTACTGAATCGTGCGAGACGCGGCAGGTACAAGCGGGGCGAGGAGCGGAGAGCCGACGAATTTCCCGGGTAGGTGAGTGCACAGCGGATCCTCCGCCATCAGATCGCCGGTCATGCCGTACGCGCGAGCGCGGCAACCGCCGCAGTGCCGGTTCATCTCGCACTCGCCACATCGTCCACCGAGAGAAGACCGATGGCGAATATCGGCGAACAACGTCGATGACGTCCATAAGTCCGCCAGGCTCGCCTTGCGAAGCGTTCCGGCGAACACCGGGAGATACGGGCATGGTGTGACGTCACCGTTCGGACGTATTCCCATATAGTGCGTTCCCGCGGGACACCCGCCCGCGCCTCCGGAGTAGGTCCTGATCGGCGATTGACCTGGCCACCCAGCGGATTCCCCATCTGTCGGCACGGGTTCGGTCTGGTTCTCCAATATGGTCTTGATGTAATGGGGAGCGCACTTCGCGTTCACCAGCATCCGGCGGTTGTACCTCTGCTGAATTCGGTAGAGCGAGGCGAGAACGTCATCGTACTGCGCAGGCGTGATGTCAGAGACGAATTGTCCCCGTCCCGTTGGCACCAGGAAATAGAGGTTCCAAACCTTCGCAGCAAGACGATCGTGTGCGAAATCCGCGATCGCTTCGAGCTCCCCGGTATTGTGCGAGCCGGCGGTCGTCTGCACGATGAAAGGGAGGCCGGTGCGATTGAGAATCTCGGCCCCCTCGACGGTGTTTCGCCATGCGCCGCGCACTCTCCTGAAGCGATCGTGACAATCGGGATCAAGCGCATCGAGAGAAAGCGACAGACCGCGTGCTCCGGCATCGGCCAGGCGACGCGCGACATTCTCGGTGATCTTGACGCCGTTCGTCCCGACAACCACCCACAGGCCACGTTCGGCTGCGCGCTTGACGATCTCGAGAATGTCGCGTCGTAAGAGCGGTTCGCCTCCCGTCAGGATGGTGACGCATTCAGGCGCGAACGCGGCGATCTCGTCGATGACCCGGAAGCATTCCTCAGTGCCGAGCTCGCTGCGATCGGCGAAGTTTTCCGTGGCGACGAGCGGCGTGCCGCCGGCATCGAGATAGCAGTGCTCGCACGCGAGATTGCAGCGGTAGGTCAGGTTCCAGGAGACGACGTAAGGCCTGACGAAGGGGGTCGTGGTTGGCTGCATCTTCACTTACATGCCGAAGAACTCGCGAGCCTGATCGAGAATTTTCTCGTCGACTTCGATTGCGCCGTTTTCTCTGGCAAATCTCTCGATGCCTGTCTTTGCCATCGGTCGGACGAACTCGGGGATATTCGCGAGTCGCGCTTCGGCGGCGGCAGTCCAGCGCACCGGGCCCGGCTCGCTGGCGCGCGGTCGTCCGTCTTCTCCGGGGATCATCCCTGCGAACGGACACCCAGATTTTGAAGTTTCCGCTGACGCTTCGGCGGGGCCGATTCGAACACCGAGAGATTGGACCACCTGTGTTTCGTACGCGTTGGTGAGCATCGCCATCTCGTAGCCGCACTCAGGACACGAGTAGACAATCGACAGCGAACCGCGCTCGGGCGGAGCAACCGTTTGGAGCTTCATCGGTGTATCGCAAGGGACGCAGAGGAATTTCATCGCGAAGGCTCCGCCGTTGATTCGAGTCTGTCCAAAAGTTGTTGGGCGATATGCGCAAATGCGCGGCCAACCGGTGTCTCTGGCAATTCTGGCAGAGGGGCCCCGACATCGCACTGCCGTGCCAGTTCGGGATCGAATGGAACACTGCCGAGACAGGGGATTTCCAGCCTCGAGCCATCCGGTGACGTGAAGAGTGGTTTGATCGCGCCGCAGTCGTGGCAGTAGTAGCCGCTCATGTTCTCGACATACCCGAGAATACGATGCGGTCCTTTCGAGAGGGCAGCCACCGACCGTGCGACGACGCCGCGAGCTACTTCGGATGGGATCGTCACGAGAAGGAAAGAGGTCCGAGGCTCGAGATAATCTGCGTATTGAACGGTCCGTTCAGCGCCCGGCGGCAGATCGAATATCAGCAAATCAAGTGTGCCCCAGTCGAAGGAAGCCAGGATTTCGCCAAGCAGAGCGAACTCCCGGGTGGCCCGCCACGTATGCGACTCTCCGCGCGCCGCACTCTCGAACGCGAGCGCCTCCGATTCGGGAATGAGCGAGCCCATTGAGAACATCCCAATGCCATTAGTGGTGCGCGGAAGCGCGACTTTCGTACTTCCGGGGACGAACACCGCATCCTGAATGCCGCCCATGCGCGCCTGCGACGGCCCATTGAAGTCCGCGTCGAGAATCGCGATCCGAAGCCCACGAGCGCGGAGAGCGCTCGCGAGATGGAAGGTCAGCGTGCTCTTACCGACGCCGCCTTTTCCGGATCCGATCGCGACGAGATGCCGCACCCCGGCGAGCCCGTCGGTTATCCGGGCTCGCTGCTCGACAACCTGCTCGAGGACCCTGGATCCTCCGTCGCCGACGATGTCGTGATACCGTTTCACCGACCTAGCCTACTACGCGCGGCACGCGACGCTATACGCGCACCTGGGCTTTGCGGAATTCGTCGACCAGCGCGCTGACATCGGCAGGCTCCTCGAATGCGACGATGCGGCCATTCCTGATAGTGAAGATGTGCACCCACCGGAACGGGATCGCGTTGCCAGTCGCTTTAACCCGTTCCAGACTCGTGCCGAGCACGACTACCTTGTCGCCCTGCGCAAGAAAATCCGTCGGCGCGAAATTTGTGATTTCGAACGTGTCCAGGAGCTTCCCGAAAAACTCGCGGACCGCATTGACACCGTGACGCAACCCCGCGGTCGGTAGATCGGGAGGACCGGGCGTACGCCACGCCACCTGCGGATCCAGCAACGCGAGGATTCCTTCGAGATCGCCACGGCCAAAAGCAGCGTACGCCTGCTGCACGACCTCAACGTTTTGCTGTTCGCTCATAGGCACTCCTCCGCTAGTCTGGGGCACCGAGAATGCCATACATTCGGGGCTTTTGCACGACTCACGTTACGACGGATCCGAGCGACACGAGAGAGATTTGAATGCCGACTTATGGCCGCTTGTAGGGAATGATGTTTTGCCATTCGCTCGGATCCGAGCGCGCAACGACAGCGACGACCGGCTCGGTGTCGCTGACATTGAAGACTTCGTGCGGCACGCCTGGCTCGATGAAGATAAAGTCGCCGGCGGTGTTCTCGACGGTCTGTTGCAGCCCCTCCCCGTACTCGTGCCGGACGCGGCCCGCGAGAATGTAGAGCATGACCTCGAAGCCAACGTGGATGTGCGCGTAGGCGACACCGCCGGGCGGAATCGTCGCCACGTTCATCGACAGGGCCTTGGCGCCGACGTTCTTGCCCGACAGACCGACCTGGTAGTGGATGCCGTTCCAGTCGCGGCAGTTCTTGCCGGCGCGGATCACGAAGATGCCGTCGTGCCCCTCAACCGCCGCGCGCGGGTCTGTGCTGTCGCTCATCAGAGTGCTCCGCGATTAATGCCGCGCCGTTAGCCTCTTGATCTCGTCGAACCAGCCGGTCTGGAGGTGGAGGCTCGTCTGCCGCGTCGCACCGGGGACCGGCTCGAATCCGTAGAACTCGCCCCGGGGTGCGGGTGTGAAGCCCAGGACGAGATCCCAGTCGAAGAGAGGACGCTCCGGGCCGAAAGCGATGTTCTGGGCGGTCATCGCGACGGTAACGGCGAAGATCTTTCCTTCGCGCCGGAAGTACAGCTGACGCCCGTCGAGCGACCACGCGGGCGAATTGCCGGTCTTCGTGGTGACGGGGATCACATGGGCCGGGCCCGCGGTCGGCTGCACCATGATGGCGCTCTGGCCGGAGGCTGCCGAGATGAACGCAACGTACCGGCCATCGGGCGAGAGTGCCGGTGGTTCGGAGCCGATTGCGCCTTCCACGATTGCCTTCGGCGTTTCGCCTGGTGCATGACGATAAATTGTGCCGTCGGATCGTGTTTCTGGCGTTTGGGGGATTGCCGTGTACACGAGGGTCCGATTGTCAGGAAGCCATCCAGCGATGAAGAACTCGGACGTACCAGCCGCAACGAGCGTCTCGGGTGGTTGTGCCGTGCTGCCGACGTCTTGGATGTAGAGGCCAAATCCAGCCGAGTTCGACTGGGCACCCGCCACCGCGAGCCGGCGGGCGTCTGCTGATAATGCCAGGCTCAAGATTTCAGTGAAGTTTCCCTGCGACAATTCGAGTCTCGTCATCCGATCGAGATTGAAGAAGGTACGTTTTCCGCTCGAAGTGCTTGCAGCCAGCCTGGAACTCGAGCTTGCAAACACAGGACCTCGAACGAAGAGATCCTGTTCAAAGCTGAGCGCCGTTCGCTCCCCCGTTGGCGAGATCCGAACCAAGCGAAGGGGCTCCCGCCGGCTTCTCGCCAGGTAGCCGGTGGCATACACGACCTTCCCATCGTCCGAGAACGCGAACGCGGGCGCAGTGTTCCTGGCGATTGCCACACCTGGTATCAACGCAACCGGGGATCCGGCGGCCTTCAGCGTTTGTCTGTCGAACGCGACAGCCATCAACGAGGCGTCTTGCCCGACGTAGACGAGGTGACCCGTTGGCGTGAGGCGTGCGCCGCCGCCGACCAGGCCAACATGCGTCAGCTCGCGCGAGTCGAGGTTCAGCACCGCGAGCTCACCGGCTCTGGACCTCCGCAAGTCGGTGAGGAGCAGCGAGCGCTCACCTGGCAGGAGATCCGGCCACGCGACCCTCGCATCCGTTTCGCGGCCGTCAACCAGGAAGCGCTCGACAATCAACCGCGGCTCCCCTCCGCTGGCCGGCACCTTCCAGATGCCTCCGGGTTGCGTATTGACGAACAGGATGTCATCGGACGCGGTCCAGACTCCGCCGAAGAAGTCTCCGAGCTGACAAATCCGCTGCGTGAGGCCGGTCTCGAGCGAGTATTTGCGCAGCTCCGCCGGAGAAGCCGCGATCATGCCGGAGTTGGCAGATACTCCAACGGCGAAGGCGATCCATCGTCCGTCGGGCGAAAAGATTGGGCCCTCGGCGGACTCACTGTTGGGTACCAACGTCGCAGCCAACTGATCGAGCCGCCGGACATAGAGCTGCTGGCCGCCGGTCGCTCCGCGCGCGAGGAATGCGAGCGTGCGGCCATCGTGAGAGAGCGCGAGCTCCTGTTGTCCGTATCCATCGAGGTCGAGTCCCGCTGGGAGTGGAATCGACGCGTGAATCGGCGCGGCCGCCGCAACCGAAGGGGTGCGTAGCGCCCGCAGCGTCCAGCCTGCTGCAGCTCCCACGGCGAACAGACAGCCGATTGCAAGCACGGTCCACGCGCGCGGTCCGCGCAGCTCCTGAACCGCTGCGGTCGCGAGTTCCCGCGTGCCGTCCTGCGCGTCGTCGAGCGCGATCCGCGCTTCACCGATATCCCGCAGTCGTCGCCGCACGTCGCGTGTCAGGCAGCGGCGCACGACGTCGCGGACACGGGCGGGGGTTGTTGCCGGAAGCGCCGACCAGTCAGGGTCAGTGTGGAGGATGTTGGCGATGTTGTCGGAGACCGTGTCCCCCGGGAACGTGCGCTGTCCCGTCAGGCATTCGTAAAGGACGCACCCGAAAGACCATACGTCCGTGCGGCGATCGAGCACGCGGCCGCGCGCCTGTTCGGGACTCATGTACGCCGCGGTTCCGAGAATCACGCCCGCACGCGTCATCGCCGGGCTCGTGAGTGTTGGCGAGTTCGCCAGCGGGGAGAGTGTCGTTGCGGGCTCGAGCGCCTTGGCGAGTCCGAAGTCCAGCACCTTGACGGTCCCATCAGGGCGCAGCTTGATATTGGCCGGCTTCAGATCGCGATGAATGATGCCCTGTTCGTGGGCGGCCTCCAGGGCGTCGGCAACCTGTCGCCCGATATCAATAGCCTCGTCGACCGGCAACGCGCCGTGCTCGAGGCGTTGGGCGAGGGTTGGTCCCTCGACCAGCTCGAGGACGAGCGCCTGAACGCCGCCGGCCATCTCGAGACCGTAGATCCCGGCGATGTGCGGGTGATTGAGGGCGGCGAGCACCTGCGCTTCACGCTCGAATCGAGCAAGCCGATCCGGATCGCGCGCCATGCTCTCGGGAAGGGTTTTGATGGCAACGTCGCGATGCAGCTTCGAGTCATGGGCCCGATACACTTCGCCCATTCCGCCTTCGCCGAGCTTGTCGAGGATCCGATATGGACCAACGGTGTGGGCAATCACGAATCGAGCCGGCGCGATTATACGGTCAATCAACGCCCTGCACAGGCTAAACTCCCCCTTCGCCACACGCTCGCGCCCATCGCGGCCAAGTTTGGCCGGCGGTGCCAGGAGGCCCTCGATGAAAACCATCCTCGTTGCGCTCGCGCTGGTAGCAACCACGCCGACGGTGCGCGCGACCAACGGCGTCACCGCCGGCCAGTTCATGATCGAACCCGCCACGTTGATCTGTCTCGGGTTCGAGTGGGAC
>Ga0075421_100009938_pt1 | contig 11729 bp, 12 predicted proteins | sample SoiMetdeltSBSDD5_FD_75292 | JGI IMG/M metagenome (GOLD analysis project Ga0075421, IMG submission 75292) | Bulk soil microbial communities from a Populus tree surrounding site in Tennessee, USA - Soil MetaG P. deltoides SBSDD5 | ecosystem: Environmental > Terrestrial > Soil > Tree plantation...
GTTCACCTACGCCAAGTACTACGCCTTCTCCAAGGACCTCGATTTCAAGCCCACCTCGGACGAGATCCCGCAGTTCTTCGCGGCCAAATGGAAGTGACGGTCCTACCCCTCTCCCCATGCACAACGGGGAGAGGGGGCAAGCCAGGGGCCTGACCGATGCTCGCCTTCACGGCCAAACGTCTCGGTATCGCGCTGCTGGTGGCGCTGACCGTCTCGCTCATCACGTTCTCCATGATCTACGTGTCGGGCGACCCGGCCATTGCCATCGCCGGCGAAGGCGCGCGCGCCCAGGACATCGAGGCGATCCGCAAGTTCTACGGCTTCGACCGGCCGATCCTCGAGCAATACTTCAGTTGGCTCGGCGGCGCGTTGCAGGGCGATTTCGGCCGCTCCTTTACGCTGCGCCAGCCGGTCGCCGACGTGATTGCTGCACGCCTGCCCGTGACAATAACGCTCGGAGCCCTGGCGATCGCCTTCGCCTTGGTGCTCGCCATTCCGCTGGGCGTGCTCGCCGCCGTGCGCCCCAACAGCATCGCCGACCGCTTCGCGCTGACGGTGGCGGTGGTCGGCCAGGCCATGCCGACCTTCTGGTTCGCCCTCACCCTGATCCTATGGCTCGGCGTGTACTGGCGCCTGCTGCCCATCACCGGCTCGGACAGCTGGCTGAACTTCATCATGCCGGCGATTGCGCTTGGCTACTACGTTACGCCGGCCATCATGCGGCTGACGCGCGCTGGAGTGCTGGAGGTGCTGTCGTCCGACTACATCCGCACCGCGCGCGCCAAAGGCCTGCGACCGATGACCGTGCTGTTCAAGCACGCCCTGCGCAATGCCATCATTCCCGTGGTGTCGCTGGCGGCCGTGCAATTCGGCTTCATGCTGGGCGGTTCGATCGTCATCGAGACGATCTTCCAGATCAACGGGCTTGGCTATCTGGCCTGGGAGTCGATCCAGCGCAAGGATTTGCCAACCATGCAGGCGATCGTGCTGTCGCTGTCGGTCATCTACGTGCTGCTGACGCTGGTGGCCGATCTGCTCAACGCCTTTCTCGATCCGCGCTTGAGGGTGACGTAGATGGTCGAGACAGGGCTTGTCCGCGCCGGCATTCCGACCGCTGCAGAAATCCTGGCTCCGTCGCCGGCAGCGGTGCTGCGTCGGCGCGCCTTGCGCCACTGGGGCCTGCTGATCGGCGGCACCATCCTGGCCATCATCATCGTGATGGCGTTGCTGGCGCCGATCATCTCGCCGTTCGACCCTTACGACCAGCAACTGGGCCGCAAGCTGATCCCGCCCATCTGGCATGCCAGCGCCAAGGCGACCTGGGTGCATCCGCTCGGCACCGACCACCTCGGCCGCGACTATCTCACGCGTCTTCTCTATGGCGCGCAGATTTCGCTGCTGATCGGCGTGTCGGCCATGCTCATCTCGGGGGTGATCGGCACGACGATCGGCGTGCTGGCCGGCTATTTCGGCGGCAGGGTCGACATGGTGGTGAACTTCATCGTCACCACCCGGCTGTCGATGCCGGTGGTGCTGGTGGCGTTGGCGGTGGTTTCGATCATCGGCTCGTCGCTGACCGTGGTGATCTGGGTGCTGGGCCTACTGATCTGGGACCGGTTTGCCGTGGTCATGCGCAGTGCCACCCAGCAGGTGCGGGTTCGCGAGTTCATCACCGCTGCGCAGGCGGTCGGCTGCTCGACGCCGCGCATCCTGCTCACCGAGGTGGCGCCCAACGTCGTCAATCATCTGATCGTGGTGGCCACGCTGGAGATGGCGCACGCCATCTTGCTGGAGGCGGCGCTGTCGTTCCTCGGCCTTGGCGTGCAGCCGCCGACACCGTCCTGGGGCCTGATGATCTCGGAGGCCAAGGGCCTGATGTTCTTCGATCCTTGGCTGATCACCATCCCCGGCGTCGCCCTGTTCCTGCTGGTACTGTCCATCAACATGCTGGGTGATGGCCTGCGCGACGTCACCGCCCCCGAGAACCGCAACTGAGGTCGCATGAGCGAGCGCGTCCTCACGGTTGAAGCTATGCAGGTGGACCTGCCGCTGGCGGCGGGCACGCTGCACGCGGTGCAGGGTGTGTCGTTTCACGTTGATCGCGGCGAGACGCTGTGCATCGTTGGCGAGTCGGGCTGCGGCAAGACGCTGACCGCCCTTGCCGTGATGGACCTGCTGCCCAGTGCAGCCCGGCGCACCGCCGCGCGGCTGGAACTGAACGGGCAAGATCTGGCCGGGCTTGGCGAACGGGCCATCGCCGATATCCGCGGCAACCGCATGGCGATGATCTTCCAGGAGCCGATGACTTCGCTCAATCCGGCCTACACGATCGGCAACCAGCTGGAAGAGGCGCTGCTGCGGCATCGCCCGGTGAGCCGCAAGCAAGCGCGCGAGCGCGCCCTCTATCTGCTCGATCGTGTCGGAATACCCTCGGCAGCCGGGCGGCTAAAGCAGTATCCGCACCAGCTGTCGGGTGGGCTGAGGCAGCGCGTGATGATTGCCATGGCGCTGATGTGCGGCCCGTCGCTGATCCTCGCCGACGAGCCGACCACCGCGCTCGACGTCACCATCCAGGCACAGATCCTGCATCTGCTGGCCGAACTGCAGCGCGAGTTCGCCATGGGCCTGGTGTTGATCACGCACGACCTCGGCATCGTCGCGCGCATCGCCACGCGGGTGGCGGTGATGTACGCCGGCCAGGTGGTGGAGATGGGCACGGCGCAGGCGATTTTCTCGGCACCATCCCATCCCTACACGCGCGGGCTGCTCGACTGCATTCCCGTGCCAGGCAAGACGCGGCGGGGCGAGAAGCTCGGCACCATCCCCGGCATGGTGCCATCGCTGATCGGCCTGATGCACGGCTGCAGATTCGCCGGGCGCTGCCCATACGTGGTGGAGGCGTGCCGGCAGAGCGAGGTGCCGCTGGCGCCGGGCCAGGCGCCCGATCATCTGGTGCGCTGCATCCGCCATGCCGAGCTGGGCGGGCTTGCGGCGCATGCAGCGCGCGCGGTGGCGTCATGAGCCGGCCTGCGAGCGCCAATGCGGCCGAGGCGGCGCCGATTGTGGAGGCGCGCGCCGTCACGCGCACCTTCCGCGTTTCGGCCGGGTTGCTGAAAGGCAAGCGCACGCTGCGCGCGGTCGACGGCGTCGACCTGTCGGTCCGGCCGGGCGAGGTGGTGGCGCTGGTCGGCGAATCCGGCTGCGGCAAGACCACGCTGGCGCGCATGCTGCTTGGCCTGCTTGCCCCCACCTCGGGCGAAATCCGCATCGGCGGCAAGGGCAGCGTGGCGCAGTCGCGGCGCCAGATCGCAACGCTGGTGCAGCCGGTGTTCCAGGACCCCTACTCCTCGCTCAATCCGCGCAAGTCGATCGGCTCGATCATCGCCCTGCCCCTGCGCGCTCAGCGCCACCCCGAGCCGGCCACGTGGCGCTCACGGGTCGAGGACATGATGGAGCGTGTCGGTCTGGCGCGGCGGCTGTACGACAACTATCCGAGCCAGCTGTCGGGCGGCCAGCGCCAGCGCGTTGCCATCGCGCGGGCACTCATCAACCAGCCGCGCCTCGTCATTTGCGACGAGCCGACCTCGGCGCTCGATGTGTCGGTGCAGTCGCAGATCCTCAACCTGCTGGAGGACCTGCGCCGCGACATGGGGCTGACCTACCTGCTGATCAGCCACAACCTTGCCGTGGTCGAGCATTTGGCGACGCGGGTGGCCGTCATGTATCTGGGTCGCATCGTCGAGGAGGCCGAGACCGACGCCCTGTTCCGCTCGCCGCGGCATCCCTACAGCCAGGCGCTGCTGCAGTCGGTGCTGACGCCGGAGCCGGGGCGCGGCGTGCCGGATACGCAGCTGGGTGCTGCCTATCCCGATCCGCTTGCCGTGCCTTCGGGGTGCCGGTTTCATCCGCGCTGCGTGCGCGTCATGCCGCGCTGCCGCAGCCAGGTGCCCCAACCGCTGGCGTTGCCGGGCGCCATGGTCGAATGCCATCTCTACGATGCTCAATGCCAAGCGAGGTCCACCGCATGACAGCTGCGCCAACCAAGGCAAGCCGCAGCGGCGCCATAGAACGCGCCCGCGCTTACGTCGAAAGCGGCACATTCGAGCGCGACCTTGCGCGCCGTGTCGCGCACAAGACCGAAAGCCAGAAACTTCCCGACACGCTGCCGGCGCTGCAGCGCTATCTCGACGAGGAGATGGTGCCGGCCTTCAAGCGTATGGGCTTCGACATCCATATCTACGCCAACCCGCTCGCTGGCCAGGGGCCGGTGCTGCTGGCTTCGCGCCTTGAGGATGCGGCCCTGCCGACGGTGCTCGGCTACGGCCACGGCGATGTCATCCGCGGTCTGGAAGACCAGTGGACCAAGGGCAAGGGTCCGTGGGTGACGGCGCGAGACGGCGAGCGGCTGTACGGCCGCGGCACCGCCGACAACAAGGGCCAGCACACCATCAACATGGCGGCGCTCGAGGCGGTGATGGCCGAGCGCGGCGGACGCCTCGGCTTCAATGCGCGGTTCATCATCGAGATGGGCGAGGAGGCAGGCTCCAAGGGCCTGGCCGAACTGGTGGCCGCCAACAAGGCAGCCTTCGCTGCCGACGTTCTGATCGCCTCCGACGGACCCCGCGTCAAGCAAGTGCGTGTGACCATGACGCTCGGCTGCCGCGGCGCCATCAATTTCGACCTCGTCTGCGACCTGCGTGAGGGCGGGCATCATTCGGGCAACTGGGGCGGTCTGATCGCCAACCCAGGCGTGATCCTTGCCAATGCCATCGCCAGCATCGTCGGGCCGGAGGGTGAACTGCTGGTGGCGGCGCTGAAGGCGCCGGTCATGTCGACGGCGGTCAAGCAGGCGCTGGCGGATGTGGAGATCGATGGCGGCGCCGATGGCCCGAGTGTCGATGCGTGGTGGGGCGAGAAAGGCCTCACCCCGGCCGAGCGCGTCTACGGCAGCAATTCGTTCAACGTGCTGGCCTTCGCGACCGGCACGCCGGGTCGGCCGGTCAACGCCATCCCGCCCAAGGCGGTCGCCAACTGCCAGCTGCGCTTCGTTGCCGGCACCAGGCCCGGCGAGGTGATGCCGGCCCTGCAGGCGCACCTCGATGCGAAGGGCTTCAGGACGGTGCAGGTGTTGCCGCCGCCGGCCGTCAACGACGGGCAGTTTGCGGCGACGCGCACCGAGCCCGATCATCCCTGGGCGCTATTCGTGGCCGCATCGCTGCAGCGCTCGGCCAACGCCAAGCCGGCCATCGTGCCGCAGATGGGCGGCTCGATCTGCAATGACGTTTTCACGGATATCCTGGGCCTGCCCACGGTGTGGCTTCCCCATTCGTACGCGTCGTGCTCGCAACATGCGCCCGACGAGCACATCCTGATGCCGTTGACGCGCTCGGCCATCGAGGTGATGGCGGGGCTCTACTGGGATATCGGTGCCGGCCACGCGCCCAAGACGTAGGGACGCAGCTCGGGCGCCCTTCAGCCCGAGCATCGCCCAGCCGCTGCGCGCCCGCCGGTGCCCATCCAGAATCGGCAGATGGACCAATGTCACTTCACGCGGGTCATGGTGACGGTCTTGCAGAACACGGCCGCCACGCAGCCGGACAGGTCGAGCTCGTTCTTGCTCTTCACCGTGACGGTGCCCGAATATTCCTTGCCATCGGCGCGATTGTAGAGCGTGCCGGACCACTTGTTGGCGCCCGTCTTCTTGGCGCCCTGCATGATGACGAGGCCGACGACCGCCCGGCTGCGCTTGACGGGATCAGGGTTCTTGTCGTCGATCTTCTGCCCGTCGACCACCTTGACGATCTTTGCGCATACGCCGTCGCCGCACTTGTAGAACTCGGTGTGCGATTTGTTCTCCGGATTCTCCCAGACGCCGACTGCGTCGTCCGCCGTCTGGGCCAGAACGGGAGTGGCGATCAGGGCGAACGCTGCCAGGCCGGCCATCAGCTTGGTTTGCATGCGATGTCTCCTCCTTGCACCTATCTCGGGCTTGCGCCTATGTCGGGCTTGCGCCTATGTCGGGCTTGCGCCTGTGTCGGGTTTGCGCCTGTGTCGGGTTTGCGACTGTGTCGGGCGTGCGGCTGTGTCGGGCCTCTTTGCCCTATGACGTTTGCGTCAACTTGGCACGCAAGTGCGGCGTCCGGGAGGCAGTCGGCTGCCAACTCGTTCATGCCGCCGGCCCCCAGGCGTTAGTTGGCCACCCGCATCCGCCAGCCCAGCGCCACCAGGGCCACCACGAGCGCGGCGAAGACCATCTCGAGCCAGCCGACCTGCTCGCCCAGCAGCGCCCATGCTGCGGCCAGCGATACGAACGGCTGCAACAGCTGCATCTGGCTGATGCGGGCGATGCCGCCCATGGCCAAGCCCTTGTTCCAGGCGAAGAAACCCAGGAATTGGCTGAACACGGACACATACAGGAAGCCGGCCCAGGCGGCCGGCGCAGCGCTCCAGTTGATCGGCGCCGCCATCAGCACGAGCGCCAGCATCACGGGCAAGGCCAACACCAGCGCCCAGGAGATCACCTCCCAGCCGCCGATGCGACGCGCCAGCTCGCCGCCCAGGGCATAGGCCATCGAGCCGGCCAGCGCTGCAGCGGCCAGCAGCAGATCGGCCCACTGCACGTCGGCGGCGCCGGCACCCGACAGCAGGGCATAGACGAAGGCGGCGCCGGTTCCGGCAATGCCGCAGGCCCAAAAGCCGAGCGAAGGCCGTTCGCCCGCCACCAGCACGCCGGCCATGGCCGTGAGCAGCGGCATGACCGCCAGCACCACCGCTCCGTGGGAGGCCGGCGCATAGCGCATGGCGATGGTCATCAGCAGCGGAAAGGCCACGATAGAGCAGGCTGCGAATAGGGCGAGCCGCGGCCATTCCTGCCGCCGCGGTGGCTGAGCGCGGGCGCACAACAGCGCGGTCGCAGCCAGCAGTGCGGCGAGCACGGATCGGCCTGCGGCAACAAAGATCGGGTCCAGCTCCTGCACGGCGATGCGCGTGGCCGGCAGCGTGCCGCCGAAGATGACGACGCCGATCAGGCCGAGCAGCAAGGCCTGGCGACGACGCGCGGTGTCGCGATCATTGGCGGGTGTCATGACGTGTCAAAGGTGCGTTGGTGTCAGCCGCGGTTGCCGCCGAGCACCTTGCGCGAGATGACGACGCGCATGATCTCGTTGGTGCCTTCCAAGATCTGGTGCACGCGCAGATCGCGCACCAGCTTCTCGAGGCCGTAGTCCTTGAGATAGCCGTAGCCGCCGTGGATCTGCAGGGCCTCGTTGCAGACCCTGAAACCGAGGTCGGTAGCCATGCGCTTGGCCATCGCCGAGTACATGGTCGACTGCGGGTCGGCACGGTCCATGGCATCGGCGGCGCGATAGATCATCAGGCGCGCAGCCTCCAGATCGGTGGCCATGTCGGCGATCTTGAACTGCATGGCCTGGAAGTCGCCGATGGTGCGGCCGAACGCCTTGCGCTCGAACAGATACTGGCGCGCCTTGTCGAGCGCCGACCAGGCTGCGCCCAGCGAGCAGGCGCCAATATTGATGCGTCCGCCGTCGAGGCCGGACATGGCGAAGCGGAAGCCTTGCCCCTCCTCGCCGATGCGGTTGGCGGCTGGCACCTTGCAGTTCTCGAGGATCACCTGCCGGGTCGGCTGCGCGTTCCAGCCCATCTTTTTCTCGTTGGCGCCGAACGATAGGCCGGGCGTGTCCTTCATGACCGCGAAGGCGGAGACGCCGTTGGCCCCGTCGTCGCTGGTGCGCGCGAAGATGAAATAGAAGTCGGTGGCGCCGGCGCCGGAGATGAACTGCTTGGTGCCGTTCAAGACGTAGTCCTCGCCGTGCCTTTTGGCCGATGTCGCAAGGCCGGCAGCGTCCGATCCGGCACCGGGCTCGGTCAGGCAATAGCTCGACAGCCACTGCATGGAGGCGAGCTTCGGCATCCAGGCTGCTACCTGCGCCTGGCTCGCATATTTGCCCACCATCCAGGCCACCATGTTGTGGATCGAGATGTAGCCGGCAATCGACGGACAGCCGTAGGCAAGCGCCTCCATGATGAGCGCGCCGTCGAGCCGCGACAGGCCGGAGCCGCCCTGTTCGGCCGGCACGTAGATGGTGGCCATGCCGAGCCCCGCCGTTTCCTTGATGACGTCGACGGGGAAGTGGCTGTTCTCGTCCCACTCGGCCGCCTTCGGCGCGATGCGCTCCTTGGCGAAGGTGAGCGCCGTTTCCTGAATCGCTGCCTGTTCGTCCGTCAGCGCGAAGTGCATGGCGTGTCCCAATTCTTCTTGTTCAAGCGCCCAGTCATAGCGGGCTTGCCCGGTGCTATCCAGCCATCGGCGATCACCGGGTTGGCTCGCCGCACTGTGGCGCGCCCGCTAGGTAATGAGCTTGGCCCCGCTCTTGAGCCGGGCCTCGGCCTCGACCACCATCCGCTCCAGAATGACGGCGGCCGGCTCGATGGCATGGATCAGTCCGACGCCCTCGCCGACGATGGTGGCGGCGATGGCCGGGTCGGCGACCCTGGCGGCGGTGCGATAGCGGGTGACCTGCTCGGCCCTGGCATCGCGCAGCTCGCCCTCGCGACCGAGCCATTCACGCACGAAGTCGTTGCGCAGCACGCGGCCGGTGTAGCGGGCCGGCCAGGGGCGCTCGCGCACGATGTCGAGCACGCTCTGGCGCACCGTGTCGTCGCCCGAGGCCGCCAGCGCCGCGCTGTGCAGGCTTGCCGGCACCAGCGCCTCCGGCGAGGCCCAGAAGCGCGTGCCCACCACGACGCCGTCGGCACCCAGCATCAGCGCGGCGCCAAGACCTCGCCCATCGACGATGCCGCCGGCAGCGCACAGCAGGGTTTGCGGCGCGCGCCGGGCGATCAGGTCGGCGATCTCCGGCACCAGGGTGAGCGTCGCGCGCGCCCCGCCATGGCCGCCGCCCTCCGTGCCCTGCGCCACGATCACGTCGACGCCGCAGTCGATGGCGCGCTCGGCATCGGCGCGCGTCTGCAGTTGGCACAGCACCGGGATGCCGGCGGCCTTGATCTTGCTGGCGAACGGCTCGGGATCGTCGAAGGAGAGGAAGATCGCCTTCGGCTTGCGCGCCATCACCGCGTCGAGGATCCTTGGGTTCTTGCGCAGCGCCCAGGTGATAAAGCCGCAGCCGACCGCCTGGTTGCCGGCCGCCGCGAATTCGCGCTCGAACCAGTCGTCCTCGTCGCTGTAGCCGCCGCCGAGCATGCCGAGCCCGCCGGCGCCCGATACGGCCGCAGCCAGCTTGCCACCGGCGATCACGTCCATCGGCGCACAGATCACCGGATGGGTGAGGCCGAGGCGTTGCGTCAGTCGCGTGGAGATCGCCATCCGGATATGCCTCCAATGCTAGGGGTTTGCCGGCGCGGCCCGGTCCATCAGATTATTGGCGATTGGTGGATAGATCGGGGATGTCAAAACGCTGCCGAGTGCCGGAACGGTCATCGTTGCAGAACCTCCCGGCCAAAGGAAATCGCCAACCCGCATGCGTCCCGCAAGGTGGCGCCGCACAGCAGCCCGTCATGGCCTGCGTGGGTTAGGCCGCCGCAGCAAGCGCTCACCGTTTCGGTGCGATGCGCTCTCCCGGCAGCAGCTCGTAGGGATCCTGCCAGCCGGGCAGCGCCTTCAGGCGCTGGGTCCAGGCGTGGATATTGGGATGGCTCTTGGCCCAGTCGTAGCCGTGTTCCTCGACGGGGAAGAACATGTAGCCGGACAGCGAGAAGTCGGCGATGGTCGGCCGCTCGCCCACCATGAATTTCGACCGTCCCAGATGCTGGTCGACGATGGCTGCGGCGCCCTCGAAGCGGCCCTTGAGGAAGGCCATCACGGCCGGGTCGGGCGCCTGCGGGGCCAGCGCCTTGAGGAAGCGGTAGGTGGCGAAGTAGCTGGTGAACTTGTGGTTGTCGAACAGGATCCAACGCAGCACCTCGTTGCGCTCCTCGTCGTTCTCGGCCGCAAACTTGTCGGTCAGCTCCGCCAGGTAGATCAGAATGGCGCCGGACTGCGTGAGCTTCTTGGGGCCGACGTCCAGCACCGGCGCCTCGCCCATGCTATTCACGCTCTCGCGCCACTGCGCATCACGGGTGGCGCCGTTCATGTAGTCGACGAACACCGGCTCCCAGTCGAGGCCCGCACAGTTGAGGTAGAGCGCGACCTTGTAGGTGTTGCCGGACTGGCAAAAGCCATGCAGCTTGTAACGGGCCATGGTATTCGGCGTCCCTTCTGGTGATCGGCCGGCAAACTAGCATGGCCGATGCGACACATGCATCATGAGAGACGCGGCCATGACGCACCGATTGGGATTGCCGGCGCTAGCCATCGTCGGCGCGGCCGTGGGCGCGGGACTGGTCACCGTCTATCGCGCCGCGCCGACCCCGGCGCAGCCGCTTGCGTGCCGCGCCGGCAGTGCCTCGATGGCACGCGTGGAATTGTTGTTCGGCCTGGGCACGCGCGACGGCGGCACCATTAGCGATGCTGATTGGGCAGCGTTCCTCGATGCCGAGGTGACGCCGCGCTTCCCGGCCGGCCTGACCGTTTTTTCAGCCTATGGCCAGTGGCGCGGCGAGACTGGGCCGCTCACCAAGGAAGCTTCGCGCGTGCTGCTCGTCTGGTATGCGCCGGCGCCCGACAGCGAGCACAAGATCGAGGCGATCCGCGCCGCCTACCGGGAGCGCTTCAGCCAGGACAGTGTGATGCGCGTGGATGGCCGCTCGTGCGTGTCGTTCTGAGGAGCGCGCGCATGGCTGGATACCAGGGCCCAGCCCCGCTATGAAACGTCGCATGAACCCGCACCTGTTCGTGTACGGCAGCCTGCTCTCGTGCATCGGCCATCCGAGCGGCGAGCGGCTGCGCAACGAGGCGCGATTGGTCGGTGCGGCGTCGATGCCGGGCCGGCTCTATCGCGTTGGCTGGTATCCGGGGTTGGTGGAGGCGGCGGCGGGTAGCTCGCGCGTGCATGGCGAGGTGTATGCGCTGGCCGATCCGGTCGTGTCGCTCGTCTGGCTCGACGACTATGAATCGATCGTGCCGGGCCAGGCGGCCAGCAACGAATACATGCGCTGCGAGCGCGTGGTGCAACTGGCCTGCGGCCAACAGATCACCGCCTGGGTCTACCTCTACCAGTGGGATGTGAGCGCAGCGCCGTTGGTGGCCGACGGCCGTTGGGTGGGGGCTGCGCCGGAGGCACCGTCCGCCTGAAGCGAGCGTGGGCCTTGCATTCTCAGCCACCCTCGGCACAAATTCCGGCCTGCGGGCCGCCCGAGACGGTCCTTTCCGGGAGGATGCATGTCGAGCCGCTATCACGAGACCTACGGCGCCTGGAAGCGCGATCCGGACGCCTTTTGGGCCGAAGCCGCGCGTGAGATCGACTGGTATGCACCTTGGCAGAAGGTGTTCGACCCCTATGCCGGCCAGTACGGCCGCTGGTTCGTCGGTGCCGAGTGCAACACGGCCTGGAATTGCCTGGACCGGCATGTGGAGCGGGGCCGCGGCCAACAGAAGGCGCTGATCTTCGACAGCCCCGTCACCAAGACGACCCGGGCCTACACCTATGCCACTCTGCGCGACGAGGTGGCGACCCTGGGCGCGGTGCTGCAGGACCTGGGTGTGCGCAAAGGCGATCGCGTCATTCTCTACATGCCGATGGTGCCGGAAGCGGTGATCGGCATGCTGGCCTGCGCCCGCATCGGTGCGGTGCATTCGGTGGTGTTTGGCGGCT
>Ga0075421_100009939_pt1 | contig 11729 bp, 9 predicted proteins | sample SoiMetdeltSBSDD5_FD_75292 | JGI IMG/M metagenome (GOLD analysis project Ga0075421, IMG submission 75292) | Bulk soil microbial communities from a Populus tree surrounding site in Tennessee, USA - Soil MetaG P. deltoides SBSDD5 | ecosystem: Environmental > Terrestrial > Soil > Tree plantation...
CCGGTCTCACACCCGCGTATATTGCAATGCTTTGACTATTGGAATGCCGCGATGGAACTCAATGATTCTTCTCACTTTGCGCACGCCAAGACTGGAGTTGATCGCGGCCACCGCCGAAAGTACCACTCTCGAAATGCAGGACATCGCGGCGTTCGCGTCCGCGCTTCATGTCGTGCCGCCGGCGTCTTGGCCACCACCGCTGCACGACGCCGGTTCACAGGCGTGGTATCTCGATCTGCTGCAGCAAGACGACGCGGTCGGTTGGGGACTGTGGTATCTGGTCGTGCCGCAGAACGAGCGCCAACTGGCCGGAACGGTCGGATTCAAGGGGAAGGCGCGCGACGGCTCATGCGAAATCGGCTACAGCGTGCTGCTGGGATTTGAAGGCTTCGGATACGCCACTGAAGCTGCGCGGCGCCTGATCGATTGGGCTTTCGAGCACCCAGAGATCGAACAGGTCACGGCCGAAACGCTGCCGGACCTCGCAGGTTCGATCCGCGTCATGGAGAAGTGCGGGATGCGGTTCGTTGGCGCGGGCACGCCCGAGGGTGACGTCCCGACCGTCAGGTACGCCGTCAGTCGAGCCAAATTCCGGTCAATCCGCTGAGTAGCCATCGTCGCGGATCGACATCGCCGCATCGCTAATGCTCACCGCCGCGCGATAGGTCCTGCCTTGTCGCCTAGTGGTTAGCTATTTCGGTAATTATGTTTTTCACAAACCCACAGTCGTGCTTCCTAACTCCAGGGCCATGGTCGCCATCGATCCCTGCGGAGCCCCCATCTGCTCCTGTGGCGAGACGGCTCTCCGGATTCAGAATCGTGGCCTGCCCGTGAGCACTCTGGCGACAACAATCGCCAGCAGGACAAGACCAAGGACGTCGGGAGCGGCAAGGATTTCAAGGGGACGCCGTTCGCCGAACGATAGCAGGAAACCCGACCGCAAGTGTCACCCGGATGGCACCAGGCTCCGGCCGCCTCGGGGCGCCAGTCGTCTTACGCCCGTGAGGTGGGACATGCGGATACGCTACTTCGCTGCCGGGTTCTTGGTCGCCCTCATCCTCAGCGCAGCCACCGGCTGGGCCACGTCTCAGTCTCAGTTGGTGGCGGTCAATCCGGTGACACCGAGAGTTCTCACAGGAGAGGATTTAGGCTTCCGAGTGGAAGGATTGCGGGGAGGCAGCACTCCAGTCGGTACAGTCGTCCTGAGAATTGATGGCCAATGGGTTCAGGCTGAGGTGAAACTGCCGGGGGGATCGACGACGCCGCTTTCGCGCCGGTAGCCGCGCACGGCAGCGTCGGCAGGACGCGTGCGCGGCGCTACTTCGCCAGCGGGTCTGGGCGCATCTGGAAACGCATCGCGATCGGCGGCGTGCCCTTGCCGGTCTCCATGTGGAACGGCGTGCGGCTGCTCACCGTGGACCACAGGCCGCGTCCCTTCCATCCGGCGTTCGGATTGTCGATCCGGCCGTCCAGCCACTTGGTGTAGAACCCCATCGGATACGGGACGCGGAGGACGACCCACTTCCCGTCATCCAGCGCGAGGAAGCCATCCGACTGGTTGCCGGTGGCAATCGGCGTGTTCGCGCCAAGGCCGAGCGTATCGAACTGATCCACCCACGCGAAGTAGCTGCCTTCCGCGCTGCCAGAGTCCTGCACGCCCTTGAACTGCGGGACCGGCTGCGCGTAGAGCGTCCACCCCTCGGGGCAATGCTGCCCCGTGGCCTGCGGGCCGTTCAGCGGGCTGGCGCACTTCCGGCGATCGAAGCTCGCAAGATGGCCGCTCCCGAGCGCCACCCACGCGACGCCGTTGCGATCGATGTCCATCCCGCGCGGCGAGTATCCCTGGATCGGCGCATTGGGATTGAGCCACGGCAGCTCATACCGTTCCGCAAGCGCGGTCTCCGTGGGATTGGCGCCCGGGATCACGCGGATGATCGCGCCGGGGAACCCAAGCACCGATCCCCACACTGATCCGTCGGACGCCGGGTTCACGCTATAGAGCTCGTCGGTGATCCTTTTGTCTTTCGAGGGATCGATCGGCTGACTGGCCTCCACGTACGCGTCTCGCCTGCCGTTGCCATTCGTGTCCAGGATGAGCGCGGTCCAGCCCTGCGACTTCACCTCGTCATGCGTCTCGTCGAACACCTTCGTGTTGATCCAGCCAAGGTACTGGCTGCCGTAGCCGTTGAACCAGAGCGTGTTGTTCGCGTCCTCGCCGAACATGAGGTGATGGGTGTCGAAGCAGGTGTTGACGTGCGTGAGCTGTTTTGTCCGCGGGTCGTAGACGGCGGCCTGGCGAACCGACGTCTCGATCGGAAACAGCTTTGCCGACGGGTGACTGGATCCGCTTCTGCAGAAATCGGGCGTCGCGGGCGGACGGATGCGCGCCGTCATCCACACGCGCCCCTGGCCATCGATCATCGGGTTGTGCACGTCGGTCCGGCTGGTCCAGATCGATTCATTGCCCCAGTACAGCGACGGCTGCAGTGGCGCACCCGCCGCTCTTGGCGTGTTCGGGTCGCGGGGGCGCACGTCGACACGGCTCGTCGTGTGGCGAACCGGATCGAGCACGGGCAGGTAGTCGGCGCTCAGCTCGGGAGCGCCGTAAATCGGACCGTTGGCATTGACCGTCGGATTGCGCCTGTCCGTCGAGACCTGGTCGTGCATGTAGACCTTCGGATCGGCCCAGTGCCACTGCGTGATCACGACGTTCCGCTCCGCGCCCTGCGGGCGCGGCGGCGCAGGCGGCACCTCGCCGGCCGCGATGCGATCCGTCCAGTCGGCGAACATGGCGAGCGCCCGGGGCGCGCCGAACACCGCGAGCTCCCGCGCCATGTCGCCGCCGGCCTGGCCCGACTGGATGCGGCGCATCCACGCCTCTCGCGAGGACGCGAAGGCGCCGAGCGCCTTCGGAATCTCCCGCGTCGCCTTGTTCCCGAGCTGATGACACGTGTAGCAGCTGCGGTTCTTCATCCAGGCGAGCCACTCGGCCTGCGTCTTCATCTCCGGCGAGATGCCGTTGCCCTGCGGGCCCGTGCCCGGGAACTCGGTCTTGTCGGGCACACGGATGATGGACGCCCAGTATCCGGCCGGGTAGTACTGCGCAGCCGCCCGCGCGTCCGGCGCGACGGTCGCGGTCAGGTTGAGCATTCGGCCCGGCGTGCTCCGGATCTTCGGCGAATCGATCAGTCCGTAGCCGCGCACCCAGACGCTGTAGGTGGCCGGTGGTAAGTCAGGCACTACGTACCGGCCGCTATCATCGGTGACGACGATCTTGGCGAACTTCGTCGGCAGACTTGTGGTCTCTGCGATCACCCAGACGCCCGCTTCCGGACCCTTGGCGCTTGCCACGACGCCGCCGATGTCGTCGGCGTCAACCGCCACCGCGCCGGCGGGCGACTGCCGGGCACTCGCCGCAGCCACTGGACGGGTCCGGCTAAAGCCGGACACTACGTACGTAATCGCAGCCACTGGGCGGGTCCGGCTAAAGCCGGACACTACGTACGTAGTGTCCGCCTTCAGGCGGACCAGAATAACGGCCAAGAGCATCACGAAAGTAGCAAGCGCGTGCAGTCGTCTGCTCGTCATGGCAATGTTCTACCACGTCGCAACGTCCTGGCGCCCCTGGTATAGAATCCGTGCCTCCGCATCACGGTGTCGCGCCTTCCGGTCCTTCCGGCGCAGAACAAAGGTGAGGCTTGTATGTCAGGCACCTGGATTCGACCGCGCGGATATCTCCTGTGTGCAGCCTCCGTGCTGCTCATCGGCTGCGGCCGTGTGTCGACGGCTCCGCTGGCAACCGACATTCGCGAGCTGGCGCGCCAGTCGCTGGCCCAGATCGACGGCACCCTGCAGACACCGGGCCTGAAGCAGCCGGTGGAGGTGGTTCGCGACAGATGGGGCGTCCCGCATATCTACGCGCAGAACCTCGACGACCTGTTCTTTGCCCAGGGGTATGTCGCTGCCCAGGATCGCTTGTGGCAGATGGAGATGTGGCGCCGCTGGCGCGAAGGGCGGCTGTCGGAGATCTTCGGGCCGGTCGCGCTGGATTACGACCGCCGCACATTGCTGTTGACCTATCGCGCCCCCGTCGACGACGCGGAGTGGACGAGCTATCACCCCGAGGGGAAACGGATCTTCACGGCGTTCGCGAGTGGTGTGAACGCCTACATCGCGCGGAACGCGGAGAACCTGCCGGTCGAATTCAAGCTGACCGGGGTCGCGCCGGGACACTGGAGCGCCGAAACGCTGGTGCGGCGGTGGACCGCTCTGAACCTGCCCAGCACGTACGCCCATGCGCTGGACGAAATCCGGCTGGCGCTCGACGTCGCACGGTTCGGCGCGGTAGAAGCTAACCGGCGCCGGGCGCCGGATCCCCGGGCGGAGCTCGAAGTGCCGAACGGCCTCGACGTGGCGCGCATCCCGGCGGCGATCGTCGACGCGATGCGTGCCGGCGACAGCGATCCCTTCGAGCCCGGCGGCCTGCCTCCACTCGCCATCGCCGCGCCCTATCGCAACATGGTCTCGCCGCCGGTGACCGCGCGACTCTCGTTCTTCGACGATCCCGTCGTCGAGGGGAGCAACAACTGGGTGGTCCGCAGCAGCCTCACGACGACCGGGAAGCCGATCCTGGCCAACGACCCGCATCGCCGGCTCGAGACGCCGGCGCTGCGCTACTACATGCATCTGAACGCGCCCGGCTGGAACGTGATCGGCGCCAGTGAGCCGCCATTTGTCGGCATCGATGTCGGACACAACGATCGGATGGCCTGGGGCTTCACGTTTGCGGGTACCGACGTCAGCGACGTCTATGTCGAGGAGGTCCACCCTGAGGACCCGAACCGCGTCCGGTGGGAGGACGGCTGGGAGCCGCTCCGCGTCGTCCGCGAGGAGATCCCCGTCAAAGGCGAGGCGCCGCAAGTCGTCGAGCTGAAGTTCAGCCGCCACGGTCCCGTCTTCTTCGAGGATCGCGCGAACCGGCGGGCGTACGCCGTCCGGTCGGTGGCCAACGATGCGGGCTCGGCCCCCTATCGGGGCAACCTGCGTTTCGCGGAGGCGGCAGGCTGCCGCGATTTCTTCGATCGGGCGATGTCGTGGAAGATGCCGTCGCACAACCTGATCTGCGGCGATGTCGAGGACAACATCGCGTTCCAGCTGTCGGCGCTGACACCGGACCGTCGCGGCTGGTCCGGCCGCCTGCCGGTGCCCGGCACCGGGGCGTACGAGTGGCAGGGGTTCCGCAGCGACCTTCCGCGTGAGTTCAACCCGGCGCGCGGGTTCATCGCCACGGCCAACAACAATTCGCATCCGCCCGATTACCGTGGGCGCCCCGTGATGTTCCATTCGACCAACGGTGTGCCCTTCGCGCGCATCACGCGCATCCGGCAGCTCCTGCAGTCCGATGGCACGTACTCAGTAGACGACTTCAAGAAATTCCAGACCGACGGCTACTCGCTGCAGGCGGCAAGCGACATCCCCGCCTTCCAGGGCTGGACGGCTCAGGACGGCGACGCTGAACGCGCCAGGGTCCTGATCGCTTCGTGGGACGCAGTCCTCACCAAGTCGAGCACGCCGGCGGCGCTCTACGTGACGTGGGCGGGCGCCGCCGACCCGGCCGCCCGCAGCCGTACGACGCCGGCGGCGCAGCGCCGCATGGCGATCGAAGCCGGCCTGCGGAAGGCGGTTGCGAAGCTCGCCGCTGAACTCGGGCCCGACTGGAGCGAGTGGCGCTACGGCCGCATCAACCGGAGCGAGTTCCCGCATGCGCTCGTGCGCGAGTTCGATCTGCCCGTCGTCGAGCGCGCCGGCGGCTTCGGCACCGTTGCAGCCAATGGCGTCAGCCTCCGGCAGATCTTCGACCTGGCCGACTGGGACCGTTCGGTGTTCAGCATCGCGCCTGGACAATCGGGACAGCCGGAGAGCCCGTACTACGGCAATCTGTTGGAGCCATGGTCGAATGGAGAGTATTTCCCGCTGGCGTACGGCCGTCAGGCCGTTGATGCCCTCGCGGCGCACCGGTTGACGCTCAGGCCATAAGGAGAAGTCGCATGACTACTCGAGTCGGAATCGTGGCGTCGCTCCTGTGCGTGTGGGTCGGCATCGCCGTGGCGCAGCAGCCACAGAACACCCCGCAGCAGCCCGGGCTCCGATGGACCGAGGACCAGATCACCAAGGTGGCTCATCACGTCCGGGCGGGCCGAAAGCTGATCCCCAAGAGCTGGCCCAACGGCGCGCGCGTGGCGGTCTGCATCTCGTTCGATCCCGACAACTTCTCGATTCAACTGAACCGCGGCGACAGCAATCCCGTCGGGATCTCGGTCGGCGAATACGCGCCGTTCACCGGCATGCCCCGTGTGATGAAGCTGGCCGACAAGCACGGCATCCCGATCTCCTGGTATATCCCGGCGGTCGCCGCCCTGCTGCACCCCGACATGATCGCGACGATCAGGAAGCGCCCGCGCGACGAGGTCGCCATCCACGGGTGGATCCACGAGAACCCGATGACGCTCAACGATCCGGTCGAGGAGAACCGGCTCATCACCCAGTCGCTCGATCTGCTCGAGAAACAGTGGGGGCGGCGGCCGGTCGGCAACCGGAACCCGTCGTGGACGATGAGCCCGTACACGATCGACCTGCTGATCAAGGCCGGCCTGCTGTACGACACCAGCCTCCAGGCGATGGACGCCCCGCACGAAGTGCTGCTCGACGGGCGCGCCACGGGCCTCATCGAGCTGCCGGTGAACTGGGTCGTCGACGATGCCCCGATGATCGGGCCGACGAGCGCGCTGCCGTCGCCGCGGCTGATCTTCCAGACATTCAAGGACGACTTCGACGTGGCCTACGCCGAAGGCACGCTGTTCATGCTCACGATGCACCCGCACCTGAGCACGCAGCGCTCGCGGATCAAGTATCTCGAGGAATTGATTCTGTACATGAAGTCGAAGCCGGGCGTCTGGTTCGCCACCGGCGAAGAGATCGCGCGCCATATCCAGAAGGAGTTCGGGCTTCGGACGGGCACGAACTGAGGAGGTTCGCGTGCGCTACATCCTATGCCTCGTCGCGGGACTCGCGGTTCTCGGCATGGTCGATACGGCTGCGCAGCAGCAGCCGCGCGACGATCAACCCGGCCGCAAGTGGAGCGAAGCCGAGCTGCGGCAGGCATCGTCGCACGTCCGCGCGGGACGGAAGCTGACGCCCCGGAGCTGGCCGAACGGCGCGCGCGTGGCCGTCGCCCTCACGTTTACTCTGAACAACACCGCCGGCGACATCGCCGCCGGCGATTCGGCAGTGGTACAGCTCACGGGGGGCGAGTTCGGCGCCGCCGTGGGACTGCCCCGGGTGCTCGACGTCCTGGATCGGCACGCCGTGCCCGCCACCTTCTTCGTGGCGCCCACGGCGGCGATCATCGATCCCCAGATGATCCCCGAGATCGTCAAGCGCACGCGCCACGAGATCGGCACGCTCGGCTGGAGCGACGAGAACCCGGTGGCGCTGAGCGCGTCCGAGGAGGACGCGCTGCTGACCAAATCGATCGAGTACCTGACGAAGGCGGCGGGCCGGCGGCCGGTCGGCGCGCGAGGACCCTCGGACCGTGTGAGTCTGAACACCATCCGTCTTCTGAAAGAAAAAGGCTTCCTGTACGACAGCACGCTGATGGCGATGGACGAGCCATATGAGCTGCTGCTCACCGGGCAGCCCTCGGGCCTCGTGGAGCTGCCCGTGAGCCGCTATCTGGACGATCGGACCACGCTGTCGGCGGCGAGGTTCGGGCCTTCGGCGATGCCGTCGCCGGAGCTGGTGTTCGAGGTGTATCGGGACGATTTCGACGTGGCGTATGAGGAAGGGACGCTCTATCTGCTCACACTGCATCCGCACCTGATCGGCATGCGCTCGCGGGTCGGCTATCTGGACGAACTGCTGCGATACATCAAGTCCAAGCCCAACGTGTGGTTTGCGACGGGAGCGGAGATCGCCCGGTACGTGCGGGATCAGTCTCGGTAGGTCTCACGCGAACAATCCTGCACCACGCCGTATTGACGTGTCATCCCACTGTTTTGTATGGTGCCGTGCATGCGCACCCCGCTGACGTTGCTGCTCGTCGCGACGGGAATCGCCGCTTCCGGGATGATCGCAGCTGCCGCAGATCCACCTGCATGGGCATACCCGCGGGTGCCGTCCGATGCCCGGATCGATCCGGACGACGGCCGGCCGCGCAGCGTGCCGGGCAGCGCGCGCACGTTCACGTTGACGGAGATCCGCAACTTTTTTGCGCCGCCCGACTGGCACGACGACCATCCGCCCATGCCCGGCCTTGTCGGCCAGGGACGGCCGCCGATGGCATTCGCGTGCGGCTACTGCCACCTGCCCAGCGGTATCGGCAAGCCGGAGAACGCGCGGGTGGCCGGTTTGCCAGCCGCCTACATCAAGCAGCAGGTTGACGACTTCAGGAGCGGAGCGCGCAAGAGCTCGGCGATCGGGATGCTTCCTCACGTCTGGATGGTCGAGGCGGCGAAGGCGGCCACCGACGAGGAGATCGACGCGGCCGCGCGTTATTTCTCGGGACTGACGCAGCCCAAAGGCTGGACCACCGTGAAGGAAGTCGACACGGTGCCAAAGACGCGCGTCTCCGGATGGATCCTCATTCCCGACGGCAGCAACCAAACCGAGCCGCTGGGGCAGCGGATCGTCGAGACCGCGGTCGACTACGCGCGCACGTCGCTGCGGGACAGCCATTCAGGCTACGTCGCGTACGTGCCGCCAGGAAGCGTCAAGAAGGGCGAAGCACTGGTGGCGACCGGGGGCGGCGGCAAGACGTTCCAGTGCGCCACGTGCCACGGCGCCGATCTGAAAGGAATGGGCAACGTGCCGCGCATTGCCGGCATCTCGGCGATTTACACCTTCCGGCAGCTGTTCGACATGCAGTCGGGCGCGCGCAACGGCAAAGCCGCCCAGCTCATGAAGCCTGTCGTCGCCAAGCTGGGGGAAGACGACATGCTGTCGATCTCCGCCTACCTCGCGTCGTTGGAACCTTAAAGCACATTCATTTGTACGTAGTGTCCGGCTTTCGCCGGACCTGCGGGGTCCGCCTAAAGGCGGACACTACGTCCTCACTTCTCGGGCGGTGCGCCGGCGACACGGACCGGCGGAGGCTCGTGCTCGCGCAGGCCGTGAACCGCGTTCGAGTAGTAGTCGAGGTAACGAAGGCCCCTGCCCTGCGCGTCGACGAACCCGACGGAATTCTGAAAGAGCCCCGGATCCGGATAGCCCTTGGGTGTCGTTCCCTCGAAGATGTAGAGCCGGTTCTCATGCATCGTGATGTAAGGGAACGTGCGCGAGCCGTCCGGGTTGGTCAGTTGCAACGAGTAGCCTTCAACAACGTCCTGGAACTGAACGGTCAAGTCAGTGAGCTTGGTGTCCCGCTGCAGAATCTTGAACATCGCAAAGGCCATCGCCCCGCGAACATCCATCTTCCAGTAGCCGAGGCCAAGGATCCCACCCTGGCGCCCGTCCTGCGTGCCGATGCAGGTTTCCGCGCCGGGCGGACATTTCTTGGACCGCTCGACTCCCTGCTTCTCGATGTCGCGGTAATCGACGACGGTCACTGAATAGCGCTCCGACCCGCGCGAAGCGCGATAGATGCGGGCAGGCAGGGTGTAACGGTACTGCGAGATCCAGGTCGTGTTCTCAATCTGAGGGCGTCCAGGAAAGTTCACCTTGAACCCATCCTCGACGAAGACGAATTCGTCCCACTCCTGCGCAAACGCAGGCGTCAGGAGCGACAGCACGAGAAGCGCGGCGATCCACGGAGTCAAGCGCATGATGTTTCTCCGGCGTTGCATCCCGTGCACAACACGCGGGAAGAGTCGACTATAACGCAGGCGGTGTATGCTCCAAAGCTTGACGCGCGAAGACAGCGTTGTTCGCTCACACCAATCTCTCCTGGCCATGCGCGGCGTGTCGAAGCGGTTCGGCGGCACGCACGCCCTCAGCGACGCGCGCATCGACGTCGGCGCCGGAGAGATCGTCGCGCTCCTCGGCGAGAATGGCGCCGGCAAATCCACGCTCATCAAGATCCTCGCCGGCGTCCATGCTGCCGACTCCGGGACCGTGTCCTACCGCGGGCGGGACATGACCCACGGGGTACGTCATCTGCCGATCGCGTTCATCCACCAGGATCTCGGCCTGATCGAGTGGATGACGGTCGCCGAAAACATCTCGCTCATGCTCGGCTTTCCGCGCCGCTTCGGCCTGATCGACTGGGCCGCGGCGCGCACGCGCGCCCGCCGCGCACTCGACGTCGTCGGCGCCGACATCGACCCCGAGGTGCGGGTGGGAGAGCTGACGCGCACCGAAAAGTCGCTGGTGGCCATTGCCCGCGCGCTGGCGGCAGACGCCGAACTCCTGGTGCTCGACGAGCCGACGTCCAGCCTGCCGGCAAACGAAGTGGCGCGGTTGTTCGTCGCCCTCCGGAGGCTCCGCGAGCGCGGCGTCGGCATGATCTACGTGTCACACCGGCTTGACGAGGTCTTCCAGATTGCCGACCGGATGGTCATCCTGCGCGATGGCCGGGTCGTCGGCGAGCGCAGCGTCGCCGAGACGAGTCCCGAGGGGGTCATTCTGCTAATCGTGGGCCGCGAGCCTTCGCAGGTGTTCCGGCGGCCAGCGCGACACGAGGGAGCGGCGCGGCTCGTCTTCGAGCAGGTCATCACGCCCGACGCCGGTCCGCTCGACTGCCGCATCCGATCCGGTGAAGTGGTCGGTTTCGTCGGCCTGCGCGGCGCCGGTCAGGAATGCGTCGGCCGCGTGCTGTTCGGCCTTGCCCCAGCCATCGGCGGGCGGATTCTGCTCGACGGCCGCGCGATCGCGCCGTCTTCTCCGCGTCAGGCCATGGATCTCGGCATCAACCTGGTGTGTGCCGATCGCGTTGCCGAGTCGATCGTGCCGGGGCTCACGGTTCGGGAGAACCTGTTCCTCAATCCCGTGGCCGCCGGCCGCACACTGGTTTCCTATCTCGAACCGGACCGGGAAACGAGGCTGGCCTGTGAGCTCGGCGATCGGGTGGCGCTGAGGCCGAACGATCCCTCGATCCCGATCGACTGGCTGTCGGGCGGTAATCAGCAGAAGGTCGTCATCGGCCGCTGGCTCAACCTCAACGGCCTCATCTACGCGTTCGAAGATCCGACCGCCGGGGTCGACGTCGGCGCCAAGGCGGAGATTTACCGGCTGTTCGACGTGGTGCTCAACGCGGGCGCGACGATTCTCATCATGTCGACCGACTTCGAAGAAGTTGCGCACATCTGCCACCGCGCGCTGGTCTTCGATCGCGGACGTGTGGTCGCGGAGCTGGCCGGCGGCGATCTCAGCGCGGAGAATCTGCTGGCGGCGGCCTCGGCCAGCGCCGGACAGGTGCAGCAGGCACTCGATGCAATCCCTGAAATCTAACGCCCTCGAACCGACACGCGCGGAGCTGGCGACGCTCAGCCGCGGCCAGGCGATCGTCCGTGTGCTGCCGGTCTACGGCCTGCCGCTCCTGACGATTTTGCTGATCGGGCTGTTCTCGCTGCTGCTGCCGGACTCGTTTCCGACCGCGATCAACGCCCGCTCGATCCTGAGCGACAAGGGGATCATCGCGCTGCTCTCTCTCGCCGCCATGGTGCCGATGATGGCCGGGCGCATCGACCTCACCGTCGGCTTCGGGATCGTGATGTGGCACATCCTCGCGATCACGC
>Ga0075421_100009941_pt1 | contig 11728 bp, 10 predicted proteins | sample SoiMetdeltSBSDD5_FD_75292 | JGI IMG/M metagenome (GOLD analysis project Ga0075421, IMG submission 75292) | Bulk soil microbial communities from a Populus tree surrounding site in Tennessee, USA - Soil MetaG P. deltoides SBSDD5 | ecosystem: Environmental > Terrestrial > Soil > Tree plantation...
CCGGCGTGGACCGGGTCGACCTCGACCGGGCCGCGAAGGTGGCCTACGCGGACCTCGACGCGGTGTCGGGTCGCCTGTTTCGCGCCGAGTCGCTCCGTAACCAGCTCTGGGGCGGGCTCGGGGTCGTGGTCGTCGACGACGCGCGCAGGCGGAGGTCCGGCGAGCCGGCCGGCGACCCGCGCTTCTTCGAGACCGCGGCGCTGCTGCGCGAGGCCCGGGCCCGGCGCATCGGGCGCGCGCGCCACGCGGCGCGGCGCTTGCGCCGCCGACTCATCGCGCTCGGGCGTCGCTGAGCGCACCCGTGCACAACGCACCGCGACCCCGGGCTACGCTGGCGTGCATGTCGGCCCGGTTCGGATCGCAACGGCCTCGGTGAGCGCCGAGCGCCCGCAGATCGCGCTCGTCTCCCGCGAGCTCGCGCCCTTCGGGGGCGGGGGCATCGGCCCCTACGTCGCCGCGACCGCGCGAACGCTGGCGCCCGTCGCCGAGGTGACCGTGTTCACGACCGAGCGCCATCGCAGGCACCACACCGAACTGGCGCGGGCATCGGATCCGCGCGTCGCGGACCTCCGGGTCCGGTTCGTCGCCGAGCCGCGGCCCTGGGAGATCGAGGACTTCCACGGCAGCCGGCTGCATCGCTGGAGCGCCAACGCGCTCGAGGCAATCGCCGCCGCGTATCCCGGCGGCGGGCCCGACCTGGCCGAGTTCTCGGACTTCCTTGGCGAGGGCTTCGTCGCCACCCAGGCCGCGCGCTCGCTCGACCCGCGGCTGCGCCGGACGAAGGTCTGCGTCCGCCTGCACACCACCGCCGAGATCACCGACGTCCTCAACGGACACCTGCCCTCCGAGCTCGAGCCGCGGCTCACCTACGAGCTGGAGCGGTACGCGCTGACCCACTGCGACCACGTCCTGTGGCCGGGCGGCGACGTGCTCGGGACCTACGAGCGCAGGCTCGGGGAGCTGCCGAGCCCGGTGATGGTCCGCAACCCGCTGGCGCTCGAGCCCGCGAGCGCGCCGGACGCCGCCGCCGACGCGCCCGCCGCCGGTCCGCTGCGGCTCCTCTACGTCGGCCGGCTCGAGCGCCGCAAGGGGGTCCTGGACCTCGTCCGCGCGGTCAGCGGGATCCCCGGCGACGACATTCGCCTGACCCTGGTCGGCGCCGACACGCCGACCGCCCCGCTCGGTCAGTCGATGCGCTCGATGCTCGAGCTCATGGTCGGCGGCGATCCGAGGGTGGAGTTGCTCGAGCCCGTCCCACGCTCCCAGCTCGCCGGCCTGTTCGCGAGCCACGACCTCGTCGTCCTGCCATCGCTGTGGGAGTGCTGGCCCACAGTGGGCCTCGAGGCTATGGAGCGCAACCGGCCGCTGCTCGCGACCCCGACCGGCGGCCTCACCGAGATGGTCGACCACGGACGTTCGGGCTGGCTCACCGAAGGGGTCGGCGCCGACGCACTGGCACGGGCGATCGAGGCGCTCGCCGCGGAGCCCGAGCGCGCCCGCTCGCTCGTCCGCGAGCGCTCGCCGCGCGCGGCATTCGAGGCGCTCACCGACCCCGACCCGATCCGGGAGCGATACGCGGAGCTCGCGGCCGGGCCCGCGCCACGCGCCCGGGCTGCGGCTCCGGACGCCGAGGGCGCCTCACTGGTCTCGATCGTCATCCCCTACTACCGGCTGGCGCGATTCGTCGAGGCGACCGTGCGCTCGGCGGCCGAGCAGACCTATCCGCATACGGAGCTGATCGTCGTCAACGACGGCTCCTTCGGTCCCGATGACGGGATCCTGCTCGAGCTCGCCGACCGCTACCCGCTCGAGCTGGTGACCCAGCCGAACTCCGGCCTCGGGGCGGCGCGCAACGCCGGGGCGACGCAGGCGCGCGGCGCATACGTCTTCTTCCTCGACGCGGACAACGTCGCCACGCCGACCTTCGTCGAGCGCTGCGTCGACGTCCTAGAGGCGGACCCGAGCCTCGCGTATGCAACCTCCTGGGCGCGCTACGTGGACGAGTCGGGCGCCCAGTGGGGAGCGGAGGGGCGGGGGCTGCGGCCGCTGGGCAACTGGAGCGAGCTGGTCGAGGAGCGAAACGTCGCCGGCGACGCGGCGGCGGTGTTCCGGCGCCGGGTCTTCGACCAAGGGCTGTGCTTCAGCCAGGAGCTGACCAGCTTCGAGGACTGGGCCTTCTACCGGCGCCTGCGCCGCGCCGGCCTCATCGGGCACGTGATCCCCGAGCCGCTGCTCGACTACCGGATCCGCGACGACTCGATGATGCGCGAGCTCGGGGCGCCGAACGCGGAGCGGATCGAGGGCGAGATCCGGGCCCGGCTGACCGAGGCGCAGATCGCGTGGACGGCGGGCGGATGAGCGCCAAGTCCGAGCAGCTGCGAGCACGGATCGAGGAGCTCGAGCGCGAGGTGGAGCGCCTCGAGGCCGCCAACCGGGAGCTGCGGCGCAACAACGCGCGCCTGGCGAGCGACCGCACGATCAAGCTCGACTCTGCCGCGGCGAGCGACCTTCAGCGCCGCCGCCCGCCTCGCCGGGTCGCCGAGCGGGTCCGCGGCGGCCTCCGCGCCCGCCTGCGGGCCCTCGCGCTGCGGATCCTGCGTTAGGGATCGGTGACGCCCTCCGTCGTCGTGCCGACCCGGGACCGCGCCGCGGGCCTCGCGCGCTGCCTCGACGCGCTCGCCAAGCAGCAGGTCGAGTCGCTCGAGGTCGTCGTCGTGGACGACGGCTCGCGCGACCGCGCGGCACTCGACGAGGCCCTCGAACGCCTGCCGACGGCGCGGTGCCTGCACACGGTGGGTGCGGGGCCGGCCGCGGCGCGCAACCTCGGCGCCCGGGCCGCGACCGGCGACGTCGTCTGCTTCACCGACGACGACTGCGAGCCCGCGCCGGGGTGGGCGGGCCTTCTCGCCACCGCGGCGGGCGAGACCGGGGTCGCGGCCGGGCGCACGGTGGCGCCGGGTAACGCCGCGACGCCGGTGGTCGCCGCACAGGTGATCATCGACCACCTGCTGCTCGACTCGCTCGGCCTGGACTCGACCACCACGTTCGCGCCCAGCTGCAATCTCGCGGTCAGCGCGGAGCTTGCGGCTCGGCTGCCGTTCGACGAGCGCTTCCCGGACGCCGCCGGCGAGGACCGCGAGTGGAGCGCCCGTGCCGTCGCCGCCGGCGCGCCGCCGCGCTACGTGCGCGACGCGATCGTCGTCCATCGTCAGCGCCTCGACACCCGCGGTTTCGTGCGCCAGCAGTACCGCTATGGCCGCGGCGCGGCGCGCTTCAGGCGCTTGCGGGGCGAGCGCCGCGTGCTCTCCCAGCCCTCCTCGTACGCACGCCTGGTCCGCGCCGGGTTCGAGCGCGGCCCGAGGGTCGGCGCACTCGTCGTGGCCGCCCAGGTCGTGACCGCGGCCGGGGTGGCGGCCGAGGCGATCTCGCGGCGCGGCGGCGCCGGCTGACGGCCCACTCATTGTCGTGTTAGGCACGCATACGGTGCTCAACACGTCAATGAATGAGATTGCAGCCGGTGAGCGCCGGATGTGGGCGCCGGGCTTCACGCCGGCCCGGCGACGATCGCGATCCCGAGGCGCCGCAGGGTCACCGTCGCCGAGACTCGGCCCCGGGCTGCGATCGTGCGCCAGGCGCGTCGCATGTCGTCCGTCCAATTGACGTCGTCGCAGACCACGATCGCGCCGCCGGAGAGCCCGGGGGCGATCGCGTCGAACGCCCCGACCGTGCCCTCCTCGGTGTGGTCGGCGTCGAGTAGGGCGAAGTCGATCGGCGCCGCTCGTTCGCAGGCTGAGGCCAGGGTCTCCTCGATCAGGCCGGGGACCAGCTCGACGCGGCCGCCGAGCCCGAGCCGCTCGAGACCCGGCTGCGCGAGCTTGGTGATGTCGCCGACGTCGAGGCTGATCAGGGCACCGGTGCCGTTGAGGTCCAGCGCGGCCGCCTGGTAGGCGGTCGAGATGCCGAAGCCGGTCCCGAGCTCCAGGCACGACCGCGGCTCCAGCTCGCGAACGAGCCTGATCACGAGCCGGCCGAGGACCGGCGGCAGGCTCATCCAGGTGCACGCCCGCGCGGCCTCGTCGCGCCGCTCGGCGTGCGCGCGCGTGTCGGCGCGCGTGCCCGGCGCGTCGGCGACCGCGCCCGAGGCGAGCCCGCGGCGGTGGGCCTCGATGCGGTCGATCCAAACGCGCTCCTCCGGCGGGATCCGCCCGCGCGCCGTGTCCCGGAGCGCGGTTGCGAGGGCGCGCGAGGGATGGTCGCTGCGGCCCGCGAGCCGCGCCAGCGCGGCGGCCATCAGCAGCCGGTACGCCGCGCTGCCGAGCCGTGACCCCGGCGCGACGCCACTCCCTCTCAAGGCGACGCCGCGCTCGCCTCGTCGATGACCGAGAAGCCGAGCCGGCCGACCGAGACCGAGGTCGAGACCCGTGCGTCGCTCCCGATCACCGCATGCGCCCGGCGCATCTCCGGCCAGTCGACGTCGTCGACGACCACCACGGCTCCGGGGGCGAGGCTCGGGAGGATCGCGGCGAACTGGTCGAGCGTCGCGTCGGCCTGGTGCTCGGCGTCGATGAAAGCGAGGTCGAGCTGCTCGGGACCGTCGAGCTCGGCCGCCAGCCGCTCGTCGATCGGCCCGACCCGCACCGTCGCGCGGCCGAGACCGAGGGCCGAAAGGCCCTCGTCGGCGACCTCGGCCCACGCGGCCGAGCCCTCCAGCGTCGTCAGCGTCCCGGAGCCGTTGAGCTCGAGCGCCGCGGCCTGATAGGCGGCGGAGATCCCGAGGCCCGTGCCCAGCTCGAGGCATGATCGCGGCGAGAGCTCCCGCACCAGCCGCATCAGGAGCACGCACCACGCGGGCGGGAGGCTCATGAACTCGCACGCGACCCCGACGGTGGTCTCGCGATGGCCCATCGCAAAGCGCCCCGGCGGGCCCGTCGGCCCCGGGTCGAACGCGGGCCCGGTCGGCGCCCGGTCGGCGAGCAGCTCGCGGCGCCGGGCCTCGATTCGCTCGATCCACCTGCGCTCGGCCGGCGGGACCTGCCCGAACAGCGTCGTCCGCAGCGCCCGGCGCAGGGGCACCGCCGCCGGATCGCGGGTCGCCGCCAGGCGGGCGAGCGGAGTGGTCATCCGGGCCCGGGTCCCGACCGGCGAGGCCCGTACCTGGTCGAGCGTGGCGCTCATGCCCGCAGCTTTCCAGAGCCGGCATGCCACCGTCGGTCACCGCAAGTACACTTCGCGCCTTGGAGAGGGGCCACGCGAACGAGGGCGCGAGCTTGGGAACGGCGGTCCTCGGGGGCGGACCGGCGGGCCTGACGTCCGCTTGGATGCTGGCCCGCGCCGGGGAGCCGGCCACCGTGTTCGAGGCCGATGGGACGGTCGGAGGGATCGCGAAGACGGTCGAGTTCGACGGCTACCGGTTCGACCTCGGCGGCCATCGCTTCTACACCAAGCTCGAGCCGGTTCAGCGGCTCTGGGAGGAGATGCTCGGCTCCGAGCTTCTGACCCGCCCGCGGCTGTCGCGGATCTACTACCGCGACCGCTTCTTCAACTACCCGCTGCGGGCACGGGACGTCTTCCGCGGCCTCGGCCTGGTCGAGTCTGCGATGAGCGCCTGCTCGTACCTCTACTGGCGCCGCAAGCTCCGGCGGGTGCGCCCGACGACGTTCGAGGACTGGGTCGTCAGCCGGTTCGGCCGCCGCCTGTACGACGCCTTCTTTCGCTCCTACACCGAGAAGGTCTGGGGCATCCCCGGCTCCGAGATCCAGGCCGAGTGGGCCGCCCAGAGGATCCAGGAGTTCAGCTTCTCGCACGCGATCTTCAACATCCTCGGGATGAAGCGGGGGGCGCCTCCGACGCTGATCGAGGAGTTCCTCTACCCGCGGCTCGGCCCCGGGCAGATGTGGGAGGCGTTTGCCGATGCCGTTGCCGATCGCGGGATCCCGGTGCGCCTCAACCATCGCTGCATCGCGATCAACCACAGCGCCGCGCGGGCCGACAGCGTCGTGGTGCAGACGAACGGCCACGCCAGCGAGCACCAGGTCGACGCGGTGCTTTCCAGCATGCCGCTCGGGGAGTTGATCGAGTGCCTCGACCCCCCGGCCCCCGACCACGTTCGCGAGGCGGCGGCGCGCCTTCGCTATCGCAACCTCTGCCTCGTCGCCGTAATGACGCGCGAGGCCGAGCCGTTCCCCGACAACTGGATCTACCTGCACGATCCGCGCACGCGAGCCGGCCGGGTGCAGAACTTCGGCGCCTGGAGCGCGGACATGGTTCCCGACGGGACGACCTGCCTCGGCGTCGAGTACTTCTGCTTCGAGGACGACGAGATCTGGCGCATGCCCGACTCCGAGGCGGTCGCGGTCGCGACCGCCGACCTCGAGGCGATCGGGCTCCTCGACCCGACTCAGGTGATCAACGGCGTCAAGGTCCGGGTGCCGAAGGCGTATCCGATGTACGACTCGGGCTATCGCGAGGCGGTGGCCGAGATCCGCGGCTACCTCGACCACTTCGAGAACCTGAGGACCTTCGGGCGCAACGGCCTGCACCGCTACAACAACCAGGACCACTCGATGTGGACCGCGATGCTGGCGACCCTGAACCAGATCGAGGGCGCCTCACACGACGTCTGGTCGGTGAACACGAAGGCCGAGTACCTCGAGGAGGGGCCGCTCGCCGAGGACCTCGCGGACCTCGACCTGGTCGCGTAGCCGGAGGGGGGACGGATGGCGATGACCGCGGGCTCTCGCCCCAGGGCGCGGCGCATGCGCGACGTGCTCACGGTGCTCACCCGCTCGGACCTCCAGGTGCGCTACGGAAGAGGACGGCTGCGGTTTTTGAAGTGGGTGCTGGATCCGATCGCCGCGCTCGGCATCTACCTGCTGCTGGTGGCCTTCGTACTCGACCAGGGGACGCTGGCCACCGGGCTGAGCCTCGCATGCGCGATCGTGCCGTTTCAGCTCCTGCTATCGAGCATCGTGAACGCGATCTCGGCCGTGCAGCTGCGCAGCTCGATCATCCTCAACATGCGCTTCCCCCGTCTGCTGATCCCGGTCTCGTCCGTGCTCACGGAGTCGGTCGCGTTCGTGGCCACCCTCCTGCTGCTGCCGGCGATGATGCTCGCGTACGGGATTGCCCCGACCACAGCGATCCTCTGGCTGCCGCTCTGCCTCGCGGCCACCGTGGCACTGGCGCTCGCGTTCGCCTATCCGGCGACCCTGGTCGGCGTCTGGTACCCGGAGCTGCAGCCGTTCGTGGTCTCGGTCGCGCGCGCGGCGTTCTTCCTCGCCCCGGGCCTGGTCGCGCTCGACCTCGTCGGCGGGCTGACCCGTGAGCTGCTGCCGTTCAACCCCCTGACCGGGCTGTTCGAGTCCTACCGCGATGCGCTGCTCTACGGCCAGTCGCCGCAGGCCTGGGAGTTCCTCGTCCCGTTCGCCGCCGCCGCGGTGGTGCTCGCCGTGAGCCTTCCGGTGTACGTCAGGGACCAGGCTCGGCTGGCGAAGCTGGTCGGGTGAGCGCAGTGAGCGTGGACACGGTCGGCGAGCGTGCCGGGGTCGGCGGTGCCCAGGCGCGACTCGAGAACGTCGGCGTACGCTTCGATTTCGACCGTCTCGGCCGCGTGCTGAGCCCGACCCTTACGCGGCTGCGCAAGGTCCACGCCACCGCCTGGGGCCTGCGCCACGTCCAGTTGAGCATGGAGCCGGGGACCGGCGTCGCGCTGGTCGGACCGACCGGGTCGGGCAAGACGACCCTGCTGCGGGTCCTCGCCGGCGTGATCCCGCCCGACGAGGGCACCGCCGAGGTGACGGGGCGGATCGGGTCGCTGCTCGCGACGGACGCGGGGCTCGAGTCGCTGCTGACCGGCCGCGAGAACGCCGAGCTGCTCGGGGTACTGGCCGGGATCTCGCTCGACGAGACCCGGGCCACCATGGACGAGTTCGCGGCGCGGACGCGTTTAGGCGACGCATTCGACCGACCGGTGCACACGTACTCGGTGGGGATGCGCGCCCGTCTCGGCCTCGCGGTGATCCAGGCGATCCGCCCGGACGTGTTGCTCCTGGACGAGGTCTTCGAGGCCCTCGACCACGAGTTCCGGGGGATCGTCGAGGACTACGCGCGGGAGCTGCGGGAGCGGGGCGGAATCGTCGCCGCCGCCGGCCACGACCACACAGCTCTACAGCGGATCTGCCCGCGCGCCGCGTGGCTGGCGCGCGGCCAGATCCTCGCCGAGGGCGACTTCGCCGAGGTCGTCGCCGCCTACCGCCGCGCGTAGCGCTCCACCAGCTCGGCACCCCGGGTCGGGCCGTGGTTGGCCCGTCCCCAGGTCGCGAGGCGCCGCGCCCGTTCCGCGATTCGCGAGTCGGCGAGGAGCCGGCGGACCGCCCAGCGCAGCGGTCGCGGCCCGAACAGCCGTCGCGGGACCATCAGCCCGGCGCCGGCCCAGGTCACACGGACGCCCGTCTGCGGCGTATTCCCCCCGACCGGGCAGACCAGCGCGGGCGCACCCGCGCTGAGCGCGCCCGCCACGGTGCCGTGGCCGCCGTTGCACACGACGGCGGCGGCGCCCTGCATCACCCCCCCGAGGTCGAGCCAGTCGACGACGGTCGCGTTGGCGGGAACCGCGCCTCGCCACCGGTCGCCTCGGCGGCTGGTCGTCGCAATTACCCTGACCGCCTCCGCCTCGAGCGCCCCGAGCACGGTCTCGACGAACACGGATGCCGGCTCGAGGCCGGTCGTGCTCGCGACGACTACGACCAGGGGCTCGTCACCCGGCGGCGGCTCGACGAGCGGCGCGGGGAGGTCGAGCAGCATCGGCCCTGTCACGTGCACGGTGGGCGGCCAGTCGCGGGGGTACTCGAGCTGCGGGAAGGTCGCCACCATCGCAAGGTCCTCGCTGATCGCGCCGTCGAGTCGTTCGACGGGCGGCAGGTCGAGCCGGCCTCGCAGCTCGTTCTGCATGCCGCGCATGTGCCGCCGCGCTCGCTCGGCGAGCGGCCAGGCGGCGTTCCACGCTCCCCTGCCGAACGCCGAACGCGGCGGCAGCAGTCCCTGGGCGAACACTGGGAGGCCGGGCAGCGGGACGTGATAGGGGTCGGGTATCAGCGTCGCCGTCCTCACCCCGGCCGCCTCCGCGGCCAGCATCGGCGCCTGCGCGAAGTGGTCGCCGACGACGACGTGCGGGCCGAGCTCGCAGATCATCGGCACCGCGGAGCGGGCGACGCCGGCGAGCTCCTCCCATCCGGTTTGGTCCTCGGAGCCGTTCAGTGCCGCATCAGGCTCCTCGAGGCTCGTGAACTTGAGCCCGAGGGCCTCGACCTCGCCGCGCCAGCGTTCCGGGGCGAGCATGACCACGTCGTTTCCGCGAGCGTCGAGTTCGCGCGCCAAGGCGAGGGTCGGCAGAAAGTGGCCCGTCGCCGCCACCGACGCGCAGACGACCCGGGTGCGCTCGCTCACGATCCGGAGCCCGCGGCGTGGCGCTCGAGCAGCGCCGCTCCCCGCCGCGCGCCGTCGTTGTCGCGCGCCCATGTGGCGAGCTCACGCGCGCGGGCGACGAACCGCGGCTCGACCAGCAGCCGCCTGACTCCGGCACGAAGTGCCGTTGGCCCGAGCAGCCGCGCGGGGATCATGAGCCCGGTACCGCGCCAAGTCACGCGCGCGCCGTTCTCGGCGGTATCGGCCCCGACCGGGCAGACCAGCACCGGCACGCCATCGGCGAGCGCGCGCACCACCGTCCCGTGGCCGCCGTTCGAGATCACGAGCGAGGCCTTCGGCATCACCTGAGCGTATGAGAGCCAGTCGGTGACCACGGCGTTCGGCGGCGCCGGTTCCGTCCATTGCGCGCCCCGCTGATTGAGCGTCGCCGCCACGCGCACCGGCTCGGAGGCGAGCGCGGCGGTGGCGGCCCCGACGAGGGCGCGAGCCGAATCGTGGACGGTGCTCGGCGCGACGACCACGAGCGGATCGTCGCCCGCCGGGAGCTCGACCTCGGGATGCGGGAGCTCGAAGCGCATCGGCCCGGTGACGTGGACCTGCGGCGGCCAGTCACGCGGGTACTCGAGCTGGGGAAAGGTCGCGACCATGGCCAGCTCGTCGCTGATCGGGCCGTAGGTCGTGATCTCCGCGCGGCCGGGGGGCCGGGCCGCGAGGCCCAGCTCGGTCCGTGCGTCCGCCAGCAGGCCGGGGACGCGGCGCAGCCAGCGGGCCGCCGGCCGCAGCGGCCTGGTCGCGGGCTCGAGCCCCCGCCACGCTCCGGCCCCGAGCCGGGTGCGGGGTGGCAGCAGGCCGAGCGGGAACGGTGGGTGGCCGGGTCCCTGGACGGGGTAGACGGTCGGGATCAGGGTCGCGCCCCGGACCTCGGCGAGCTCGGCCGCGAGCGGAGTGGCCGGCGCGACCAGATCGCCCACCACGAGGTCGGCGCCGAAGTCGCGGATCACCGCCGGCAGCGCGCGCGCTACATCGACCACGGTCGGCTCGCCGGCGTGGACGGCGGCGCCCGGGAACGCGACGTAGTCGCTGGCGGGCGCGAACCGGCTGCCCAGCTCCAGCGCCGGTTCGCGCCAGCGCTCCGACAGGTGCAGGAGCACTTCGTGATCGCGTTCGCGCAGCGCCCGCGCCAGCGCCAGTGCCGGCAGGGCGTGTCCGGCCGAGAAGCCCGCCGAGATCATCACCCGCAGCGGTCGCCCCGCTCGTTCCGGCTCGGTCCCCGGGAGCGGCGAACCGGCCGTGTTCATGAACCGGCGTGCCGTTCCACCAGCTCCGCGCCCTCCGCGGCGCCGTCGTGAGCACGCGACCAGGCGGCGATCGCGCCGGCCCGCTCCGCGAAGCGACGACCATGCAGCAGGCGCCGGACCACCGCGCGCATCGCCGCCGCGGTGAGCAGCGGCTTCGGGATCATCAGCCCGGCCCCGCTCCAGGCGACCCGGGCGCCGTGCTCCGCGTCGTCGGGCATCGCCGGGCTGATGGCCAGCGGCGCAGCCTCGGCCAGTGCCCTGGTGACGGTGCCGTGGTTGCCGTGACAGACGACCACCGCGGCCTGCGGCATCACCCGGGAGTAGTCGATCCAGTCGGCGGCCACGGCGTTCGCGGGTATCGCGACGGGCGCGCGCTGCGAGCCGCCGGTGGTGACGACGATCCGCACGGGCTCGCTCGCCAGCGCGTCCAGCGCCACGCGCAGGAGCCGGGAGCGAGGGTCCTTGACGGTGCTCGGCGCGATCACCACGAGCGGATCGTCTCCGGCCGGGAGCGCGGGCTCGGGATGGTGCGGCTCGAAGAACATCGGTCCGACGACGTGCACGCCGGGCGGCCACTCCCGCGGATACTCGAGCTGTGGCAGGGTCGCCACCAGGGTCAGCTCTTCGTCGGGAGGACGGTCGAGGCGCTCGCGCGGAGCCAGGCCGAGCTCGCGCCGCTGGTCGTTGAGCGCGAGGTGCGAGCGCGGCATCCAGCGCCGGCTCGGCAGCCGGATGCCGAGCGCGGGGTCGAGCGCGCGCCAGGCCGCCGATCCGGCCCGCGTCCTGGGCGGCAGCAGTCCGAGCGAGAAGAACGGCAGGCCGGGCGCGTGCGCCGGATAGACCTCGGGCAAGAGCGTCGCGCGCGGCAGCCCGGCGACCTCCGCCGCCAGCCCCGGGGTCAGGGTGAGCCCGTCGCTGACGACGACGTCGGGCGCGAACTCGCGCACGCTCGGCAGCAGCGCCCTCACCACCTCCGCCACGCTCGCGTCGGCGCCGTCGGCCCCGGC
>Ga0075421_100009944_pt1 | contig 11727 bp, 14 predicted proteins | sample SoiMetdeltSBSDD5_FD_75292 | JGI IMG/M metagenome (GOLD analysis project Ga0075421, IMG submission 75292) | Bulk soil microbial communities from a Populus tree surrounding site in Tennessee, USA - Soil MetaG P. deltoides SBSDD5 | ecosystem: Environmental > Terrestrial > Soil > Tree plantation...
GCTTCGATACCAACTAGGCACGGCGGCAGCTTTTGGAAGAATGCCAACACGTACCGGCGCTTCAACCGGCGGCGGATGACCACCTGCCCACCAGCATCAACGCCGTGAAACTGAAAGATCGACTTGGCGATGTCGAGACCGATCGTCGCAACCGTCTGCATGGATAACTCCTCCGAATCGTGGGAGCCTCAACAGCACCCACATCGATGGCATTCACGTGCCGGTGGAGGAGCCGTCCACAGCATCAATAGCGGAAGTACCGCGACAAGAAACGAAGAGCGTGCCGAAGCATCTCTGCCCGCCGGCCCTTTTACCACCCGCTCTACGCCTCGCAGACTTGACCAGCGTCATGTCCGTAGAGCCACGCGACACTCTGCACAGAGAAGTCGGTCACGCTCTTCGCCATTTCTATGTCGCGCGCGATCTGCGCCGGCCCATCGGGAAGATGAAACCGGGTCTTGTTTTTCGCAGACAAAGCCTGCACGTGCGCAGTCCGCGGCATCCGCTGCATCTCATAGAGGCTCAACGCTTCGCCTACATTCAGTTTGCCGGCCCGCGCGAGGCAGGTGGCAAGCGCTGCGCCATCCTCGATCGCTTGGGCGGCCCCCTGCGCCATGAACGGCAACATCGCGTGGCAGGCGTCACCGAGGAGTGTAATCCGACCGCGGGACCAATGCTTCATTGGGGGGCGGTCAAAGAGCGCCCAGATGAACGTCTCGTCCACCGCCTCGAGAATTCCACGGAGTTGGGGATGCCAGCTGTCATAGGCGGCAATTGCATCGGTTATGTCGCCGCGGTCAGTCCATGATTCCTTTGTCCAGGTGTCTTGGTCGATGATCGCAACAAAATTCAGGAGCTGCTTGTTACGAACATAGTAGTGGACGAAATGCTTCCCCGGCCCCATCCAAATCTGCGCTTCAACTGGGATCTCCAGATGTGCAATCCGTTCGGCGGGGACTAGGCCACGATAGCACACGCAGCCAGTAAAGTGCGCCTGCTCTGGACCAAATAGTATGCGCCGCACCGTCGAATGTATTCCATCTGCGCCCACGAGAACGTCGGCGTCAATACTAACTCCGTTTTCGAATTGTGCTTCCACGCGGTCGCCGTGGTCGATAACGCTGGCGAGACGGTGTCCGATATGGACGCGATCCGAAGGAAGTGCGGCGACCAATGTCCTCAGCACGTCTGCACGATGCATCTGATAGTGCGGCAATCCAAACGCAGCTTCCATCGCCTGTGCAACGGGAGTGCGCAGCAGCGTCCGGCCGTCTTGCCAGCGTCGTTGGTGCCACGCAAGCGGCTTGACGCCCATGTTGGCCAGGGCGTCGGCCAGGCCAAGGCGGTGCAGGATGCGCGAGGCATTTGGGCTTATCTGGATGCCCGCGCCGACTTCACGTAGCTCCCTGGCCTGCTCATACACCTGCGCGTCGAAGCCGGCGCGCAGCAACGAGAGTGCCGCGACAATTCCGCCAATTCCGCCGCCGATGACCGCAACGGTCAGGCCAGTCATTGTTAGCCCCCTCAAGCTGACGGAGGTCAGCCCAGCAGTTCCCCCCGTCGAGGCCGACCAGGCTCGACCGGCACGATCTACGGCTCCCCGTCAGGGGAGTGAGCTTACAGTGTCCACAGGTATGCTCCTTTTCCGTGATCCCTAAAGTCCCATGCATGCATGCCGCACACAATTGATGGCTTGGCATAAGTTCATATCGATTGTGATATAGACACTCTTCCGCCGAGAGCCGGTCATGAAATTCCAAAGCCACCTGACGGTCCGCCATCTCCGTGTCGTTCAGACCGTCGGGCGCGAGCTTAGTCTCAGCCGCGCAGCCGAGATTCTGAACACGTCCCAGCCGGCAATCTCGCGCGGACTGGGCGAGATCGAAGATCTGCTCGGCACCCGACTGTTCGATCGCTCGACCAGACACGTGTCTCCGACTGCGATGGGGCGCAATCTGATCTGGCATGCCGAACGAATCCTCGGTGATATCGATCAGGCGGAGGCAGACTTCACTTCGCTGGCGCGCGGAGCCGGCGGGGGGATCACGATTGGCGTACTGCGCGGCTTCACGCCGAATCTCCTGGCCCGCGCCATTCAGCTGATGCACGAGCGGGCGCCGGGTGTGGAGATCATTGTCCACGAGGGACTGGCGGACGATCTGCTTGCTGACCTGATGCGCAATCGCTTCGACGTCATTCTGAGCCATCTGGAAGTGCCGAAGACTGAGCGCGGGCTTGTGGTCGACACGATCTATCGCGAGTCGCTCGGAATCCTTGCGGCGCGACGGCATCCGCTCACGCGCCGACGGCAGGTATCCTGGCACGAGCTTGCGGCGCAGACCTGGGTCTTGCCGCGGCCCGGAACCACCGTTCGCGGCGCCTTCGACCGTCTGATCCAGGACAATATCGGCCGCAGCGCGCTGTCCTTCGTGGAGGTGACCTCGGTGCATTTCGGACTGGCGCTGGTCTTGCAAAGCGACATGCTCGCGGCTCTGCCACTGCACCTGGTGCGCTGGTGTGCCGAAGACCTGAAGGTGGCTTCGCGGATCCCTATACGGCAGCAGAGCCTGGACTGGCCGATCTGCGCAACGCGCATGCGTGCACGGCGCGCCTCGCCCGCCGTGCTGCTGTTCACGGACTGCATCAAGGCGGTTGCGAAGCAGGGCGATCAGTTCGGAAACGTCGATCTGTGAACAGGCACATAGTGCCCGTGTCGTGGCAGGTGTGAGTGCCGCAGTACGTGCCCTGCCTAGGGATCCGCCCGCCATACTTTCCATCATCGGGCCGACTTGGTTCTGTATTCCTCGAGCTTGGCGGGGTCCGTGCTGACGTGCTCAGCAATCACATAGGCCGGCATGGATGCCCCTCCGTGTCGGTGGCGACGGAGATCGAACGCCTAATTGGGCAGTCTTGACCCAGCTGCTGCGCCGCCAAAAGCTAGGGCCTGCCCAGATCGAGGAAGGGCGTATCCAGATTTTTGATAGCGCTGAGCGGCCGCAATAGAGATCTCCTATTGTCCCGAAGGGTCTCACCCGGATCGCTTGCCGACTTGGTTCTGCGAAAAAAACAAATGCATGTCATCCGTTTGTATGACGCACAACAGTGCGCGCGCGGTGATGATGTTTCGTCCTAATAGAAAAATTCGCTGAAGTTGTGAAAGCTCTCACATTCTAATCCAGCGACCGCTGATAAGGCTATGAGCGTACGCATAAGCGAGGACGTGAAGAAATGCCTGTCACATCACAGCTCGGCCGCTACGCGGGTATCGTCCGCGATTACTCGCCCAATGACGTTCGTCGCCTGGAGGGTACTATCCACGTCCAGCATACTCTCGCAAAGTTGGGCGCACGGCGTCTGTGGCGGCTACTTCACGAAAGGCCGCTTGTGCGCGCACTCGGGGCGCTCACCGGCAATCAGGCCGTTCAACAAGTCAAAGCGGGCCTCGAAGCAATCTACTTGTCGGGTTGGCAGGTGGCCGCCGATGCCAACAACGCCGGCCAAATGTATCCGGATCAGTCGTTATACCCGAGCTCGTCGGTGCCCGATGTGGTCAGGCGAATCAACAATGCGCTGCTCAGGGCCGATCAGATCGCCGCACTGGAAGGAGACGCCTCGACGTACTGGATCGCGCCAATCGTGGCGGATGCGGAGGCAGGTTTCGGCGGCCCACTCAATGCCTTCGAGCTGATGAAGGCGATGATCGAGGCGGGCGCGGCTGGTGTGCATTTCGAGGACCAACTCGCCGCGGAAAAGAAATGCGGGCATCTCGGCGGTAAGGTCTTGGTGCCGACCCGGACGTTCATTCGAACGCTGAACGCAGCGCGGCTCGCCTCCGACATCTCTCGCACCGATACGATCCTAATCGCGCGAACCGATGCCCATTCGGCGACGCTTATTACGTCGGATATCGACGACCATGACGCGCGCTGGATCGCAAACGGTCGCACCACGGAAGGATTCTACCGACTCAAACAAGGCAACGCTCACTCTGTCGAGCATGCCATTGCTCGTGGCATCGCCTATGCCCCGTACTGCGACATGATCTGGTGGGAAACCTCGAGCCCGGATCTCGGCGAGGCACGCGAGTTCGCGCAGGAGGTCCACGGCAAGTATCCAGGCAAACTGCTCGCTTACAACTGCTCTCCCTCTTTCAACTGGCGCGCCAAGCTCGAGCCGAGCGTGATCGAGGCGTTCCAGGATGGGCTAGCGGACATGGGCTACAAGTTTCAGTTCGTAACCCTCGCTGGGTTCCACTCCTTGGCCTTGTCGATGTTCGAGCTTGCCAGCGCCTACGCGCAGCGCGGCATGGCGGCGTACTCGGAGATGCAGGAGCGAGAGTTTGCTGCGCAGCCCCGGGGCTTCACCGCGGTGCGCCATCAGCGCGAGGTGGGCACTAACTACTTTGACGCGGTGGCCATGGCTGTGTCCGCTGGCGCGTCCTCGACCACCGCCATGACGGGTTCGACCGAAGCGACGCAATTCGAGGGCGCTCCTCTTGGCATCGCTGCCGAGTGAGGCGCCGCTCAGGTTTGGGTTCCGAGCGTGACGGGAGCAGGTAGGTAGCGAGCGCGATGGAGAACACGATGCAGACGCAATACTGGGTGATCGGCGGAGAATACGACGGCACCGATTTCGGAAGGCTTCTGGAGGGGACCTCCGAGGTCTTGGGGCCATTCGGTCATTATCACGAGGCGACCCTCGCCTGGCGCGAGCGCGCCCACGCAACGCGCTGCAAGGCACTGATGCGCTATATCATTGTTTCGAATGTCAATCGTGGAACTGCAGCCGCCGCCGTGCCGGCGGCAGCCTGATTTCTCAGGCGCCTTGGACGAGCACGCTCGCCTCCACCCGATGCAATCTGGGGAGGCGGATGGCGGAAGCAGGCGAGAGCTGGTCGCCCAGACACAGGAGCACCCAATGCTCAAAGGTATGGCCACCATTCTGGCTTTTCAGCTAACCGGCGAAGCAATCGCTGTCGCGTTCCATTTGCCTGTCTCAGGCCCGATCATCGGCATGGCGCTGCTGCTCATGTGGATGCAACGCAACGGAGATGTCGACAAGGGCCTGGCCACCGCTGCCGATGGTTTGCTCGCCAACATGGCAGTGCTCTTCGTCCCGATCGGCGTCGGCGCCATGGCGTATGCGAAGGTCTTCCAACGACATTGGCTGTTTGTCGCCGTTGCGGTCGTACTCGGGACCTTCGCGACCGTCGCTACCACGGCCCTCGTCGCACGCCTGTTGACGCGAGCACAGGCAACCGCGCCTGCGCCTCAAACCTGATCTCAGGGACGAACTAAGTGGAAAACCAAAGCCATGTTCAATCACCTGATGACACAGCCGCTGATGCCTCTCGCTCTGACGCTCGGGGTATTCGCTGCGGCCGCGACCGTGAGTGCCCGAACCAAGGGGCATCCATTTGCAAATCCTGTACTGATCTCCGTCGGCGTGCTGATCTTGTTGCTCTCGCTCACCGAGACGCCGTACGATAGGTATTTTGCCGGCGCTCAGTTCATCCACTTTCTTCTTGGGCCCGCCACCGTCGCACTGGCGGTACCTCTCTTTCGTCATCTGCACAGGATACGAACCTCCGCGTTTCCGATCCTAATGGGCATTGCTGCCGGCTCGGCCGCAGGACCGCTCTCGATCATACTGATCACCTGGGCGCTCGGCGGCCAAGAGCAGGTTGCCGCCTCCCTGGTCACCAAATCCGTGACAGCGCCCGTTTCAATGGCGATCGCTCCGCACATCGGAGGTGTTCCTTCGCTGGCGGCGATCTTCTCGGTGTTGACCGGGATGATCGGCGCCGCGTTCGGTCCGTCACTGCTCAACCGCCTCAACGTTGAAGATCACATGCAACGCGGACTGGCGATGGGCACCGCCAGTCACGGTCAGGGAACGGCGCGGATACTTCAGGAAAGCGAAGAAGCGGGCGCATTCTCCGCACTCGCCATGGGCCTCACGGCCCTCGCCATGGCGCTGCTATTGCCGGCTCTTTCGCGACTGATCATGTGATCCCTGCATCCTGGACAAATTTTGCCTCTCGACTCACCCACAACGGACATCAACTGCCGCGCTTCGGCCGTCATCAGACCCTTTGAGCGGACATTTCGGTGCTTGTCTCCAGCGAGAGGGTAGGTCTCCTATGAATAGATGAAGCATCCGGAGGCACTTTGGGCTAGTTTTGCAGGGGATGGCCTTCAGAAGGGCGTTTCGCGATGTCTCATAACAACGAACCGGTCCTCACCGTGGTTGGTCGCATCTACGATGCGGTCGAAAATCCAGAGCGTTGGCCAGAGACCTTCGCGGCCATCGGTTCGCTTATCGGCGGGCGTCCGGATTTCTGGAATGCAGCTCAAGATAACCAACCCCTGGAGGCCAATCCGCATGCATTGGAGGCGGGCTGCCACGGGACCTTCTTCCTTTCGCGTTCGGACCTGCAAGCCGTGGACGAATACGCACAGGAATTCGGTCAGCTGATCACGCGCTTCCTGAAGATTGTTTTCTTGAGCATTCTATGGTCGCCGAAAGACTTCAGGGCACGGGAAGCGATCGGTCTCAGAATGACTCGGCGCTATTTGCAGGCGTTTGAACCTTTGCTGGAAAACTCCCCCTCCAACTCAGCGAGAGTAGCCGCTCGCAAATTCATCACCGCGCTCTGGGAAGACGCCCGGATGTTCAGATCTGAAAATCTCGAATCCATGCGTGTCTTAGCGCCGCATCTCGATCGCGCTGTTCGTTTGCAGACAAGTCTGAACGCCGCCGACCTACGCTCCGACATGGTCTCAGGCGCTCTCGACTGCTTGACTCTCGGTGTCATTCTTGTTGACCGCGGTGGATTGCCTCTATGGCACAATCGGCGAGCCCAGGAGATCATGGGCCGTTCGAATGCGTTGCGCCTCTCGTCGGCCGGACTTACCGGGCGCACCAGTGGCGACACTCGTACGTTGCGCGACATGATCAAAGGGGCGATGGCTTCGGGCACACAAGGTCTCGTGACGCTCAACCGCGATCCCGAGGTCAGGCCGCTGTTGCTAATAGCGATTCCGCTCAAACCGATTCGGACCTCGGATGCCTCGGATACTCACCAACTTGCGTACGGTGTGGTATTCATGAGCGATCCGGATATCACCGACACGCCGACAATAGAGTCCCTACGGCGAAGCTTTGATCTGACCCACCGTGAAGCGGAATTGGCGATTGCCGTGGCGCGTGGTCACGGGCTGAAGATGGCCGCCAAGGCGATGGGTGTCGCGATCACCACCGCGCGTACACAACTCCAGCACGCCTTCGAGAAAACTGGTACCAGTCACCAGGCAGAGCTCGCAGCGCTGGTGCATCAAACCTTGACGCGTATCCGGCACAACTGAGCTGGAGTCCAATTATTGGATTGGCTCGAGTTGTGGGCTAACACCAGCATTGCTGCTCGTCTCGTCGCAATGTCCGCTACGCCTCCGGCGCCCCGATTGTAGCGCGCGGGCGCGAGAATGAAGCCAATCTCAAGCTGGCCGTAGGGCGGCATCAAAGCGCGCCCGCTGCCGCTCCGGCAGTCTCCCGATAAGCTGGAACCGCCCCCGTAAGTGTGACGGGGCTCACATCGATTTTGCGTTCCATCACCTAGGGTGAGGTCGAGCTCCGTCGCAGGTCGGGTTGTCGCACACGAGGTTTTCAATGCAGATCGATTCCAACCCGGCACGTGATGCCGACGCCGCCCGCCGCAATGCGCCAAACCACAGGAAAGCACTAGCGCACGCCGCCCGCTCCGCGTTCCTCGCCTGCATGATCGGTCTTCTGGCGGCGGGCGCCTCCAAAGCTTGGCGAGAATCAGCCGTGGCAGCTACACTGAGCGGCCCGCGGGAGGACACTGCACGCACCGCGGCTGCAAGTCGCAGCGACCCAACCGATACGGGCCCCCCTGCGGCCGCAGGTAAGCCGGCGGCGTCGGCAGCGTTCGGTACATCCGAGCCCGTGTCAGGCGCCGTCAGCGGACCGCTGCCGAGTCCAGCCCTCATGGCAGATATCGTGACGTGGCTGGCGGCCAATTTCGAGTTGCCGCTGACCGACGATCTCCCGCGCGTGGAATTGACCTCATCGGGCAGGCTCGTTGCGATTCGGCTGGGCGGTTTCGCCATCAACCGGTCGGAGACCGAGACAGAACCCAATCCGCCGCAACCGCCGCTCACCATCGGAGGCGATCTCGTCGCCGTGTACCACAGCGAAAAACGCATCATCTACCTGCCGGAAGATTGGAATGGCACAGGCCCCGCCGAGACCTCGGTTCTCGTACACGAGATGGTGCATCACCTGCAGAACGTCGGCGGGCTCAAGTATTCGTGCCCCGACGCGCGGGAAAAGTCCGCCTACCTCGCACAGGATCGCTGGCTGCGCCGGTTCGGACTGGATCTCGATACGGCATTCGGCATCGACCTGTTCACGGTCCACGTGAGGTCTGCCTGTTTCCATTGATTCCCGAACGCTGCCGTACCGCTCGCACTGCTCCTGATATCAAGCATGATCGGAGCAGCAACGGTGCAGGCCGTCCTGTTCAACACCCTCGCTCAGCACGACGACCAGACCGCTGTCGCAACCTCGCGCGTGCGCAGGCGCGGCCATGGAAGCCGATCAAGATCATCGGGGGCTACCTACCCGGCCTGCCACGCCACGTTAGGAGAGAAGAAACACCTCGACCCGCCGGTTCTTCGCCCGCGCGGCCGGATCGTCCGAACCGTTTGGTTTCCTATTCGGCAACAGCGGCTTGGTCAGTCCATATCCCACGACTTTCAGATTACGATCAGGGACGGCCTTGTGCATCCTCAACCAATTCGCAACGGACCAGGCACGCCGCAAAGAGAGCTGCCGGTTGTATGCTGCATCGCCGATCCCATCGGTGTGGCCTTCGACGGAAAGCATGAAGCCGTTCGAATTGGCTACCTCACTGATGCTCCATAGAACCTGATTGAGTACCTTCAGCGAGTCCGGCTTGAGACCGGACTTGTCGAAGTCGAACAGTATGTCACTGGGGACTCGAATTCTCAGTCCCATTCCCGGTATGGGGTCTACGGTCAAATCTTTTGTCTTGTCCGGAGCTGGCTTGGGCGCGGGTTTAACCTTTCCCCGCGAAACATAGCCAAGCATGTTCGATACCCCGGCCGTAAGCTGAGGCCCGGCATTGAACCCACCGGTGATCAGGACCGCCTTGGCATCGCTTTGAAGGAATGTGCGCGCGGGGGCGCGGAACCGCGGGTTCACGGCACGACCGTGAAACCAGTTGCGCACGTTGTCAGGCCCGATTACCTGGCCCAGCATTCCAATGACGCCGGTATTCTTCAGGATTTCTGCCGGAATCCAACGCGGGGAAATGCCGAGCAACATGACTGCCGCCGAACCACCGATCCCGGCACCCAGGGAGGCCTCCTGACTGAGGTAGAAGCCCTCGACGTCGGTGCGGCTCAGTTCGGTTCCGGAGAATGTGTCGGACAGGTAAACGGTTCCAAAGCTGAAGGCGTCGGCCCCGGAGCCGGCTGCATTGAACTTCGATCCTAGGCTGGCGCCGCCGCCTACGGATTTGTAATTAAATTCCACCTCTTCGCCTGCCGGCGACTTGAGCGTAAAGCTTCCCGAGCCGGCGGAAAAAAGCCCATAGCCGGCCGAATCACCTTCGGACCCCGCCAAGGTCCAGCCGCTCTTCCTCTTGAACCCGATCATTGCCGTTCTCCTCCGACGTGACGCCGGACATCCTTCGTAGCCACGCGTTACAACCTCATCGAATGGGGCCACTGACATTGGACGGCTAGCGAGGTCTCCCGAGTTCGAAGCTCACAAATATTTGACGGGGCAGCGCGTCAACGCTCAATGGCCGCATCGCTCCGATATCAAAACAGGTCGTGCCCTTTCACGTCGAAAAGTGCGAGGGCCTGGCCCGATGCTCGCCACCATCGGACGAACCATCGCGGGTACCATGGAAGTTAAGAGTGCTGATCGCCTAGCCCTCATGAGGCGGGCGACCGATCACGTGGCGAGTGCGCTTTGGTCCGCTATGACGGGGCGGCAAAAAAGACGAGCCAACACGAATAGCAGCCTGTGATCCGCTACGATCGCGAGCTTGGCGATGGCGACACCGGCTTTCTGATCGAGCGGCGCTAGACGAAGCGTCGAATACCTCAGATTCACCACCAGCCAAACCGCTCCTCCGCCTGGACTGCTGCACGACGGCAGCATCCAAAGCGAGCCTACGCCGACCTTTTGTTTCCGGCTTTCAGGATCATTGGAGATTTTCTGGAGATTTGGGCCCAAGCCCACGCCGGACGCGGGGCCTGACGCGCGACGCCGGCTGCCGAAGACAGGCACCACCACGTTGATGAGGGCGTCCATCGAGCCTCGAGGCTGATCAGTCAAGCACAGCTCAAGTTACACCGTGCGATGCTGGCTGAGAAACGGCGCCTGTGGACGAGAGTCAGTAAGGGTCTCAGCGACGGATTGGTCCCACTTGTAACAGTTCCGCTCATCCCCCACTAGCCGACATGCAAGCGGACATGCGCTGGCTTTGCCCTAGGATCACCAGCGGACCAGGACGCACCGGAGCGCATTTACCGCCGCCGGCAATTCGGGACTTGGCCCCTACGCAGCGACACTTTTCCGTTCATGCCCTCCCGTGAGCAATCAACATCTCCACGCTCATCACTAGCTTACCATTGTGCTCGAACCGTGAGAGTTGTGACCTGACCTCCTGACGCACGGCCAAACGATCAGCATCGGGCAGAGTGAGATAAAACTGCGGAATTGAGCCAACCCCGCCCTCCACTGGTTCCCAATACTCGTCGAAGGAATCCATTGCGTCTTCGCGTTGCACACGTTCGATATCGACGTCGCGAAAGCCGGCGCCGGCGAACAGAGTGTGCAGTCGGTCCTGATCGCTCAACGAGAACGAGAGATTGAGCACGGATTGCTGGGCAGGGAGTCGTTGCCCCAAGGCACCGGCAAGAATCCCCCACATCGGCGCCCGATCTGGTGTGGATATGACGCAAACTCCAGCGCTCCCACCCGGACGAAGGACACGCCGGAACTCCAAGAGACCGCGCGCTGGGTCGGGGAAGAATTGCAGACCGAGCTGGCATACGATCGCATCGAAGATGGCGTCCACAAAAGGCAGGGCTTGTCCGTCTGCAGCGACTGGACAGAACAATGGGGTGTTCAGTCGCTTCCTTGCGCTCATCAGCATAGCCGGAGCAATGTCCGCGCCGATAGCTAGTCCCCGCTAGGGCCAACTGTCTGCAGGACCCCAATCGCAGCCTCTCCGGTTCCCGTGGACACATCAAGAACCCGGTAACCGGTTCGGACTTCAGCAGCTGCGACCACCCAGCGGAACAAATAGACGTGACCATCGACCGGTCCAGCGTTCGTAAGCCACGCTGTTAACCGGTTTTCCGGCAGGCGCATGAAATCCTGGCGCAAGCGTCATACTCATGCCGACCTCATTCTGTCGCGATGCCAACGGCTATACGCAGCAATATCCAGTGCATTTAACAGCAAGTCATGAGAGAGGCTACGAAAGCAGAGGCTGGGACGCCAAGGCGCCAGCTGGATCGGCCTTGTCGCACTTGGGCGGAGCTAGGTCTGCAACCGCGCATCCGCGCGAGCTGCGCTTTCGTCCGCAATGGGTCCAGTCGCGTCAGTTGAGCAAGGTCCACGGCATGTCGGCTTCAACTACAGCTCCGGACCTATCGTTGCGTC
>Ga0075421_100009945_pt1 | contig 11727 bp, 7 predicted proteins | sample SoiMetdeltSBSDD5_FD_75292 | JGI IMG/M metagenome (GOLD analysis project Ga0075421, IMG submission 75292) | Bulk soil microbial communities from a Populus tree surrounding site in Tennessee, USA - Soil MetaG P. deltoides SBSDD5 | ecosystem: Environmental > Terrestrial > Soil > Tree plantation...
AGCCTCATGATCGCGAAGGAAGGCTATTACGATCAAAATCAGTTTTTGTTTTACTCAATTAATCCTGACGTTTTCGTTTGCGCCGGACGAGTGTTGGAGTTCACCGTCGTTAACGGAGGGCCTGTCGCATCGGGGACCGGCGTTGTTGCCGAAGGCGAGTGGTCAATCGAAATACCGAATATGCATCATCTCTCATAAAGCAAATCCTCCACGTGTAGAGCGACGGCCGAGCTTTCGATCAACTCGTCGAATGATATTGGCGCATCCAGTCCGCCGGCGATCGCGTCGCCAAATCGGCTCAACTCTTCGAAGTGTCCCTTTTCTGGATCGCCGCTCTTCCAAAGAATCGAGTTGTTGCTGCACTTCGTCAGGCTTTTGAAATCGTCAACGACGTACGCTTCGCCGTCGCAAAAGACTTCAATTCGCTCCTTGGCCATACCGTCATTCGGACCTAACGCCGTATAGGTGAGATTGCCGACGCTGCCGTCGGCATACGTTATGGTCGCCACGAAATTATCGTTACGGTTATATGGAAGTTTCGCCGGATTGATCGTTGCGGCGGTAATTCGTTCGACGGCCGATCCTGCCAGAAACCGGAAGACGTCGTACATGTGGCACGCTTCCCCGATATTTCGGCCGCCACCCTCTGCGGTATGCACCCAATGGTCGATCGGGATGTACTTCGCATTGACCCGGTAATTGACCATGATTGGTGATCGGCGTTCGGCAACGATCTGGCGCAGAGTCTGAAGCGCCGGGGAAAAACGCCGGTTAAAGCCGACCATAAGAAGGGGTGCTGGATTTCGGCTGTTGTAGGTCTCCACAACCGAATCCAGTTCTTCCCATGTTAGGGCGAGAGGTTTTTCGACGAAGACGTGCTTGCCGGCCTTGAGCGCCTTCACTACAGAACCGGCGTGTTCATGATGACGAGTTGCAATGACGACCAGATCGAATTCGGAATCCGCGAGGACGGCATCGATATCGGTCGTCAAAACTTCGACGCGATTCGTCCGCGCAAAGTTCCCACCTCGCGCTGCATCGCGGCTCACTACTCCGCGAAGGAAGAACCGGTCTTTTCGCTTGTTCATCTGCGGCACGAGCATCGACGTTCCGAAGCCGCCGGCGCCGACCAGCGCATATCGAATGGCTCCTTGTGGCGGCGCAAGATGACCTTTTAAAGTCAGCCGTGGCGAGTCGTCCTGTTCGGGTGGATATGAAATGAGAACACCGATCGGAGGATCGCTCTGTTGGCCCGCGGCAGACCGATAGAAGCCCGGTGCTTCGTCAATCGTAAGCACCCGATCGATAATCCCGGCAACATTGATTCGGCCATCGGCGACGCACTCCAGATATGCCTGCAGATTTCGGTTCAGGGTCCATCGGACGTACGGGAACGGGTAATCGTTGCCATCGTTTTCATACTTGCGGTCGTACCGGCCGGGACCATACGAAGTGCTCATCAAGAGATCGATTTCCTTGCGGTAAAACACATCGCGCTTGACGTTCAAACCCACATCACCGACCACAACAACCGTCCCTTTCGGTCGGGTGATTTCCATGGCCAGATTGATCAACGAATCGGATTTTGTTGCGGCCGTAATGAGCGTTCGATCCACGCCCCATCCGCCGGTCGCGTCTCTCACGAGGCGTTTGAATTCGTCGCTATCGGTCACGCCCGCAGGCATTCCCAACGACAGCGCGCGGTCAACGCGGCTTCGGCTGAGGTCCAGACCGACTACGGTGCAGCCGTTTGCACGCAACATTTGTGCGGTTAATTGTCCGATGACTCCTAGACCCAAAACCGCAATGCGTTCCCCGAGCAACGGTGACGCACGGCGGACGCCTTGCAAGGCGATCGATCCAACCGTGGCGGTGGCTGCGTCTTGAAAGCTGCACTGCGCCGGGATCCTTACCACGAGATTCCGCTTCACGCACACATAGTCGGCATGATTCGCCTGACCAGCGCCACCGCATGCCACACGGTCACCGGGCGCGAAGTCGTGTACATCTGCACCAACCTCAACGACCTCTCCAGCGACCGAGTAACCCAGATTCCAACCTTGGTCATTCATGTCGTCGGCGACTGGTGGGGGAGAAGACGTGTCCTTAACCTGCGGTGGCGGCGAGAACTGCTCCAGTTTCTGTTTTGCGAGGCGCGCCGCGAAGCGAAACGCGGCTGCCGGATTTCGCAGTGCCGCGCTGATGTAGGTTTTCGAGAGGTTTGTGTACGCCTCGATTTTCACGGCTGTCGAGGCTTCGGGCGCCACAATCGTATTACGCAAAGGCGCCAGCTCCGTGCCGGCGCTGATGAATGAATAGTGCACTCGAACGAGGACAGAACCTCGATCGACCGTCGGTCGAGGCATTCGCGCAACGACCGCGCCGTTACTTGTTCCTAGGATCTGACGCATTCCTGTTCACAATCCTCATCGTCAATGTAAATGGGAGCTGCCGCGTCAGGCGGGCAGTCACCACGTGTGATCGGTGTCGAACGCCATAAGAAGGTGAATACCATCCCTCGCCGCTCTCCCAACTAAAATCATCGTCCGCCTGGAGTTCCAGGGCACAGGAACCGTAGCCTAAGTCGGCGCGCGCGCCATTAATACTGATCATCGTGCCCGGCAGCGTGTGGAAGAACCATTCAAAGCTGTGCGTGCCGTCTCCTTCGAAAGAATCCTGGAGCTCAAGATCCCCGCTGACCTTATTCAGCCGAAATCGCCGGCGATGACGCACGCCATTGTAACCGTCATGCTGCGCATCGATCTCGACAACTTCATCGGCATCGATCCAGGTGTTGCACTTGACGGCTGCGCGATCGGTCATTTGAAAAAGGCGGTCGGGGTAAAAAGGATTGATGTCCGAGCCATCGACACGGACTGTGTTGTGCGCTTCGGTCGATCGAAAATAGTTACGCGACGCGGGATCCGGCGTGTAGAGATACGTCCCCGGATCCACGATCCAAGCACGACCCTGGCTCCAATATTCGAAACTGAGAATGTCATTATGCGAATGGGAACCCTGGCCATGCATGCCGACCGGAGCAGCAGTGACGAAAACGTGCGCACCGCCACCACGAAGGATGGCAAATCCTCGATCCGCGTAAATCGCCGAACTTCGCCGGCTGACTGCACTGGACGGCAAATCGCCGATCCACCAGAGCGCCTCAAGGTCACGTTCCGCCACCCGCAAATCAGGACGTTTATACGCCGATGAGATAACAACGGGCACGTAGCGATGGTCAGCCATCTCCCGCAATGCTAGAGGATGCAAGCGGCCGTTGTCCGCATCACCGATCTGTGGAGCCATACCATCCGGGCGAAGATAATCGGCTACGTATGCGCCCATGGTGACAAGACGCTCATCCACAGAAGAAGGAATCGTATGCCCATTCAGTTTGAGCAACAAAACCCCAGATAAGAGAATTTCAGTGACAAGACGGTGATAGAAGGTTGAATGCTCGTAGTCCGCACCATCGGAGTAGGTCTGCTCGAAGATCTCCGTGAACATTTCCGCCTTGGCAAATTCAAGGTCTCCTGCGGCGGCCAATTCAGGAAACATCTGCGCAATGTACAGGAGACCAATGAGGTTCGACAGATAGTGATTGCTGTTCAGCCGGCGAGTTTCGCCGCGGACTGTCGCCGTTCGATACTCGAGATTTGATCGGATAAATCTGGCATGCAGCATGAGAGATCTGAGAAAGGCGGCCAGGAATTGTGAATCCACCGTCGAGGATTTTCTGAAGAAATAGAACCCCCAAATCCAATTCACGGCGCGAATACCAACGTCCATCGTGCAGGCCCAATTCACACCACGCTTGTACGAATTCCTTTCGATCCAATCCAACACCTGCGAGCAAAACTCGCGTACGTATCGTTCATCGCCGGTGAGCCAGTATGCTTGGCCCAGAATGGCGGAATGCTGAAACCTTGAAAGTTCCCACGGCACCTTAACGTCCACGCCGGGCAGGTGACCATAGCGAATTTCCCGATAATGCGTACTCGAATCCCATTTATGGCCGGACTTGAAATCTTCATGCCATGGAAGTTCGTTGAATCGCCGAGGGCCCGAACCAAGCAGGTCGAATTCGTGCGCAACCAGCCGATCAGCCGCGGCGACGGTCTTGGCGAAATCATCCGGAAAAAAGTCGCGGATCGCCTTTCGATAGAAATCCGGATCGTGATTCAAAAAGAATCTCGGCTGATTGCGGTTTCGAATTTCACTTAGTTTTTTGTCGTCAAGTTTCTTGATGACCTTGTCCGCGTGCTCTTCTTCCGTCGGCCGAAAATACTTGTCGTAAACGCTATGGATGGTTCGTGCCGCCCGATCGGCAACAATCGTTTCAAATTGCCGGGCAGACTCCCGCAGCCCCAGCTCACGGACGCGGCCAAAGTAGTAAAGCAATGTCGGCATCAGTCTTTTTTCGCCAGCGAGCGGACGTGATCAATGATTCGCTCCGTGTGACGGCGCCACGTGTGTTGCGTTTCCGCTCGGCGGCGGGCATTTCGACCCAATTCGCTCCGCAAACTCTCATCCGAGACGAGCAGACATATCGCGCTGGCAAGCTCCGTCGCCGAACCCGGCCGGACCAGCAACGCCGTCTTGCCGTGTTCCAGGACGTCCGCGATCTGCGCGAGACGGCTCGCGACAATTCCCGCACCCATGGCCATATATTCAAAGAGTTTTGTCGGCGAACCGAAAAACTCACTGCCGTCGGAATTGGGGACGTGCGGGGAAACTAAAACATCGCACGCCGCGAGATACGCTGGTCCGTCCTCCTGCGGTACAAGGCCAGTAAACGTAACATGAGACGAAACACCAGCGGCTTCGATGATGCTGCGTGCCTCAGGTAGCATTTTGCCGTCACCGATCATCAGGAAGTGAGTGCGAGGCGATCGCTCGACGACAGAGGCAATCGAGCGAGCCAACACCGATGATCCATGCCAGGGCCCGAATGTTCCAATGAACCCCACCACTGTTTTGTCGCTGATTTCGAATCGCCTTCGAATCTGCGTCCGCTCCTGGCACAGCCGTTCGGGATTGAATCGAGAAGGATCCACGCCGTTCGAATTGACCAGAATCTTTTCGCCATCAATACCGCGTGAGATCAGCTCTCGTTTCAACGGCTCGGACACGACAACAATGGCGTATGCCGACTCGAGAATAGCCGTCTCAATCCGAGTCGCCCACCCGGAATGTTGCAGCGGGACACCCCAGTTTTCAGCGACCCAGATCTCCGAGCCGTTGTACTCAAGAACGAGCGGGATATTCCACTTCGCGGCAAGATATGCGCCGGAGTAATTGAAAAGGCTTGCACGTTGGTAGATCAACGTGGGAGAGCATTTGCCGAAGGCGCGGCTTGCGGCGGAAATGAAACTTTCGTTGTAAGCGATCGAGGGAACTTCGGGAAGAGTGCGCATCCATCGGGGAGGCGCCACGCGGTGAACCGGCATTCGACTCTCGTCGATCAATTCGACGCGATCACCGGACAGAAATGAAATCGGTATGTCCATTGCATGAAACGCGTTCGCCACACCCGCAACATGACCTACTGACCCACCGACCTTATTTCCAAACCAATAATCGGTACGCAAATACGCAACGGAAATCGGTTCGCTGAAAGGCTGCTTTTTACTAGCCCGTATCGTTTCAAGATCCCGGATCACGCGCGCAAACACGTAAGGCAGACAAGCCGTTTCGAATGATGCACGCAGCGCATTCTGGGCGACGGCACCGAACGAGGCAGTAATGCGGCGCCCGCTGGAATCGAACAAAAAGCCGTGACGCCCGAGCCACCAAACGATCGCGTGCCATGCGGTGGAGGCGGGCTGATCCAGGTTATCCGCGAAGTACGCCGTGTGTTCGTACTGCCGAAACAGGGAAAGCGCATGGAATGACTTCCCGCGAACTTTCGCGATGAACGCTTCCGAGGTTGTACTGGTGAACGTCCGATCAGGAAATAGCCGCGTTATTCCTTTTTCAGCAATCTGCAATCGAGAGGATGGAGCGATCAGGAGATTCTCACGCTGCTTCATCCGAGCACCATCCTGTAGATGGACTCCGCCCGGGCGCCTACCTTGTCCGAACCGAATTCGTTGATAACGAACTGTCGACCGGCGTTCGCCGCAGCAGACGAACTTGTCGACTCGAGAATGGGCCGCAGTCTTCTCGCGAGATCTTCCACATTGTTGCTCTGAAATAACTCGACGCCGTGTTCGGTGGAGGGCATTGGGTGCAATCCGCATACGTCGGATAACAGAACGCGACAGCCGCACATCAGAGCTTCGAGAGCGGTGATGGCAAACACCTCGCTTCTGGACGGAATCACAAGCAGGTCCGCGTCGACCAGAGCCTCCCGTTTGGAACGATCGTCGAGAAATCCGACGAACTTTACCGACTCGTTCAAGCGCAAGTTGTCCACCAGCGCATGAAGTGCAGCCTCCTGACCGTCATCGGAACCGGCGATGATTAATTTCGTATCGCGATGCAAATCCGCGATCCTTCGGAAAGCCTCGATCAGCAGATCGGCACCCTTCACCCAATGAAGCCGCCCTAGAAACAGAATGATTTTGCCGGCTCCCAAGCCGTTTCGAGATCTAAACGTGCCTCGCGGGGGCAAGCTGGCGTAATCGGACAATGCGATCATGTTGGGCAACGGCCGGACTTGCGCGAGACGGAGATTCATATCTCGTGCATCTTTTTCTTCGGCCGGCGAAATCGCCAGCACCGCCGCCGCGTCGCGCAGAATTCGGCTTCCCCAAAATGCATCGAAGACGGTCTTCACACTTCTTCTGCCAAGATGCTTCAACCCGCCATGCGTGGAAAGCACATACGGAACGTGTTGGGTTTGTGCGGCACGGTAGGCAAATACCGAAAGTGTCGAGCGCAATTCGTGAATGTGAACGATTTCAGTGCCACTGATTTGAGAACGCATCTCTCGCCACAAAGCCTGCGGCCAGAAGAGGCGTTTCCGGAAAGCCAGCCAGTTCGAAAGATTGCGATAGTAGATCACTTCGATACCATCGACCTGGCGATAGCCTGCAGCGAGTCTGGAGTGGCCCGCGCTATCCGTGGTCAGTACTTTCACGCGATGCCCGCGTTGAACCAGGGCACGAGCAAGCTCGTAAGCGCTGCGCGGTTGCCCGCCGTATTCCCACGCGGGATAGAAGTAGGGAATGACAAACGTTATGTTCAGCGCCGTGGCCGATCGGGTCATCGTCTGATCTGTTCGAGCCATGCGAGCATCGTCCGAGCTATGTTCCACCAATCGTAAGCGATCGCGGCATCATATCCTTTTTGTCCTAAGCGTGCGCGACGCTCCGGATCGTTCAGAAGCTCTACGACGCGATCATCGAAATTGTCGAGCTCCGCGTACACGACTCCTTCGTCTTCACCCGAAATAAAGACCCGCGTGCCTGGAAGCGACGTGGCAACAACCGGCTTTCGGCAGGACATGTACTGAAAGAGTTTGGTGGGAAGAATGTTTTCGGTAATTCCGTTCAGGTGGAACGGATTGATGCACACGTCGGTCGCCCTGACGATCTCGGGAAGGTCGACGTAAGGCAGCGTCCCCGCAAAGACGATCGATTTTGAGAGGCCTGCGGATTGCGCCAACTGCTTGAGTCGCGGCTCGTCCTCGCCAGAACCAAGAATCAGCAATTTGGCATGCGGGTGGCTGGCCAACACTTTATCGAAATCCGAGATCACGCGGTCCAGGCCGCTGAATCGGTAAATGGTACCCATGAAGAGTAGAACCGGATCGTCTGCAGCAATTCCCCATCTGGACAAACACGCTGGATTCCGTGGTCCAGGCGAAAACATCTGTGCATCTACTCCTGAAGGTAAGCGGCGGACGCGGGTGCTGGAAACACCGTAGTTCAAAACGTATTTTTCAAGATGGGGCGTTAGAGGAATGTTCAGATCGACCGAATTAAAGACAAAGTTCTCCAGTGTCCTGGTCGGCCAGACCAGAAGCTTGCTCGGCACGAGCCGATGCGAAACGTCGATTGCGCGGAACACAACCGGCACGTCGAAGCTGCGCGCGGCAAGGATCGATTGCACGCCAACGGTCGGCAGACCATAGAGAAGGAGCACGTCGGGCCGAATTTCTTCCATCGCTCGCACAACTTCCAACGTCAAGGTGACGGCGCCCGACACCCGGCTGACCAACGGAATGCGAATCATTCCAGGTCTTCGCACCGTAATCGAAGCGTCCGCGTATGCTCGGTGAACATTCGTGTGCACCATCGTCTTCAACTGAATCTTGCGACCATTCGGCTCGCTGCTCCAGCTGTCGTTGTAATCGACAACGGTGACTTCATGTCCGAGCATCGAGAAAATCTCCGGCAGGATCTGATACTCGTAAATGATCTTGGAAAGGTAATTGACTTCGTGAACGATCAGAATCTTCACGCCGCTAGGATCCTACCTCGCGCCACAACGCCACCGCCTCATGATTACCGGGCGAAACGCTCAGCACCTTAGAAACGTGATCGCGAGCGAGCGCTCGGTTTCCCGTCTGTATGTAGATTCTGGCCAGGTTCAAGTGCGCGGTGGCGTGGTTCGGGTCGGAGCGCAAGACCGTTTCGAAATTGGCGATGGCATTGGGAAAGTCTTTGTTGTGCATGTACAACAAACCAAGATTGCTGTAAGCGGGCACAAATAACGGATCGAGTCGAAGAAGATAACCGTATTGTTCGATCGCTTCGTCACGTCGACCTATTGCACTCAAGGCGAGCCCGTAATTGTAGAAAACCATCTTTTGTAATGCGTTTACCTGGATCGAGCTTTGAAAATCCTGCGCGGCTGTTGCGTAATCTCCGGAAAGAAGAGCCAGCTTGCCAAGTCCGTAATACCACCGGTAGTCTTTGTTTTCCTTCAATCGCGCTCGGAAGTCGGCGTCCAGCTCGGCCGCTTTTCCAATCTGGTGCGACACGTTGATGTAGCTATCGAAAGCGAAAAATATCGATTCGTCGAGCTCGGCGCTCTTGCGGAAAGACAATGCCGCCTCCTCGAGCAACTTCTGTTTTTGGGCTTGAAACCGGTCTTCTCCCAGTTGGCCGCGTTGACCTTCGAGGTCGCCCGCTAGATTCACGTAGGTCGCTCCGAGGTTGTTGAGGGCTGTTGCGGCTTCGTGTCCATTCTCGTTTTTTGCAGCTTCGCGGAATGTGGCAGCCGCCGGCTCGTACTGGCGCAATTGAAGGTAGATCGTGCCGATGAAATTCTGCAAACCACCGCGAGCCCGCTCATCGTCGATGTTCCGTAATCCTGCCTGAGCGGTCTCAATCGCGCGGGCATAATCACGGCGGTTCAGGTACTCCGTTGCAAGGCTGTTGTAGGGTCTGGCGTGATGAGGTGATTTCGTCATCGAATCAGTCCACAGCCGGACCGGATCACGCCACACTTGATTCCTGAGAATCGTTCCTATCACGAACACAACCAGAACAGCACCGCATGCAGCAGCGGTGGAACTTACTCTTTGGCGATCGAGTGTCGCCGCACGGCTCACGATGTAAGTGGCCAGCAGTGGGAAGCCGAGAGAAATACCCACAAGCGGCAAGTAGAGCCGGTGCTCAAAGATCACGTCGGGAATCGGGACGAAGCTGGATGTCGGAGCCAATGTCAGGAAAAACCAGACGATGGAAAACGAGACGATCGGTTGATTTCCTCTTAAGCGCCATGCGACGAAAAGCAACAGAGTGAGAACCAGCAGCCCACCGAGAACGGCCGGTTCGAACAGGCTGCTCGATGGCCGCACATCGTAATTAATGTTTAGGCCAACCGGGAAAAAAAGCATTCGAACATAACTGCTCACCACGCGTAGTTCCGTTAGGAAATATCGCCACGGCGACAGCTGGGCCACATCTGTTCCGATGGAGTGCACCACTCCAGTCCTTAGAAGGACGGCGATAGCAACGACACCGCCAGTGACATACGTCACGTAAAACCGCCATCGACTCAGGACGGCGCGGAGGTCGGACTTCGCGAAAAACAAGAAATCGTAGGCCAGCAAGATTGCGGGAAGACTGATGACGGTTTCTTTGGACAGAACGCCAAGAAAAAAAGGAACCAGGACGACCAGGCTCCAGAGAAATCCGATTTTTCGATGGTCTCTTTTTATGAAGAGGAGAACACAGATCCCATAGAACAGCGTTGATAGCAGTTCCGAACGGCTGGAGATGTATGTTACGGATTCGGTCTGTATCGGATGTACAACGAATAACGCGGCCGACAACAATCCGTAAACTCGTGCCGAATCCTTAGTCGAATCGCAGCGGCTGAAGATATGCGTCGCGATCAGCATCACGAGGACGCCGTTAAGAACATGAAGAACGAGGTTGACGAGGTGATAGCCGAATAGCTGCTGCGCGTGGATCTGATAATTGATGGCAAACGTGAGATAGAGCAGGGGCCGTGTGGCGAGCAATTGAGGTTTTAAAAAATCGCCAAACTGGACACCGTAATTCGCCTTGATTGAGAGCAGATCGTCGAAGACAAACGGCACATCGAATGAATTCCAATAGGAGACAAGTCCGAGAAGGGCGAGAAGCGCAGAAGAAAGAAAAAGATTGGGCCCCCGAAACGGGACCGCGGACGAAGATTTCTTGGTGTCGCGTTTCGGCTTCATGGTTCAGCTGAATTCTAAACCACAAGCCGGAGAAAAATTGGGGTCAGACGTGTCTGGCACCTATTTTCAGAATTATCGAGCTCATGAAAAATAGGTGCCAGACACGTCTGACCCCAATTGTTTCTTCAATTAAGGTTTCTTTTTCGTGGTATCCGTTTTCTTGGGATCGAGCGCGGGTGCTTTCTTAGGAGCAGCGGAACCAGCGCCGGTCGGTTTGCCGTTTTCGTCCACGACGTCGCCGAAAGTCAATCGGACATCGGCTTCGAATTTTTTGTAGTTTTCGTACCGAACGATCTCGCGCATGCGGACCGGGCCGGAAGAAAACTGAAGCGTATCTACAGCCCTTGTGTACGTCGGGAACCAATATTTGCCATCGATCTGTTCGCGATACGTCTCAAATCTTGGGAAGATATTTTCCTGACCCTTTTCGCGGACGTCCGGAACGGCTTTGCCGTACGTCTTGACGATTTGGAAATCCTGATCGTCTACCCAGATTTTCCCTTCGAAATAACGCTGGCCCTTTTCGATTTTTTTGGGGCTGACATCGAAAGCGTAACAATCGATTTCGTCGACCTTCTCTTTGCCCGCGTACTTAAGGTTGTACTTGTTGATGTCATCGGACGTCAGAACAAAAGGCTGGATTTCTCGCAGGTCCTGCATATCTTCGGCCGTCATTCCGATTCGCTTCAAGGTCGGTGCGGGGGCACGGACGATCTTTTCAGTCCGTTTGCCGCTGGAGTCGAAGATGATGTCGCTGACCAGGTTGAACTCGCCGGTTACCCTATCGTCACCGTTAAGTTCCTGAACTTTAACGTCTTGCCGGTAGGTGTACACGGCACGGGCAAGCTTGAACTCCTTCTCCTTCTCCGCAAATCTCCGGATAATTTCTTCAACCGGTATCGGAGGTGGCTCGACGGAGTTGCTTGTGCTGGGGGCCTGGGCTCTGGCCGGGATGATGCTCAAGGTCAAGACCAGGACAAATGGAAAAATTTTCTTAGCAACCATAGTATCTCCAATTATATCCGGCGGTTGATTTGCAGTCTTCAAACAACTTACTCTTTAGATCCTTAGAGAGGAGAAAAGTAAGCGGAGATGATCAAAGA
>Ga0075421_100009948_pt1 | contig 11724 bp, 9 predicted proteins | sample SoiMetdeltSBSDD5_FD_75292 | JGI IMG/M metagenome (GOLD analysis project Ga0075421, IMG submission 75292) | Bulk soil microbial communities from a Populus tree surrounding site in Tennessee, USA - Soil MetaG P. deltoides SBSDD5 | ecosystem: Environmental > Terrestrial > Soil > Tree plantation...
CCGCTCTTCGCCGCTGAAAATCAAAGCTATCCCGCGAAGCCCGTTCGCATGGTCATCGCCTTCGCGCCGGGGGGAGGCACCGATATCGTGGGACGCATCATCGGCCAGAAGCTGAGCGAGATGTGGCCGCATCCGGTGGTCGTCGACAACAGGCCGGGCGCCGGTTCGACGATCGGCACGGAAATCGTCGCGAAAGCGCCGCCGGACGGCTACACGATACAGACGGTCTCGATGTCGCACGCGCTGAACGTGGCGCTCTATCGCAAGCTATCCTACGATCCGATCCGCGATTTCGCGCACGTCGTCCTCGTCGCCCGTGCTCCAAACGTTCTGGTCGTACATCCGGCGGTGGCTGCAAAGACCGTCAAGGAGCTCATTGCGTTGGCGAAAGCGCGCCCGGGCAAGCTCAACTTCTCGTCTTCCGGCACGGGCGGCGTGTCGCACCTTTCGGCGGAAATGTTTCGCACGGTCGCCAGTATCGATATCGTCCACGTGCCGTACAAAGGCGCGGGTCCGGCGATGACCGCGCTCATCTCGGGTGAAGTGCAGATGATGATGGCCACCACGCCCGTGGCGCTTACGCAGATGAAGGCCAACCGGGTGCGACCTCTGGCGGTCTCGAGCCTCAAGCGTTCCGCGCTCGTGCCGGATCTGCCGACAATCGCGGAAGCCGGCTATGCCGGCTTCCAGACGGACACATGGTATGGTGTGCTCGCGCCCGGCCGCACGCCTGCCGCGATCGTGACGCGGCTGAACGCCGACATCGCGCAGCTTTTGAAAATGCGAGACCTTCAGACACAACTGGAACAGCAGGGCGCGGAAGCGGCGGGCGGCACGCCGCAGGAGTTTCGCGCTTTTGCGGAAGCGGAAATCGCCCGGTGGAGCAAAGTCATCCGCGCCGCCGGCATCGAACCGAATTGATCATGGCAACCTCTCGATCCATCGTTTACGTCATCGGCACCGGCGGGAGCATCTCCTGCATCGGCGAGTCGCGCACGGATTTCCTCGATTACGGTTACGCGGACCGGCATTACACGATCGATGAGATGCTGGCGAGACTGCCCGAGCTCGCGGGCATTGCGACCGTGCGTTCGGAGCAGCTGACGAATGTCGGCAGCGGCGAGCTCTCCCCCGCGCACTGGCTCGCGCTCGCAAAGCGCATCAACGCCATTTTTCGCGAAGCGCCGGAAGCGAGTGGTGTCGCCGTCACGCATGGCACTGCAACGCTCGAAGAGACGGCGTACTTCCTCAATCTCGCAGTGAGATCGACCAAACCCGTCGTCGTGACCGGTGCGATGCGGCCGATGACGGCGATCAGCAACGATGCGGACCTGAATCTCTTCGACGCCGTGCGCATTGCCGCGACCGAGCATGCTGCGAATCGCGGCGTGCTCGTGATTCTCAACAACCAGATACATGCGGCGCGCGAAGTGACGAAGTCGAATACGTCGCGGCTGGACACGTTCAAGACGCCGGATCTCGGATATCTCGGCTATGCCGACTCCGACGGGGAGATCGTGTTCTACCGCGAGGGCACGCGGCGCCATACCGCACGGACTGAGTTCGATGTCGACACCGTCGATGCGCTTCCGCGCGTCGACATCGCTTATGCCTATGCCGGCGCAGACGGAACCGTGATCGAAGCGTTTGCGAAAGCGGGCTGCCGGGGCCTTGTCGCCGCGGGCCTCGGCAGCGGCAGTACGCCGCGCGCCTTCACCGATGCGCTCACGGAGCTTGCACGCTCAGGCGTCCCCGTCGTCGTCGCGAGTCATTCGCCCGGCGGACGCGTGATGGCGCGGCGGATTTTCACCGACCGCGGGTTGATCCCGTCGGATAATCTCCAGCCGCGCAAAGCGCGCATCCTGCTCATGCTCGCGCTCACGCGGACGCGCGACCCGGCGGAGATCGCGCGGATGTTTCAGACATACTAGGGTCACTGCACTTTCACGCCTGCCGCAGCGACCACCTGCCGCCATTGCTCGATCTCGCGGCGTATCAGCTCGTAAAGCACTTCCGGGCTTCCGCCTGCCGCTGAGACGCCATTCGCGTCGAGCTTTGCTTCGAGGTCCTTTCCCTTTATCGCTTTGTTCACTTCGGCATTGAGGCGCTCGACGACCGGCCGCGACAACCCTTTGGGACCGATCAGGCCGTGCCAGTTCGTCACTTCGTAATCCGCGACGCCGGACTCCGCAACCGTCGGAATGTCGGGCGCTGCGCTCACGCGCTCGGGTGTCGTCACGGCAATCGCCCGCACACGCTGAGCTTTCACCTGCGGTAGACCCGCTTGCGGGGTTGCGAATACGAGCTGAATCTGTCCCGCGATGAGATCGGTCAATGCAGGCCCGCCGCCTTTGTAAGGCACATGAGTCATCCTGACACCGGCCTTGTGCAGAAACAGCTCGGTCGCAAGATGCACGATAGCGCCCTGTCCGCTGCTGCCGTAAGCGATCGCACCTGGCTTTGCTTTAGCGAGCGTAACGAGCTGACGTGTGTTGCGCACGGGCAACGATGGATGCACCACGATCACGAAAGGCCCCCGCGCGACGAGCAGTATCGGCGTGTAATCCGCGGCGGCGTCGAACTTGATCGGGTAAAGGCTCGGATTGATCGACCAGCTCGGGGTGATCATGTTGAGCGTGTACCCGTCAGGTGCCGCTCTCACGCCGAGGTCGAAGCCGAGCGTGCTGCCCGCGCCCGGACGATTGTCGACGATGACTTGCTGGCCGAGCGCTTCGGACAGCTTCTGCCCGACGAGCCGCGCCATGAAGTCCGTTCCCCCGCCCGGTGCTGCCGCTACGATCACCCGGATGGGTTTGGCGGGATACGTCTGAGCTCGAGCGACGTTCGCCGATGCGACGGCACACGCGATCACGATCGCGAAGCTGCAACGCGCGTGCATACGACACTCCCGGTATCGGAATGCTTCAGTATGAACTAGCTTCTTTGTGCGGGAGACGGCTGCTGTTTCCCGTCCGCCAGCCACGCCAGCACACCGGACCCCGCCGCACGCCCCAGCGCGAAACATGCGGTCAGCAGGTAACCGCCCGTGGGGGCTTCCCAGTCCAGCATTTCTCCCGCGCAGAACACCCCCGGCAACCGGCGCAGCATGAGCTTTCGATCGAGCCCCGACCAGGCGATGCCGCCGGCCGTGCTGATCGCTTCCTCGAGGGGCCGGGGCCGCAGCAGCGTAATCGGCAGCGCTTTTATCGCCGCGGCGACACGCGCGCCATCCTCGAGATCGGCGGCAGAGAGCGCTTCGCGAAGCAGTCCGGATTTGACGCCTTTCAATCCGATACGGCTTTGCATGTGACTCGCAAGCGAGCGTGAGCCGCGGGGCCGCGCGAGCGCCGCTGCAAGCTGCGCTTCGCTCCTGGCGGGCGCGAGATCGAGCGTGAGCGTTGCTGCACCTTTCGACGCGATCTCCTCGCGCAATGCCGCCGAAAGGGCGTAGATGAGGTTGCCTTCCACACCGTAATCGGTGACGACAAATTCGCCTTGCCTCCGGACTGCGGTTCCCGTCGGGTCGATGAATGCCGCGACCACGGGTTTCACCGGCTGGCCGGCATGGCGCGCGCGGAAGTGCTCCGTCCAGGCCACGTCGAACCCGCAGTTGGCGGGGCGCAGCGGCGAGATCTCTACGCCGCGCTCCGCGAGCATCTGCACCCAGCCGCCATCGGAGCCGAGCTGAGGCCAGCTCGCGCCGCCCAAAGCGAGCACCGTTGCTTCGTGCCGGACGATTTTTTCGCCGTCAGGCGTGGCAAACCGCAGTGCCTGGTCTTCGCTCCACCCGCGCCATTCATGACGGACGTGGATGATGAGACCGTTCTCCCGTAGCCGGCGAAGCCATGCGCGCACGAGCGGCGCCGCTTTCATCTCATGCGGGAATATCCGTCCTGAACTCCCCACGAAAGTCTTCACGCCGAGCCGGTGCACCCACGAACGCAGCGCCTGGGGACCCAGCGCGTGCAGCATCGGCTCGAGATGCTCGCGGTTCGTATACCGCGAAGGGAACCGATCGAGCGCTTCCGCATGTGTGATATTGAGGCCGCCTTTGCCGGCCATCAGAAGCTTGCGGGCGACCGAGGGCATGCGCTCGTAGAGATGTACTCGAGCTCCTCCCTCGAGCAGCGCTTCCGCGGCCATGAGGCCTGCGGGCCCGCCGCCTATCACCGCAATCGGCCGCTGCACCGCCTGTTCTCGTGTCGTCATCAGCAGCGCGAGCGTATCGTAAACTCGTCCGTTATGGCCGGCCATGAACGCACCAATTGCCTCTCGCGCTTTTTCGCGCCGCGTGCGGTCGCCATTATCGGCGCGACCGACGACACGACCCGCTTCGGCGGCCGACTCCTGCGTCAGACGCTGAAGTTCGGTTTTGCAGGACGCTTGTTCCCGGTGAATCCGAAGCGTGCCGAGCTTTGGGGTTTACCGTGTTTCCCGAGCCTCGCGGACGTTCCGGAGACGCCCGATCATGTCGGCATCGTGCTGCAGACCGGGAAAGTGATCGACGCGCTCCGCGAATGTCATGCGCGCGGCGTGCCTTACGCCACTGTATTCACGGCGGGCTTTGCCGAGACGGGCACAGCGGAAGGTCGCGCGATGCAGGCGGCGATCGCGGCCTTTGCACGCGAAAGCGGCATGCGCGTGATGGGCCCGAACTGCTACGGGGTCATCAACTTCAACGATCGATTTGCGATGACGGCGAGCAGCAGCCTCGCGCCGGAGTTGGCGCGGCCCGGCAATGTCGCGGTCGTGAGCCAGAGCGGCGGGCTCGGCACGGTGAACGTGATGTGGCGCGCCATGCAGGCCGGCGTGCGCGTGAATTACGTTGCGAGCACGGGTAACGAAGCCGACCTCGATGCAGCGGAATGCGCGACGTTCATGCTCGAAGCGCCTTCGACCGAAGTGCTGATGATGGCGATCGAAGGCATCAAAGACGGCGACGCATTCATGCGCATGGCCGAGCGCGCCGCTCAACTCGGGAAACCGGCCGTCGTGCTCAAGTTCGGGCGCACTCAGGCCGGCGCGCGCGCGGCGGCTTCGCACACCGGCGCGATGACCGGCTCGGACGAGGTGTTCGACGCGGTTTGCCGCCAGTTCGGAATGATTCGCGTGAGCGACGCGAACGAGCTCTACGAAACCGCGATCATGCTGCGCGGCAAGCGCTTGCCGAGGGGGCGCCGCATCGCATCGTTGTCGCTTTCGGGAGGCAACGTCGTGCAGATCGCGGACGTGGGGGAGCAGCTGGGACTCGAATGGCCGGCCTATGGCGAGGACACGCGGCGCAGGCTCGCCGAGATTCTTCCGACGTACGGCACACCCACGAATCCGACCGATATCACATCGCTCGCAAGCGGCCAGCGCGATCTTTTGAAACGTGCGCTGGACGCGATTGCGAGCGACGCGAACGTGGACGTGATGGCGCCGGTATTTACGTTTCCAAAAGCTGCGGAGCTGGATCAGATCGTCCAGCTTGCACAGACGATCGATAAACCCGTGGTCGCGATCGTAACCGGCGCGTGTCTCGAAGACGAGGCTTATGGCGTCGAGCGCATCGTGGGGAAGGGAGTGCCGGCATATCGCGAAATTTCGACGGCAATGTCGGCGATCAGGGCCGCGGCGGGTTATGGGGAGTTCCTGCGGGGCTTCCGGCGGCGGGATACGTTGCGCCGGCCGAGTGGGATTTCAACCGCCCCCACCCCAGCCTTCCCCCTGGAGGGAAGGGAACAGGGTCTTACCGAGCGCGCATCCAAGCAACTCCTCGCCAGGTACGGCGTCCCCGTCACGCCCGACATGCTCGCGCGCAGCGCCGACGAGGCTCTCGCGCATGCGAGGACGATCGGTTTTCCTGTCGTGCTCAAAATCGATTCACCCGACATCGCACACAAGACAGACGCTGGCGGCGTCCGCTTGCATCTTGCCAGTGAGGCCGCGGTCAGAGCGGCTTTCGACGAGATCCTCGCTGCCGCACGCAGCTACAACGCCGCCGCGCAGGTGAACGGCGTCATCGTCGCGCCGATGGCGGCACCGGGGCTGGAACTGATGCTCGGCTCGCTGGTCGATTCCACCTTCGGTCCAGTCGTCGCAGTGGGGCTCGGCGGCATACACGCCGAAGTGCTGCGCGACATTGCATACCGTGCCGCTCCGGTCGACAGGATCGAAGCCCAGGCAATGCTGCACGAGCTGAAGGCATTCAGGCTTTTCGAGGGGGTGCGAGGCGAGCGGCCGCGCGATATTGCGGCGATCGCGGATGCGATCGAGCGGCTCTCGTGGCTTGCGCACGATTTCCGTGATGAAATCTCGGAAATCGATGTAAATCCGCTGGTCGCTTACGAACGCGGCGTTCTCGCGCTCGACGCGCTGGTCGTCCGAACAACGGAAAGGGAAACGAAGTGATCGAAATCAAAGAGAAACCCGCGACGGGCGTCGCGATACAACTGCACGCAGAAGACAACGTGCTGATCGCGCGCAGCGATCTCGCGATCGGAACGAAAATCGAACGTGAAGGCCTCACGCTGCGGAGCCAGGTGCCCGCAGGCAACAAGATCGCCGCGCGGGCGATTCGCAAAGGAGAGCCCATCCGCAAGTACAACGTGGTGATCGGATTCGCCGCTGCGGACATCGCGCCGGGCACGTTCGTGCACTCGCACAACATGGAGTTTCGCGAGTTCGACCGCGATTACGCGTACGCGAGCGAATACCGGCCCGTCGAGCTGCTTCCCGAAGGTGAGCGTGCGAGCTTCATGGGCATCGTGCGAGACAACGGACAGGTCGGAACGCGCAACTACATCGGCGTGCTCTCTACCGTGAACTGTTCAGCGACGGTCGTGCACAAAATTGCCGAATGGTTTACGCCCGAGCGGCTCGCCGCTTTTCCGAATGTGGACGGCGTCGTCGCGTTCGCGCACGGCACCGGCTGTGGCATGGAAATGACGGGCGAGCCGATGGATCTCCTGCGGCGGACGATGGCCGGCTACGCGCGCCACGCGAACCTTGCGGGTGCCTTGATCGTGGGACTCGGCTGCGAGCGCAATCAGATCAAGGGACTCATGGAAGAGCAGAGCCTCTCGGTGACCTCGCGCCTGCGCACGATGGTCATGCAGGAGACGGGCGGCACGCGCAAAACGATCGAGGCGGGCATCGCAGCCGTGAAAGAGATGCTGCCCGAAGCGAATCGCGTCACGCGTACGCGTGTTTCCGCGAGCCACATCACGGTGGGGCTCCAGTGTGGTGGGTCGGACGGATTTTCCGCAATCACGGCAAATCCGGCGCTCGGCGCGGCGGTCGATCTGCTTGTGCGCCATGGCGGCACCGGCATCCTCTCGGAGACGCCCGAAATCTACGGTGTCGAGCACACGCTTACGCGCCGCGCGCGTTCGCGCGAGGTCGGCGAGAAGCTGATCGAGCGCATCCGGTGGTGGAAGGACGAATACACGCCCGGCCGTGACGCGCAAATAAACGGCCGGGTGAGTCCCGGCAATCAGCACGGCGGACTGGCCAACATTTTCGAGAAATCGCTCGGCTCGTCCATGAAGGGCGGCACCGGTCCGCTGATGGAGGTCTACCGCTACGCGCAGCCCGTGACGCAGAAAGGTTTCGTGTTCATGGACACGCCCGGGTTCGATCCGTGCTCCGCAACAGGCCAGATCGCGGGCGGTGCGAATCTCATCGCATTTACGACCGGACGCGGCTCGTGCTTCGGCGCGAAGCCAGCGCCGTCGATCAAGCTCGCGACGAATACGCCCATGTACAACCGCCTTACCGAGGACATGGATATCAACTGCGGTACGATCCTCGACGGCGACTCGACCGTGCAGGAGATGGGACGCGTCATCTTCGACGAGTTTCTGCGGGTCGCGTCAGGCGGCAAAACGAAGAGCGAGCTCCTCGGCCTCGGCGACCACGAATACGTGCCGTGGAATATCGGCATAGTCAGCTGACGCTGACAGCGCGGGTCAGCGCTCCTGCAGATCGATCTTGCGCGTTTCCACGATCTGCTTCCATTTCGCGATATCCGCCGCGACGCGCTGCGTCATCTGTTCCGGACTTTCGGGCATGACGTCGCCGCCGAGCTCCGTCAAACGACGACGGATTTCCGGGTCGTCGAGCGTTGCGCGAATGTCGTGATTGAGTCGTAACACGGCGGCGCGTGGTGTGGCGCGCGGCGCGCCGATCCCCGCAAACGAAAGCACCTCGTAGCCCGGCACGGTCTGCGCGACTGTCGGTACGTTCGGCAATTGCGCTGCCGGCTTCAGCGACGTCACCGCAAGCGGCCGCACGCGTTTCGCTTCGATGTGGGGATAGATTCCCGTGAGCGTCGTGAAAATCACGTCGAGGCGGCCGGCGATGAGCTCGCTCGTGGGCTCGGCGCTCCCCTTGAACGGAATGTGCGTCATCTCGGTGCCCGTCATGCTGCCGAAGTATTCGGGCGCCAGATGGAACACGGATCCCGTGCCCACCGAACCGTAGTTGAGCTTCCGCGGGTGTTTTTTTGCGAGCGCGATGAGATCCGTCACGGTCTGCATGGCTGAATCCGCTTTCACAACGATCACGAATGGATAAGTAACGACGGTGGTGATCCAGGCGAAATCGCGCAGCGGATCGTACGGCAGGGTTTTCGTGACCGCGGAATGCGCGGTGAAGGCGCCGCTGATGAAGAGCAGGCTGTGGCCGTCCGGCGTCGCCTTCGCAATGTGGTTCGTGCCGATCATGCCGCCGGCGCCGGGCCTGTTCTCCACGATGACATTCTGGCCGAGTCGCTCTGCGAGCTTCGGCGCCAGCAGCCGGCCGATCACGTCCGTGTTGCCGCCCGGAGCAAAAGGCGATACCAGACGGATCGGCCGCGGCGCCGGGTAGGTTTGCGAGCCGTCCGCAGCCAGGCCAGGTGCGGCGCCAAGGACGAGTCCGGTCAACGCACACCGGAAAACACGGCGGATCATCGCGCGAATTCGTCATGCCGGCGTATGCCGGCATCCAGGTTAAACGTCAAAATGGATCCTGACTTTCGTCTGGATGACGGCGCAGTTCTCGCGCCGTCAAATCGGTCCCGGCGTACGCCGGGTGACGCACCGTTTCGTTACGCGACAGCCGGCGCTTTCGCGCGTCGCCGTTTCGCCGTTGCGTCGGCGATTTTCTTCTCGATCTCCGCCGCCCAGACTTCGCGCGGCTTGAATCCCGGGAGCGAGCGCGCATGCCGCTCGAGCGTTGCCCACAGCTCGTCATCCGGCAACGAAAGGTCCACGGGTATGCGGCACGGCTGCGGGACGTACCACGGGGTGTCGATGAGGAACTCGACGCGATTTTTCTCCGGGTCGTGGATGTAGAGCGACAGCGCGTTGCCGTGACTGATCGGGCCGAGCTCGGTCGCGTCCTCGTCGCGCAGGCCGCGCTGCAGCTCGCGCAATGTGTCGAGACCGTCCACGCGGAACGAGAGCTGATTGACGATGTTGTACGGAAGGTCCGCAGGGCGCCCGCTCGCGAGCACGAACTGATGATGCTCGCGCGGATCCCGCGTCATGAACACGATCTCGCCACGACCGCCCGAGAGCTCGCCGCGGTCGCTCACCGCGAAGCCGAGAAAACCGGTGTAGAAATCGACCATTTTCGGCATGTCGGTGACGAACACGCCGACGTGGCTCAAAGTCAGTCCGTATGACATCAATAGCCTCCTGTGTTATCGGGAGTCACCGAAGGAAGGGAGGTTTCGGAGGGAAACCATGGGTTTCCCTCTGTTCGTTTACCGGCGACAACGCCGCAGGCGGTGCGTAACACGGTTACGCACGCTTCGCGGCGTACTTACCCGTCAACTGCGGCGTCTGCCCTTCCAGTCCTTTGTTCTGCCGATCGAGCCGCGTCTCGCGGCCCCACGTGCGCTTGAGCTCGTCCTGGACCTTGAACTTCAGTCGCCCCAGCTTCTCCGTCTCGATCTCGACCGTGTCCCCGTCCTGGAACGCGTTCAAGCCGCGGTGATTCGTCCCGGTCGCGAGAATGTCGCCGGGTTCGATCGGGTGTATCGAGCTCACCCATTCGATGCAGCGCGGGATCTTGTGCGCCATATCGCTCGTGTTGAAGTTCTGCTTGAGCTCGCCGTTCACCCACAGCTTCACCTGCAGACTATGCGGATCGGCGATTTCGTCGGCGGTCACGATGAAAGGACCGATCGGGGCGAAGGTGTCGCGCGACTTCATCTGGTAGAACGTGTTGCCGCTCGGCGGAAGCCCGCGTGCGGAGCCGTCGATGAAATTCATGTAGCCGAAGATGTAAGACATCGCATCGGCCGCCTTCACGTTCTTCGCGCGCTTGCCGATGACGAGCGCCACTTCCGCTTCACCCTCGAAAATGGTCGCCGGCACGTCCGGCAACACCATCGTGTCTCCATCGCCAATGACCCCGCTGGGCGACTTGTGAAACGCATTGATGGGCGCCGGCTCCGAGCGCGTGCCGTCTTCCATGTAATTCACTGCCATGCAGTCGATGTTGTGCGGCTTCGGAAGCGGTGGGCGGATGCGCACCTCCGACAGCGGCACGCCTTTCGCGCGCGAGGCAGCCTGCTCGAGCTTTCCGCGGTAATCGGCAAAGCGCTCGATCAAGCCGTTGATGAGGTTGTGCGGACCCGTATGCGGAATATCGCGGACTACGTCCATGACGTCGACGACATTCTGACCATTCAGAACGCCGAGGCGGTAATCGTTGAAGTAGAGGATTTTCATCGCCGAAGCTCCCTTGGAATCGTGCGGGTGAGTATACCGCTCCGGAAGGAACGGTTTACCCGGCGGCGTTTTCGACCCGCGAGCCTGGCCCGGCCGGTGTACGAGCGTGTTGCAGGGCTGGAGGGATATCCAGATTATATACCTAACGAACCCAGAACCAGTTTAGAATTCGGAGGACAGGCCGGTAGAGGTTAGGGATGTAATCCGGGTCCGAAAGGACTCAAATGGATATTCAGGTCACGCCTGAGGTTCGGGCGGCTTTGGTTGAGATGTTTCTTGATGAGCTTGCGGAGTTTCACGCTGGGTCTGCGCTGCGTTCGGAGGCGGAGCGGCTGACGCGTCGGGTGCTGGAGTTACTCCCGGGTGAAATGCGTGGAGATCACCGAGCAGAGTCTTGATTTCTCCTATCAGATCGAGGAAGTCTTTTTCCTTGTAGATGCTGCATTCAACCGGCGCGCCCATCGAATGGGCTACTGCGTCATCTAGGTCTTGAATTACGATGCAATCGGCAACTTCCGGCTCGATACCGATAATGCCGTGCATGACTGCGTTCCTGCGCCTCCTGATCGATTTAACGCGCTTCATGAGCGGCTCAAAGCGCTTCGCGTCTTCGGGACCAAGCATCTCACCCAGAACCGCATCTTTAGAGGCCGTGCCGCTGAGAGCCAAGTACATTCGCGCTCCTGTCACCATAATTTGGCTAATCAACCGCTCGGCCGGTTTGTCTACCTTCGACTGTGTTTCGACTAGAATTTGAAGTGCGGGACGCATTACCGTGCGTACCAAGATTACTGCTAGCCACAGATCGATATGTGCCCAAAGCTCGTTCATGCTGGCGATGAACACACCGAACTTCGGGCGCAGGGCTATCGCGCCGAGTCCGAACTTTATGTTGGCGCTAGGCGTATGAGGCTGAGGCATGGCTAATCCTCCCAAGAAAGAACCGGGGAAACAGGATAACCGTATTCCTCAGATGCCCTTTGACGATGCCCTAAGGCACCTATTGGGCAGCAAGCCG
>Ga0075421_100009955_pt1 | contig 11722 bp, 10 predicted proteins | sample SoiMetdeltSBSDD5_FD_75292 | JGI IMG/M metagenome (GOLD analysis project Ga0075421, IMG submission 75292) | Bulk soil microbial communities from a Populus tree surrounding site in Tennessee, USA - Soil MetaG P. deltoides SBSDD5 | ecosystem: Environmental > Terrestrial > Soil > Tree plantation...
TCGTGATGATGTACCACGTGCCGTCCGTCGTGATGACGAATGCTTCGGCATCGTGCGCGCCATCGGCATACGTCGCGTGAAACACCTCGGCCGCCGCGGTCGACTCACCCGTCGCGGCGGGCTCTGCAAGGCGATAGATCACGATGTCCTTGCGCCTGCCATCGTTGTCGCCGATGTCGGCGACGTGGATACAACTGCCGCTCGGGCAAGGACCGGCCGCAATCGCTTCCCAGTCCTCGACCTTCGCTCCCGTCAGGCGCACGCGACCCGCGACCGCTCCGTGTTCGTCGAGGGCATGGATCACCGGCTCGCCGGAATCATTCAGCGCCCACAGCATGCCTGGGCTGCGGCGGCTCGCGGTGATGCCGCTTGCTTCCGGAAGCTCGCTGACTCTGACCAGTGGACCCGCCGGACGGCATTCCGGTGCCGCGGGCTGCGCGTGCACGGCGTGCGCTGCCGATGCGACGGCGACGAGCGCGGCAATCATCGGCAGCGCACGAGCGGCCATCAGAACTCGAACCCTGCCAGCATTCGAATGTTGGCGACGCCGTAGGCGGTGGCCTTCAGCTCGAAGAACGTCCCATTCGGATTTCGCGCCCCGACAATGAAGTTGAATCCGTTGTTCCAGTCGTACTGACTGAAATCGAACCGCCCGTCGTCGTCATCGTCGTCAGTGGCGCCCCGCTCGAGGAACTCTTCTTCTTCGATGCCGCGATGGCTGAACGAGAAATTGGGTCCGGCGCCGACGTAGGGCGCCCACCGCGCCGACGGCCTGATTCCTGGCAGCGAATACAGCACGTCGAGGTGCAAACCGATGAGTGTGGTCAGCTCGCCGAACGCCAGCTCGAAACTGGGCCGGACCGCGAGGCGAGGCTGCGGCCACGGCGTGAGCGTGGCGAACGCGTCCACCGAGATCAGTTCCGGATCGAGAGCCGCGCCGCCAAACACGCCGGCGCGAAATCGCCGGGCCTGACGCTCGATCTGTGCGGTCAGCCGCTGAACATTTGCCGGCACGGGATCGGTCGGCTGCTGCGCCAGACCCTCGCGAGCCGGTAAACGATCGACGGCCAGCGCGGTCGGCACCGGGTCATCGTCATCGGCTGCTGTGGTGATCCTGATCCTCGTGCCGGGCTCGAACCGCGGGACGCCGACGAGCCTGCGGTCCACTGTGTAGACGATGAACCGTCCCTCGTCGGTCCTGACGACGATGGAGCCGCGTCCACTCGAACTGACGGTGCCAACGGTCTGACGTTGGTCGTTCTGCGTCGCCGGTGCCGAGGGCTCCTGCGCGCGCTGTGGCGCCGATGCCGCGGGCTCCTGCGCCCCGACGATCGACGACCCCGAGACGATGATGACTGTCGCGGCGAACGCGACGCTGAAGCGACTGGATTCCTTGAGCACGACCCCCTCCGGTCTATTGGTTCCCGGCAACCCCATCGCAACATCGATGCCGCGTGATGATCGAACTCTGCTTCAAGGGCGGAGTACCGTGACCGGCTGCGTTCAGAACGGGCAGGCGGGCAATGCTGGCGGGGCGGCGAGCGCCACACCGCGTTCCGCCGCCGGCGGGTTCGTACTGACGAACGCGCGAATGGGCGGCAATACGCGCGCAGCGAATCGCCAGGTGCGCGGCGGGTGCGGCCGGATCGACCTACGCCCTCGAAGGAAAGACCGACGAACTGCGTGCGCACGTGAATCATGAAGTGGAGGTGACCGGCTCTGAATCGTCGAGCACGAGCCCCAGCTCCACCTCACGGTCCGGCTCGTCCGAGCGCGGCGACACTCAGAAATCCGACCGCGGCGACACGCAGCGATCGGAGTCGTCGTCGGCGCGCAGCAGCACCGTGTCGGCGAGCCAGCGACTGCAGCAGGTGGAGTCGGTCCGCATGATCTCGGCAACCTGTTCGAAATAGTCGATGCACGCTGCGTGGCCTTGGGTTCACAAAGACGGCATAACAGCGGCCAACGCGATGAATCGAAGAGAACTAGGACTAACCCGTACCGACTCAGCGACTGAGCGAAGCCGGCGTCATTGCTGCGACTGATTGGGAGGGAGCGTGATCTGCGCCCGCTTCCGTTCGAGAAAGACGCGCTCGGCGGCATTCTCGCATCGCTCGATCGCGGCACCGTAGGCGCTCGCGGCGTCCGATCTGCGTCCGAGCCGGCGGAGTAGATCTGCGCGAATGGCGTGGAAGAGGTGGTAGCGATCCAGATCGAGCGCGTCAACGAGCACCAGGGCGGCGTGTGGGCCCTCGACTTCAGCCACCGCGACCGCACGGTGCAAGGCAACGACAGGCGTGGGTGCGACGGCCATGAGCTGGTCGTAGAGCGCAACGATCTGCCGCCAGTCGGTGTCCGCTGCCGTCTTCGCGTCGCTGTGCACGGCGTTGATCGCGGCTTGAATCTGATACGGGCCCGGCTCATTGCGGGCCAGACAGCGGCGGACGAGCGTCTGGCCCTCGCGAACGAGCGCCTTGTTCCAGCGGCTGCGATCCTGATCGGCGAGCAGCACCAGATCTCCGCTGGCCGACACGCGTGCGGCCCGCCGCGATTCGATGAGCAGCATCATCGCGAGCAGTCCCATCACCTCGGGTTCGCCAGGCATCAGAGCGTTGAGCTGCCGCCCGAGGCGAATCGCTTCGTTGCAGAGATCCTCCCGCGTCAAGCGTTCGCCCGAGCTGGCCGTGTAGCCCTCGTTGAAGATCAGATAGAGCACGGCGAGCACCGCGTGCAGACGAGCAGGGAGGTCGCCTGCGTGGGGTACGCGATAGGGGATCCGCGCGTCGCGGATCTTGCTTTTTGCCCTGACCAGCCGCTGCGCCATCGTGGCGTGCGGCACCAGAAACGCACGCGCGATCGCTTCGGTGGTCAATCCGCCGAGCAGACGGAGCGTCAGCGCCACCTGCACATTGAGCGCGAGCGCGGGGTGGCAGCAGGTGAAGATCAGCCGCAATCGATCATCGCCCACGTCGTCCTCCTCGGACTCGCCAGGCATGCCGCCGCCTCGAATCTCGTAGGCGGCGCCTTCCGCCTTCGCGTAAAGCTCCGGCGGACCGCCGTAGCCTTGGCGTAGGCGGTCAGGCCCATTCACCATCGACACGGCCTGTGCATGCCGGTCTTCGCGCGACGCCTCGCGGCGAAGTCGATCGATGATGCGGTTCCTTGCGGTCGTGATGATCCACCCCGCCGGGCTTGGAGGCAGTCCGTCGGCCGTCCACCGCTGCACCGCTGTCGTGAACGCGTCCTGGACCGCTTCCTCGGCAACGTCGATGTCGCCGAATCGGCGGACCAGGACAGCGACCGCACGCCCGTACTCCTCTCGGAAGACCCGCTCGATTGCCGTGGTCGGGAGGCTCAATGCGTCGATTCTTCCTGGAACGGCCGTACTTCGATCGCCAGCGGCGACAGCACGCGAGCCAGCTTGCCCGCCCATTCGAGCGCCGCATCGAGATCGGCGGCCTTGATGATGGTGAACCCACCGAGGTGCTCCTTGCCTTCGGTGAAGGGCCCATCGGTCATCAGCGCGTCACCATCCTTGACGCGTACGACCGTGGCCGTGCTGGCGTCGTGCAATCCTCCGGAGAACACCCAGACACCGGCGCGCTTCATGTCGTCGCGCAAGGCGTGCACGTCACGCATGATCCTGGTCAGGTCGAGGTCGGCCGGTGGCGGTCCGTCGGGCTGGTAGATGCTGAGCAGATACTGTTTCATCGGTCTCCCTTTCTACCTCCTACACGAACGGCATCGGCCAGATCGACAGCGCGGGACGCCTGAGGGCGGCCCGGGTATGATGTCCTCATCATTTGAGGGAGCCTCATGCGCATCATCAGATTCGCCGTCGTCGCGGCGGCCGTAACGCTGTCCGTCTCAACACTCTCCGGCCAGATTGGCGGAGGCCAGCCCGGCGGAGCGTTCCCGGGCGGCGGACGGGGCCGAGCCGGCGGAGCGCCGCCAGCGGCCAATCTTCCTGACATGCCGACGGCCGTCGCACTGCCGACGCTGTCCGCCGAGGTCACCGGTCCCGGCCCGATGTTCGATTCGTCGCCCTCGCTGGCGCCTGGCAAAGGGCTGGCGGCATTCAACTATCAGGCGCACGAGTATTTCGTTTCCGGCACGGCCAACGGCGAGCCGTACACCACGCGCATCGTCGTCCGCAAACCAGCCGACAACTCGAAGTTCAGCGGCCTCGTGCTTGCCGAGGCGATGCACGGCAGCGGCGCCGCGCATATGTTCGAGTTCACGTCGATCTACGCGATGTCGTCCGGCCACGCCGCCGTCGAGATCCTGACGACACCGCCGGCGCAGTTCGTCGCACTCAACGAGCCGCGGTATCGCGGTCTCAAGTTGAACGGCGCGCAGACCAACGAGATCCTCGCGCAGGTCGGCGCGCTCGTGCGCGGCGGCACGCTCGCGGGCGGCCCCGTCCGGAAGATGGTGCTCGGCGGAACCTCGATGACCGCGGGTGTGCTGATCAACTACCTTCCGGCACACATGGTCTATCGCACGCCGCAGATGCAGCGGATCTATGACGGCTTCCTGCCGATGTCGAACGGGGCGATGATTCGCGACGTCGATGTGCCCGTCATCCACGTGCCGACGATGCACGAGGTGAATGGCAACATCACGAACAAACAGGACAGCGACGAGGCGGGGAAGCAGTACCGCCTCTACGAGTTCTCGGGTATGGGCCACATCGACACGCGCGACAGCGTGCGTCTGAAGCCGAATCCGTGCGTCGATCCGCTCAGCACCTTCCCGGTGCAGGCGTACATGTCGGTGGCGCTCGATCATCTCTTCAAGTGGGTGGACAAGGGCACCGTGCCGCCGCGCGCGCCGCGTATTCTGCTCGACCGCGACGTGTCGAATGACGGTTCGATGATGGCGCTCGACGAGCACGGCAATCCGCTCGGCGGTATTCGAACGGTCTATGTGGACGTGCCCACGGCGAAGTATGTGATTCGTCCGGCCGCGCTCAATCCGGTCGTCGCGAACGCCGCGCCGTACATCGCCGCCGGCGGCCAGAACGCCGCCAACCTGATGTGCGGCCTCAGCACCGCGCAGATCGCCATTGCGCCCGCGAAGCTGAAGGAGATGTACAAGAACAAGCAGGGCTACGTGAAAGCCGTGGAGACTCGGCTCACCGCGCTCGAAAAGGCCGGCTGGTCACTGCCGTTGTATCGCGAGATGATCGTCGGCGATGCCGCGAAAGTGAACTTCTGATATGGACGGACCAGGGACGAAGGACCAAGGCCTAACTATCGTCGCGGAGGCGCCGTAGTTTTTCCATCGGCGTCTTCAGCGCCCGGCCGCGCCGCAGCATATCGGCCCAGAGATCGCCAACCGACTCGATTCGATCCGGCATGTTCCGCACCGTGAACGTGCCAGGATCGACCTCACCGCGTTCGAGCTCCTCCCAGGTGCACGGTGCCGACACTGGCGCACCGGGCTTCGCGCGGACGGTATACGGCGCGGCAAACGTCGCGCTATAGCCGTTTCGTCCCGTGTCCACGTAGATCCGGCCGCCCCGATCGGCCTTGCTGAACTCCTGGGTCAATGCGTCCGGGGCGAGTTTCGTGAAGACCGTGCCGACCTCAGTGGCAAATCGCGCCACCTGCCCCATGTCGGCCGAGCCATCGAGCGGCACGACGATGTGAAAGCCTTTCGAGCCCGAGGTCTTCACCCACGACGGCAGCGACAGCTTCTCGAGAAGCTCGCGCAGACCGAGCGCCGCCGCGCGCACCGAGTCGCGATCGTCCGTCGACGGATCCAGATCGAAGACGCAGATATCCGGGTGATAGAGATCAGGAAGGCGCGACGTCCACACGTGCTGCGTGATGGTGTTCTGGTTCGCCACCCACATCAGCGACCGCGCGTCGGTGATGACCGGATGATGCACGACGCCGTCTTTCTTCGGCACCTCGACGCGCTCGAGCCACGACGGAAAGCCTTTCGAGACGTCCTTCTGCCAGAACCCCTTCTTGCCGATGCCCGACGGGTAGCGTTCCATCGTCACCGGCCGTCCGCGCAGATGCGGGACGATGAACGGCGCCATGGCTTGGTAGTACGCCGCGAGCTGCCCCTTGGTGATGCCATCGTCGGGGAAGAGGACTTTGTCGGGATGGGTGATCACGACTTTGCCGGCTTGAGCGGTCACGCGCGCTCCCGCGTGACTTCGCGCGCGTTCTTGTCGAAGCGCACGCCGATCAGCCGTGGATGGCGCAGCTTGCCGTGGACCGTCCACTCGATGAACGACACCTGTACGACCACCTCCGGCCGCACCCAATGCGCGCGGATTCTCGGCAAGCCCGTGCCTTTCGTGAATGGCGGTGCCGCCTGCTCGATCGCGTCGAATCGGCGGCGGAGATCGAGCAGCAGCTTGGTATCGAACCCGGTGCCGACCTTGCCCGCGAACACGAGGTCGTGCCCCTCGAAGTACCCGACGAGCAGCGCCCCGAGGCCGACGCGCGCGCCCTGCGGATCGGTATACCCGCCGACGACCAGCTCCTGCGACGCCTCGCACTTCATCTTCAGCCAGTGCTTCGAGCGTTTGTGCTCGTATGGCGATCCGCGCCGTTTCGCGATGACGCCTTCCCACCCTTCGCGGCAGGCGCGCTCCCAGGGCTTGTCGCCGTCGAGGAGCTCGACGCGGCGCAGCGGCGGCTTCAGCGGCAGCCGCTCGATCAGCGCGCGACGTTCCTCAACCGGGAGCTCGGTGACGTCGCGGTCTTCGAACCAGAGGACGTCGAAGACGTAGTAGCTGCGGCCGTCCCACGTCATCTCACCGTCGAGAATCGCGTGGTCCACCGGAAGACGCGCGATTGGATCGGAAAGGTGTGGCAGCTGCTGCGGCAGCCGGTTGCGTGAGAAGAGCTGAACATCGCGGCCGCGCTTGTAGGCGAGCAGCCTGATGCCGTCGAACTTGCGTTCGAAGATCCACTCGGGACCGCTGAAGCGTTCCTGCGTCAGTGTCGCGGCCATGGGCTCGAGCCACTCGGGCATTGTCGTCATCGTAGAGGCCACGTTCCCGGCCTGAGCGCACTCGAAGGCCAGCGGCTCATCATACCGACACGGCACCTCTCTTGCTCCGCTTTCGAAAGGAACCGAGTAGACGAGGTGAGAACCATGGATGACCAGATGCAGTTGAGGCTTGCGGTCGTAGTGGTCGCGGCTGTGGTGGCAATTGTCGTGTGGCTGCTCATGCGGCGGCGCAAGACTGCAGCGCTGCGAGCACGTTTCGGTCCCGAATACGACCGTGTTCTCGAGTCGACCAGAACGCCGGCGGAGGCCGAGCGCGAGCTTCAGCAGCGGCAGCGCCGCGTCGAGTCGTTCTCGTTGAGGGCGTTGACCCGTGAGGAAGCGGAGCAGTTCACGGCGTCGTGGCGCACCGTTCAGGCACGGTTCGTCGACGACCCGCATGCCGCGGTGGTCGAGGCCGATCGCCTGATCGAGGACGTGATGCGTGCACGCGGCTATCCGATCGAGGACGGCGCACACAAGCTGGACGATCTGTCCGTCGATCATGGGCCGGTGGTGAATCACTACCGCGCCGGGCGCGAGGTCGTTGCCCGTCATGGCCGCGGCGAGGCGAGCACCGAGGATCTGCGCAGTGCAATGGTTCACTTCCGGGCGCTCTTCGATGAGCTCGTCGGCGCCAATCGTAGCGACGTCAGGAGGGCATCATGAGCAACGACCGACATACTCGCGATACCCGCGATATCGCGCGAACGATGGCCGCGGCGGCAGCGCGGGAGCCGGGAGAGCCGGCGACGCAGGACATCCGTCGCGACGGTGAGCGCGTCGTCGCCGACGAGCGGGCCCCGATCGACGATCGCGCGGCGATCGACCATCGCACGACGAGCGAGGATCGGCCGAGCGCGATCTTTGCGCAACCCGAAGCCGGCGGGTATCGCACGCAGTGGGATGCGATCCAGACCGGTTTCGTCGACGAGCCGCGCAAGGCGGTGCAGGAGGCGGACGCCCTCGTGGCGCTGGTGATCAAACGGCTGGCGGAAGTGTTCGCCGACGAGCGGAATTCGCTGGAGCATCAGTGGGATCGCGGTGATCAGATTTCGACCGAGGATCTCCGACTGGCTCTGCGCAAATATCGTTCGTTCTTCGAGCGCCTGTTGTCGCTGTAACGATCGATTCGCCAAGCTCAGGCGCTATACTCTCCGGTCGAGTGCTCGGAGAGTTTCTGGGAACAGCGATCCTGATCCTGCTTGGCGACGGCGTCGTGGCGGGCGTGCTCCTGAAGGGATCAAAAGGTGAAAACGCCGGCTGGCTCGCGATCACCGCGGGCTGGGCGTTCGCCGTCGTAGCCGGCGTTTTCACCGCCCTTGCCGCTGGAAGTCCCGATGCCCATCTGAATCCCGCGGTGACGCTCGGGTTCGCGGTGCTGACCGGCGATTTCAGCAAGGTCGCCGGTTACACGATCGCGCAACTGGCCGGGGCGTTTGTCGGTGCCGTGGTGGTGTGGATGCACTACGGTCCGCACTGGTCGCGCACCGCCGATCCCGATTTCAAGCTCGGAACGTTCTGCACCATCCCGGCGATTCGTCATCCCGCGGCGAATCTGGCGAGCGAGGTGATCGCGACATTCGTGCTCATGCTCGTCGTCGCCGCGATCTTCTCCGGGCGTGTGGCTGCGTCGGGCCCGGTGGCGGGTCTCGGTCCGTATCTCGTCGGCAGCATGGTGTGGGGCATCGGGCTGTCACTCGGCGGCACGACCGGATACGCGATCAATCCGGCGCGCGATCTCGGTCCGCGCCTCGCGCACGCGGTGCTGCCGATCCCCGGGAAGCGCGATTCCGATTGGAGCTACGCACCCATCCCGGTCATCGGTCCGATCGCCGGCGCCGCGCTGGCCGGCATGGTCGCGCGTTGGGCGGCGTTTTGATCGGTGGAGTTCGCGGAGGAAGCGGGGGGCGCGGAGGAATCCAATCGCGGAGGACGCCGAGGAGCAGAGTGCCGCAGAGGCTCCCGCACGTGGCCAGCGGCCTTCGGCCGCTGCCATGGATCGAGAGACGGTGTAATCACACGCGTCTGGTGAATCATGTGACGTGTGTGATTGCACCGTCTCTCGATCCATGCCGCGCGAAGCGCGGGCCACGTGCAACCTCCGCGGTCCTCCGCTCCTCTGCGCCCTCTGCGATTGCATTCCTCCGCGCCCTCCGCTATCTCCACGGACGTCACTTGTTGACTGGATCTCGTTTGTAGTCTCCCGGCTCGAGAACTTTCAGGTATTCGATCAGCGCCCACTTGTCATCGTCACTGAGCTGCATGCCGTAGACATGACCGGCGTTCGAATTGCCGGCCTTCGTCGCATCGAATACGAACAGCGGTCCTGCTGACGGTGCATCCGGCGTGGAGCGATAGCCAAGCGTCTTGGTGTCGTACTCGCGGCTGCCGAGCGTGAAGGTCTTCGGACGATTCTCGGGCCGCGTCAGCAGGTCCCACATGTTGGCGACCGATCCGTTATTGAGATACGGCGCAGTCGCCCAGATGCCAGCGAGCGGCTTCGCCGGATAGACGCGTCCGCCCTTCGTGTCGGGGTACCTGTCGGCATCTGCCAGCGTGCTCCGGAACGCCGCCGGCATCGGACGCATGTCGCGGCCTTCCCAATCGGCCTGCATCTCGGGTGAGATGTCGTGGGTCTTGTAGTACTGCTGCTTGATAGCCTCGATCGCCTCGAACGCCGCATCGGCGAGCCGCCGTTCGCCCTTTGGCGTGAACACGGTGCGATCGAAGTTCGTGGCCACCACCGGACTCGTGCCGACTTCGTTCAGACGGAACAATTGATACGTGACCAGGCCGGTTGGCGACACCGCGAATGGGCGTTCGTGGCAATTGCTGCACAACTTGTCGTACAGCGGCTTGCCGCGATCGGCCAACGTTCGATCGACTTTCCCGAGGAGATCTTCACGCCACCTGGGCGGCGTCAGCTTGTAGACCTGTTTCTCGATTGTGTTGAGGTTGTCGAGACGCGACGTCGTGACGAAGTTCTTGTCGAAGCGCGCGCCGACGCCCAGCGTCTGCCCGATGTTGCGCTCCATGACCGAGTTGATGTTCGCGCCCCATTGCAGCCATGCCGTGTTTTTCAGCCCCCACATGTGAGGAAAGCTGACCGGTGCATTCTGTGGACGCAGGTTGCGCGGGTCGCTGCCGAAGAGCAGGTTGCGGGCGACGCCGAAAGCATCGACACGGCCGTAGCCGTTCTCGACCGCACCGTTTTCGACGAGGGCCATTTCGCTCACGGTCTTCATCGAACGCAGATAGTCCAGGGTCGCCTTCACCAGCGGCAACGCGTCCAGCTTCTCCTTCATGCGATCGGCGACCGTGCCCGATCGGTCCGGCGGTAACCTGGCTTCGTTAGTCTCGCGATTGCGAATCAGGTTTGCCGCGAGTCTCGCCATGCGAGGCGCGTCGCCGATCGTCTCTTCGAGCTCGGTCTTCATGTCCTTGAAGAGATCGTTGATGCGCATGATGTTGGGCGCACCGTCGACCCTGACCGGCTTGCCGCCGGCGCGCAGCTCGCCGACATGGCAGGTCGTGCAGTTGAATCCGGCCACGACTGTCGTATCGAGCAGCGATCGTGTGACCGTCCAGCCCACCGGGAGCCCGAACGGGTTCTCGTCCGATACCGGATCGGGAATGAAGCCGTAGCGCTCGAGATTCTGCATGAACGGAACGAGCAGACCGTCGGGCCCTTCCTGCGGCACCTGCCTGCGCTCGAGCGACTGCAGCAGCGCGAGCGACAGGACCTCGCCGCCGGCCGACAGGTGATACGTGGCGCGACGATCGGCATCGGACCACCCATTCGAGTACGACGCGCTGGCCGGCGTGGTGAGCGGTGCCACTGTTTCCGGGTCTCGCGAACACGCAGCACCTGCTGCCAGTGTGATGATGAGCGGTGTGATGATGAGCGCTGTGATGAAGCGCATGTGTCCCCCCTGCAGGCCGCCTGAAGGCGGCCTCTACGTCGCCTGAAGGCGGCCTCTACGTCGCCCCCCCTACTTTCGGACCAGTCGCCAGAACTGCTCTTCGTTGAGCAACGTGATGCGATGTCCTTTTTCGCGGAGCCGCTTGATTTCCATCAACTTCAATCCGCCGTCGCGACCCGCCGCCTGCAGCGGGTTCGGACGCCCGCGCACGATCACTGTCGTCTGCGACGAGGGACCGCTGTGGACGACGGCGCCGGCGCGGCGCGCGGCTGCTGCCGCATCACTACGCCTGGTGCGCAGGATGCCGGTAAACGTAACGTGCACGCCCTTGAGTGAACGCAGCACACCGGCTCGGAGCGACGCTGGTGGGGTTTGCAGCGCCTCGATCAGATCGTTGGCGTTCTCATAGCGCTTGCGGCGCTCGCCGATGCACCGGTGGATGATCTCCTTGAGATGATCGCTGCACGGCAGACTGCGCACTTCCGCCGTGCGGATTCTCGAGCCGGCGTCGCCCTTCGTCAGCATCGCCAGCAGCTGGCCGACCTGATACACATCGTCGCGCGCCTGCCACTTCGGCGCCGCGCGCGCCAGCATCTCGCTCGGCGCCGTCAGCGCGTTCATCGTGTGCGCGGTGATGCCACGCCGATCGCTCTGCTGCCGGACGATGCCGAAGTCGCCGAGCTTGAGGCGCCGGTTGTCGCAGACGAAGACGTTGAGCGGCGTCAGATCGCGGTGCAGCAGTTGACCACGGTGCAGCTTGCCGAGCACTTCGAGGATGCCCG
>Ga0075421_100009956_pt1 | contig 11721 bp, 5 predicted proteins | sample SoiMetdeltSBSDD5_FD_75292 | JGI IMG/M metagenome (GOLD analysis project Ga0075421, IMG submission 75292) | Bulk soil microbial communities from a Populus tree surrounding site in Tennessee, USA - Soil MetaG P. deltoides SBSDD5 | ecosystem: Environmental > Terrestrial > Soil > Tree plantation...
CCCGCGCCTTCACCGCAAAGCTGTAGGTATTGTTGCTCGGGTTCGCGACGGTAATTTGTGAGCTATTCACAATTGGTCCGGTTACACCGCCCTCGTTGCCGTAGAGGTCCGGCGAAATCGATTGATACGACGCGCCAGGATCGGGCAAGCGGGTGCCCTGGATCAGCGACATCATCGGGTTGCCAACGCGCTGTTCGAGGCGCACTTTCACCCCGAAGAGGCCGGTGCGCGTCGTGAACTGATACGCCTTCACTTCGCCGCCTTGCAACGAATCGGAGTGCAGGAGGTCATTAGCGGTGGTCTCGCCGAAATTATGGACTGGCAGCGCGCCGAAACTGGTGATGGTGTGCGAACTTGGGCCGGAACCCACACGCGAAGAGCTCGGTGGATTAAGCCCTTCGGAAACGACGGCGAGATAATTCGTGCCCGGGTTGAACACATAAATGTTGGTCCCCGCCGATAGCGGCAATCCGAGGAAATGCTCGTTGCCGAGTTTCTGCATGCCACGGCCGTTGGTAATCGATCCGCTGACGGCGATGGAGTCCACATTGGGCGCGCTGTTGTGCAGGCCGACCAGCATCGACTCGCCGCTGAGCGCGGTGAGCCGCACCTTCCAGCTCGGGGCGGTGCTCGGAACCACCACGCGATAGTACGCCGCCTCGCGCGGAGGCAGACCGGGGTGTGTGTGCGAGCCGCCGTTAAAGGGCAGATCCACCACGGGAATCGAGTAACTGCCGCCGATGCCCCGACTGGCCACGCTGTAATTCAGATTTCCCTGCCCCGAGTTATTGTTCACACCCACATAGTACGTGCCGGGCTCCAGTGGACGGCCCATGCCCACGGCAAGAATGCGATTGTCCTCGTTGACACCACTCACATCCTGACCGCGGCGCGTCCAATCGGATGCTGCCGCCCAGTTATTACTGCTGTCCCACGAGTATTTCAGGTGCGGCTGCGACCATGGCCCGGTCGTAAAGGTGAGAGGCAAATAATCCTTGCGCACCATCATCTTCACCGCGCCGCTAATAACATTGGTGAGACGCACATCCCATCCGACGGCATCGGGAGGCACTTGCACACGGAAATATCGCCACGTGGCGTGCGGCTGATTACGAACGTGGTAAGTACCGCCGTCGAAGGGCACGTCCTCGATACTGATGACGTTCACGCGCAGGACGTAAGTCGCATTGGACCAGACGCCGTTCGGGCCCATACGCGCCTTGACCGCCAGGCTGTAAACGCCGTTGCTGGGATTGCCCACCACCAGCAACGACATGTGTGCCAGGTTTCCAAGCAGTTCGCCGCCGTCATTGCCGTGATGTTCGATCGAGACACCGGGGCCGAAAGTGCCCGCGTACGGGAATCGGGCGCCAGGCCGCAAGGCCAGCACCGGGGTGCCAATGCGATTTGTGAGCTCCACCTCCATGCTGATAGCATTGCTCACACTGAACTGATAGAGCTGGATTTCGGACGCTTCCAGGCTGTTGGTATGGTAAACCTCCTGCGAACTGATCAAGCCCAGATCGATGACCGATGCCGAGCCCATGCTCCTGATGGTGTAATCGGACAGACCGGTGCCGACGCGGGAGACGTTCGTGGCAAAGCGACCTTCGCCGACGACGGCTAAATAATAATCTCCTGCAGCCAGATAATTAGTACCGCCTTCAGGCAAAAGCAGGAAGTGCTCGTCCGAAATCCTCTGCATTCGCTTGCCGCCGGAGACGTTCGTGACCGTGGTGTAGGTCAAGCTGGCGCCCACATTCGGTATCGCGTCCTTCAACGCGATGAGCAACACTTCGCCGCCGTTCGTCACACTGACTTTCACCTTCCAGTTGGGCGTAAATGGGGGAATTTGCACTTTATAGTAATTCGCCTCACGCGGGGGCAACCGGTCTGTATGTGTGCCGGTGTTGAAATCTAGATCCCGCACCGGGATCGAGTACCCGGGGCCGATGCCGCGCGTGATCAGGTCGCAGGTGATCCGGTCCGTTCCCGAGCTGTCGGCCACGATGGTATACGTGCCAGGACTGAGCGGCCGATTCATGCCCATCGCCAGGATGCGGCCATCTTCGTTGATTCCTGTAACCGACTGCGGACGTTCGGTCCAATCTCGGCTCGCGGCCCAGCGCGCGCCCGAGACCCAGTTGGTAGCTGTGTACGGGGACGGCCCGAACCCAGACGTCGCCGAGCTGCCGAAAGGGATACCTGCAAGGGCGTCGCGCGCGATGCATAGAATCGGGGAGCCGCCGGTCACATTCGTCAGACGCACATCCCACCCCAGCGCGTCGGGCGGCACGGTGACGATGAAGTAACGGGCGCGGTCGGGATTCATGTTGTCCAGGTGCACCACACCGCCATCGAAAGCGAATGGCTCAGGGATGATAGGCGTCACCCGCAAGGTGTAGCTGGCGTTCGACCATGTATTTCCTGGATTGGAGCGAGCTTTGACGACCATAGTTTCGAACGGATAGGCGCCGAACGAGGTGATCCCATAAGGACTCGCCAACCCAAGGCCGCCGCCCATATTCCCATAGGGATCCCCGGGGTACCCGTTATCCTCGCCAGGGTCAGACCAAGTGGCTCCGAAGTGTACGTCAGCCCCGGGGAAAGGAGGATCGATTCCCGAGACGACTACAGGATGGCCGATCGTATTTTCCAGCGTGATCCAAAAGCCCCATAGATTCGCGGCTGTGAAGTAATACCCCTTTGCTTCACCGCCATCGAGTGCGTCGTTAATGATCAAGTCACCGGAGAGCAAATGTCCCATGTCTATTTTCTCCATTGGGCCGACCGATTGGATGATGAATTGGCTATTGCCGACGCCGATGCGGTTTGCGTTCGTGGGATTCTGGCCTTCGCCAATGACCACGAGGTAGTTGGTTGAATGCCAGAACTCGAGTTCCCCTGGCGGCGGTAGCAGCACAAACTGCTCGTCGCGAGATTCGAGGCTCTTCTGGACACGTTTCTCCGCTTCAAGGTGCGGAATGCGATTAGTGGACACCACCATCATTACGTCACCAGACGTCGCTGTCAGTTTCACTTTCCAGCTTGGCGCGTTGCTTGGCGAGATCACGCGGTAATAGGCGGCTTCGCGCGGGCCGACGGTGCCAAACGCGCTATCCCCGATGTAATTCAGGTCAATCACCGGAATCGAATAGCCGTCGCCAATGAACCGGCTTACGAGGGTATAGTTGGCCGGCGTTGGATTGGTGCTGAGGACACCGATGTAATACACGCCGGCATCAAGCGGGCGGCCCATGCCCATGACATGAATACGGCCTTCCTCGCTGGTGACCGTGTCCACTGCGAACTGACGCCGCGTCCAATCCAGCGTTGGCGCCCATTGCGCGCCGCTGGGCCATGCTGTAGCTGTCGCAGGGCTCCACGCGCTGTTGCCGATGAAGGTCGGAAGATCTTCCTTGCGCACAACAACCCGGGGCGCGCCGGCGGTGACATTCGTCACGCGAACGTCCCAGCCCAAAGCGTCGGGCGGCACGGTAACGCGGAAGAATTCCCAGCGGTCCGGCAATACCCCGGTGCGGGTCCTGGTTTGTCCATCGCCGCTGATTGGGTCCGCAAACAGTTCGCGCGTGTAGAGGGTAAATGCTCCGAGGGCATTCGACGGGTTGTAAATGCCGACATACCAGATGTCCAGCGGAAGGTCGGGCCGCTGCAGGTAATCGGTCTTGCTGATAAAATCGTAAGTATTTGACACCGACAAAAGCGGCGTGCGCAGGCTCCAGATGCTCGGCGCGGCATTGCGTCGCAGGACGATTCGCGTGCCGGGCGGCGCATTGGTGAGAAACAGTTCCCATCCGAGGCTGCCCAGTTGCTGGTCGATGTCCGAGGCGCGGTAAAAGCGCCAGCCCACGCGCGTCGGATCGTCGTTCGCAGTCACGCTGGTGTAATTGATGTCGGTGATCACAGGCGTGCCGTTCTGGAGAGTGTAATGAAAGTTATTCGTGCCGTACACCGTGATGTAAAACGTGCCGTCGCTCAGCGTGGGCGGCACGAGGACGATGCTGTCGGTGATCGGCCGCGGCTGCTCGGAGAATGCGTCGTTGTAACTCTCGTTCGGCACGAGGTTGCGGCGGACGGCGACGTTTGGATTTCCGTTCGTGCCCGGCGTGCTGATCTGCCACGCGATGCGCTCGGGCGGCACTTGCACGCGATAGGTTATGTAACCGTACGCGTTGACCATGTTGCTCGCACCCGTGTTGGAGTCGTACGGCAGATCGACGATGGGCTGTTCGCGCGAATCCAGGTTGATCGTCGTCCCAGGGTTGCCGCTCACGCCGACAAAGTACTGGTCCGCAGGGATCAGGTACGGGGGCACCACGAGCATCTGCACGGTGTTGGAGAGCTCGAATGACATCGGAAGCGGGACGCCTGTCTTCTTCACCAGAATGCTGTTGGGCGCGCCGTTGAGCCACAATCGCCACGCGAGGGTATCGGTCGCCGCGGAAGTCCGGAAAAATCGCATGGCCTCGGGACCAATCTGCACGCTGCCGCTGCCACTCGATCCGTCCGGTGCTGTTACCCCGAGGTCCTGCACGTAAGGGGTGCCGGTCACGAGAGTCCACTGGCTGTTGGTCCACGCGCGCACCATGATGTACCAATCCTCGCTCGGATTGAACTGCGTGGACGAGAGCACAAAACCATCGGAGCCTATGCGCGTGGAACGATGATCATAGACCGCGGTGGTCGGCAGTGTGCCGCGGCCGAGGTACAGGTCTGCTTCGCCCGCGGTGACTTTCAGCGCGGTGCGCCAGGCGCCCACGGGAGAGTTGATGGTGGTGATCTTGAAGTAATAGTCATTCGTGGCGCCGGAGGTATTCGTATAAACCAGCGTACCGTCGTGTGTCAGGCCGGGGTCCCACGCCAGTGGCGTAAAATTGATGGCCCGCGTGCGCAAGGTGTAGCGGTAGGTGCCCACTGGTGATGGGTCGGCAAAGAGACCCACGTAATAGGTTCCCGCCGCCGATTCAAGGTCCGACAGCCCGAATCCGTCGTTCGTGAGACTGATGCTGCGTTTGAGGTAGGTGGTGTCGGTTGGCAGTGCGCCGCGCTGGAGATAGAGATGCGGCTGGATCGAGTTGGTGCTGTCGAGCAGGACTTGCCATGGCAGGTTGGTGGGCATTTCAAATCGGAAGTAGTGACGACCGCCATTGGTGATCAATGCAACCACATTCCCCGAAGTCAGTGGTTTCATTACGGGTTTGTGTTCCGTCTTATACAGCGTCGTATTGGTTCTGAGCAGGACTGTATACGAATGAGTCAGTGAGTTCGCTGGCGTGCGTACTCGGATATGGAAGTTCGTTTGCGAGGCCTGTGGCAGCTCCAGGTAGATCGAGTTGGTCATGCCATTCCATTGGGAAGCGAAATCATAATCGGTATCCGTGGCGGCCACCCCGCGCCGTACCAACAGGTGGGAGAACGTGCTGACGGAGCCGCTGACCACCAGCGAGAAATTCGTCACGCCAGCCACGACATTAAAGGTATGATTGCGCGCGGTGTCCGGCGTGTTCGTGCCGACGAGCGATTGGCCCATGGCGGTCCCCGCCAACAGGCTCAAGCAAAAAATCAGGCCAACGCGAAAAAACGATCCGAGTGATTTCATAAGTCGATCAGGGTTGTGTGGGTACAAGTGCGCCCGCGGCTTTGGACAAGCCTGCCTCTCTCTCCAATGCATCGGCACGGATTGCCGCGAACTGAAGAGATAGCTCTAGCGTTTAAGCCCTTAAACACTGTCCGGCGCTCTGAGCAGGATAAATACCATTGGCTGTGTCCTGAACGGCGCACTTCGTTCGTAGTAAGGGTGAAACATGAAACAACTAACCAAAAACAATGGAAAAACGATGAAACCAATACTCACGATCTGCTCCACTCTGCTCGTCACCGTGCTCGGCCTCACGGCCAGCGAACCCGCGAACCTCAAGCCCGGCTCCCCGGAATTCGAACGCATGAAATCCCTCGTCGGCACCTGGCGGGGGAAAACCGACATGGGCCAGGGCCCAGTCGATATCAGCGTCCAATATCGCCTGCTCGCCGGAGGGAGTGTCCTTGAAGAACGCGTCTTCGCCGGTACGCCGAACGAGATGATTACCATGTACTTCGATCAGAACGGCAAGCTGGCTCTTACTCACTACTGTGTCATGGGCAACCGCCCGGGCATGCTCCTCAAGTCCTCGGACTCGAAGACCCTCACCTTCGACTTCGACGCCACCTGCGGCATCAATCCAACGACTGAGTCCCACATGCACTCATTGACCCTCAGCTTCGACAGTCAGGACACGATCACTGCCACCTGCAGAGCCATTATCGACGGCAAGGAAGTGCCTCCGCATCCCACCACGCTTAAGCGCGTCAAGTCGTAGATCCCGATTGGCCATTCTCTGCACGCCGCGCGCCGCATTGCAAAATGTGGTGCGCGATGTCTTTCGTGATCCCTCAGTGAACCGTTCCCAGTCCAAAAGCGGCAGGGGACTGCCGCAGTCCATAACCTGCCGGATTTGCGTCACCGTAATTGATCCGGACGCCTCCATCTCTAGGCAACGCTTTACCGGGCGCGATCGGATTTATGAGCGCGCACGTGTTCAAGAAGTCGCGTGGCACAGGCTTCGGCGAATTTGGGATCGTTGATCGTGCAATCCATCTCGACGACTGGAATCTCTTTGCGGAGGTTTTGTTTGAGATTCTCGAACAATGCCTTGTCCGCGGCAGGATCATTGAACTTTTGACCGGGAGCGCTGATGACGCTGATCGCCTTGAGGGGGATGAGCACCGTGACCGGTCCCGTAGACAAATTGATTTTCTGCGCCAGGATTTTTCCAAGCTCGGCACATTCCTCGGGCGTGGTGCGCATCAATGTCACTTGCGGGTTGTGTTGGTAAAAGTTCCGACCTTTGAATTGGGCTGGAAGAGTTTCGGGCGGGCCGAAGTTGACCATGTCGAGGCAGCCGGGTGTGACAATGGCGGGAATACCGTTGCGCGCGGCCGCTTCGAGGCGCGTAGGACCAGCGTTAAGGATGCCGCCCACCAATTCGTCCGCCCATTCCGTAGTCGTGATATCCAGCACTCCACTGACCATGCCGGATTCGATGAGCGATTCCATGGTGCGGCCACCGGTGCCGGTCGCGTGAAATACCATCACTTCGTAGCCTTCGGCTTCCAGGATTTTGCGGGCACGTGTGACGCAGTCAGTTGTGTTGCCGAATTGGCTGGCGACAACTACAGGTTTGTCCTCGCCCTTCGGCGGCTGCGCTTCGACCATGCCGCAGATGGCGCCGGCCGCCCGCGAGAGAATCTGGCGCGAGATGCGGTTCAGGCCCGCGACGTCCACAATGCTCGGGAACATCACGATATCTTTTACACCGACGTACTGCGCTGTGTTGCCGCTCGCCAGTGTCGAGACCATCAGCTTGGGGAAGCCGATCGGGAGCGCGCGCATCGCGGCGGTGGCAATCGCCGTCCCGCCGCCGCCGCCCAGCGAAATCACGCCATCGATCTTCTTGTCCGCAGCAAGACGCGATAATACAAGCGGAGCGCCTTGCGACATCGCGGCGACCGCCTCGCCGCGGTCGCGTTTGGCGACGAGCGCTTGCAAATCCTGTCCCGCAGCCTGGGCAATTTCGAAGCGCGAGATGTCAGGCTTGAGCTGCGGCTCGTCGAGGACGCCGACATCGATCACGAGGCACTTGTGGCCGCGTTTTCGGATTTGTTCGGCAACGAAGCCATGTTCCTGCCCCTTGGTGTCCATTGTGCCGAGAATTGCGATCGTGGCCATAAATCAGTTTCTGGTGATGTAAAGGTCGGCTACGGCGCGTGCCACGCCCGTGGCAACGCCCTGTTTGCCGAGGTTGCAAAGAACGATCACCGTGAGTTTATCATCGGGAAATCTTTGGTAGCTCGCGGAAAAGCCGGAGGTGGAGCCGCCGTGCCCGATGTTTTTGCGGCCCTTGTAATCCTCCAAACGCATGCCGAGACCATACGCGATTGTGCTGCCGTTGTTCAGGCGGGCGGGCTTGCACATCTCCTCGAAACTCGACTGCGAAATCAGGCGAGCCGGATCCCACTTGATCATATCGACGACCGTCGAAACGATCGCTCCGGCCGCGAAGACCTCCGTCAGATCGCCATCGCGATTGGCCAGCCGGCCGTTTTCGAATTCGTATCCGCTTGCGCGATTGGTAATCACCACGTTCTGGTTGCGGCTTTGGCTGGAGATCATACCACAAGGGTCAAAGATGCTTGCTTTGAGAACCTGCCAATAGGATTTGCCGGCGGCGCGCTCCACGATATAACCCAGGACATTGTAAGCGCTGTTGCAGTACGACCATGCCTCGCCCGGGGGAAACATGAGCGGATGCGGCGCAATCTCCTTCAGGAAAGTGTCCATCTTCAGCTTCTTAGTGACTTCAAATCCCGGCAGGCTGTTGTAATTCGTGATGCCGGAGGTGTGATTCAGCAGATGGCGCAGCGTGATGCCGTTCCAGGTTGCGGGCGTGTTCGGCAAGTGGTGACGCACTTTGTCGTCGAGCCTGAGTTTGTTGTCTTCGGCCAATTGCAGGATGAGCGTGGCGGTGAACTGTTTGGTGATCGATCCGATCTCGAACACCGTGTCCTTCGTGGCAGGCACATTCAATTCCACATTGGCCAGACCATAGCCCTGAGCTTTCACCGTCTTGCCGTCTTTGACGATGGCGAGCGCCATTCCCGGAATTTTCTCACGCTGCATCTCCGCCCTGACGCGTTGATCGATCCTGTCCGCAAGAACGGAATGTGCGAACAAAACAGCAAACAAAAGCAAGGCGCGGTTCATGTATTCGCGGCCGATGGTAGGGTTGACAATCGTTATGCTCAAGCCTATCGTCGGCTGGATCTTCAGAAAGGCAGATTATGATTCATTCGGGTTTTAGTCGGTCAGTTTTGGTGGTTGCGCTTCTCAGTCTGAACCTTTCCTACGGCGCTCCCAAAGAATCTCAACTCAATATCACAAAGGACACTTTGACAGGGCAGATCGTGGTTTCCTGGTCGGGCAAAGGCGTTTTAAAACAACCTGACGCCGAAGGCCGCTTGAGACCTGTGCGCGCCCGCGGGAATTCGTACGTGATCGAGCCCACCGAAGCGCAGACAATGTTTTTACTTTGCAATCCAGTCTATTCCTGCAATGTCGTGGGATACGTTAATCTGGATTTGCCTCCGGGCCTCTCGTTGATCGCGAATCCGCTCTATTACACGAACAACACAGTCGCGTTTTGGTGGCCAGACGCGCCAGATGGAGCGCAGGTGCTGAAGTATTTGCAGGCTAGCGGCGATTACGAAGTCAGCACCTTTGATGCGCGCGCAGGCGCGTGGTCCAACCCTCAGTTTGACGTCGAGATCGGCCAGGGTTTTTTCTTCCGTAATACTTCGACTGAGATAATCAGGCAAACGTTTGTGGGTGAAGTCCTGCAAGGGACGCTGGTCAATCCGCTGCCAGCCGGAGCGTCGATGAAAGGCTCTTTGATACCGATAGCTGGTTCGATCAACACGGTGCAGCAAATCCCCGGAATGGATGGCGACATCCTGAAGCTTTGGGTGAATGATGGCCAGGGAGGCGATTATATCTCGAGCGTGTTCAGTTCGGCCGAAGGCGGTTGGGTACCGGACCTTGCCCTGGGCATTGGCCAGGGCTTCTGGATTGAGAAACGGCAAGCCCAGGACTGGGTGCGATTCTTTTCTGCGTTCTAAGTGCGCGAGTGGTTGGTTGTTCTCCTGTTCCTGTGGACCTGGAAAGGCGCTTCACAAGGACTGGTGGTGTTCAATAATCGCGTCGGCGAACAAGTTGTCGCTCCAGTCTACAACGTGGATCCCGCGAACCCGGCCTATTCCCAATACGGAAACGGAATCGTCTATAACGGCGGATTTCTCGTCGGCCCGGGCTTCACCGCCCAGCTTTTTGGCGGACCTGCGAATACCCCGGTGATGCAACTTCCCCCTCTGGTCCCCACCACTGTGTTTCGAAGCGACGTCGGCGGATACGTCGTGCAGCCAAACCGCGCAGTCGCCGTACCTGGAGTTCCGCAAGGCGAGCCCGCCAAAGTGCAGTTGCGCGCCTGGAACAATCGAGGGGGCTCGATAACGAATTGGGCGCAAGTCGTGGCCGATCCGACGATCCCGCGGGGTGCATCGCTCCCGATCACCACGCCGCCCCTGGGCAGTTTGTTCACCGCCCCGCCGAACCTGGTCGGGCTGGAAAGCTTCAGTCTCGCCTTGCCGATCACATTGAATTCGCTCAGGCGCCAGCCGGATGGCCAATTTCAATTTAATTACATAAACCCGACCGTAGCGGATTATTGCGTGCACGCTTCGGAGGATCTGGTCCACTGGACCAGCCTGGAGGCGTTGGGTTTGGGCAGCGGCACGTTCATAGACACGTCGGCGACCAACAAGGCGCGCCGTTTTTATCGAATCGTGACTTGCCGCTAGATGCGTAGAAACAGCTTGCGGCGATACATCCAGAACAGGATCAGCCACATCACCAAAAGGGTCGCAACTCCGTGGACGAACGGCTGGCAAGCGCGGCCGAAGATTTCAAACGGTGACCGGCCAAGATGCGTCTCGAGATTCTTCAGGATGAAACCTTCAAACAGGTGCGCAATGCAATAAGCGGCAATGGAGTTCATGCCGATGACCATGAGCGGGAAGCTCCACCTCTTTCTGCCAAAGACATCGATCACCAGATAGAACCCCGCCGTAAGCAGGAAGCACCAGCCGCCACTGAACAGCACCCAACTCGGCGTCCAGATGCGTTTGACCACGGGACAGACGCCAAGCCCTCCGAGAATGGCGCCAGCCAGGAGGCATCCAAGCCCGGCAACTGCGAACCAGCGGACCTTCACCCATTGCGAGCATGCGCTCCGAAGAATCCCGCCAGCGATGAGCCCGAGAATCATGGTGCCCAGGGTCGGGATGAAACTGAGCGTGGTGTAGCCGCCGCCGTTGAAGGCGAAGGGTTTTTCGCGCGGGAACAGGTTCAGGAACCACGTGTCGAAGGCCCACGCGAGATTGCTGTTCTTGTTCCAATGCGCTGCAAAGCCGCTCATCAGGTGGGGCCAATCCTTCGGCACACCGACTTGCGAGTAATCGAAACCCGGAGGTGGCAGCGGATAAAACGCAAACGCAGCCCAGTAGCCGAGCAGGATCACAACTAGTCCAATCCATTGGTCGCGCATCGGGCGGAAACCGAGCAGGAACAGGAAACCATAGCCCAAACCAATTTGCGAAAGCGTGTCTTCGAAGGTCCAGTTCGTCAGCGGCCTGCTCGTCGAGCGCAGAAAGACGCCGAGTAAGATTAAAAGGATGGCGCGCCAGAGCGCATGCAGGGTCATATTCGCAGGACGCTGTCCGCGCGCGAGCCGGTTGGCGATCGAGTAGGGAAGCGCGACGCCCACGAGAAATGAGAAAGAGGGTTGAATCAAGTCGTGCAGCGAGCAGCCAATCCATTCCACATGCGATTGGTGATAACAAAGAAATTGCCAGAACGGATTTCCGGGCAAGGCGCGCGATACGCGGCAGACGCGCAGCACCTCCGCCATCATGAGGAACATTACGAACCCGCGATAAACATCGACGGAGATCTGGCGCGCCGGCGCTGCAACGGCGTCTGCAGGTTTTGCGGGCGACGGCAGGTCGAGCGTGGCTTCCGGGTTCACGGTTTGTTTATCGCAAAGGCGAAAA
>Ga0075421_100009958_pt1 | contig 11720 bp, 15 predicted proteins | sample SoiMetdeltSBSDD5_FD_75292 | JGI IMG/M metagenome (GOLD analysis project Ga0075421, IMG submission 75292) | Bulk soil microbial communities from a Populus tree surrounding site in Tennessee, USA - Soil MetaG P. deltoides SBSDD5 | ecosystem: Environmental > Terrestrial > Soil > Tree plantation...
AGGAAGGCCCGAATACGGTGCCTGCTCCGCACCCTAACCTGCGAAGACGGAGATAATTAACTTAGTTTCTACATATAAAAGTCCCCGCTATGCGGGGATTTTTGTTAAAAGCATTAATTTCGCCGACTCTATGCGCATATTTTTTCTGGCCTTCATGTTCATTTCGGTCGTATCCTGCTCAAAGTTCAGTAAAGTGCAGAAAAGCACTGATTACGACTATAAGCTGAAAATGGCCGATAAATATTACGAGGAAAAAAAATATAATTACGCCTCCCAGTTATACACCGAGCTGTTCCCGATATTCAAGGGAAACCCAAAGTTTGAAGATCTGTTTTACAAGTACGCATATTGCAATTATTACCTGAAGGATTGGATGCCTGCTGAAAACCTTTTCAAACAGTTTACTGAAGTGTTTCCAACAAGTCCCAGGGCGGAGGAAATGGAATACATGAGGGCTTTTACATATTACAAACAGTCGCCCAAACAGGATTTGGACCAGACAAATACTTTGAAGGCTATCGGCTTATTGCAAACGTTCATCAATACGCATCCGAATTCCACGAGGCTCAAGGAAGCTAATGCAATTATTGACAAGTTGAGAGACAAGCTCGAAGCTAAAGACTATAAAAGCGCAGAGCTTTATTTCAATATGGGCCATTACCGTGCTGCGGCAATTGCCTTTACAAGCCTTATTAACAGTTTTCCCGATACAAATAAGGGTGACCAGTATAAGCTGCAGGCGATAAAGTCGTACTACCTTTACGCTGAAAATAGCATTGAAGACAAGAAGGCTGCGCGTTACGAGCAGGTTATTACGGAAGTGAATGATTTCAACGACCGTTATCCTGAAAGCGCATTGGCGAAAGAGGCCGAACGTTACTCCACCTTATCTCAAAACAACATTAAACAAATACAAAATGAGCAGGTTAAGACGACAAATTAGTGCTAACACCGCAAATGTTGCTGAAACTAAAGATCTGAACGTTATTAAGGGTAAAACCGGTAATGTTTATGAATCCATTGCTATCATAGCAAAGAGGGCTAACCAGATAAATATTTCTCTGAAGGAAGAGTTGCACAACAAACTCGAAGAGTTTGCAAGCCACACCGACAGCCTTGAAGAAATTCACGAGAATAAAGAGCAGATCGAAATTTCAAGGGCATATGAAAGAATGCCAAATCCGGCACTTCTTGCCACACAGGAATTCCTGGAAGATAAGATCTATTATCGCAAGAACGAAGATGACCTGTTCAGTTAAATAAAACTCTTGACTCCCGATTCTCGATTCCCGACAGTCGAGAGTCGATAGTCGAGAGTGTATGGCACCGGCGGCAGACAATTAATCTGTCGCTTTTTAATTATTATCTTTATCTGCATGTTTAAGGGAAAGAAAATCCTGCTTGCTGTAACCGGAAGTATCGCAGCATACAAAGCGCCACTGATCGTGCGACTGCTGGTGAAAGAAGGAGCGGATGTGAAGGTGCTCATGACACCTGCCGCCAAAGATTTTGTTACCCCGCTTACTCTTTCCACAGTTTCCAGGAATCCCGTAATAAGTGAACTTTTTTCGGAAGATTCATGGTCGAACCATGTGATGCTTGGCCGCTGGGCTGATCTGATGCTTGTGGCACCACTAAGCTGCAACACGCTTGCTAAAATGGCTAATGGATTTTGCGATAACATGTTGCTGGCAACCTACCTTTCGGCAACTTGTCCGGTTGTGGTTGCGCCCGCAATGGATGAAGACATGTGGAAGCACCCAACCACAAAAATCAACATTAATAAGCTGGAAAATGCTGGCAATACAATAATTCCCGTAGACAACGGTGAGCTTGCCAGCGGATTGGTCGGCGAGGGACGGATGGCCGAACCCGAAAATATATTAAGGTTTATTTCAGAAAATTTTTTTTTGGAACAGGACCTGGCCGGTAAAAGAGTTCTTGTTACCGCAGGGCCTACCTATGAGCCCATAGATCCAGTACGGTTTATTGGAAATCATTCTTCGGGAAAGATGGGCATTGCGCTAAGCGAAGAACTTGCCAGGCGCGGTGCCAGCGTGCAGCTTGTGCTTGGGCCAACAGCGTCTTCAATAAAGCAGAATGGCGTGAAGGTGCATAATGTACAGACGGCAGCCGAAATGTATGAAAAATGTGTGGAGGAATTCGAAAATGCCGACGTCGCGATAATGTCTGCCGCCGTTGCTGATTACACGCCGGCTGTGAGGGCGAAGGAAAAAATAAAGAAAGATGCGGCCAGTTTGAATGTCGAACTGGTTAAAACGAAAGATATCCTTAAAACGCTGGGTGAAAAAAAATATAACGGGCAACTGCTAGTGGGATTTGCGCTTGAAACCACGAATGAAAGGGAAAATGCACTTAATAAGCTTACAACAAAGAACGCGGATCTTATAGTATTGAATTCATTGAATGATGAAGGAGCAGGATTTGGACATGACACCAATAAGATTACCATTTTTGAGAAAGGCGGTAAGGAAATACAATATGATCGTAAACCAAAACAACAAGTAGCAAAAGATATCGTTGACAGAATTGTAAACATGTTGCATGGTTAGAAAGCTCATAGTTTCAGCTTCGCTGATTTTGATGACTTACCTGCCGGTTGCGGCGCAGGAGCTGCAGGCGAGAGTGTCGGTTAACGGCAGTCAGGTGGGATCAAATGTGGATAGGAAAGTGTTTCAAAGTTTACAGGCGGCGTTACAGAATTTCCTTAACAACAGGAAATGGACCGACGATAACTACCTGCAGAATGAAAAGATCAATTGCAATTTTTTGCTTAATATCAGCAATGCTGAGAATAATGTATTTACCGCATCGCTTACCGTTCAGGCAGCGAGGCCTGTGTACAATTCAACATACGTAACTCCGCTTATTAATTTCCAGGATGAAGGAGTAGTGTTTAAATATGTAGAATACCAGCCGATAGAGTTCAATGAAAACAGGGTGTCGGGAACAGACGGTTTGACTTCAAATTTAACTGCAACACTGGCCTATTATGTGTACATTATTCTGGGTCTCGACTATAATTCATTCACTTTAAGAGGTGGGGATCCATATTTCCAGAAAGCTCAGAACATTATCAACAATGCTCCGGACGGCCGTGATATTATTGGTTGGAAACCGTTTGATGGCCAGAGAAACAGGTACTGGCTTATGGAGAATCTTACCGACAGTAAGTACGCATTGGTTCACGACGCGATGTATAATTACTACAGGCTGGGCCTCGACAACATGTACGAAAACGAAAACGACGCGAGGGCAGCAATTCTCGACGCGATCATGCAGTTCAATACATTAAATAACGATCAGCAGAATTCTATGATCGTTCCTTTTTTCTTCCAGGGTAAATCAAATGAAATCGTAAAGATATTCAAGAAAGCGCGCCCTGATGAAAAGCAACGGGTACAGGAAATAATGTCAAGACTTGACATTTCGAATGCAAATCTTTACAAACAGGAATTGAAATGAGATGGATCACCGGATGGTTGATCATCCTGATATTCGCGGGCTGCACAAACAATTCGAAAATTCCACCCGGTATAATCGAAAAGTCAAGGATGGAAAAAATTTTGTGGGACATGCTCCAGGCCGACAGGTATGTTGCATCATTTATAATGACTAAAGACGCAGATTCCGCAACCAAAAAGCTGCAGGCAACCGAATTGTATGAGCAGGTGTTCAGGCTGAACAATATTTCCCGTGACGAATTCTTAAAGAGTTATAAGTTTTATCTTGGCCGCCCGGATATCACGAAGGTAATGTTTGATTCAATCTCAGCGAGGGCAGACAGGCAGAGAAACGAAATGTACAGAGTGTCGCCTAAGAGCCTTCTTCTTAGCAGGAGAGATTCGTTACTCCGTGCAGATTCGATCAGAAAGGCAGACTCAATTGAAAAAATCGATCTGGCAAAACCCAGCACGGAAGAATTGTTTGCCGATTCAGTGCTTGACAAAAAAAAGCAATAAGAATTGTATGAATAAAGTTTTTGATTCTGCTGATGATGCGATGAAAGACATCAGGGATGGCTCTACGATTATGCTTGGGGGATTTGGTTTGTGTGGCATTCCGGAAAATTGTATCGCTGCGCTTGTAAGGCTGACGGTAAAGAACCTGACCTGCATAAGTAATAATGCCGGTGTTGATGGATTCGGACTGGGCCAGTTGCTTGTAACCCGGCAAATAAAAAAGATGATAAGTTCTTACGTAGGCGAGAACGTGGAATTTGAAAGACAACTACTGAACGGAGAACTTGAAGTTGACCTGATGCCGCAAGGAACTCTTGCAACCCGCATACAGATGGCCGGCATGGGGATACCTGCTTTTTTTACGCCCGCGGGCTACGGAACAGAAATACAACAGGGCAAGGAAGTAAGGGAGTTTGATGGCAAGATGTACCTGATGGAACTTGCGCTTCATGCAGACTTCGCGCTGGTGAAGGCATGGAAAGGCGACAGTCTTGGCAACCTTGTTTTCAGGAAAACAACCCGGAATTTTTCGACCTCAATGGCAAGAGCGGGGAATATTACGATCGCGGAAGTAGAACACCTTGTTGAGCCTGGTGAGCTCGATCCCGATTCAATTCACGTTCCGGGTATTTATGTGCACCGGATTTTTCAGGGAGAGAGATATGAAAAGAAAGTGGAAAAGAAAACCGTACGCGTAAATCAATAAATAACCTATGGCACTCGATAAATACGGCATCGCCAGGAGAATTGCAAAAGATCTTAAAGATGGCATGTATGTGAACCTTGGGATCGGCATTCCCACCTTAGTTGCGAATTATATCCCTGAAGGGCTAACGATCATGCTGCAATCGGAAAACGGAATGCTGGGCATGGGGCCATATCCTGAAGAATCTGAAATTGATCCTGATCTTATCAATGCAGGAAAAGAAACAGTGACTATTCTGCCCGGGGGATCTTTCTTTGACAGCGCTGAAAGTTTTGGGATGATCCGTGCGGGAAAAGTAGATCTCACAGTTTTGGGTGCCATGGAAGTGTCGGAAAATGGCGACATCGCCAATTGGAAGATACCTGGAAAAATGGTAAAGGGAATGGGAGGTGCCATGGATCTGGTGGCAAGCGCAAGAAATATTATCGTTGCTATGATGCACACCAACCCAAAAGGCGAATCGAAAATACTGCCCGAATGTACATTGCCGTTAACTGGCGTTAAGTGTGTGAAAAGGATAGTTACCGAACTAGCCGTGCTGGATGTTCTGCCTGAGGGAGGATTCAAATTGCTTGAACGCGCGCCAGGAGTTACCGTGGAAGAAATAAAAAGTAAGACAGCGGGCAAACTGATTATCGAAGGAGACGTTCCTGAGATGAATCTTTAATCGATCAGATTATTTTTCACAGCAAAGAAAACAAGTCCGGCAGTGTTTTTCGCACCGAAACGTTCCATTAACCGGTCTTTGATAGCTTCAACGGTTCTTGGACTAACCTCAAGCTTCTGTGCAATTTCGTGGGCTGTGAACTCCATGCAGATATATTTTACAACTTCTCTTTCCCGGTCACTTAAGGTTATTTCACTGGTAATCGTTGGAGCAACTTTCTGACGGGCATGTGACTTTTTCAATAGTATTCTGTTCACGAAGTTGTTGAGATAATATCCTTTAGACATTACTTCCATGATTGCCTTTTTGATTTCGGCGGGATCTGCGCTTTTTAGCAGGTAACCGTTTGCCCCGATCTCCATCATATGGCTAACAAAACGTTCGTCCTCATACATTGTGAGTGCAATGATATGTATATGAGGGTATAGCTTGGCAACAACCTTTGTAGTTTCTATGCCATCTTTTTGTGGCATCCTAAGGTCCATAAGGATCACATCGGGCGTTTCGGCAACTGTGGGAAGATTATCTATAAGTTCCTGGCCATTTTCTGCTTCCAGAACGAACTTGATATTGGGATAGGGCCTCAAGGACAGAATTACTCCCTTCCTGAAAATTTTATGATCATCGGCTATCGCAACTTTAATAGGCCCCATAGTTAAAAATTGATATTGGTCATTCTAAAATTAAGATATATACATCACACTTCACACTGCCAGGTGAAATCAATATGTCACTACACGTTCATCCTTTGCTATCATTTCTTCTGTTTTCGGAACTTCAATCGTTACCTTATAATAGGTCTGCGACATATCCTTTTCGAAAAAGATTCTACCCTGTAAAAGCTTCAACCGGCTTTGAATATTTTTCAACCCGAGACCTCCGCTGCTTTTATTGAGCTTCTCAAAGTCGGCCTGCGTCAATCCCTTACCGTCGTGGTGCATTCGTATATAAAGTTTGGAACCGCTGTTATTTTGGGTAAGGTGTATGAAGCTTGAATGGCTATGTTTAAGAATATTGTTGATCAGTTCCTGTATCACGCGGAAGATGATAAGTTCCTGATCAGCGTGAAGGCGTTCACGATAGTCGTGAAAGCGGCAGCTTGCGTTCAGGCTGCCCGATCCGCTTATTTTTTGAAAAAGATCATTTACAGCCGACTCGAGACCGAAGTTTTTGAGGGTAGGAGGCATAAGGCTATGAGAGATGTTTCGAATCAGTTGAATTGTGTCGTCGATTATCGATTTGGCGTTATATATACTTTGCAGTTGGGCTGTTTTATCGAGATTAACGAGGTTCTCCGTAAGGTAGAGGCGGGCAGTTGCGAGCAAAGGGCCTGCGTCGTCATGGAGGTCGGCTGCAATACGTTGGCGCTCCTCTTCCTGAAACCGGATTGATGCATTCAACAGCGTTTTCTGTTGCTCATATTCCAGCTTCTGAAGTCTCAACTGGTATCGGATAACCTTTCTTTGGTGGAAGATAATAAACACGATCATGCCTATGGCCAGGACCAGCATGCCGATTGTTCCGAAGAACAGCATAAAGGATACGTTACTACCCTGAGTATTGGCCTGTAGGAGAATCATGACTTAGGTTCAAGAATGAATTTTGGTTTTGTAAGGGTTTTCGAGAATATCGTTATCAAAAGGGTTTTCGAACGTTTGCTGCAGGTTTTTACTCTTTTTAGTAGAAAACGCTATTGCGAATAGGATATTTTTGATGATTAGTGAAATAAGACTGATTTTCCAAAAGTTATCTCTGACTTCCTTAGTCAGATTGCTGGCCTGGATGAACAAAAACAGGGTACCCGAAAAGTAAATTATGAAAGCCACCACGAACCAGAAGTGAGGCTCCTGGTATATAAAAATTACCTGCGGCTTGTTCATCTGGTCGAACAGGTAGAATATTGAATAGGCAACGATAAGAATGGATTCGATCGATGCGGGCAGTGAATCAAAGGTATTATTCTTTACAGTAAGGAAGTAATAAATCGAGAAAACAAAGAAAACGACACTTGAGATGAGTATAACGCCTCTGAACAAACGACTGATGATCACCGAATACAGTACATATGAGAAGACGCTGTATTCCACTAACGTGAAGACGCTCAATAAGTTAAAGATGGTCGAGCTGTGCGAACCCGTGTCGAGCAAAAGCAACAGGGTGTCTACCAGGCAGGAGAATATCACATACAAAAAAAGAACCCTTACCCATAACGATCTATTCCTCTTATAGAATAAAGCAAATATGAGTAAAGGCACGAAGTGAGAGCAATAGCTGATATTTACAAGTAGGTTGCTTATTATACCTGGTTTTATGCGACCAAATATATTAAACGCTACTTAATAAACATTAGTATTACTTAGTCAACCGTGATGTTCCAGTCTTCTGTGTCAGAAGTTCTGATTGGTTCACCGCTACCGGTTTTAATGCGGTCTGCAACGATGCCCTTGTTTGTTTCAAGAATGCCTTCGTTGTTGATGCAGGTGAACTCAAAAATAGCTTTTCCGGCTTTGTTCAATCCAACGTAAACAAGCGTCTTTTCTCCGGCCTCGTTATAAGCGTTGTAGAATCTGATACCGGCGCAGCCTGGCTGAGCAAGAATCTGATCCAGGATGTTCCTTCCTATTTCATAGAAATGAACATCATTCTGGTTGGATTCCTGGTAGTCCAGAACCATCTGCTGACCGAGCTCAAGTCCAATCTCTTCGCCAATAGCCGAAACGGGTTTCGCGAGGGTCTGATTTTTCACCATAATTCGTAAGTTTTTAGAGGTGGTAAAATGTTAGTTTGAATACTAAAAAACCTTCAAAAAAAAAACCTGACCAATAGGTGTTTCCTTTAGTAAATGGATTAATTTGCCCCAAATTCAATCCAGTGCAGCGTTTTATGGAATTGTTGACGGTGATCTACTATAGAAAATAGCGAAAAACCACGACGACTGGACAGTATTTTTACTATCGTAAGTTTCAGAAAGGAAGAGGGAAAAATCCGGTTTTTTTCAAGTTATTCACATTTTTTGACTGGATGTGGATAAGTGTAAACCCTTACATAACCCATTTATTCTAAACTAACTCTGATGAGTTCTGAACTCGTAATTAAGGTAGCTATTGCGGACGATCACAAGATTTTTCGGGATGGTATCAGGATGGCACTAAAGGACAAGGAATACCTCCGGATCTTATGGGAAGCGGAAGACGGGAAGGACCTGATGCATAAAATGCAGCTTAAAAAGCCCGACGTACTCCTGATGGACATCAGAATGCCGGAAGTTGACGGAGTTAATGCCATCGGAATGCTCCGGAAAGAGTACGACGACGTTAAGATCATCGTTCTTACCATGTACGACGACCAGGAGATGATCACCAGGATGATGGAAATGGGCGCTAACGCATATCTTACCAAGACCTCGGATCCGGAAGAAATTTACCAGGCGATACTCAGCTGCATGAACGACGATTTCTATTTCAACGACCTCGTTAACAAAGCCGTGCTGTCTAAACTCCAAACAAAACGCCAGGTAAGACAGTTTTATCCGAATCCGGTAAAATTTTCTGAAAAGGAAGTAAGGATACTTAAACTGCTCGCGGAAGATAAAACTACGGAGGAGATCTCAAAAGAAGTTTTTCTAAGTCCGCGAACAGTTGAAACCATACGCCAGAATATGAAAACAAAGGTGGGCGCTAAAACGATTGCGGGTCTCATTATGTATGGAATGCGCAATAAGATAATCGACTAAAAAGTCTGAATACCGTGCCTGATCGAATACATAACAAGGCCAACGCGACTCTTCACTTCCAGCTTTCCAAACAATGTGTCTCTGATATTATCGACTGCCCTCACGCTCAGGTGCATTTCTTTTGCAATTTCCTTGTAAGTGAGATCCGTGCAAACCCAACGGAGAAAACGATACTCCATATCGGTGAGCATCGATTTCATTAGGGTTGAATGTTCCTGGCATTTCCTGAACAGGTTGATAAGCCTTCCCGTGGTATTGTTGGTATGATAATATCCTGATTTCATCACATTGTTAAGGGCCGAACGCAATTCACTGGTGTCTGTATCCTTGGTAAGAAATCCTTTCACCCCTGCCTGCAGAAGCCTGATCATTGTTTGATCGGTGTGATACATTGTAAGCATGATGATGTGTATATCGGGATAATTAACCTGAAGCCAGCGGGCCGTTTCGTAGCCATCAAATTCGGGCATATTCAGATCGAGCAGGAGGATATCCGGAACAACCACGTCCTGTATCTTCGCGATGAGCTCTTTGCCATCGTCGGCCTCAATTACAACTGAAAAATTTCCTGTTTTATTGATGACAGATGCGAGGGCTGTGCGCAATAACCTGTGATCGTCGGCAAGCGCGACTTTAATTATCTGTGATTCCATAATGAGGGGTTATTTGTTAGTGGGCACTATAATGTTCACAGTTGTTCCCTGCATGCGCGCACTTTCTATCCGCACTGTGGCATTTATGATCTGCGCCCGCTTTTTAAGATTGTCGAGGCCGGCACCATTATGACAGGTTTCATCAGGATTAAATCCTATGCCGTTGTCGCATATGCGAATCTTCAGATTTGCTTTTTCAAAGCTCATCCAGATAATTACTTCCGAGGCGCTTGCATGACGTATTATATTATTAACAACCTCCTGTATCATCCTGAAAATTATAAGTTCGTCATTTATTGCAGGGTCATACGTTAAGCCTTTTACATTTAGTTTTATTCTGAATAATTCACTTTTGGAAATCTGGCTGACCAGATCTTCCACTGACTTCAGCAGACCAAACTTTTGTATGCTGTCGGCGTTGAGCGACTTTGATAAATTATTGAGGTCATCCATCGCTTTTTTGATCAGGCAGACCGAAAGGTTAATTTTATCGTTCGCATCACAGTGATCATTGAAATCGATGTCGTGCAGATATATTTTGGAAAGACTCAATGTAAGTGAGATGTTGTCATGAATTTCACACGAAATCTTCTGGAACGTTTGTTCCTGCATGTCGATCTGCGACTGCATCAGATTCAATTGCGCTTTTCTTTCTTGAGCCTTTGCCTGTTTACGGCAATACATGATGTGAAGCAGGTAAAACGATGCTATCATCATCACAGGGATGAAAACGTTTAAATGTTGCAAGGTGTAGTGATTTCAGGGTTATCAGAGCGGCAAGGTAAAATGGTGGCCGGTCTTTTATCCCCGTAGAACTACGGTATTTTCTGCTATATATCCGGTGTATCGTATTGCCGCTCGGCGGGATGAATAGAGATGAGAAATTTCCTGAAATGCGGCATTGATTCTTCAACATCTACAAATGCTGTGATTTCTGTAAGCTGGTCTGTTGAAATACAATAGCAAGCGGAAACGTAGAATGTTTGCAGACGGTAAAGAAAGATTCTTGAATCAGGTTCCAATTTTTGAGCCATCAGGCGGCCAGACTCCATGATGGCGCATAGTTTCTCCATCTCATTCAGTTGCAGGAATTGTTCTATGGTCATGAGAAATGAGATTTAAACCGGTAAATCAATCACACTATTAATCTACGAAAAATAAAATTGCCTGCATCGCTTTTACAAGCTATGCAGGCAAAAAATTTCAATCTCACAGATTCTTACCAGGCTCGGCGTTCAAAGGATCGGATCAACAGGACAAATCAGATTTTAAATTCATTCAACAGGACCGGGGTTTTCTCATAGACAGTTTTCCCCTAGGATTTTGGACTTAAAAAAAGAAAAGTTGACTGACATTGGATCTTAGCGTGGCAATTCATAGAATTTTTGGAAATACATTTTGGACGGTCAGGACATTTGGATTTAAGGGCTAATGAAAAATATCAATCAACTTCCGGCACAAATGTATGTGTGGATAACAATGTGAACAAGCGCATAAATGCTCTATTATATTTATTCGGTAATTACTATATATATCGTATAATCCGTATGCAAGCATAGAAAAAGCGCCATAGCCGCCCATGTAAACACACGAATAATGACAGTTTTATCGTTATATTCCGAAATAGTATAATTTCGTAGAACCCCTCTAGTAATTATCACGAAAATTTACCATCTTGTGTCAAATTCAATCTTAACAAAAACCGTATGAAACAACAGGACTCAGGAAGAGTAATTAAGGTAGCAATAGCAGACGACCACGCTTTGTTTCGCGCCGGAGTTAAAACTGCTTTATCGGTAAAAAAAGACGTTGAGCTCATCGCCGAGGCAGATAACGGAATGCAACTGCTGAATCTACTTAAACACATAGAGCCCGATGTGATACTCCTGGACATTCAGATGCCTATAATGGATGGAATACAAACCCTCCCGGAGATCAGGAAAATAAGGCCAGAAGCTAAGGTGATAATTCTTTCCAT
>Ga0075421_100009962_pt1 | contig 11719 bp, 7 predicted proteins | sample SoiMetdeltSBSDD5_FD_75292 | JGI IMG/M metagenome (GOLD analysis project Ga0075421, IMG submission 75292) | Bulk soil microbial communities from a Populus tree surrounding site in Tennessee, USA - Soil MetaG P. deltoides SBSDD5 | ecosystem: Environmental > Terrestrial > Soil > Tree plantation...
GAACGCGCGTGGGTGGCCCGGGACGATGGCCGAGGCTCCACCCGAGGCTCCGCAAGTGCATTCAACAGTTTGTGCTTCCACCGGCGCGCGCTGCCCAGACTGAGCGCGAGCAGCTTCGCGCGCCGATAGTAGAGATGGCAGTCGAACTCCCACGTGAAGCCCATGCCGCCGTGCGTCTGGATGTTCTCCTTGGCGGCGAGCCAGAACGCCTCCGTGGCGCTGACGCGCGCGGCGGCCGCCGCCACCGGCAGCTCGGGGGCGTTCGTGGAGAGCGCCCACGCGCCGTAGTACGCGTTCGAGCGCGCGAGCTCGATCGCCACGTACATGTCGACGAGCTTGTGCTTGATGGCCTGGAAGGACGCGATCGGCCGGCCGAACGCGAAGCGCCCCATCGCGTACTCGCGGCCCATGTCGAGCGCGGCCTGCGCGCCGCCCACCTGCTCGAAGGCGACGAGCACCGCCGCGCGGTCGAGCAGCCGCTGCACGAGCGGCCAGCCCGCGCCCGGCGCGCCCAGCGGCTCCGCCGCCGCGCCGTCGAAGACGATTCGCCCGTGCGAGCGCGTCGGGTCCACGGTCTTCACGCTGGTGCGCGTCACACCCTTGCCGTTGAGGTCGACGAGGAACAGGGAGAGCGCGTCGTCGTCACCCGTGCGCGCCACGACGACGGCGAGGTCCGCGACGTCGCCATCGGCGACCGGCAGCTTCGTGCCGGTGAGCCGGCCGTCCTTCGCCCGCGTGGCGATCGTCTTCGGCGACGGCGCGGCCGCGCCTTCCGCGAAGGCGAAGCAGCCGATCGCCTCGCCCATGGCGAGCTTCGGCAGCCACGTCTTCTTCTGCGCGTCGGACCCGGCGAGGAGGAGCGCTTCGGTGGCGAGATAGACCGACGAGGCGAACGGCGTCGGCGCCAGGCTCCGGCCCAGCTCTTCGGCGATCACGCACAGCTCGAGGTAGCCGAATCCGGCGCCCCCGTGGCTCTCGGGAATCGCGGTGCCGGGCCACCCCTGCTCGGCCATGCCGCGCCAGAGCTCCTTGTCGTAGGGCTCGGCTCCCTCCAGGATGCGGCGGACCTTCGCCGGCGCCGCATGCTGACTCAGGAACTTGCGGGCCTGGTCCCGTAGGACTTTCTGATCGTCGGAGAAGTCGAAATTCATGGCGTCGCGGGTGCCTCCCTGGTGGGGCCGATCATAGGCTAGAGACCTTCGCGTTGCAGGAGGTAAATGCCGGCCGCGATGAGCAGGATCGCGGCCATCTTGATCCAGGTGAACGGCTCGCGGAGCACGAGGAACCCGATGAGCAGCACGAGTGCGGCGGATGTCCCGCCGATGACGAACGACGACGTCACCTTCAGCCCCCGACCATAGGCCGAGAGCGTGAAGAGATCGGCGCAGGCGGCCGCGGCCCCGACGATCGCCAGGAGCGCCACGCTGCGGAACGAGCCCGTGAGGGACGCGCCGGCCGCGCGTGCCGCGACCGCGACCACGCCGTTCACGACGAACGCCGCCCCCGTGATGACCACCGCCCCCAGCACCGGATGGATCCCGGGCGCGGCCAGTCGCGAGAACACGATGTATGCAGCCATGGCACCACCGGCCAGCAGCGCATACGCGAGGGCCGCGCTCAGGGCTCAGCGTCCCTTCAGGCGCGGGTCCAGCAGGTCCCGCAGGGCGTCGCCCAGCATGTTGAAGCCGAAGACCGCAATCGACAGCGCGACCGCCGGCCAGATCGCGAGCCACGGCGCCTGGTACATGTGGTCGAGACCCGCCAGCGACAGCATCCCGCCCCACGTCGGGTACGGCGGCGGCACCCCGAGACCGAGGAACGACAGGCTCGCCTCGGTGAGGATGACCGTCGAGAGTCCCGTGGTCGCGACCACGATGATGGTCGGCATGACGTTCGGCAGCAGGTGGCTCGTGGTGATGCGCACGTGACCCGAGCCAAGTGCGCGTGCGCTCTCGACGAACTGATGCTCCTTGATCGACAGCGCCACCCCGCGGATGATGCGCGAGTTCTGGATGCCGAAGGCGACCCCGAGCACGGCGGTGATGTTGAACACCGTGGGCCCGAGCAGCGACATGATCGACATCAGGAGCAGCAGCGGCGGAAACGCCATCCACGCGTCGACGACGCGCTGGAGCCAGAGGTCCAGCGTCCCGCCGAAGTACGCGGACAGCAGGCCGATGAGCGTCGCGAGCACGCAGCCGAGCAGCACCGCGCCGAACCCGACGTAGAGCGAGATGCGCGCGCCGTACATGAGGCGCGTGAGCAGATCGCGCCCGAGCTGATCGGTGCCGAGCCAGTGCGAGGCGTTCATGGAGATGAAGCGCTCGCGCAGGCTCGTCTGCGCGAACCCGTAGGGCGACAGCAGCTCGGCGAAGAGGGCCGCCCCGACCATGATGACGACGATGACCGCGCCCACCGTGCCGAGCGGCTTGCGGCGGAGCATCTGGATCCAGACGTCGAGATACCAGGGGCGCGACCGAGCGGCTCGGCGTCCGAGCGCCGGCTTCGCCGGCGCACTCGATTCCTGGGGGGAGGCAGGAAGGAGCGAGCCGTAAGGCTCGCGACGACCGTCGGAAGGGGGGCGAAGCCCCCCTCCGAGCTCAGTACCGGATCCGGGGGTCGAGGTAGGCATACGAGAGATCGATCAGGAGGTTCAGGCCGACGACCATCGCGGCGATGATCAGGTTCACGGACTGCACGACCGGGTAGTCCAGCTTGTTCAGCGCCTCGAAGAAGAAGAGCCCCACGCCCGGCAGCCGGAAGATCGCCTCGATGATGACCGAGCCGCCGATGTAGAGCGGCAGCTGGAGCCCGATGAGGCTGACGACCGGGATCATCGCGTTCTTGAGCGCGTGCTGCAGCACGATCGTGCGCTCGCTGAGCCCCTTCGACCACGCGGTGCGGATGTAGTCCTGGCGGAGCACGTCGAGGAGCGACGACCGCATGATGCGCATGATCGGGCCCGCGCGCGTCACCCCGAAGACCAGCGCGGGCACGCTCATGATCTTGAGGTTCTCGATCGGATCCACGGTGAAGCCGACGTAGGTCCACACCGGCGTCCACTTGAACCAGATCGCGGGCAGCACGACGACGAGCACCGCGAGCCCGAAGTAGGGCACCGACAGCGCGAGAATCGCGAGGATCCGGCTCACGTAGTCCGAGACCGAGTCCTGGCGCGCGGCGGAGATGATTCCGACCGCCACGCCGATCACCACGGAGACGAGGATCGTGAGCAAGGCCAGCTCGAGCGTCACCGGGAAGCGGCGAATGAACTCGTCCAGGATCGGCTGCCGCGTCCAGTAGGAGCGCCCGAAGTCCCCCTTCAGCACGATGTTGCCGATCCACTCGAAGTACTGGACGTACATCGGGCGGTCGAGCCCGAGGTCCTTGCGAAGCGCATCCAGCGTCTTGGCGTAGCCGTGCCCCTCGACCATCCGGGTGACGACGTCGCCCGGCATCATGCGCATGAGCCCGAACACGATCACGCTCACGAGGAAGAGCGTCGGGATGGCCAGCGCGATGCGGCGGAGGACGTAGCGCTTCACTGGATCACGCGGTCGGCCTGGAGCAGGAGTGTCTGCGGCGGCGTGAGGCCCAGCGCCTTGGCCGTCTTCATGTTCACGACGAGCTCGAACTTGGTAGGCTGCTCGACCGGCAGCTTCGCGGGCTGCGCGCCCTTGAGGATGCGGTCGACGTAGCCGGCCGCCCGCCGCACCATCAAGTTGACGTCGGGTCCATAGCTGAGGAGCGCCCCGGCGTCGGCCCAGAGGCCCCATCCTCCGGCGAGCGGGATGCGATGCTTGGCGGCGAAATCCACGAGCGCCGCGCGATTCCGGACCATCGTCCTCGACGACACCGCCATGAGCGCATCCGCCCCCTGCGCGATCGCGGTGAGCAGCGGATCTTCGGAGGACATGTCGCGCAGCTCGACGGAGCGGACGTCCATCCCGAGCGTGCGTGCCGCCGTTCGCGTTTCACTGAGCTCGTCGTCATGGTGATCCGGATTCCAGAGCACCGCCACCCGCGTGATCCGCGGCGCCGCCAGCTTCAGGAGCTGCAGGCGCTTTGGGGCCAGGTCCGACGAGATGAGGCTGACGCCCGTGACGTTGCCACCCGGTGCGGCGAGCGTCTGCACGAGCTTGCCGCGGACGGGATCTCCGCTCGTCACGATGACGATCGGAATCGTCTGCGTGGCCGCCTTGACGAACGGCGACACGTCGCCACCGATCGTGAAGATCACGTCCGGCTTGGTTCGCACGAGGTCTGCGGCGAGCTCGGCGAGCCGTTCGGCGTGGCCCTCGGCATGCCGGTACTCGATCGAAAGGTTCTGGCCTTCCACGTAGCCGTGCTCGCGGAGCGTTTCGCGAAACGCGCGCATGTTGGGATCGGAGCCGGGGTCGCTGAAGAGCAGCACACCCAGGCGCGCCGCGCGTGCGGGCCGCTGCGCGAAGGCCGCGGACGGCGCCAGCAGCCCCAGCGCGCCGCCCAGCACCGCCCGCCGTGTGACCACCTGCGCCCCGCCTACTTGTCGAGCCAGGTGAAGACGAGACGCATGCCGAGCCCGTAGCCGTCGTGATGCTGGAATCCCTTCACGTACGGCGGATGCGCGACGTACTGCGGCCACTGCGGGACGTAGACGTAGTACGCCTTGTCGGCGAGGTAGCGCTGGATATCGTCCACGATCTGCTTGCGCTTCTTCGGGTCCATCTCGCGGCGCTGCGCGACGAGCATCTTCGACAGCTCGGTGTCCGCCACGCGGCTCTGGTTCGTGGGCAGCTCGGGATAGAAGCGGCCGTAGAGGTAGTCGTCGACCTCGGTGAACGGCGTGGACGGGCCCATGGCCGCCTTCTCGTACTTGCCGAGCGCGGTGGTCGAGATGTACTTGCCGTACTCCTCGGGCTTGAGCTCGACGTTGATTCCCACCTTCCCGAGGTTGTCGGCGGCGAGCTCGTAGTAGCTGCGCCACGGGACGACGTACCCGGGCCAGTGGAAGATCGGGATCGTGAGCGACTTCTGCCCGGCCTCGGCCAGGAGCTTCTTGGACTCGTTGGGGTCGTAGCCGATGAGGTACTTGGCCTTCGCCGCGTCGATCTTCGACGCATCGAGCTTCCAGTCGGTGAGCGCGCACGGGATCGGCCCGGCATCGATGCAGCCCTCGCCGAAGAGGAGCGCCTCGTTCCACGACTTGCGATCGATGGCGAGCGACACCGCCCGGCGCACCTTGATGTCGTTGAAGGGTGGCTGGTCGGTCCGCATATAGATGAAGCCCTGCCCGATCACCTTGTGAGGGGTCACGACGAGATCGGTGCCCTTGAGCGCGCGAGCCTCCTCGGGACTCACCCACCCCCAGATGTGCGGCAGCTCCGCCTTCCCGGCGCGCAGCACGGCGACCCGCGCGGCGGCGTCCGGCGTGATCTCGATGACGACGCCGTCCAGGTAGGGCTTGTCCTTCATGTAGTAGGTCGGGTTGCGCTCGAAGACCGCCTTCACGCCCTTCTCGTAGGACTTCAGCACGAAGGGGCCGGTCCCGATCACGGCGTCCGTCTGGTTGAAGTCCTTGAACTGGACCTCGGCCTCCTTGGGAAGGATGGCGCAGAAGGAAGGATTGGCGAGGTGGTTCAGGAACGGCGCGTAGGGCTCCTTGAGCGTGATCTTCACCGTGTACTTGTCGACCACGTCGATCGCAGTCACCGGCTCGAATCGCGTGTTGAATCCGGACTTTGCCATGAACCGCTCGAGGGAGTACTTGACGTCGTCCGCGACCAGCTCCCGGCCGTTCACCGGCGGCTTGTTGTGGAAGCGGACGCCCTTGCGCAGGTTGAACGTGTACACCTTGCCGTCCTTCGACACCGTCCACTTCTCGGCGAGGTCGGGAAGGATCGTGAAGTCCGTCGGGCTCTTCTGCTCGGGCCCGTTGGGAAACCGCACGAGCTGGCTGTACGTGAGGCTCACGTAGGAGTGCGTGAGGAAGCTGATCGAGAGATGCGGATCCAGGCCGGGCGCCTCGCGCTCGGCGATGCGCAGGACGCCGCCACGCTTGGGTTGCTGGGCGAGCGCTGCATCGGTGGCGAGAAGTAGCGTGAGGGGAAATACGAGGCCGAACAGGAGCCGTCGGGGCATGCGTGTCCTCCGTCTGGGGTGACCGCGAGTGGCCCATTATAGGCAAGTCAGGACGGATTGCCGCGCCGCGCGGCACGTGCTGGAATAGGCGGAACGGCGCCAGCGTCTGAGCCCGGAGGGGGTCCGCGTGACGGAGACCAGCGAGGACACGGAAGCGCAGCAACGGCCTCGCGGTCGCCGCATCTGGATCTTCGTCATCGTCATCGCGTGCCTGGTCGGCGCCGGGGCCTGGATCGCCCAGGGCCGCCAAGCCAAGGTCCAGCCGCCCAAGACTGCGGGGCGTCCGGGCGGCGCCGCCGGGCCCTCGGGCCCCGTCCCGGTGGTCGTCGCTCCCGTCCGCACCGGCGACCTGAACGTCTACCTCACCGCGCTCGGGTCCGTGACCCCGCTCAGCACCGTCGCCGTCAAGAGCCGCGTCGACGGCCAGCTCATGCGGACCCACTTCACGGAAGGGCAGCTCGTCCAGGCGGGTGACCTCCTCGCCGAGATCGATCCGCGCCCCTTCCAGGCGCAGCTCATGCAGGCCGAGGGGCAGGTCGCCCGCGATCAGGCCAACCTCGCCAACGCGCGGATCGACCTCGAGCGGTACCAGCGGCTCGCGGATCAGGAGATGATCGCGCGGCAGCAGCTCGACACGCAGCGCATGGTCGTCAACCAGGCCGAAGCGACCATGAAGATGAACGCGGGCAACATCGACGCGATCAAGCTGCAGCTGACCTACTGCCGGATCACGTCGCCGATCACCGGCCGTGCCGGCCTGCGCCTCGTGGATCCGGGCAACGTCGTGAAGGCGGCCGATACGGGCGGGCTCGTCGTCATCACGCAGCTCGAGCCGATCGCGCTGGTGTTCAGCGTGCCGGAGGACAGCCTGCCCCCGCTCCTGCGCCGCTTCCGCACGGGGACGCCGGTGCCCGTCGACGCCTACGACCGCGAAGGCAAGACGAAGCTCGCCACGGGGACCCTCGCCGCCATCGACAACCAGATCGATCCGAGCACGGGCACCGTCCGCGTGAAGGCGCAGTTCGTGAACAAGGACGGCGGGCTCTATCCCAACCAGTTCGTCAACGCGCGCGTGCTCATCGACGTCTTGCACGACGCGCTGCTCGCGCCCGCCGAAGCGATCCAGCGCGGTCCGCAGGGCGCGTTCGTCTACGCCGTGAAGCAGCCGGAGAAGGTCGTGCAGCTGCGCCGCATACAGATCGGGCCGAGCGAAGCGGGCGTGGTCTCGGTGAAGGCCGGCCTCACCGCCGGGGAGGCGGTCGTCGTCGACGGCACCGAGAAGGTCCAGGACGGTGCGCGGGTCGAGCCGACCCTTCGCCAGCCGGGTGGGCCGCCGGCAGGCGGCGCTCCTCCGGCCGGCGGCGCGCCTCCGGGCCCGGCGGGCAAACCAGCCCGGCCACCCGCGCCGCGGCCGGGCGCGTGAACCTCTCCCGCCAGTTCATCCTCCGTCCGGTCGCCACCGCGCTGCTCACGGCGGCGATCGTGCTGGCCGGTATCGTCGCGTACCGCCAGCTGCCGGTCGCCGCGCTTCCGCAGGTCGATTACCCGATCATCCAGATCGTCACCTTCTATCCCGGCGCCAGCCCCGACGTCATGGCATCCGGCGTGACCGCGCCCCTCGAGCGCCAGTTCGGTCAGCTGCCGGGCCTCAAGCAGATGACGTCGACCAGCTCGAGCGGGAGCTCGATCGTGACCCTGCAGTTCGATCTCGCGCTCTCCATCGACATCGCCGAGCAGCAGGTACAGGCCGCCATCAACGCCGCCGCCACGTTCCTCCCGCGCGATCTGCCGAACCCGCCCGTGTACAGCAAGGTGAACCCGGCTGACGCGCCGGTGCTCACGCTCGGCCTCACGTCGACGTCGCTGCCCCTCACCGCCGTGGAAGATCTCGCGGACACGCGGCTCGTCCAGAAGATCGCGCAGCTCCCGGGCGTGGGCCTCGTGACCCTCTCGGGCGGCCAGAAGCCCGCGGTGCGCATCCAGGTCAATCCGGCGCGGCTCGCGGCAAACGGGCTCACCATGGACGAGCTGCGCATCGCCGTCGCCGCCGCCAACGTCAACCAGGCCAAAGGGAGCCTCGACGGGCCGTACCAGTCGTTCACGATCGCCGCGAACGATCAGATCCAGAAGAGCCACCAGTACAAAGAGCTCGTCATCGCGTTCCGGAACAACGCGCCCATCCTGCTGTCGGACGTCGCCGAGGTGATCGACGGCGCCGAGAACGACCGGCAGGCGGCGTGGATGGGCGATCAGCCCGCGATCATCGTGAACATCCAGCGGCAGCCCGGCGCCAATCTGATCGACGTGGTGGACCGCGTGAAGCAGCTCTTGCCGCAGCTGCAGAGCGCGCTACCGTCGGCGGTGAAGGTGGACGTGCTGACCGACCGCACCACCACCATCCGCGCCTCGGTGCACGACGTGCAGTTCGAGCTCATGCTGGCCGTCGTCCTCGTCGTGCTCGTCATCTTCGTGTTCCTGCGCAGCGCGGCGGCCACCTTCATCCCCGGCATCACGGTCCCGGTCTCCATCATCGGCACGTTCGCGGTCATGTACGGGCTCGGCTTCAGCCTCAACAACCTCTCGCTCATGGCGCTCACGATCTCGACCGGATTCGTGGTCGACGACGCGGTCGTCATGATCGAGAACATCAGCCGCTACATCGAGGAGGGCGAGCAGCCGCTCGAGGCCGCCTTCGTCGGATCGGCGCAGATCGGCTTCACGATCCTCTCCTTGACCGTGTCGCTGATCGCCGTGCTGATCCCGCTCTTGTTCATGGGCGACATCGTCGGCCGCCTCTTCCGCGAGTTCGCGCTCACGCTCTCCGCGGCCATCCTCGTGTCGGCGGTGGTGTCGCTGACGCTGACGCCGATGATGTGCGCCAAGCTGCTCAAGCCGGTGAGTGCGCACCGTCCCGGCCGCTTCGCGCGCGCGGCCGAGCGCACGTTCGACCGGCTCGTCGCGTTCTACGGGCGCACGTTGCGGTGGGTGCTCGCGCGCCAGACCGCCACCCTCGTGGTGGCCGTGGCCACGCTCGCGCTGACCTTCTTCCTCTACACCGTCGTCCCGAAGGGACTCTTCCCCGTGCAGGACACGGGCGTCATCCTCGGGATCTCCGAGGCGCCCCAGAACATCTCCTTCGATGCGATGGGCCAGCGGCAGCGCGCGCTCGGACGCGTGATCCTGGCGGACCCCGCGGTCGCGAACATCTCGTCGTTCATCGGGATCGACGGCACCAACACCACCCTCAACAGCGGGCGCATCCAGATCACGCTGAAGCCGCTGGATGAGCGCGGGGAGAGCGTCAGCGCCGTCATCGATCGGCTGCGGCCGGCGCTCGCCCAGGTCAACGGCATCACCCTCTACATGCAGCCCGTGCAGGACCTCACGGTCGAGAACCGCGTGAGCCGCACGCAGTACCAGTACAGCCTCGAAGATCCGGACGAAACGGAGCTGCGCGCCTGGGCTCCGAAGTTCGTCGCGCGCCTCCGCGAGCGCCCGGAGCTGCGCGACGTGGCCACGGACCAGCTCGACCAGGGGCTCCAGGCCACCGTGCAGATCGACCGCGCGAGCGCGTCGCGCCTCGGCATCACGCCCCTGATGATCACCGACGCGCTCTACAACGCGTTCGGCCAGCGCCAGATCTCCACCGTCTTCACCCAGCTCAACCAGTACCGTGTGGTGCTCGAGGTGCTGCCCGAGTTCCGGATCGATCCCTCGATGCTGGACCGCGTCTACCTGAAGTCTGCGGCCGGGGGCCAGGTGCCGCTCTCGACCATCGCCAAGGTGGAGCAGCAGGCGACGGCGCTCGCCGTGAACCACCAGGGCCAGTTTCCGGTCGTCACCGTCTCCTTCAACCTCGCGCCCGACGTCTCGCTCGGCGCGGCGGTGAAAGCGATCGAGGGCGTGCGGCGCGACCTCGGCATGCCGCCCAGCATTCAGGCCGGATTCCAGGGCGCAGCACGCGCCTTCCAGGCCTCGCTGGCGAACCAGGGGCTCTTGATCCTCGCCGCGATCGTCACCGTGTACATCGTGCTCGGCGTGCTCTACGAGAGCTGGATCCATCCGATCACGATCCTGTCGACGCTCCCGTCCGCGGGCGTCGGCGCGCTCCTCGCGCTGATGCTGGTGCGCCTCGACCTCTCGGTCATCGCGCTCATCGGGATCATCCTGCTGATCGGCATCGTGATGAAGAACGCGATCATGATGATCGACTTCGCGCTGGACGCGCAGCGCACGCAGGGGCGGCCGGCCCGTGAAGCGATCGAGCAGGCCTCGCTGCTGCGCTTCCGGCCGATCCTGATGACCACCATGGCCGCGCTGCTCGGCGGCGTGCCGCTCGCGTTCGGACACGGCGTGGGCTCCGAGCTGCGCGAGCCGCTCGGCGTCGCGATCGTGGGCGGCCTCATCGTGAGCCAGGTCCTCACGCTCTACACAACGCCCGTCATCTATCTCGCGTTCGACCGGCTCGCCGCGCGCCTCGCGCGCGGACGCGCCCCGCGGCGCGTGCCCGCCCCGCACTCGGTGACGGTGCCATGAGCCTGTCGGCGCCCTTCGTCCGCCGCCCGGTCGGCACCACGCTCCTGACCATCGCGCTCGTCATCGCGGGATCGCTCTCGTTCCGACTGCTGCCCGTCGCCCCGCTGCCGCAGGTGGACTTCCCGACCATCTCCGTCGTGACCGGCCTTCCCGGCGCCAGTCCCGAGACCATGGCCTCCGCCGTGGCCACGCCGCTCGAGCGGCAATTCGGGCGCATCGCGGGGATCACGGAGATGACGTCCGTGAGCTTCCTCGGCGCCACGACGATCACGCTGCAGTTCGACCTCGCGCGCGACATCAACGGCGCCGCGCGCGACGTGCAGGGCGCCATCGCCGCCGCGCGCGGCCAGCTCCCCGCAAACCTGCCGAACTTGCCGACGTACCGGAAGGTCAACCCCGCCGACGCGCCGATCATGATCCTCGCGCTCACGTCGGACACCGTGGGCAAGGGGCGCATGTACGACATCGCCTCCACCGTGCTCCAGCAGAAGATCGCGCAGCTCGAGGGCGTCGGGCAGATCTTCGTCGGCGGCAGCTCGCTGCCGTCGGTGCGCGTCGAGCTCAACCCGATGGCGCTCGCCCGCTACGGGATCGGCCTCGACGAGGTCCGCCAGGTGCTCGCCAGCGCGAACGTCAACCGGCCCAAGGGCCAGCTCGACAACGGCAGCCAGACCTGGGAGATCAACGCCTCCGACCAGCTGCGTGATGCCAAGCTCTACGAGCCGCTGATCGTGGCGTTTCGCAATGGCGCGCCCGTGCGCCTGACCGACGTCGCCGACATCCGCGCCGATGTCGAGGATCTGCGCGCGGGCGCCGTCTCGAACGGCAAGACGGCGGTGGTCCTCGTCGTCAACCGTCAGCCTGGCGTGAACATCATCGAGACCGTCGACCGGATCCGCAAGGAGCTGCCGTACCTGCGCGCGCTGATCCCCGCGCACATCACCCTGACGCCGGTCCTCGACCAGACGGTCACCATCCGCGCCTCGGTCAAGGACGTCGAGGAGTCGCTCCTCATCGCGATCGGGCTCGTCGTCCTCGTCGTGTTCGTCTTCCTGCGCAACGT
>Ga0075421_100009963_pt1 | contig 11718 bp, 7 predicted proteins | sample SoiMetdeltSBSDD5_FD_75292 | JGI IMG/M metagenome (GOLD analysis project Ga0075421, IMG submission 75292) | Bulk soil microbial communities from a Populus tree surrounding site in Tennessee, USA - Soil MetaG P. deltoides SBSDD5 | ecosystem: Environmental > Terrestrial > Soil > Tree plantation...
CGGAAGGACGGGATGGCCGTCGGCTACTGACGTTCGAGCGGTGCACTTGCGCCCGAAGGCGATGCCACTGTGAAAGTCCTCCAAACGAAAGCCGACCACGGCCTGTCCAACCGCCGCATGACACCACGTGTTGCAGCCTGCGCAGTTCTGGCGGTTCTCGCGGCCTCCGAGGAAGCAGACGCTCAGGACGGCCGATGGACCTCGCTCGAGCGGGACCTTGCCGCGGTGCATCGCACGTTGCTCTTGCCCGGCATCGCCGCGGCCGTCGTCGATCACGGCCGAGTCGTTTGGCGTGGAACCTACGGCTGGGCTGATGTTGACCGCCGCATTCCCGTCTCGGACTCGACGCTTTTCGCGATCGCGTCGATCACGAAGACGATGACGAGCTTACTTGTTGCTCAAGAGCTCGAGCGCGGGCGGCTACGGCTCGACGCACCGATGCCGGCTCGCGGCGGTCGCGTTGCATGGCAAACCGGAACCACGATCCGACACGTCCTCTCGCACACCAGCGAAGGCGCCATCGGCTCGGAGTATCTCTACAGCGGTTCCCGATTCAGTCGCCTCGGCCCAGTGCTCGAGCGGGCGGCCGCCGAACCATTCAGCGAGCTCCTCGCCACGCGCGTGTTGCGCCCCGCCGAAATGCAGCACGCATTCCCCTCGCTCGCCGCGGTGCCTGAATCCCGCCGCCCGTTCGTTGCCATTCCGTACAAGTTGCATCCGAATGAGCCGAGACTTCGCGCGACGGCGCTGCCCGATCCGACCGTGAGCGCGGCGAGCGGCGTCGTCGCGTCGATCACTGACTTGGGCCACTACGCCGCGGCGGTGCTCAACCGGCGCCTCGCATCGCAGGCGTCGCTAGACCTGTTGTTCACAGCGACGCACTCACCCGTTAGCCGTGCCCTTCCCTACGGCTTGGGCTGGTTCACGCAAGACTATCTCGGCGAGCGTGTTGTTTGGCACTACGGTCAAGAAGACGCGTACGCGAGCTTGCTCGTCCTGCTCCCGGACCGTGACCTGGCGTTCGTCGCCCTATCAAATAGCGCCGCGATGAGCGACGCGGCACGGCTACTTGATGGTAACGTGGCGCGTTCCCTCGTTGCGTCGGCATTTCTTCGACGCGTCATTCCCGGCCAGCGCGATCGACTGGTGGCGGACTCGATCGTCGCGCGCGCACTCGCAGCGGTCTACGTCGCACGGATCGATGAGGCAAGGGAGCTGGTTCATTCGGTAGCGGCATCGGACGGCGGGTTAGCCGCCGATCTACCGTTACTGTACCTGCTCGATCGCATCAACGACCGTTCGCTGGACAGCTTGACTCATAGGGTGGCGTCGGCGCTCCTCCACGGACATCCTCGGCATCCACCCGTGCTGTACTTCGCAAGTGAGTTCGAGATTCAGCGCGGCCGGCCGGCCGAGGCGATCACGATCATGGAGCGTATCGATGCAACCGCCAACGCGTATGATCACTGGTCGGCTATTCTCTGTTACCTTCAGTTGGGCGAGCACTACGCCGCCAGTGATTCGGCCCGCGCCCGGGTTTACCTGCAGCGCGTTCTCGACATCGGCCGCGATTTCGCAGGCGCGGTGGGTCGAGCCCGCGCGCTGCTGACGAAACGAGATACCGTCGGGGTTGATCGTCGCTAGCTGGTCGGATGGATTGCCGGCTCTACTTCGCCGCGCGGCGGCAACGCCTTTGTGCCGGCGACAGGCAATCGCACACGAAACACGGTGTGTCCCGGCTGCGAGCTGAAATGGAGATCGCCGTCGTTGAGGTGGGCAAAGCGACGCGCGATGTCGAGTCCGAGGCCTGTGCCGGAGCCGACCGGCTTGGTGGTGAAGAACGGATCGAAGATGCGAGCGCGGTGCTCCTCCGGAATGCCAGGGCCGTCATCCATGACTCTCACCACGACGGAATCGCCACGCCTCGTCGCGGCCACCGTCACATTCCCACCTACGGGCGCGGCGTCGATCGCATTATCGATCAGCTTTTCCCACACCTGATTGAGCTCGCTGCCGAAACCGTAGACCGTAGGCAGGTCATCCGCCGTCTCGATTTGCACCCGTAACGACTTCGCCTGCGACTTACTCTCCAACATGGCAACCGTGTCGGCGAGGCCGCGCGCGACGTCGACATCCTCGGGCACACCTTCGCGGTCCATGAATGTGAATCCCTTCACGGCGCTGACCAAGGCGTGAATGCGTCCGGTCGCCTCCATGATGTGCGCCGCGGCCTGACGGGCCGCCGCGTCGCTTGCGGCCCAGCGGATGGCCATTCCCAGCGTCTCCGCCGGCAGCACGTCGGCCAAGTGGTCGAGCGCTGCTAGGGTCACGTCGGCGGTCGCGAGTGCGGACGCCGACAGTGGGTCGATGTCATGGCGAAGCAGCCACTCGGAGAGTTCCTCCTCGCGGTCCGCTGCCTCGATCGGGCTCCTTGGCCGAGCAGCGTCCGTGCACATTCGCCTAACGGCATCGATGGCCTCAAGCTGCTCGTCGGTCAGACGTGCGCGCGCCAGCGCCTTCGACGCCGTCTGCACGTCGTCCAGCAGGGGCGCGAGCGATCGTGCATGGCCCGCAGCGCCCGATGCGGGGTTGTTCAGCTCGTGCGCAAGGCCGGCCGCCAGACGGCCAAGCGACTGCATGCGGTCGTCGTGCAGCTGCGCGGTGCGGTAGTCGCGCGCACGATCGAGCATGTGGTGCACGAGTGCGCTGGTGAGCGCCGGACATTCGCGCACAAGGTCTGCAAAGTGCGAGCGGCTCAACGCGAACACGATCGAGTCGTCCTCGACCACGAGTCTAGCCGGCGCAATCCGCATACGCGAAAACGGCATCGCGCCCAGCACGGCGCCTGGACCCGAGTCGTAAAACCTGCGCCAGCTGCCTCCCGCTGCCTTCCGAACGTGCACCGCCAGCCGCCCGGCGAGCAGGATCCACATCGCATCGATCGACGACCCGAATTCCCGCAGGGTCGCGCCAGCGGCGACACGCTCCACGTCTCCACGCGCGGCCAGCCACTCGAGCTCCGCACGCGGCACGGACTCGAACAGCGGGACGGACGCAAGCGTATCGACGACGTCGTCAGCGAGCATGATGGGTCGCGAAAATGGGCATGACCGGCATGGGAGGGACTAACTACGGAACGGCGGCGAGTTCGTAGATGACGAGCCCCCAATCCTGCGCGAGGCCGCTGGCGTTGTCCGCCTTGACGAGCACATACACTCGCTGCCCCGACGTCGTGCTGAATACGAACCGGCCCTCGGACCTGAACGAGCCCACCCCCGGCGCGGCGAATTGCGGAAGCGGCAGCGCACCGCGGTAGGCGAGGAACGCGCTGTCGTAGACTCGAAGCTCCGAGGCGGGCGTCTGCGTGCCGAAGCTCGTACCTGGCAGCGCATACACGCGACCGGCAGCCGTGGACTGCGTCGCCCACGCGACGCTCGGCATCCCCTGGAGGTTGCCCGCGTAGAGCATGTCCTCGGCTCGCACCTCCGAGGAGCGGAATACGTTGCCGCTCCGAGCGAACAGGCGCAGACCGTCCTCCGAGATCCAGACATCGCCGCTGAACGCGTAATCGCCGTGATACGGCGAGTCGTACATCACGGTCGCCGCGCCGGAGCGGATGTCGTACTTCTCGAAATCCGATGGGGACAGACCGTTGTTGGCACCGTAGATGTAGTTCCCGGACGGATGGATCTTCACGAGAGTGCCCGCACGGATGGTGCCGCCGGTCGTGAATTCGGCGCCGTTGCTGAGCTGCAGGCTGTGGATCGACACCCACTGGTCGGTGCGCGGAAACGCATACACCCAGCCGTTGCTCGCGAGCACGAGATCGATCACGTCCGTCGTCACTGGATAGATGCGTTCCACCTGACGCGTCGCCAGGTTCACGTACGACACCCACGCGTTATGGCCGACCGCGGCGTACTGCCCGTCTGCGCGAACGGAAACAGCATTCGGAACCTGCGGCAGGTCGATTGTCTGAACGTCCCGTGTCTCGGGATCGATCACATGCAGTCGCGAGGGATTCGCCGAGATCGTAATGATCCGGTTCGTCGCCGCGTTGTACTCGGCGTCGACGATACGATGCGTGAGGCCGTAGATCGCCGGCGTCGCCGTCGCCGTGAGCACCGCATTGCCGATCCCGCTGACGCTGGCCGTGGCACCCTGCGCGCCCATCGTTGCGCCGAGAGTCCATGTGGCGCTGGAGCGGCCGGCAGCGTCGGTCGTGGCGGTCGTGGGCGTGATCGAACCGCCACCGGACGTCACAGCGAAAGTCACGGTGGTCCCGGCAACGGCGTTGTCCCACGCGTCGGCCACCTTCACGACGAGGGGTAGTGGCAACGGCTGGCTCGCGTTGGCCACCTGGCTGTTTCCGGAAACGATGGTGAGCTGCGAGGCGGTGCCCGCCGTTGCCATCGCGGAGAATGACACGGGCGAGGCGCCAGTGGACGAGGCACTCACAGTCTGCGTCCCGGCGACTGTGCCGAGCCTCCACGAGGCACTCGCCTCACCGTTCGCGTTCGTGGTGGCCGAGGTCGGGGTGAGCGTTCCATTGTTGCCTGTCGCGGTGAAGAGCACGGTCACGCCGACCCGGGGCGCACTCTGCTCGTCGACCAGGCGAACGATCAGCGGCTGCGCCAACGTGCTGGCGACGGCACCGGTCTGACCGCTTCCCGAGATGACGACGAGCGATGACGCGCCACTCTCGCGCGCGGTGGCGGTGAAGGTCGTTGCCGTTGCTCCAGAGGCGGAGGCGGAAACCGTCTGGGCACCGGGCGTGGCGCCAAGGCGCCACGTGGTGCTCGCCTGACCATTCGCATCGCTGATGACCGTCGGGCTCTGTACCGAGCCGCCACCGCTGGTGACACTGAAGGTGACCGTGACCCCAGGCACCGCTCCTCCGGCTGCGTCGAGGACCCGCGCGACGAGGGGCTGCGCCAGCAACGCGCCGACGGTCGCCGACTGCCCACTACCGGATGCGGCGATCACCTGTGCTGCCGCGCGCGGCAGCGCCGTTGCGCTGAAGTTCACCGGTGCCAGGGTACCCAGCGAGGCACGAACCCGCTGTGGGCCCGGAGCCGACCCCACCTGCAGAAAGGTGCGCGCTTCACCCGACGCGTTGGTGACCGAGGTCGGCGCCGACAGCGTTCCGCCTCCTTCGACGACGGACCACGCAACCGTCTGGCCTCCGACGGCGCGGCCGCCGGCGTCCAGCACTTCGACGACGAAAGGGTTCGTGAGGCTGCTTCCGATAGTTGCTGACTGGTCGTTGCCGCCGAGCATTTGAATGACGGTCGGCGTAGGCGTGCTATTGGTTGGACCGTCACCGCCGCCGCAGAACGTCAGCAGGACAGGGAGCAGCAGCGGTGCGACGCCCCGGGCAGGGCGAATTGACAGCATCGTGGCGGGGAGAGGTCGGAGAGAAAGTGTGCAACGATGGACCATGACCGCGAGCGCGCAATCTTAAGCGAGGTGCGGCGACAGGCAATCAGGAGCGTGCGCCCGCTTGCGGCTTGTCCATCAACACAGATCTGTAGAGGCCTAGCGGCCGGGACCTACTTGCCATCAAAGGGCGAACCCTTCGATAGCGGATAATTCGGGTTGAGCAGATGCGGACCGATGTCGTCCACCAATGGCATCAGGACGTTTGACAGTACGATGACCCCTACCCGCGCGCTTTGATCGAACCCGATGTAGCATCGGTACCCGCCAGTCGCGCCGCCATGCCAGACGATGGTGCTGCCATACTTTGTTTGAACACGCCATCCGTACCCGACGTCGAAGTCAGCTCTGTCAGACGGCCGGCGAATAGAGAGTTGGTCCGCCATGGCGTCCGCAAGCGGCGTCTTGACGTACCCGAGGTACGCCGCCAGAAAGGTGAGCATATCGTTGGCGGTTGATCGAAGGGCGCCGGCACCGGCCAGTGTCGGGATGTCCCAGTTTGGCACGGGCGTCAGGCCATACGGGTTGTCGCTCGTTCTGGGCGTCTCCTTGTGCCCCACAGCGATGCGGGCCTTCATCTCGGGAGTCAGAGTGATGCGCGTGTTCGACATGCCGAGCGGATCGAGGATGCGCGCGCGCACCAGCACCTCATAGCTCATCCCCGCGCGCAGTGAGAGCACATGGCCCAGGAGTCCGGCGCCCAGATTCGAGTACTCGTACTCCGTCCCGATGTCGCGTGTCAGGCGATAGCCGGAAAGGAAGTCGTACAACTGTTGAACCGAGTAGTCGGCGTATGGGTTCGCGTCGTCCTTGGGTTTGAAATTGGACGGCATGCGAGGAAGACCGGAGCTGTGCGTGGAGAGATCCGCCAGCGTGATCTGGCGATTGTTCCGCTCGGGCACCGTCACCCCTGCGGGAAGATATCTGGACACCGCATCCGTCAGGGCGACCTCACCACGGCGCGCCATGTCGGTGAGCAGAAGCGACGTGAATTCCTTGGTGACGGAACCAATCTCGAAGACCGTCTCGCCATCCAGCCGCCGGTGGTCGTTCCTGGAGAGGCCACCGAAGGCGAAAACCCTGCTGCCCTTTGCGTCGATCACGCCGACGACGATGCCGATCCCGAGGTTCCGCGAGTAAACCCGATCCGCCAGGATCCTGCGAATCTCGGCGTCCGATGGAAGCTGAGCGGATATGTTGGCTGACGAAAGAATCGACGAGGCGACGACGGGAATGACACCGTAGCGAATCACAGGCACCTCCTTCGTTGCCCGGAGAGCTTACTGCCGCAGGCTCCAAGGGTGCGTTCTCCAAATTCTGACGCTGTTCTTCTCTGAATCAAGAGAACACGTGCGACAGGATTTAGCGAAGTACAGAGAGTGTGGGAGGCGGCGGAACGCTACCGGCATCTCGATATATGCTCGTCGGCGATCGCCTTCAACGAGCGTGGCGCGCAGTGGACCGTCGTCTTGCTCGAGTTGAATTGCCGGCGTCGCGGGCCTGTCCGTGCGACATACGCGAGATGCGCTTGTCGGGACAGCGCTGCTGCGGATCGTCGGTGCATCATGGGTGCTTCATGCAAGCGCAACAAGACCGTAATCCGACCGCCATTGCGCCAGTGGCGGAGGCTCGTAACTCTGTGGCGTGCTTCAAGACCGTGCGCGCTCAGGATTTCTCGTTGTCGTTGCGCTCACGCTGACCGGATGCCTCGACCCTGCGCGCCTCAATGCGCGTTGTGAATGGGCGGGGGACGGCAGCACGGCTACCATCGACATGCGCAACGCCCGGGATCGCCGTGGACGCAGCGCGGCTCCGGAACTTTCATTTGAGCTTTCGAGCGTCCTATCTGCCCATCGGCATGCATCCGTGGTGGGCGTACCTCGTCGCGCTCCTCATCTTTGCGCTGGCAGGCTGGCGTGAGTATCGGGTTGCCCGCATGCGTCCAATTGACGACAGAAGGCGGCGGTTCGTCGACGGGTGGCAACGCTAGCGTTTGATTCGTGTGAATGAACCATAGATACGGGCGGCCTAACGGGCGCCGAAGCTGACAGCGTCATCTTCTCCGTCCCCCTCAAGGACACCCATGACGGTCTGACCGGCTTGGAGCTCATGGATGGAGAAAAAGATGGAAAACAGCTCACAAGTAAGGAGCGCGACGGAGATGGGGGACCAGTACTCACTCGCCCGCATCCTCGGCATCTGGGCCCTTGCCGCCATCCCGATGGGGCTCCTGAGCTGGATCGTATTCCCGGCCTTGTCGCCCGATTTCGGCTCGGATCCACTTCGAGCAGGCGTGACCCGAATCGTGTTGCTCACAGTCGGTTTGATCTGGTTGTTTGTCCTCTCGATGATCATCGTCCGGCAGGAAGAGGGCGATCTTCGTTGGGCGACCGTCAAGCGCAGGCTCCGCCTCAATGCGCCGCGCGATCCATGGACCGGTGGAACGCGCCGTAGACTATGGCTCTGGATAGTCCCGTTTCTCATCGCGAGCGTCGTGTGGGATACAGCACTAAAGTCATACGTGAACGACCTGTCGGTCTCGATCCTCCCCTTCCTTGCCGAGCCTCCCAGCTATGGTTTCGAGGCGGTCTTTGAATCGCAAGAAACCCTGGGTCGGCTCGTGGGCGCATGGTGGTTCTTTGGCCTGATTGTGGTTTTCCTCGCATTCAATTCGATCCTGGGAGAGGAGTTTCTATTTCGGGGCGTGTTGCTTCCCAAAATGGAGGGGGTATTTGGCAGGTGGAGTTGGGTGGCCAATGGCGTGCTCTTTGGCGTCTATCATGTTCACCAGCCCTGGGGCATTGTGGAAAGTGCGATTGGTGGTGTCTTCTTTCTCGCGTATCCAAGCTGGCGCCTGCGCAGTACATGGATGGGCGTCATCGTCCACTCTGCTCAAAGTGTGTTCTTTGCGTTTCTGGTTCTTGGGGTCGTATTGGGTCTGGCATAGGCGCGTCGTACGAGAAATACTGGCGGCGCCTAACAAGCGATGCCGGCCGAGGTCGGCGTGTTATCATCCTCGCCGAGTCTGTTACCAATCAAGCCGCTTTCTAACCGACGCTGCCTAACGTGACGCCGAAGCTCACCAGCGCTGCGGAGCGTCGCGGTTTGCGCCTTGACGAGCCCCCCGTTCCCGACTGCTGATGACCCGCAGGCCGACCTGGGCACGCTGAGGCGTAGAGGCGGCCCAACGGCCGTCCAGGGGGAAATGGTCGGGCGAACGCCGGACCGTGGCTGCGACGGGCCAGCCCTGGACGCGGCGGACGTGACGTCGCTGGGGCACCTGGCATCTCGCCCGGCTGGCCAGAGCGGGTCCTGGCCCAGATAACGGCAGGGACACACGCGGATAACGCAGGGGTCGTAGCGTGCGCCCACACCTATGGGACGTCTCACGACCTGGCAATCCCGACCAGTGCCGCGACAGACGACTCCTGCCAAAGGAAGGAATGATATGATCTGCAAACTTCCGCTCTTGTGTCTGGCGCTGCTCGCGGCCTGCGCCGACCGCGCGACCGGCCCAACGGCGGCGTCCAGGCGTCAGCTGCCGGCCGTCAGCTTCAGCGAGCATGCTCGCGTCGGTACGTACGTCGCGATGGGGACCAGCCTGAGCATGGGGGTGATGTCGAACGGCGTCGTGGGCGCCGATCAGGCGCAGTCCTGGCCCGCGCAGCTCGCCGCGCTCGCAAGGGTGCCCTTCTCGCAGCCGCTGATTCAGGCACCCGGATGCCAGCCGCCGCTCGTGTCGCCGCTCGCCACGCTCCGACGCGTGAATGGCGAATCCTCCTTCGTCCGCAGCAGCGTCTGCGCGCCACTCGCGGAGGGAATCGGCATGCCGACGCACAACCTGGCCATTTCTGAAGCGCTTACCGCCAACGCGCTCGCAACCATGCCCGAGTCGCCATCGCCGGCGTCCTGGCCGCTGCGAGGACAGTTCTATAGTAGGGTGCTCGGCGCCGGACAGACGCAGCTCACGGCGATGCTCGCCCTCCAGCCGGACCTCGTCTCGGTGGAGTTCGGGGTTAACGAGGTGCTCGGGGCGCGCTCCGGGCTCCTGGCCCCCGGCGTGACGATCCTGCCGAGCGCCGCATGGCGGCCGATGTACGACCAGCTCATCGCCGGAGTGAAGACCGCGGGCGCGAAGGTGCTCCTGGTCGGTTTGCTTTCCGACGCCGCGAACTTCCCGAGTCTGCGGCGCGGCGCGGAGCTCGACGCCGACCGCTCGGAGCTAGCGCAGTTCGGCATTCTCGTGAGCGAGGATTGTGGTGGAAGTGGGAGCGAGAACCATATCTACGTTCCCGCGAAGGTCGTCGGCGCGTATGCGGCGGCGCAGGCGGCGGGACAGCCGGGTGCCACGCTGAGCTGCGCCGACATCCCGGGCACGCAGGACTACGTGCTGACAAAGGCGGACATCAACGCGCTGGGCGCGCAGCTCGCCGAAATGAACGCGCATGTTCGAGACGTCGCGGCCGAGAACGGCTTCGCCTTTTTCGACCTCGACCCACTGTACGGGCAGCGTCGTCTGAAGGCGCCGTTCAGCGCGACGACGCTCCTGACGTCGGACGAGCCGTACGGTCCCTTCATCTCGCTGGATGGCGTGCACCCGAGTGCGGCGGGACACCGGATCCTCGCTCGCGAAGCGGCCAAGGCCCTGAACACGACCTACCATCTCGCGATCCCGCGTGGTGACGTGATTGCCGCGCAGCAGTAAGTTGGACCGCCAACGATCAACCGCGCGGCGTGCCCGAGCCCATCACGCCGCGCGCGTTCCGCCACTCATCAAGGAGGACACCATGACCGGCCGACACCTGCGGATGCGGTGCGGACTATTGGGGCTCGCCATTGCGCTCGGCGGATGCGTCTACTCCGTGGAATCTGTGATCACGGAGTCGGGTGCCACGTTCGACCCGCGGCTCCTGGATGCCTGGGAGGAAGTGGGCGGATCGGATCGCGCTGTCGTCACCCGCTCCGCCCGGAACGGCTACGCGATCGAGTACGTGAGTGGTGACACGGTGCGGTACGAGGCACGCCTGGGCGGGCTCGGCGACCGGCTGATCCTCGATGTCGCGGTACCGCCCGAGGATGAGTCGCCAACGCCGTCCGGTGAGCCACCGATCGCGTGGCATCTCGCGTTCGCGCTGGACGTCGGTAAGGACGAGGTGCGCGTAGCGCTCATCGACGGCGACTCGCTCGCCGCGGCGATTCGAGCCGGACGGGTACGGCTCGACGCCCACACGCGCTCCACGAAGTGTCCGCAGATGTGTGCTCCTAGCGCCTTGATTCTGCATAGCACGACCGAGGACCTGCGTGCCGCGCTGGGTCCATACCTCGCGAGCGCTGGCGCGCTCGAACGTCCGACCGTCTTTCGACGTGCGACAAGCCCGCGGAAAGGCGCAGTCACGCCATCTCCACACGCCGATTCGTCGACCAAGTGAGTGATGACCTGACCGACCATGGCACGAAGTTGCGCGGGGATGCAGGCACTCGTATGTTCGCCCCACGCCCTGCGTCAAGCGGACGGCGTCAGCCGCACGTTTCGATGCCGTCATCCCGCGAGTCGTCCATGTTCCGTCTGCGCGTGCTCGGCCAGGTGGACCTGTGCGATCCCGAGGGGCGCGAAGTCACGGCCGTCCTCGTGCAGCCGAAGCGGCTGGCGCTGCTCGCCTACCTGGCGATGACGGGCGCCGCCGGCTTCCAGCGGCGTGATCTCCTTCTTCTCCGCTTCTGGCCCGAGCTGACCGAGCCGCGTGCCCGCAACGCATTACGCCAGGCGGTGCACCAGCTGCGGCGGGCGCTCGGCGGGGATGTCGTGCTGTCGCGCGGCACGGATATGCTGGCCGTGGATGAGTCTCGCCTCTGGTGTGACGCCCGCGCGTTCGAGGCGGCGCTCTCGCGTGGGGCCCTCGATGAGGCGATGGCGCTCTATGGCGGCGACCTGCTGCCCGGATTCGCGGTCGAGGGCGCGCCGGAGTTCGACCGGTGGCTCGAGGACACGCGCATGTTCCTTCGCCGGCGCGCGGCGCGGGCGGCCTGGGCGCTCGCCGACCGACGCGAGCGGGCCGGCGACGCGGCCGGGGCGATCGAGAGCGCCCGCTGGGCGGCGTCGTTAGGCATCGACGACGAGGCCGGACTGCGCCAGCTGGTCACGCTGCTCGACCGCGTCGGCGATACCGCGGCCGCCCTGGAGGCGTACGCCGCCTTCGCGCATCGTCTCCAGCGCGTCATCGGGAAGGAGCCGGCGAGCGATACGAAGGCGCTGATCGAGGCGATCCGGACGCGGCCCGG
>Ga0075421_100009964_pt1 | contig 11717 bp, 9 predicted proteins | sample SoiMetdeltSBSDD5_FD_75292 | JGI IMG/M metagenome (GOLD analysis project Ga0075421, IMG submission 75292) | Bulk soil microbial communities from a Populus tree surrounding site in Tennessee, USA - Soil MetaG P. deltoides SBSDD5 | ecosystem: Environmental > Terrestrial > Soil > Tree plantation...
CACGAGGATCTCGGCACAACCTGATCGCCCGCTTCGGTCTCCCGACCAACGCGTGGTCGAGTACCAGGGAGCGTCACCGCCGTCGACTTCCCTCTGCAGCAATCTCATAGCCTGAATGGTGGTGGGTACGCATCGCACGTGAGGCGATGGCCCTCTGCAAGGAGGCTGACCCGAATCCAGGAACTCACGTCTGCATTGACCACGGCTGCGGCATGGGCCGACAGTCGAGAAGGATCGGCGGAAGCCATGCTTCACGAATTCATTGCCGAGAACCGCGCAGAGCTTATTCGTCGCTGCCGGTCGAAGGTCGAGACTCGGCCGCCGCCATCTTCCACTTTGGCGGAATCGGAGTACGGCGTAGCGGCGTTCCTCGATCAACTGATCGAGGCGCTTCGACACCAGCTGTCGTCGAACGCGACGATCGAGAGCAGCGCCGCGCAACACGGGCGGGCACTCCAGCTGCAGGGATTCACTGTCTCCAACGTCGTACACACCTATGGCGACGTGTGCCAGTCGATCACCGATCTCGCACTGGAACGAAAGGCAACGATCGACGTCGATGAGTTTCGCACCTTGAACCGGTGCCTTGACGACGCGATCGCGTGTGCCGTCTCAGAATTCGGCAGAGAACGCGATCAATCAGTCCTTGATGCCGAATCCACTCGCGAGGACGAACGAATCGGATTCTTCACGCATGAGATCCGGAATCTTCTCAACACCGCCGGTGCTGCGTTCGACATATTGAGGAACGGCAACGTTGGAGTCGGCGGCAGTACGGGAGCCGTGCTCAAGCGCAGCTTGTCGCGGCTCGGAGACCTCGTCAATCGATCGTTCGCAGAAGTTCGACTGCGCCAAGGGATTCACAATCGTGTGCTCATCGCGATCCCTGCATTCATTGAGGATCTGGCGCCAGCGGCGGCAATGGAAGCCGCGGCGCACGATCTCCGACTTATCGTGCAGCCCGGCGAAGCCGGAACAGTCGTTCACGCCGATCGCCAGATCCTGTCCGCGGTTGTCGTCAATCTGCTTCAAAACGCATTCAAGTTCACGCGCGCTCAAACGACCGTGGTGCTGCGCGTCAACGCAAGCGCCGACCGCGTGCGCCTCGAGGTCGAAGACGAGTGCGGCGGCTTGCCTGATGACAACGTCGAGGAGTTCTTCCGGGCATTCGCACAACGTCACACAGACCGGACGGGGCTGGGTCTCGGGCTCGCGTTCAGTCGTTGGGGAGCCGAAGTGAACGATGGACGGATCTCGGTGCGTAGCCTGCCGGACCGCGGATGTATTTTCGCGGTCGATTTGCCGAGGATAACCGTATCGGCTGTCGCGATCGTGTGAGGGGGATGGCGGTCGCATTGACGGAATCCATCGCGGTGCTTCTCGTCCGCCGCAAGCGAGTCCAGGTCGCGCGGCCTAAGGCTCGTCACGAGATGCGACAACGGGGTCTCGGAGAAAATGGAGCGGGTCTCGCAGGTTTTGCAGTTCCCGGTAGTAATAGAGGGCGGTTGGCCGTCTCGTGAATTTCAGCTTCTTGAGAAACTCGATTTCCTCGGCGGTCGCATCCCCCCTCAGAAATGGATCCTGCAGGAAGGCCAGGAGTCCCGGCTCCTCGTTGATCTCCGCGTGTTGCCGCTCCACGAACTCGAATTTTCTCGGGTGGCCTGGTGCGAGGCGGTGGTTCAGCACGATCTCCATCGCGAACGTCGAGAAGTCGATGTCCCACGATTCAATCAGCGGATCCAGGAAAGTGAGGCAGTTCTCGGGTGAGACGTTGAAGACATCCGTCTCCAGGAAATCGAGTGCCGTGACGCGCATCTCTTCATAGCTGGTGTCGGTGAGTCCAGCGACGAGACGAAGCCAGTTTTCATCGTCCAATTCCTGTTTCGTCACTCGCTTCGCGACGTCCAGCAGCTTTTGAGTGACGAGGCGCTCGAGGGCGCCAAAAGGCTCCTTCTCGAACATCGCACGTATCGGTTGCGCTTTTTCTGGTGAGCACTTGCGGAGAATCAACTCCCGAACTTCCCTGAACAAGGGCGCAGGCGGATCGGCGAGCTTTCTCTTCAAGGCGGCCGTGCGGACGAGATCGGCCAGGCTCGCTAACTTCCCGGCGGGAAGTCGCAGAAAGGTCTCCATCCTGTCGTAGATGTCGGTCCGCTCGGGCGCCGGAGGCGCCTTCTTCCCAGTCAACAGTTGTGAAATGTAGGACTCGGTCACCTGGGCGGCCGCCGCGAGATCCCTTTGCTCCGTGCCCAATTCCCTGAGCCGCTGGCGGATAAGAAGCGAGAAATCCAACCAATTCCTCCCGGAGTCATTGATTAACTTTATTATTTAATTTACTTTGCCTTAAAAGTATTGTTACACAATTAGATTGACAATGTTAGTTAATTAACCAATACTGCTTAACAGGATTGCCGATTACCCCCGATCCTTCAGATCTTCTGAACTAAGTCAGGTTATCTGGTCCCTCCTCTTAGGCACGCCAACCCAGGAGGTTGTCATGTTTGCTCGCATCGTTTCCTTTTATCTCAAGCCCGGTCGCGCCGTAGAGTTCAGGCAACTGCTCGACCAGCGCGTCATTCCCGTGCTCTGGAAGCAGAAGGGTTTCCAGGATGAAATCTCGCTCATCACCCCAAGTGGTGGCGAGGCGGTCGGCATCAGTGTCTGGGACGTGAAGGAAAACGCCGAGACCTACGCCCGCGGAGCGTATTCCGATGTGCTGAACTTGCTGGGGGCGGTAATAGAGGGAACGCCGGCGGTGCAGTCGTACGAGGTCTCCAACTCGACTCTCCACAGGGTCCCCGCTCGCGTGCCCGCCTAGCCGACACGGCTGACGTAGCGGCTCCCGGTTCATTGCAGTGGCGGCACAGTCCGCCGCCGATACGCGTTATCAACGCAGGAGAATCATCATGACTATCGTTCGTTGGAATCCGTTACACGACATGGGGACAAACCAGGAGCGGCTGAGCCGGATACTCGACGACTTCTACGGGAGATCTCAAGAAGACCTCACGCGAAGCGCCTGGGTGCCAGCAGTCGACATTTTCAGCAACGGCCAGCACGAACTGGTGTTGAAGGCCGAGCTCCCCGAGATGAAAGAAGAGGAGATCGACGTGACAGTTGAAGACAACACGCTGACGCTGCGTGGCGAGAGAAAGCTCGACGGGGAAGTCACGGAGGACCAGTTCCATCGCATCGAGCGTAGTTATGGTTCGTTCGCGCGGACGTTCTCGCTGCCGCCGACGGTTGATGCCGGCAAGGTCAGCGCCAAATACAAGGACGGCGTTCTCACGGTCCGGCTGCCGCTGCGTGAGGAAGCGAAGCCTAAGCAGATCAAGGTCCACGTAGCGGCGTAAGGTCACCGCATGGCGGGGTCAAGCCCCGCCTTTTTCACCCGACGCATTTTCAAGTGGCCCAACCCCTGAAGCCGACGTTTTCGTTCGACTACGACACTTTGCCACTTACCGTAGGAGTTCCACATGACTAACGTGAGCGCTCGCATTCTGGCACTGTCATTCTGTTCGGTTGTGATGTCGGCACCGTTGCTCTCCGCCCAGGATTTGTCGCAATACCGCGAGTTTCAATTGGGAATGAGCCTGGCGACGGCCGCGGAAAAGTCGGGGGTCACGCGTGAGGCGCTGCCGCATCAACCTGCGAAGCTGATTCAAGAACTCATCTGGCAGCCGCCGCGCGGTATCGCCACGTCACCGCCAGAAGACTCAGTGCGGAAAGTCATTCTGAGTTTCTACAATGACCAGCTGTTTCGAATCGCGGTCAGCTATGAGTGGGAAAGAACCGAAGGGCTGACGATCGAAGACATGATCGATGCTCTTTCGGCGAACCACGGCCGAGCAACTCTGCCGGACCCTGATCTCATCCCGCTGTTGTCCCGGGTCGCCGCCGACGGCGACAGGATCCTGGCCTCCTGGGAAGACGCGCAGTACTCGCTCAACCTCGTTCGTCCGTCCTACGCGTCCACTTATGGACTGGTGATATTTTCAAAGCGGTTGGCTGCGCTAGCCCGCGCTGCCACCGTCCAGTCGCTCTGGCTGGACGACCAAGAGAGCTCAGCACGAGCCATCGGTCGCAAAAGGAGCCAGGACGATGCAGATCATGCGAGGCAAGAGCAGGTCAGGGCACGGAACAAAGCGGCCTTTCGATTCTGACGTCAGTCGCATGGCCATTGACGTAGTCTCCTTGTTCTCGCCCCGAAGCCTCACGGTTTGGAAAGCTTGAGAGGCTTCATGAGAAACGTCGCCACGATCGTCAGCGCACTGCCCTGCGTCGTGGTTCGGGCGTAAACTTCCCACTGGTAACTCACCTTCAGGAAGCCGTAGAGCGTGTTGTTTTTTGCGAGCGCCAGCTGCACTTCCGGACCGACGGCGAACACCTTGTTCTTGCCCCTGATCAGAATGTCGGGGAAGCCCTCGATCTGATCGTCGGTCAACTTGAACGAGGCGTAGTAGTCGAGGCCCGCGACGAGACCACCCTTGAGGAAGTCGCCACCTAGGCCGCCCTCGAGGTTCATGACGTTGCCGACCTTCGTCTCGCTCTCTTCCTTCTTCGACTGAAAATCAAAGGTCGCCAGCGTGGCAGCATGCCATTGCCGTGACTCGTTCAAGTAAACCGTCGTGCCGACCGAGAGTTCCTGGCCCCACATGCCGAGGCCGGTGTTGTTGTTCGCACCATCCGTGTAGCGGCCGGTCGGCACGAAGATCGTGTAGCCAGCTGTCGCATCGGCGCGCTTCAAGTGCCACCCGAGGCTAAGCGGCGTAATCACGGTATCGGTCAGACCCGCACCAGGATTCGCGTCGATCTCGGTCCCCTGAATTCGATTGTTCGCGCCGGCCGGAAACACGACCTGGAAGCCGTAGAAGCCGCCGAGAAGTTTTCTCTTCGTGACGACGCTGATGCCGCCGCCATATACATGGCTCGTAAGATCCGCCGTGAGCGGAAGGCGGTTTCCGTCGCGGTCCTTCACTTCATCGGTCTTGTAAACGTAGTACAGCGGCGCGATGAAGTAGACCCCGGGGGGCGCTTGCGATCCGCTCTTGAGTCCAACGGTGCCTTTGATGTGCTGTGTGTTCAATTGCGCCTGGGCCGACTTGACCGGAGAGACGCAGACGAGGACGACGGCGATCACCATCCTCGACAACACGCGACTGGTGACCACGGCAGTCCTTCCTGGTTGTCCGACGAAACACCGCCTATGGCCAATGCATTCTGCGTCCTCCGCGATCGGCCCATTCAGCGCAGGTCTGCGCGAGTGAACGTAGGGGGTCAGCAGGTCTCGTGCCGGCGCGGAGTGGTTTCGCGGGGAGAGGGAATCTTGCCCTCAGCACTACCAGTTAAGGGCCGCAAGGGCCTTGATGATGCGAGGAGGCCGGCGCCCAACGACTCCGACATTTCGGAGAATCTACGCGAATCGGATAACGTCAAAAAGCCAACATGATGTCCGCGCGTTGACCAGCGAATCGTCCCACGATTGCTCAAACGTCAAGTAGCCGGAGACGAACCCGCAATCACCGTCTGTCCGAGGACCAGGACGCGTCGCGGAAACCCACTCGAAGAACGCGGCGGCGGTCGTCTTGCAGCCCGCACTCGGATCAGCCTTGACGATCCTCACGATGCGATTTCGTCCGCGAACAACATGAGAAAGGTGACGTGCCCATGCGGCAACTTGTGATTGGGACAGTGTTCCTCGCCGCCGCCTGCGGCGGCTCACAGTCCCCGCCAGGGCCACAGGCGACTCCGGCCACGACTGCCGCGCAGCCGCCGCCGGCCGTGCAACTTGGCGGTCCGCCGTCCAACGCCGGCACGCTGACCGCCGACAGCGGCGAGATCCAGCCGGCCGATCCCGCCAAATTCCACAAGGAGCCTGGCTACTCTCCGTACGCAGGCCGTCGCTATCCCGAGCGCCCGTACTTTGGTGACGAGCACGTCCACACCGCGTGGTCGGTTGATGCCGGCGGCAGTGGCGCGACGCTCGGTCCCGAGGAGGCCACGCGGTTTGCGCGGGGCGAAGAAGTCACCTCGACCAGCGGACAGCCGGTGAGGCTCGGGCAGCCGCTCGACTGGGTCGCGATCACGGATCACTCCGACATGATGGGCATGATCACGGAGATCAAGGGCGGCAATCCCGAGATGATGGCTGACGCGACGCTCAAAAGGTGGCGCGACATGTTCAACGGTGGTCCAGTCGAGGCGAAGAAGGCCGTGATGGAACTGGTCGCCGCGCAGGCGAACAGGAAGCTACCGCCAGCCGCGACGGATCCGAAGTTTGCCAAGAGCGTCTGGGCGAAGACCACGACGATTGCAGAGAAGTACAACGAACCCGGACGCTTCACGGCGTTCATCGCCTACGAGTGGACGTCGAATGCCGGCGGCGGCGACAACTTGCACCGAAACATCATCTACCGCGACAACAAGGACAAGGCCGACCAGGTGTTGCCGTACACCACGTTCCAGAGCGAGAACCCCGAGGATCTCTGGAAGTGGATGACCGAATGGGAGAAGACCACCGGCGGGAAGCTCCTCGCAATTCCGCACAACGGGAATCTCTCGAACGGCCGGATGTTCGCGCTGACGACCTTCAGCGGCGACCCGATGACGAAGGCTTGGGCCGACGCGCGCCAGCGGTGGGAGCCGCTGTTCGAAGCGATCCAGATGAAGGGGCAGAGCGAGTCGCATCCGTCGCTGTCGCCGACTGACGACTTCGCCGCCTACGAGCTGTGGGACCGCGGCAACCTGACTCAAACGCCGAAGAAGCCCGGCATGATCGCGGGCGAATACGCGCGCGAAGCGCTGAAGAACGGCCTGAAGGTGGAGCAGGATCTGGGGACCAACCCGTTCAAGTTCGGGATGGCGGGAGGAACCGACACCCACAACGGCCTCGTCGCGGCCGAAGAGGACAACTTCTTCGCGAAATTCCCGAGTGCCGAGCCCAGGGCGGATCGGTGGGACGAGGACGCGATGAACTTCGGCCCCAACCGCATCGTGAAAGGCTGGGAAATGACGGCGGCCGGATACACCGCCGTCTGGTCGACCGGCAACACGCGTGCGGAGCTGTGGGACGCGATGATGCGCCGAGAGACCTACGCGACGAGCGGTCCCCGAATGATCGTCCGGTTTTTCGGCGGCTATGACTTCACTCCGGCTGATGCCACGCGCACGCCGGCAGTGGCCGGCTACGCGAAGGGTGTCCCGATGGGCAGCGATCTTCCGGCTGCGCCGACCGGCAAGGCGCCGACGTTCCTCGTCGCCGCGCTCAAAGACAGGTTTAGTGGCAATCTCGATCGCATCCAGATCATCAAGGGATGGTTGGGCAAGGACGGCAAGCCGCAGGAGACGATCTACGACGTGGTCTGGGGCGACAAGGACCGGCGCACGTTCGTCAACGGCAAGCTGACCCCGGTGGGGAACACCGTGGACATCGCCAGCGCGACGTTCACCAACACCATCGGTGATCCGGAACTTATCACCGTGTGGAAGGACCCGGACTTCGATCCGTCGGTCCGCGCGGTCTACTACGCGCGCGTTCTGGAAATCCCGACGCCGCGCTGGACCGCGTACGACGCGGCGTACTTCAAGATCAAGATCACAGACTCGAAGGTGCCGATGACGACGCAAGAGCGAGCGTTCACGTCGCCGATCTGGTATTCGCCGAAGTAGGGCGCCATGCGCATTCGAAAGTTTCTCGGCGAGCCGATGCTGCACTTCCTGCTGATTGGTCTCGCCCTCTTCGGCGCCTATCGATGGAGGTCGCCGGGCGATAGCGGCGGGCGCCGCATCGTGATCAGCCAAGGCGTGATCAACGACCTGGTCACACAGCATGTGGCTGCCAGAGGTCGCGAACCGTCCGCGGGCGAGTTGAACCATCTGATCGAGTCGTACGTACATGATGAGGTCCTGTACCGCGAAGGTGTGAAACTCGGACTCGATCGTGACGACATCGTCGTCAAGCGTCGCGTCCGCCAGAAGATCGAGATGATCGCGGAGGAGGATGCCTCGACCCGGGCGCCGACCGATGCGGACCTGTCCGCGTACTTTGAGACGAACCGCGCACGCTTCGTTCAGGCTGCCGTCCTCACCTTTGACCAGGTTTTCATCGGAGAATCCACGTCCGGTCTCGGAGTCGTGCATGCCGCTGCGGTTACACGTGAGGCCCTTCGAAAGGGTGCTAACGCCGAGGAACTTGGCAAGCCGACGCTGCTCCCACATCGGATGACGCGGACTCCCGCAGATCTGGTGACCCGCGATTTCGGCGCCTCCTTTGCCGCGGCTCTGGAGAAGGTGGCGGTCGGCGACTGGGTGGGACCGATCGACTCGAGCTTCGGCGCGCACTACGTGCGCGTCTCGGATCGCACGCCGGCGGTAGCGCCGCAACTCGCGGCCGTGCGCGACCAGGTCGTGCGCGAATGGGAGAACGAACGTCGCCAGCGCGCGCGCAACGATGCCTACACGAAGATGCGCGCCGAATATCAGGTCCGTATCGAGACATCGCTGCCGATGGAACGGCGATGAGAACAGTCTCTTTCTCGCTCGTCGTGGTGGCATTGCTCCTCGCGGGGATGGTTCGAGCTCGCGCCGACGAGTTCAAGCCGGCGTACCTGCAGCTCACGCAATTGGACCGCGAGACGTACGACGTCCTCTGGAAAGTCCCGGCGATCGACGAGTCCACCACGCTGAAGGTGAAGCCGCAGTTCCCCAACCGAACCGAGGCGCTCACGGAAGTACGGAGCACCTTCTCGCGTGGCATCACGGTGCAGCGCTGGCGAATCCGTGTGCCGGAAGGACTCGATGGGAAGTCGATCTCTTTCTCGCAGCTTTCGGAAACTCGGATCGACGTGTTGGCGCGGCTGGTGCGCCTGGATGGCACGGTGCAACTGGAGCGCATCCTGCCGGTGCACCCCAGCTTCGTCGGCAGGCGCAGCCCTGGTCGGACGGAAGTGGTGAGGACCTACACGATCCTCGGGATCGAACATATCCTGTCCGGGTTCGATCATCTGCTGTTCGTACTCGCGCTGGTTCTCCTCGTGCCTGGCACCCGGCGGCTGCTCGTGACCATCACCGCGTTCACAGCGGCCCACAGTCTGACCCTTGCGGGAGCAACGCTGGGCTGGGTGCATGTCGCGGGGCCTCCCGTTGAAGCGTCGATCGCGCTGAGCATTGTGTTCGTCGCGTCGGAGATCGTCCACACTCGGCAAGGCCGCTACAGCGTGACGCAACACTATCCGTGGGTCGTGGCTTTCACGTTCGGGCTGCTGCACGGCTTCGGCTTTGCCGGCGCGCTCGCCGAGGTCGGTCTGCCGCAGTCGTCAATCCCGATCGCCTTGCTGTTCTTCAACGTCGGCGTGGAGATTGGTCAGTTGCTGTTTGTCGGAGCTGTGTTGGCAGTAATCAGCGTTGGCTGGCGCGTCGGACAGCGGCTTCGATTGTCGCAACTTGCATGGCTCTGGCGCATCGCGCCGTATGCCATCGGCGCACTCGCGAGCTTCTGGCTGGTCGAACGAGTCGCCGCGTTCTGACCAGTGGGTACACGCGTCAGGTCAGTGCTTCGAGGCGTCAGAATCCGCGCCGACGCCGCCGATCAGTCGCTCCAATTCCGCGATATCTCCCGGCTTGACCAGGTACGCATCGAAGCCGGCCGCGAGGCACCCGTCGCGAATGTCTGTGCCCGGATAACCACTGAGGGCGATCAATTGGAGCTGCGCCGGAGGAAACCGCAGACGCAGACGGCGACCCAGCTCTATCCCGTTCATGCCCGGCATTGAGATATCCACGATGGCGCACTCGGGGTGGAAGGTGTCCACCAACGCGAGTGCGCTCGGGCCATCCGCAGCGAGGGCGACGTCGTGACCCCAGGCGCGGACAAGACGCGAGACGGACTTCCTCATCTCCTCGTGATCGTCGACGACCATCACCCTTCGAGTGTCAAGCGTCCCGACCGAAACCGCGGCGGTCACTGGACTTTCGGATCCTCGGTCGTGCCGCATATCTGGCGACACCGGCAGTGCGACCATGAACTCGCTTCCAGCGCCAGAACCGGCACTGGTGACCTTCACGTGACCACCGTGCAGCTGCACGATTCGGCGCACCACGCTGAGTCCGATTCCCAATCCACTGGAAGGATTCGCCAGCGGTTGGTGGGATTGCGTGAACGGCTCGAAAATCCGCTCCAAATCCTCGGCCGCGATACCGATGCCGTTGTCGCTCACGGTCAGCACTGCTTGGTCGCTACGCTGTTGGAGCGTGACGGTCATCCTGCCGCCCGGCTGGGTGTACTTGACGGCATTCTCGACGAGATTACTGACGACCTGGCGCAATCGGCCCGGATCGCCTTGGACGTACAAAGGAGCCGCTGGCAGCGTGAGCGACACGACATGCCGTCGTCCTTCGATGAATGGCTGGAGTGCGCGCACCGTCTCTCGGGCGACCGCGACCAAATCGAGACGTTCCGGCCTGATATCAATCAAGCCGCGACCGATGCGCGACAGGTCCAGGAGTTCGTTCACAAATCGCAAAAGTGTCTGCGTCTGCGTATCGATCGTGTCGAGCAGTTCTATCGAAGCGGGATCCAAGGGGTTCTTCCGCAAGAGATAGATCGCGTGCGTGATCGGCGTGAGCGGGTGCCGCAGTTCATGCCCCAGCATGGCGATGAACTGATCCTTCTGTTCACTGCTGGCAACGAGCCCTGCTGTCATGTCCGCGTGAGCGGTGACGTCCTGGATCGAGAGCACCAACTGTTCGGCCCGGTCAACATCACCGGGGATTCTCCTCGCGCTCAGCGACATGACCTGGCGCCCCTGTGGAAGGTCCCGGGTCGCCTCCCAATCCTCCAGCGGCTTGGCGCCCGCCAGAACGGCACGCAATCTGTGGTGCAGATCCGGGATGTTCCACCTGGCATCCCCGACTTCGTGAAGGAATCTCCCTTCGATATCTTCGCGCGGGATCCCCAAGGTCGCCGCGAACGCCGGATTTGCCCGCAGTATCCGCAGCGCTTCATCGAGCACTGCCAGGGGCTCGCGGACCGACTCGATGATCGTGTCCGCGTAGGAGCGCGCGGCGTCGGAGGCCAGGCGCTCAGCGTCCAGCTCCGTGTTCAGTCTGGCGAGTTCCTGGTTTTTACTTCGCAGCTCGTCGATCGTCGTTGTGAGCTCCTCGTTGGTTGACTGCAGCTCCTCCTTTGACGTCTCGAGTTCCTCGTTCGTGCTCTGAAACTCCTCGTTCGCAGACAACATCTCCTCGTGCGCTGAGCGAAGCTCCTCCTGGACTGATTCGTGCTCCTCGGCCGATGCCCGCATGTACTCACGCATGCCCTCGAGTTCGCGTTCCACCTGCGCGAGCCGTCTGTCCTTCTCGGATTCAGTCAGCGACAGCATGGCCGCCGGCGTGCTCCGAGCCGCTGGGAGACGGGTCCCGTCGTCGAACAGGATCAGAAAGGACTGGCGGCGGTCAGATCCCGCGAGCGGAATCACCTCGATGCTGATCTCGCGCGTATCGAGACGGACCTGGCGGCGTGAGGGCACGCCGCTCTTGCTGGTCTCTGCGATGGCAGGAAGGATCTGAACGAGCAGTTCCGGACGAATGACCCGTCGCAGGTCGAAGCTCGGTGGGCCTCCAGCGGGCTCGAGATACGGCCCGGTCTGCCCGCGAAACTGCAAGATGGTGAGGGCCTGGTTCACGAGCACACACGCCGGAGCAAACCGCGCCAGCAGGAG
>Ga0075421_100009967_pt1 | contig 11716 bp, 11 predicted proteins | sample SoiMetdeltSBSDD5_FD_75292 | JGI IMG/M metagenome (GOLD analysis project Ga0075421, IMG submission 75292) | Bulk soil microbial communities from a Populus tree surrounding site in Tennessee, USA - Soil MetaG P. deltoides SBSDD5 | ecosystem: Environmental > Terrestrial > Soil > Tree plantation...
GGTCACGGCGGCAACCGGGCCAGGTATGGCGATCACGCGGATTCCGCGCTGCCGGCACAGGCGCACCAGTCGATATCCAGGGTCGGCAATAGCGGGAGTCCCGGCATCGGAGACCAAAGCGATCGTCGTCGTGCCGGAAAGCTGGCGTGCAAGCTCTTCGGCTTTTTCTTCCTCATTGAACTCGTGATAACTGACCATCGGTTTCTGGATTCCAAAGTGATTGAGGAGTTTAACGGTGTGCCGGGTGTCCTCGCACGCGATGACATCCGCTTCGCGCAAGGTTTGCAGCGCTCGATGCGTGATGTCGCTCAGGTTTCCTATCGGTGTGGCGACGATGAAGAGCGTTCCCATGCAAAATTAACGGTTGACAGAAATGATGGTGCGACTAAAATTATTTGTTTTGGTGGCAAGCTAAACGAAATGCTGATGCAACGATCTTTCCAACTAAAGTCCAATCAACTTAGCCGCTGTTCAATTTGCAACAGCCCCGCATATTATTTTTATTCTTCCTGATTCTTAAAAACCTTCCATTGTTGTAAAAAGGCCCCGGGTTCCCGGGGCCTTCGTCTTTCTGCCGTGCGTGGTCACAGACCGCGCCTATAGTTTTCTTCGACCTCCTACAGCTTGAGGGACTTGAGGTAATCGCGAAACTGTGCCCCGAGGTCCGCTCGCCGCAGCGCGAATTCGACGGTAGCTTTCAGAAAACCTAGCTTATCGCCGGCGTCATAGCGTGTGCCTTCGAACATGTATGCATAAACAGGCTGTTGCTCCAGCAGCACGCGGATGCCGTCTGTCAATTGAATCTCACCTCCGCTGCCTGTGCGGGTTTTTTCGAGTATGCTGAATATCTCCGGCGTGAGTATGTACCGGCCGATGATGGCCAGATTGGACGGTGCTTCGGAAGCCGGCGGCTTTTCGACGACGTCCTGGACACGGTACACACGACCATTGAAACCTTCGACGGGTACGCCGCGGATCACTCCATATTGATGGATTTCCGAGTGAGGAACCTCGCACGTCGAGATGATTGAGGCTTGCAGCTTTTCGAACAAATCCATCATTTGCTTCATGCAGGGTACTGTCGAATCGATGATGTCGTCCCCAAGCATTACTGCAAAGGGTTCTGCACCGATCGCATCACGTGCGACCAATATCGCATGCCCGAGGCCAAGAGCTTCCTTCTGCCGAACATACGACACATTGATCATGTTCGAAATCTCGCGCATTTCATTGAGCTGGTCGGTCTTTCCGCGCGCTTCCAGTACGCGTTCCAGTTCGTAGGAAACGTCGAAATGATCTTCGATAGCGTTTTTGCCTCGGCCCGTGACGATCGTGATGTTCCGAATGCCTGCCAGGACGGCCTCTTCGATGACGTACTGGATGAGCGGCTTGTCCACGAGTGGCAACATTTCTTTCGGCTGGGCTTTGGTGGCAGGCAGGAAGCGTGTGCCTAATCCGGCGGCAGGAAAAACCGCTTTCGCGATTCGCATCTCGCTAGTTTCCTTTCGTGATTAATCGATCATGGTGCCGATGCGAAACCAGCGTGTCCGATCGAAAAAATGCATGGCGACCAACAGATAGTCATCCAGCCATTCTCGGAATGTCTTTTCTCCGGGGACATACGGATCGCTTTCATACGACCAGTAGACAAATAATGGCCTGCCGATTATTTCGCTCCAATTTACAAAACCCCAATAACGGCTGTCATTGCTGTTGTCGCGATTATCGCCCATTACGAAATAGTGGTTGGCCGGGACAGTTACGGGGCCGTAATTATCTCGCACTTTCAGTTCTTCCGGCGTCCATGGATCAGCACTATAGACTGTCGAGTCCACATGGATTTTGTACGGTTCATCGAGCTTCTGGCCATTGATGTAGACCGCCTTGTCGCGAACTTCAACGGTTTCACCAGGCAGTCCGATCACTCGCTTAACAAACGGAATATTTCCGTCCGTTGGAGATTTGAAAGCAACGATATCCAGTCGCTCGATCGATCGGTGGGGAAGAAAGCGACGAATAACGGTCGGGTAATTCGCCGGAAATGTGACCTTATCGAGAAAAAAATGATCGCCAACCAATATCGTCGGTTTCATCGATTCCGTAGGAACCTGGGTTGCCTGCGCAATGTAGCTTGTGAAAACCAGAACGAAGATGATGGTAAAGGCGAGGCTTTCAACCCATTCGCGAAGACCGCTCTTGCTTCTGGCTGGTGGAGTGTTGAAAAAGATCAGTTCATCGAGCCGGACTTCGGGACGGTGAAACGGCGCAAGTTGATCGAGAAACACATCAGGAATCTCTGTTCCTTCAACCTGAGATCTGGGTTCTTCCTGAGATCTGGGTTCTTCGATCATTTACGACAACTTTTCCTTCACAAATTGGCTGATCCGGCTTCCATCGGCGCTTTTCCCCGCCAGGCGAGCCATGGCGGCCTTCATCACTTTACCCATGTCCTTCATTGAGGCAGCGCCTGTTTCCTGAATCGCTTCTTCCACGGCGCGCCGCATGTCGTCATCGGAGGCGGCTGCCGGTAAATACTCTTCGATAATCTTGATTTCAGCCTCTTCTTTTTGCGCCAGTTCCTCTCGGCCGCCTTTGCGAAACTGTTCGATCGAGTCCTTGCGCTGTTTCACAAGTGTGTTGAAGACTGCGAGGACTTCCCCCTCCTCCAGAGGCTTCATTTTCTCAATTTCTTTATTTTTGACCGCGGTTTTCATCATGCGCAACACATCGAGGCGAAGTTGATCCCGGTTGCGCATGGCTTCCGCGATATGCGATTGAATTTTTTCCTGAAGCGTCATGGTATCGATTAATGATACCGCGGGACTGCTCCGCGTCATCCGTGTAAATCCGCGGCTAGGTTCAGATTCGGGCGTGACGCCGCACTAGATGTCGAGTTCGATATTCCAATAGAGATAGTCCCGCCAGCTATCCGGCGGTGATTTCAAGCGGAAGGTTACGTGAAATGCAGGCAGCCAATGCGGTTCGGTCGGTTGCCGGATGAGTCTCATGCCGGCCTCTTCAGGCGTACGGCCGCCTTTTCGGTGATTGCAGCGGAAGCAAGCGGCAACGATATTGTCCCACCGCTTCTGGCCGCCCGTAGCCACCGGTACGACGTGATCGAATGTCAGGTCCTCGGAAGGAAACTTTTTACCGCAGTACTGGCACGTGTAATCGTCACGCGCATAGATATTTGCGCGCGAAAACTTCACACGATTATGGTTCTTGACGCGGACGTACTTCAGAAGCCGGATAATCGACGGCAGTTTAATGGCGAACGTTATGGAATGAATCCGTTGATCGTACTCCTCAATGACTTCGACTTTCCCGGCAAACAGCAGGGTCAGGGCTTTTTTCCAGGGAATGATCCTCAGCGGCTCATACGAAGCGTTCAGAAGTAGAGTCGCATGCATAATTACCCCTGATTTTTCAGATTGAGCGGCGGTTTGTCAAGGGCTTCGATGCTAAAACCCCTGTGAATATTGGGCTTTAATGAATCTGTTACAATTACCGGATGCTTCAAAAAGAAGAGCACCTGCGGCGTATCCTGCGCGAAATGGGCTCCTGCATTGTGGCTTTCAGCGGTGGTGTCGACAGTTCCTACCTCGCTGTCGTCGCCCATCAAGAACTCGGGACGCGTGCATTGGCGGTCACGGCCGAGAGCCCCAGTTACCCGTCCCATCAGCGGCAGATTGCGATGGATCTCGTGGTGCGGTATGGGTTCCGGCATGAATTCATCGCGTCCGACGAGATGTCGGATACGAACTATGTCCAAAACCCAACAAACCGTTGCTATTTTTGCAAGCATGAGCTGTACACCCAGTTGCAGAAAATCGCGCTCCTGCGTGGCTTTTCCTCCGTCGTCGACGGCAACAATCTCGACGATACCGGCGACTACCGTCCCGGACGAAAGGCCGGGCGTGAGCTCGAGGTGCGCAGCCCTCTGATCGAAGCCCAACTGACGAAAGCGGAGATACGGGAACTCTCGCAGCGGCAGGGTTTGCCGACCTGGAATCAGCCTGCGTCGGCGTGCCTCTCCTCCCGAATCCCATACGGATCTCCTGTGACTCCGGAGAAACTGCTCATGATCGATCGGGGCGAAGAAATCATGCGGGCTTTTGGTTTCAGCCAGACGCGAGTGCGCCACCACGGAGAGATCGCGCGCATTGAGATCGCACGAGAGGAATTGCCGAAGGTGTTCAGTATGGACATGTTCGACCGCTTGAGCCGCGAATTCAAAAGCATCGGCTTTCGATTCGTCGCGATCGACGCGGATGGGTATCGGACGGGCGCTCTTAACGAGGTCCTCACGCAGATCACCACGTCGTAACACATGAAAATACTTGTTATCGGTTCGGGAGGACGCGAGCACGCCATCGTCGATGCACTGGCGCAGAGCACGAAAACCCGCAAAATCTTTGCGGCGCCGGGAAATGGCGGCATGGCGGAACAGGCGGAACTTGTCCCGATTCAAGCGGACGATACTGCGGGACTCGTGGCCTTCGCGGCGAATCAGCATGTCGATTTAACCGTAGTCGGTCCAGAAATCCCGCTGAGCATGGGCATCGTCGACATGTTTCGCAAGCAAGGCCTGGCCGTGGTCGGTCCGGTGGCCCAGCTGGCGCGTCTGGAATCCAGCAAGAGCTTCGCGAAGCAGTTCTTCAAACAAAACAGCATCCCGACGGCCGATTTCAGCGAATGTGCCACACCGGCCGAAGCCTATAGTGCAATTGACAACGCGAAGTATCCCGTAGTGATCAAGGCCGATGGACTGGCGGCGGGCAAAGGTGTGGTCATTGCCGAAACCCCCGACGATGCGCGCCGCACGATCCGCGAGTTCATGGAAACAAGAACTCTGGGTGATGCGGGATCCAAACTCGTCGTGGAAGAGTTTCTCGAGGGTGAGGAAGCATCATTCCACGTTTTTGCGGATGGAACTGATTTTCAGCCGATGGTGGCAGCGCAGGACCACAAGCGCCGGTTCGACGGCGATACAGGTCCCAATACCGGCGGAATGGGCGCCTATTCCGTGGATTGGATTCTTTCACCCCAACAGCACGACACCGTTCTGACGCGCATCGTCAAGCCGACGCTTGCGGCGGCACAATCGTACACCGGCATTCTCTATGCGGGCCTCATGCTGACCAGCAACGGTCCGAAACTTCTCGAATACAACGCACGCTTCGGCGACCCTGAAACACAGGTCATCCTGTCACGCCTCAAAACGAGCCTGCTGGATGTGTTTCTAGACATGGTGGAGCATCGGCTGTCTGCGCGAAGGCTGGAATGGCGGACAGATGCCGCTGCTACAGTTGTCCTCGTAGCCGGCGGCTACCCTGGCAAGGTCGAACATGGGAAGCAGATCTTCGGCCTCGACGAAGCAAAGCGGATCGATGGCGTGAAGGTATACCACGCCGGAACTCGAGCAGACGGTGGCAAGGTATACACTTCCGGGGGGCGTGTGCTGAATGTGACTGCGCTTGGCGCCACGCTGGCAGAGGCACTGGAACGGGCGTACGCGGTCGCGCAGATGATAGAATTTGAAGACAAAGACTACCGAAGAGATATTGGAAAGAAGGGACTTACAAGACAAAGATGAAGCCGCTGGTCGGGATTATTATGGGTAGCGACTCGGACCTGCCGACGATGCAGGAAGCCACAAAAGTATTAAAACAATTCGAGATTGCTTATGAGATCGGTGTGTATAGCGCCCACCGCTCGCCTCATCGAACGGCCGAGTACGTACGGTCCGCGCGGGATCGAGGTTTAAAAGTAATCATCGCCGGCGCCGGCAGTTCCGCGCATTTGGCGGGAGTAACCGCTGCCGAAACAACCTTGCCCGTGATCGGTGTTCCCATCGACAGTTCGCCGTTGTCCGGTCTTGATGCCCTCTTATCGACGGTCCAGATGCCGCCCGGTGTTCCAGTGGCGACAATGGGTGTAGGTAAGTCCGGTGCCGCGAATGCAGGGATCTTCGCAGTTCTGATACTGGCGTTGAGCGATGCGACATTGGCCGCAAAATTGACGGACTATAAAGCACAGCTGGAGAAGAGCGTCGCCGAGAAAAGCAGGAAAGTACAGGAGATGGAATGAAACACGAAGGTCATTTGTAATTTCGTTGTGCCTTTTGTGTTTTTCTATGTTGAGGCATGTCCAAAACGTTTTACGTGACGAACTTCGGCTGCCGCGCTTCCCAATCAGAGGGGGCGTCGATTTATGATGAGCTCGTAGAAGCGCACGCCACTCCAGCTGAATCACCCTACGATGCCAGCGTCGTCATCGTGAACTCGTGTACGGTAACCGGTGAGGCCGATCGTGACGTCCGCCAAACGATCCGTCGCATTGCTTCTCGCAACCCCGACGCCCAGATCATTGTTACCGGTTGTTACGCCCAGCGGGCGCCGGACGAACTAGCCGCGCTTCCAAGAGTCCGCTACGTCGTTGGTAACTCACATAAGCCGCTGGTACCGGAACTGGCCCTCAGTGCTGCCGAAGGTCGGGCGGAGATTTTTTGCAGCGACATCTTTCTGGAGCGCGAGCTGAAGCCCGCGGCGTTTGTAGGTTCTGGCGGTCGCACCCGTGCCGTAGTGAAGGTGCAGGACGGCTGCAACGCGAATTGTTCCTTCTGCATCATTCCATCAGTTCGTGGACGCAGCCGCAGCATCGAGCCAGAAGCTGCTCTAGATGAGGTCCGCGACCTGGTCGAAAGAGGCTACAAGGAAGTCGTGTTCTCCGGCATCCATCTTGGTTCTTACGGTCGCGATCTGGCCGGAAAGGTCACGTTTCATGAATTGGTTTCCCGGGCGCTGGAAATCCCGGGTTTGGCACGACTGCGGCTGAGTTCGATCGAGCCGCTGGAAGTCGTTCCGGAACTGATCGAGCTCGTCGCTACCAATCCCCGGATGGCGCATCACTTTCACATTCCGCTGCAAAGCGGATCGCGGCGCATCCTTCGTGCGATGTACAGGCCCTACACTCCGGAGTACTATGCCGATCTCGTCGCACGCGTCCGCGACCGCATTTCTGATGCAGCGATCGGAGCGGATGTGATGGCCGGCTTTCCGGGTGAGACGGACGAAGATTTTACCGAAACGTACCGGCTTATTGAAGATTCGCCACTGACCTATCTGCATGTGTTCCCATACTCGTCGCGTCCTGGGACCGTCGCGGCCGGACTACCCAATCACATTCCCGATCATGTTGCGCGCTTCCGTGCGAAAACACTGCGGAATCTGATCGCTCGCAAGAATGAAGCGTTCCGTCAGTCGATGGTTGGTCGTGAGATCCAGGTATTGACGTTGGATGACGGGTCTGCCATCAGCAGTAATTTCGTGCGCGTGACATTGCCTGCCGGCGTTCCGCAAAACGAATGGATGAAAGTTCTGGTGACGGGTCTCGACGAGGACGGCATACAAGCCTCCACACCGGTCTCGTGATCACGATTCGAAAATCACCACAGCATACGATCTTCGAGTGAGACTTACGAGGAAACTCCTGACCATAAAATCGAGTTTGGGTATTTTTCCCTAGCGTCGGTGGGTATTTTTCCCTACGTGGTAGCTTGTTGGGGTCGCACACCCTTGAAATGCAATCACGATACATTGGCAGTTTCCTTGCAAAGCCGAGCGGAGTGTACGCGGGTGTACTGTCGCCTGCCGAATCAACATTCCGCAAGACGCACGCGAGAGGAGGAGAGCTGTGGAAGATCCTTACTGGCACCTTGTCTGTGTCCGGCCACGTTTTGAGGGCTGTGTTCTAAAGCAACTTGAAGCAGATTCCGTCGAGAATTTCTATCCAATCTACAGACCACAACGAGCATCTCGGACGATTGATCTGCCACTCTTCCCCACCTACATTTTTTGCAAGTTTCCACGGGATCGAAGAGCGTCGGTGTTCTCGACTCCCGGTGTTCTTGCCATAGCGGATTGTGAGCACCGGGTACTAAACCAGGATGTTGAATGTCTCTCGCGCATACTCAATTCCGGTCTTAGTTACGGTCCAGGTTCTCACATCGAAAGTGGAATAAGTGCAGTCGTAACGGAAGGTCCGCTTACCGGCCTAAAGGGGTTCTTGCCGAGTGATAATTGTTTTATCGTTCCGGTTAAATCTATTTTCCGGTCGGTTGTCGTAGAGCTCGGCTCTCTGTGCAGAGTCGTTGTAGCCGGTTCGGACTTCGGGTCTCACACGGCCGCTTAAGTTATGCTCAGCCGACACGATTCAAACGCGTAAAAAGTCAGCAAGCTCACCCTTCCAAGATCACAACCGCGCACGACACTAGTTCGTCATGGGTCAGGGAGACATGGAACCGTGTAGCTCCAGCGGATGTCGCATGCGCCAGTGCGTCTCGATACAAATGCAGTCCGGGTTTGCCGGATGGCAGGCGCACGAGTTCGACGTCTTTCCAGGTCACACCGGAGGCCCAACCGGTGCCCAGCGCTTTAAATGCTGCTTCCTTGGCTGCGAATCGCGCCGCGTAATGAATTTCCGGACGTGCGGATTTCCTGCAGTATTCAATCTCACCTTCTGTATATATTCGGTTGAGAAAGCGGTCGCCGTAGCGTTCGATGGATTCGCGGATCCGGTCGTTCTGGATGACGTCGATGCCGATGCCGGTGATCATGCAACGTTATGTTACAGGTAAAGCGCAGCGACCAAATAACGTTCCTTCACTCGGAGACGCTGGGGCGAATCCCCGGAATCATTCACGCCTTTTCCACACGGCGAGCCGAACGCAACGACTTTTCTCTCGGTCCTGCGGACTCGCCGAATCCGATGATTCAGACGAATCGAGCACGATTTCTCGCGGCGATAGGAGCTGCGGGATGGCCCATCATCAAACTGAAACAGATTCATTCCGGAGCTGTGATCGATGCCGATGACACTGCAGCAGCGAGCGAGGCGGTCCCGGGAGATGCGGCTGTTACATCACTACGCGGCGTGGCTCTGGCCGTACAGACCGCGGACTGTGTCCCGATTCTGATTGCCGAGGGCGAAGGTCGAGCAGTCGCCGCTGTCCACGCCGGTTGGCGCGGTACCGCGGCGCGTATCGCACGGAGTGCGGTCGTCCGGCTCATCGAAAAATTCGAAATCGAGCCAAAGCGTCTTCACGCGGTAATTGGTCCTCACATCGGCGTCTGCTGCTATGAGGTCGGACACGAAGTCGTGCAGATGATTGCTAACCCGGCTGCGATTGAAATCCGTAATGAATGGCCGAAGCCGCATCTCAACCTGTCGGTCGCCAATTTTCAACAACTGGTCGATGCCGGAATTCCCAGCACGCAGATCGAAACGTCGACACTCTGCACCAGGTGCCGCGACGATCTGTTCCATTCCTTTCGCCGCGACGGCAAGCGCATGGGCCATCTGCTTTCGGTCATTGGCCTTGCGCCATGAGGTGCTTTTAATTCCAACACCGCGGCCAGCGTGGAGAGCAAAAGATAACACTGGAACTTTTCGGAAAACTATCCGGTGCGCAGTGCTTCAGTTGGGTCTACCCGGATCGCGCGGAGGGCGGGGATAAGACAGGCTAGTAGAGCCACCAAGACCAGAAGCAGGCAGACTCCTGTAAATGTCAGGGGATCGGTAGGGGTGACGCCCCATAATTGTGATGCGAGCAGATGCGTGAACGCACTGGCGCCCGCCAAGCCGAAAACCACGCCAGATACAATCAGCAGTAACGCTTGCCGCCCGACCAAATAAACAATCATCCGGCCGGTTGCGCCCAACGCGACACGGATACCGATCTCGCGCGTGCGCTGTGCTACGGAATATGCGGTCACGCCGTAGACGCCGATTCCGGCCAGCAGCATAGCTGTTAGAGCGAATAATCCGAGTCCCAAAGCGGTATAGCCGCGATCGCGAATAATTCCGCCGATATGTTCCATCGCTTGAACGTTAGCGATTGGCCGGTTCGGGTCGATCTCAGCCACAGCTTTGCGGGCTGCCGGCGCGATGCTTAGTGGATCTCCTGATGTGCGAATCAGGAACGTCATCTGTCCGAACATATTTCCCATTGCTCCCCGGTACCGGCTGGGTTGCTGCAAGTAGGACGCGTAAATGACAGGTTCCGTTTCGGTCTGCTCATACCTCAATGGAACATTGCGGACCACGCCTACGACTTCACGAGGCTGTTCGCCTGAAACGACATCGAGAACGAGCCGTTTACCAATCGGATCTTCGCCCGGCCAGAAACGAATCGCCGCCGTTTCGTTGATGACGACCACCCATGGTGCTGTTGCCGTGTCGCGAGCTTCGAAATCGCGGCCTTCAACCACAGCCGTCTTCATCGTTTTGAAGAAGTCAGGTGTGACCAGAAAATAAACGGCGTTTAAACCACGTCGTTCGACCGAATCATCAGAGCGCGGCTGGCCTTCGACGAAAAAGGTCATTGTCGGCAAAACTAGACTATTGATCGGCGGGAACGAGATACCCGCAACCGACTCAGCCCCGGGCAGCGCACGTAGGCGCTCATAGACACTTTGCAGGGTGTGCGTCGGCGGGGTTACTTCGTTAATCGGAAAACCGTGATAGGTGCCCAATCCCTGCAAGTATTGCTGCAATGGAATGCGAAAATCGAAACTGAGAATACCCCGTGGATCGTGGTTCCGATCGGTTCCAACCAGCCGTATAAAACTGTTGATCAGCAAGCCCGAGCCAGCCAACAGCACCATAGCGATGGCTATCTGCGCGGCAACAAGAATTCCTCGCAGGCCGTGGCGACCTGAGCTCGACCTGCCACCACGTATGGCGTCTGAAAATCCGCCAAACGCTGGTGCCACGCCGAAGATCAGGCCGGCGAGGACAGACGATATCAGCGCGACCAGCAGCATTCTGACGTTCAGGCCAATCGGAGCAATGGGCAGGCCGCCTGGTGGAGGAGTCATCGCTACCAGAATTCTCAAACCGACCGAGGCGACCACAAGACCCACCGCACCGCCGAGTGCTGAGAGCAGGACGCACTCCGTAAGCAGTTGGCGCAGGATCCGCTCGCGTCCTGCTCCGAGCGCCACACGCGTTCCCAATTCCGCTGAACGCGCAGTTCCTCGGGCCAGGAGGAGCGTGGCGACATTAGCGCATGCAATCAGTAACACCAGCACCACCGCACCTTCGAGTGTAATCAGCGGTTGCCGGGTCCAGCGAAACCAGAAATCCCGCAGCGTCTCGACGCGGACTCCCCAACCTTGATGACGTTCGGGAAAATCCCGCGCGGCCTGCTCGGCGATCGCATTCAGGTCGGATTGCGCCTGCGCGACAGTAATGTCCGGTTTCAGCAGCGCCGTTACCAGGAAGAAACGGGCCGAACCCTGAAGCTGAAAGCGGTTGAACGCGAGTGGTACCCAGTATTCGGCCCCCTTAGGAAAGCCGAAATCAGGCGGCATCACGCCAATGACAGTAAGGACCTGGCCGTTCAACCGCAGATTTCTTTGCAGAATGTTCGGATCGCCGCCAAAACGACGCTGCCACAACCCATGGCTGATAACAATCACTGGAGCAGCGCTCTCGATCTCATCTTCGTGTTCCGTGAAGACACGACCTACTATCGGCTGAACGCCAAGGGCCGCAAACAAGCTGGCGGAACAAGCCTGTCCTGCCACGCGTTCCGGCGGTGTGCCGTCCGCTTCCAGACCGAAATCCTGCTGGTTCGAAAGTGAAACTCCCATGACTTCAAAGCTACGGTTTCGTTGCTTCCACGCCAGGTAATCCGGGACTGAGGCATTGT
>Ga0075421_100009968_pt1 | contig 11715 bp, 12 predicted proteins | sample SoiMetdeltSBSDD5_FD_75292 | JGI IMG/M metagenome (GOLD analysis project Ga0075421, IMG submission 75292) | Bulk soil microbial communities from a Populus tree surrounding site in Tennessee, USA - Soil MetaG P. deltoides SBSDD5 | ecosystem: Environmental > Terrestrial > Soil > Tree plantation...
GCCGCAGCGCTGGCACACCGGCTGGGAGGAGAGCGGCCCGGGCTCGCGATGTCGGTCTACATCACGGGCGGAACGCTCGGCTTCTCGTTGGGACCGCTGATGTTCGCGCCCTTCGCCGAGAGATTCACGCTCGAGTGGACGCCGGTGCTGGCCATTCCCGGATTGATGGTGGTGGCGTTCTTCCTGACGCGCGTGCCGCCGATGCCGCTCCACGCGTCCTCCGGCGGCGGGCTGCGAGTCCTTGCGCCGTACCTGAAACCCCTCGGCCTCCTCTACGCGATCGTCGTGCTGCGGACGCTGACCGCGATCTCGTTCGCGACGTTCGTCCCCGTGATGTTGACGCGCCGCGGCCTGAGCGTGTCCGAAGCCGGAGGCGCGGTCGCCCTCTACCTGTTCGCGAGCGGCGTCGGCGGCTTCCTCGGCGGACCCTCCGCCGACCGCTGGGGCGCGAAGCGAGTGATTGCATGGTCGCTGATCGCCGCAACGCCGTTTCTGTGTGCGGCGCCGTTTCTGACCGGTTGGGCGTTCGTCCTGATCCTCGCGATCGGCGGATTCTTCCTGCAGTCGACGCTCCCGGTCAACGTGACCTTCGGGCAGGCGATTGCGCCGGTGAGTGCGGCAACCGTCTCGTCGATCATGATGGGGTTCGGATGGGGCACCGGCGGGCTCAGCGTGCCCCTCGTCGGCATGGTTGCGGATCGGATCGGCATCGAAGCCACGCTGTCGGCCCTGGCGTTGATCCCGGTTGTCGCTGCCCTGCTGACGCTGCCGCTGCCGTCGCGCGCCCGGGTTGCCGGCCGCGTGCAGGCAGCCGAGGTAGGCGTCGCCGAACCCGAGGGCTGATCTCCGTGGTACGATAGCTGCTGGAACGCCGCCCGATGCCCCGCTACGCGCCGTCCTCTTCGATCAGCTACGCATTCGGCCCCGGTCCCATCACCTTCGCGGTGAAGTGGATCATCATTGCGAACGTCGTGATGTTCGTCGCGACGACGTTCGGGCCGGGCGCGCTGCTGGACCGTGTCCTGGGCCTGACCCCCAAGACGGTCCTCACGCGCGGCTGGGTGTGGCAGTTCGGAACCTACATGTTCCTGCATGGCGGCCCCATGCACATTCTGCTCAACATGCTCGGCATCTGGATGTTCGGCGTCGAGCTCGAGCGGCGCTGGGGCACGTCGTTCTTCGTCCGCTACTACGCGGTCGCCGGCGTGGGCGGCGGCTTGACGATGATGGCGGTGTCGCTGCTCCCATTCGCGTCAATGATGCCCGCCTACATCACGCCGACGGTTGGCGCCTCCGGCGCGCTCTTCGGCCTGCTGCTGGCCTACGCCATCTACTGGCCGGAGCGCCCGATTCTGCTCCTGCTCGTCTGGGTACCAGCGCGCGTGTTCGTGATGATCTACGGCGCGCTGGCGCTGCTGAACACGTTTCAACCCAATCGCGGGATTGCCGACGCCGCGCACCTCGGTGGCATGTTGTTCGGATACCTCTACCTGCGGGGCGGCCGCGGCGGCTTCCTCGCCGAAATCAAGTATCGCTACTTGAAGTGGAAGATGAATCGGCTGCGCCGCAAGTTCGACGTCTACTCAGGCGGACGCTCGGACTGGGACGGAAGGGTGCACTGAGAATGGAAGCTACTTGTGAAAGTAGGTGTCGGTGTGGTCGAGCCAGTCCTGACGGATCGGGCTGAAGAAGTCGAGCTCGAACGTGTCGTCGAGCGCTTCGGCTTGATGCTCCACCCATGACGGGATGTGCAGCACCTCTCCCTCCCGCAGCGTAATCTCTTCGCCCCCGACCAGGAACTTCATCGCGCCCTGGAGCACGTACGTCATCTGCTCGCTCTCGTGCGAGTGCATCGGCACCAGCGCGCCCTTCTTGAGGTAGATCTGTGCCAGCATCTCGCGATCGCCGGTGACGATCTTCCGCGAGATCATCTCCGTCACCTTCTCGAGCGCGATCTCGTCCCAGCGGTGCAATCGAACGGTCTGTGTACTCACGGGTGGCCTGCGAATGAACGGGAAAAGGCCGCGATTATAGCATTCGCCCGGCCCGTGCCGGGGCTGGGCTGGGTGCTATAATTCAGCGTTGGGCGGGCGGAAACGGCCCCGCCTTTCGGGTTCGCGGCGGTTCCTGCACGACCACTCAAAGGGGACGCTCCACGCATGAAGGGCACGGCCGTGTCGAACGGCGCGAGCACGCGATCGGAACGGGAGGGCGTGGGTCTGGCGACCTTGGGGCGAGACGAATTGCTTCGGGCCTACCGCACGATGGTCCTCTCCCGCCGGATCGACGACAAAGAAATCCAACTCAAGAATCAGAGCCTGATCTTCTTCCAGATCAGCGGCGCCGGCCACGAAGCGGTGCTCGTGGCCGCCGGCATGGTGATGAAGCCGGGCTACGACTGGTTCTACCCCTACTATCGGGATCGCGCGCTGTGCCTGACGCTCGGCATGACCGCGTATGAGATGCTGCTGGCCGCCGTCGGCTCGAAGGACGACCCGGCGTCCGGTGGACGGCAAATGCCGTCGCATTGGGGCCACAAGGCGCTCAACATCGTCACGCAGTCGAGTCCGACCGGAACGCAGTGCCTGCAGGCGATCGGCGCCGCCGAGGCGGGCGGCATTTACGAGCGGGTCACCGCGATCCCTGACCGTGAATCGCGCTTTCGTCACGACGAGGTCGTCTACCTTTCGGTCGGCGACGGGACCACCAGCGAAGGCGAATTCTGGGAGTCGCTGAATTCGGCGTGCCTCGGCCACCTACCGATCGTCTATGTCGTCGAAGACAACGGCTACGCGATCTCGGTGCCGGTCGAGGTGCAGACCGCCGGCGGCGACATCTCCAAGCTGGTCGCCTCGTTCCCCGATCTCTTCGTCCAGAGCATCGACGGCACCGATTTCATCGCCAGCTACCGCGCGATGGCCCACGCGGTGGCGTACGCGCGAGAGCGCAAGGGACCGGCGTTCGTGCACGCCAAGGTCACGCGGCCCTACTCGCACTCGCTCTCCGACGACGAAAAGCTCTACAAGACCGCCGCCGAGCGCGCCGCGGAAGCGGCGCGCGATCCGATTCGCCGCTTGCGCAGTCTCCTGCTCGAGGAGCGGCTGGCGACCGAGGACGAGCTCACCGCCATCGCGCAGGACGTCGATCGCGAGGTGAGCGACGCCGCCGACCGCGCCATCGCCGCGCCCAAACCGACACCCGACACGGCGACGCTGTACGTGTACTCGCCCACCGTCGACCCGACGTCGGAAGCCTTCTCGTCGCCGGCAGTGCCGGAGGGCAAAGCCGAGACGATGGTCGCGGCCATCAACCGGACGCTGAAGGACGAGATGGCGCGCGACCCGCGGATTGTCGTGTTCGGCGAGGACGTGGCCGACTGCAGCCGCGCTGATGCGCTGTCGTCGGTGCCGGGCAAGGGTGGCGTCTTCAAGGTCACGCACGGTCTGCAGCGCGCCTACGGCGGCACTCGCGTCTTCAATTCGCCGCTCGCCGAAGCCAACATCATCGGGCGCGCCACGGGCATGGCGACCCGTGGCCTGAAGCCGGTGGTCGAGATTCAGTTCTTCGACTACATCTGGCCGGCGATGATGCAGATCCGCGACGAATTGACCATGATCCGCTACCGGTCGAACAACGAGTTCTCGTGCCCGATCGTGATTCGCACCCCGATCGGCGGCTATTTGCGCGGCGGCGCGCCTTACCACAGCCAGTCGGGTGAGAGCATCTTCGCGCACTGCCCGGGCATCCGCATTGCGTTTCCATCCAACGCGCGAGACGCCGCCGGACTCCTGCGCACGGCGATCCGCTGCGACGATCCAGTGCTGTTCCTCGAGCACAAGCACCTCTACCGCCAGACCTACAACAAGGGTGAGTATCCCGGCGCCGACTACATGGTTCCGTTCGGCAAGGCGGCGGTGCGCCGCGACGGGACCGACGTGTTGGTGCTGACCTGGGGGGCGCTGGTGCAGCGGTCGCTGCTGGCGGCGCAGCAAGCCGAGAAGGATGGGATCAGCGTGATGGTCGTGGATCTGCGCACGATCATGCCCTACGACTGGCACACGATCTCGGCCGCGGTGTCGAAGACGAACCGGGTCGTGATCGCGCACGAGGATCAGCTGACCTGCGGCTTCGGCGCCGAGCTGGCCGCGCGCATCGTCGGCGAGCTGTTCCATCATCTGGACGCGCCGGTGCGGCGGGTCGCGGCGCTCGATACGCCGGTCGCGTATTATCCGGATCTCGAAGAGGTCATCCTGCCGCAGTCGTCCGGCGTGCTCCGCGCCATCCGAGAGATCGCCGCCTACTGAGCATCGCCGGTGCGCATGGTCACCGTCGCGCTCTCGCTCCTGACCTCAGCCGCGCTCGCGGTGCTGCGCGCGACCGGGGCGCCCGCGATTCCCGTCGACACGCTGCGCGCGGTCGGCGGCCTTCCCGCGCACATCGCCGGCCGCTTCGAGGATCTGACGGTGTGCCGTCAGACCACCGCCGGCACCTTTCTCGTCTTCGATCGGCGCCGGCATGGCGTGTTCAGCGTCGCGCCGGCGGCCGATGCGCCGACCGAGGTCGTCACCATCGGCGCGGAACCCGGACGATTACTGCAGCCCTACGCATTCGATGCCGGTCCCGACGGAACCTTCGTCGTCGCCGACGCGCCTGGTAATCGTACCCGCGTGCAGGCGTTCCTCGTCAGCGGCACCCGGCTGGCGGGCTTCTCGATGGCATCGGCAGGACATCCGCTGCTGGTCGACGGCGTTGCCGTCACCGGCCTTGCATCGCTCGTCACGACGCGCTCGTCGATATTTCTCAGTCAGCCCGAAAGTGGATCGCTGATCGTCGAGCGTGGATTCGACGGCGTTTCGGCCCGATCGTTCGGCGAGCTGCGCGCGACCGGCCACGAGCAGGATCCACCGCTCCATCACGCGCTGAACAGCGGCTTCGTGGTGATCGACCCCGACGGGGGGTTCTACTACGTGTTCGCGGCGGGTGTTCCGGCCTTCCGCAAGTACGACTATCGCGGTGCGCTGCAGTTCGAGCGGCACATCGAAGGCGTCGAGCTCGATGCCTACATGCGAGACCGGCCGACCGTCTGGCCGCGCCGCAAGACCGACTCGGGCGTGTTTCCGGTCGTCCGGCCGATCGTGCGCGCCGCCGCGGCGGATGCGAGCGGGTCGCTCTGGATCTCGCTCGACGTACCCTTCACCTACGTCTACGATCGCCGCGGCGACAAGCACCGTGTCGTCCAATTCCGCGCCACCGGGGTGCTGGCACCAACCGACATCTCGTTCACGCCGTCCGGTCGGCTGCTCGCCACCCCCGGCTGCCACCTTTTCGAGGTCCGCCGCTGAGTGGGGTCAGACCCCACTCGAAATTCGCAGAAACTGCGTACGCAGTAGTGCAAATTAAGTAGGGTCTGACCCCACTCAGAGGAGTTTCCCGACCGGGCCGAGGTCGAGGTTCAGGTCTTCGGGGACGAGGTCGAACTGTACGCCGATTTCACGGACGGTTTGCTCGAGCCGCATCAGGGCCAGACCGACGGCTTCGATCTCGTCTGCCGTGAGCGTACCCGCGTCGACGCGGCGGAGCGCCTGGCGCTCGAGCAGCTGACGGATCAACTCGACCAGCGTCAGCACCAGCTTGACGACGGAACGGCGCACGTCATCGGGATTGGCGTTCCATCGCGGCGGCCTGGCCGACTTGGCGACGCGCTCGAGCTCGGCGCGGAGCGACTCGACCTCGTGCACTTCGACGGCCGTGCGAGGCCGCGGACGCCGGCCACGGGCGGGGCGGCGGCGCTTCTTCACCACGGCGCGTCGCGCTGGTGGCGCGGGCTTCTTTCGACTCATGACGCCGCGTCCATGATCTCCGGCGCAAACGCGAACGGCGGCCACGGCCCGGTGACCAGCAGCGATTCGGACGCCGCAGCTCGCCTCAGCGCGGATTCCGCTCGCGCCAGATATCGATCGACGTCACCGGCGCGGATCAAATGATTGACGACCACGCGCACGGCGCCGCGTCCGGCTTCGATCGACTCGTCGACCACGAGCGATCGAACCGCCCGCCGAACGGCATTCAGTGCTGGCGGCACGTCGGGCCGCGCGTCTCGCGCACGGCGCGCCAGATACGCCGTCCCGCTCGCCGCCGGCAACGCGGCCGGCAGACGACTGCGTGCGTCAAACGATCTGACTGTCATCTGCGCCATACCCCGCACCCGTTTCAGCGCCCGCACCAGCGGCGCCCGGCGCTGCCGGACGATGCGATCGAGCTCGGCCCGATCGAGGAGCGCACCGAAGCGCACCGGGATCAGGGCCTGGGCACGCTGGTGCAATCTGACGACGACCCGGTGTTGATCGCGCAACGATCCCTCGGACAGGACCGGCGCCGCGACCCGGCGCTCGACGATCGCGACCAACCCGTCGAGCTCGAGGCATTCGAGGTGATGTCGTCCGACTCTCGCTGGAATGCGATGGTCCGAATCGCACAGCGCGTAGACGTAGAGCGGCCGCTGATCGCCTGTAGCCTGGCGTCGCTTCACCGCGGCAACACGCGATCGGCGGCGCACAGCAATGCCGACAGGCGGAGGTAGACGAGATCGACGTGGGCCAGCGAGAGGATGACGTCGGCGTTCAGCACGACACCTTTGTTGAGAAGGCTATCGATCACGTCGAGCAGCGAGGTCTCGGAGCTGGTGACGATACGAGCGGCGCGGCGGCGCGCCAGTGACCGGGGACGCATCGTCGACAGTCGGCGGCGCCGCGGCGGAGACGGCCGCGTCGGCGTGCGCGGTGGCGGCGTGGCCGGAACCGTCGAGTGACGGACGCGTGCCCGTTTCACGCCCCCTCCGGCAACGACTGAACGAAGTTATACGCCGGCCAGGGTCCGGTGAGCACCAGCGCCGCGTCGGCGTCGCGGCACAAACGCGCCGCGCGTTTGACCGCCGCCTTGAACCGCGTCTGACCGACGTCACTGACGAGAAACGCCGCGTCGACGAGCGGTGGCGTGGTCGCGTCGGCCGGCGCCGCACGGCGATGCGCGCCGCGCGCGAGCCTGGCGAGACTGTCGAAGGTCCGTTCGGCGGCGTCGGCGGCCCGCTGCTGACGATCGCGCGCCTGGTCGCGGGCGCGCTTTTTCGCAATCAGAAAGGCAGTGCCGGTGGCGGGTGTGCTGGCACGCGACCCCGTGACCCGCGGCGGCGCCGCGTGAGTCACGCGGATCCCCCACTCGCGGCAGCCGCGGATTCGCTCGAGCACGGTGTCGATTGCGCCTCGACGCGCCGCCAGCTCGGACATGGCACGCTCGCGGGTCGAGAACATCGTGAACAGCTTCATGGGCACCACGGCGGCACGCTTCGCCGACGCGAACCGCTCGACGACCGCTTCGTGGGCGACGGCCATGTCGGCCACCCAGTTGATATCGCGCAGGCGCTGCTCGAGCCGGGCCGAGCCGTACTCGGAGAGCGGAACGTCGGCGACCACGGCCCACAGCCGCGTCCCGATCGCGAGCAGCGCCGGCGGCGTCCCCGCCGGCAGCCCGCGCGGGGTCCGTGACAGGGACGGCGGCCGCGGACTCTCGATCAGGCAGTAGACGTAGGTGGCGTTAGTGCTCATCCCCCTCGAACGTGGCCTCGACGCCCGTCACCTTGAGATCCTCCGCCCCCGGCGCCAGTGGTTGCGCGCCTTGCTGACGCTCGCGGATCTCGCGCAACCGAGCCAGAATGTCGGACTCGAGCGCGTCGAAGTCCTGTGGACTGAGTTCGCCGAGCTCGAGCCGCATTTGCGCCGCCATCAGCTGCTCGCGCAACGCGGTGTCGTCGTTGAGCTCGCTGTCGGCGACGGCCGCGACCTTGTCGAGCACGAAGCGCAGCCCGCCGATCAGCAGCGAATCAAGGATGAACATCAATCGATGCCGACCACTGCGGAGCTATTGCGCCCGTTCGAGCTTGAGGCGAATGTTGACGAAGTTGTACGGCGGCCACGGCCCGGTGTACTTGAACGTCAGCTTGTCGTAGCGCTGGCCGACGTCTTTGACCCGGACGTCGAACGCGTTTTCGGCGTCGCGCGCCACCAGGAACGCCGCGTTCATGATCATGCGATCGCCGATCGGCTTGTTGGATCGCGAGGCCACCGACACGTCGCGCAGGGCCTGAAAGATCTGGCTGACGTAGTGCTCGGATCGCGCCTGCAGCGCGGCGTCAATCAAGCGCCCGTACTGCATTCGCGCGAAGTAGGTCGAGCCTTTTTGCGACGAGATCTCCCCCTTGAGCCGCCGGATGTCCTCTTCTTCCTCCTCGATTTCACGAATGATCTGATCGCGATCCCACAGCACTTTCAACCCGAACTCGACCTTGCCCTGCATCTTGTTGAGCACGTCGCTGAACGCGTCGTAGGCCGAGCGCAGCAGCTCCATGATGTCGTGGTTGGTCTTGAACACGGTGCCGAACGACATCGGGATCACCGTGTGATGTTGCATCACCGTCTCGTTGACGCGCTGGTGGGCGAGAACGTTGTCGCGGGTCGGATCCTGGACCACCATCGGCGTGTTGGAGACGACGGCGGCGATATCGTGGAAGTGGATGGTATGCACTTCGGCCGGCTGGGAGCCCATGCCGAGCGGTCCGAAGCTCAGAGGCCGCTCCGACCGGATGATGCAGTAGACGTACTTGCCTTCGTTGGTCTCCTCGGCGGACGGAGCGATCGCCGGACGCGCCGTTCGCGGCACCGACGGCATGCGGACGCGCTCGAGTTTGCCGCGGGTCGGAGCCGATTGCGCCGACCGCCCCTGGCGCTCGCGGGCTTTCGCCGCCGCCGGGCGGACGTTCTTCACTCGCTGGGGGGGCTTGATCCGTGCGCTCTGTCGCGTTTTGGCCATGACGTCTACGTCTGCTTGGTCTTGCCCTGCGTGCGCGTGCCGCGCCGGGATCCGCTCGTTTCCGAACGCCGCGCCGACAGCATGCGCTCGATTTCCGTCACCAGCGCATCCGGCAGGCATGGCTTGGTCACGAACGCGTCGCAGCCCGCCTGGCGCGCGCCTTCGGCATGCCCGGCGAGCGCGTGGCCGGTGAGCGCCACGATCGGGATGTGCCGCGTCTGCTCGTCGGCCTTGAGACGGCGAGTCGCTTCCCAGCCGTCCATCTTGGGCAGCGCAAGATCCATGAGAATGATGTCCGGCATCAGCTCCCGGGTTTTGTCGAGCGCCTCGAGGCCATTGGCAGCCTCGGCGACGCGGTATCCGGAGAATTGCAGGTAGGCGGCGTACATTTCCCGCGCGTCCTGATAATCCTCGACGACGAGTACCAGCGGATTGCGTGTGTCTCCCATATCGCCCTGTTTCAGCGGCGGCGTGGCCGGACCGGCAGCCGCAGCGTGAAGACGGAACCTTCCCCTAGCCTGCTCGTCAACTCGATCGAGCCGCCCAACATCTGCGCCAAACGCCGACAGATCGACAACCCGAGGCCCGTGCCCCCGTACCCGCGCGTCGGCGAGTTGTCGAGCTGACGGAAGTCCTCGAAAATCTTGCTCTGCGATTCTTCGGGAATGCCGACCCCGGTGTCGCGCACGATGATCCCGACCATTCCGGCCTTGCCATCGACCGTCGTCGCGATGGTCACCGAACCGGACGGCGTGAACTTCAAGGCGTTGCTCAAAAGATTGAGCACGACCTGCTTGACCTTCTGTCGATCGGTCTTCACCATCGGCAGCGACCGCGTCTTGGTGGTCACCGCCAGATTGGAGCGGCGGATGATCGGCTCGAGCTCCGACATCACCTCGTCGACCAGATCGGTGACGCGGAACCGCGTCAGGTTGAGCGGCATGCGGCCGGCTTCGATGCGGGTGATGTCGAGGATGTCGTTGATCAGCGCCAGCAGGTGCCGCGAATTCGAGTCGATGCGCGTCAGACTCTTGCGCTGCGGCTCGGAGATGGCGCCGGTCACGCCGTGCAACAGCATGTGCGTGTAGCCGAGAATGGCGTTGAGCGGCGTGCGGAACTCGTGCGAGATATTGGCGAGGAACTGCGATTTCAGCGCCGACGCCTGCTCCAGCTCGATGTGCTGGCGGCGCAGCAGCTCGTTCTGCTGCGCGAGCTCGGCGGTCGCTTCCTGGACCTTTCGTTCGAGCTCGGCGGACGCGTGCTTCAACCGCTCGTACAGGACCTCTTTCTCGAGCGCCTCGGTCAGGTCGTGGAGGATCGTGACCACCCATACCAGCTCGCCCTGCTCCGACAGGATGGTACCGGCCAGCGCCTCGACGGGCAGCGCGCGGCCGCTCGACGGATCGGTGAGCTGAATCTCACCGCGGTAGCGCTGCTCGCCGGTGCGCGTCAGCACGTTGGACACGAACGAGGTGAGATTGGCGCCGTTGGCGCGCACGTTGCGCTGCGCGGCCTCGGAGGCCGTCACCGGCACGTTGAAGAGCCGCTCCGCCGGCTCGTTCATCAGCACGATGTCACCCTCGGGATCGGTGACGAGAATCGGGTCGGCCACCGAGTCGATGATGAGATCGAGCCGATGGCGCTCGTCGCGGACTTCGGCTTGAGCCAGGCGCAGCGTACGATAGCTTTCTTCGATCTCCTCGCGTGCTCTCGCCAAGTCGGTGATGTTGCGCAGGATCGACACCACGTAGGTGCCCTGCCGCTCGTCCTTGGCCCGCGAACTCAACAACTCGAACAGCAAATCCGATCCCTCGAGCGGATCGACCAGCAGCAGCTCGCGACGCGCCAGATCGGTTTGCGTCACCGCGCTGGTCGACAACGCCGCCGAGAACAGCATGTTGTTCAGGGCGACCGCCCGGCGCCATCCCTCGCTGGCGTCTTCCGGTGCGGCAAAGAGTTTTTCGGCGTGGGTGTTGGCGATGATCAGCTTGCCTTCGGTGTCGGTCAGCAGGATGGGGTCGGTGACGGCATTGATGATGCTGTAAAGCAGCATCCGTTCCTGGCCGAACCCCGATTCCGCGAGGCCCGGCCTCGCCATCAGACGCCCCGGCTGCCGCGAAAGCTGCCTGGCTACCCACAGGACATCCGGATGTACCTCGGGAGACGACGCCACCGCGATCAACAGCCCGAGACTGGCGGCATCGCCGTCCTGGCGCAGCGGGAAGGCATGAAAACCAATGCCGGCGAGAGGTGTCTCCCTCGAGGCGGCGGCCGCGAAGTAGGTCCCTTCGGCGCGATCCATGGCCCGGACGATGGGATGGGTGGCCTCGTCGCGGCGGATGACGAAGTCTGCCAGCACTTGGCTGGGAATGCCGTGATCGGCAATCAGCAACAGGTTGGGACTGGCGGGATCGGCGACCGCTACGAGCGTCTGGTCGACACCGGCGTGGTAGGCGAGCCAGTCGAGGGCCTGTCGCGCGAACGACTGCAGATCGGTAGCGGCAAGCAGGGCCTCGGCGAGCGCAAGCCTCGCTTCGGGGCTGTGGACCCCGGCCGACGACAGCAGCGGAGTGTTCGTCACTACCGACATTCTTGACCGCGGGACTCGTCTCCCGGAACCTCACGACCTCTCTGTGCTACGGTGAAACCTCGCCCGATCGCACGCCGTAACGCACGTCGTCCCGCAACATCGAACGGGTGTTGGGAGTCAGGTCAGCTTTCAGGACTCCGCCGCCGCGGCACGCGGCCGGTCTTGGTCGTGGTGACCGCCACCCGACTGCCTTTGGTCGCAGCGAGCTCGGCCCGGAGGGCGGCGTTCTCGGCCATCACGTTCTGCGCCAGCTCGGCTTGCGG
>Ga0075421_100009969_pt1 | contig 11714 bp, 10 predicted proteins | sample SoiMetdeltSBSDD5_FD_75292 | JGI IMG/M metagenome (GOLD analysis project Ga0075421, IMG submission 75292) | Bulk soil microbial communities from a Populus tree surrounding site in Tennessee, USA - Soil MetaG P. deltoides SBSDD5 | ecosystem: Environmental > Terrestrial > Soil > Tree plantation...
GCTTCCCCGGATAACCCATCGCCTGATCTTCCTGTTTTGTAATTCATGGGTCGACCCCGCGACCGAGATTGGACCCGGGACCCAATTCGCCTATGGAGGCATTGGGGTGGTAATCCATTCAAATGCCAGGATCGGGGCTCGGGTGGTGATCGGACAGGGCATAACAATCGGAGGACGCGGGACCACCGATGCCGCCGCCCCACCTCGAGAGGGGGTGCCGACGGTCGAGGACGACGTGTACATCGGAGCGGGAGCTCGTGTCCTGGGTCCCATCACAGTGGGGAGAGGGGCGCTCATCGCGCCGAACGCCGTCGTGATCGAAGACGTGCCGGCCGGAGCGGTGGTCGGTGGAATTCCCGCGCGCCTACTCAAACAGACGCCCAAGACACCGACGTCCGTCGGAACGGATTCAGGAGGCTCGTCACACTGAGCCACGGGACGTCGTCGCTGCCTCACCGTACCGGCCACCGGGGTAGGACGGCGTCGGATCCGCAAAATTGACCATCGACTGCACCAGGTACGGCGGCCGCCGCTTGGTCTCCTCGAACAATCTCCCGATGTACTCGCCCAGGATCCCGATCCCGAACAGCTGGATGGCCGCGAATATCAGGATCATCAGGGTCAGCGATGTCCATCCCGGTGAGGCCCGGGGGTTATAGCCGAGAATCGTCGCGTCGGTCAGATACTGAAACAGGAACACGACCGAGGCGAGCAGCGCGAGGCTGCCGGTGGCCATCCCGAGGATCCCGAACATCCGGAGCGGCTTGTAGGAAAAATTGACCACCCCATCCAGCGCGAGATTCACCAGGCTGCGCAGCGTATACTTGGGCTCGCCGGCGGCCCGCGCCTGGCGCTCGTAGGCCATCCCCACCTGGCGATAGCCGATCCAGGTCCGCATTCCCCGGACGAACCGGTTGCGCTCCGGCAGGGCGTTGAGCGTGTCCAGGGCGCGGCGGGAAATCACGCAAAAATCGCCGGCATCCAGTGGAATGTCGACATTCGCCAGATAGCGAAGCACCCGGTAATAGACGTGGTACGCCGCGCGCTTGAGCGCGGACTCCTTCCGCTTGGCACGAATGGCATAGACCACATCGTACCCTTCCCGGCACTTCTGGATGAAGCCGAGCAGCTCCTCGGGAGGGTCCTGGAGGTCGGCATCGATGACCGCGACGATGTCCCCCGAGGCGTGGACCAGTCCCGCGGTCACCGCGGCCTGATGTCCGAAATTCCTGGTGAAGCTCAGGATCTTGAGTCGGGGATCGCGCTCCGCCAGGCCGCGCAGCAGCTCGAAGGTCCGGTCCCGGCTGCCGTCGTCCACCACCAGGAGCTCGTACTCCTCCCGCCAGGCCGCGGCCGCCCCCACGACCCGGGAATAGAGCTGCCCGATTCCCGCTTCTTCGTTGTAGGCCGGTACCACGACTGAGATCATTGCGCGCTCCCTGGGTTCACCGGCGCCGGCGCCGGCAGATGGTCAGCTCGCCACTCTCCGTCACCTCGAATCCTTCGGGCGCGATGGCGCGCTCGAAGACCGGTGTCGCCGGGCCGAAATGGGTATCGTCGTGCAGCTCGACTACGAGGGCATCGACCCTGGGGAGCCACTCGCTCGTCCGCTCCGAAAAGACCACCGTCTCGGCCCCTTCGATGTCCATCTTGAGCAGTGAAATACGCTGCAGGCCGAATCGCTCCATGAGCGAGGGGATGTCGATCGCCTCCACGGCGCCCGATTCCCCATGCGGGGGTTCGTCCACCTGCCGGCTCCAGGCTCCTCCCCCCCGATAGGCCGACTCTCGCAGCTGAAGATGTCCGGGATGAGCCCAGAGCGCGGCATTCACCGCCACGGCCCGTGCGCCGTAGGGCGCGAGATTCTGCACCAGCACCCGGTAATTATCCGGGTCCGGCTCCAGCGCGATCACTCTGGTGCCGGGAAACGCCGTGAGAAAATAGGCGGCCGAGTACCCGACATTGGCTCCGCAATCGACGACCACCTCGATGTTCTCCCAGCCGTCGACCGGCGTGTACTCCCGTTCCACGAAGATCTGTGCAAAGACCCGCTGATCGGTGGTGTGCCGGCGGGCAGTCAGCGGAAAACGAGCGAAGCGGGTGTGCCGCAGGTACTCGGTCCGGGCGCCCAGGATCTCGTGCCGCAACGACTGGGCTGAAAACTTGAAGATTTCCGGGACGGTGCCGCGTTGAACAGCAGTGCCGAGCAGCCTCAGGATGCCTCGCAGCGTCCTGATCACGCCATGGCCGCGACTACTGCCTCCACCCTGACCGCCGCCACCTTGAACTCGGCGATCTTGGCATAGGGATCCAGCGCGGGATTGGTGAGCAGGTTGGCGGCGGCCTCCCGGAAGTGCATCGGGATGAAGACCTGGCCCCGGGCCTGGCGCTCGGAGATCCGGACGCCGATCAGGATGCTGCCCCGCCGCGACGTAACCCGCACCGTCTCCCCCTCCGTCACACCCAGGGCGAGCGCATCAGCCGGGCAGATCTCCACGACCGGGACCGGCTCCCGGGAGTCCAGCCCCTCGGCCCGGCGGGTCATCGTGCCGGTGTGCCAGTGATACATCTGGCGGCCGGTGTTGAGAAAGAACGGATACTCCTCGCTCGGCAGCTCGGAAGGCGGCAGGTACTCCACCGGCACCAGCAGGGCCCGGCCGTCGGCGGTGGGGAAGCGGTCGGCAAAAAGGAACGGCGTCCCCGGGGAGTCGGGCGTCGGCACCGGGTACTGCAGCGCCCCCTCCCGGCGGAGCTTGCCGTAAGAGACTCCCCGCCAGGTCGGCGTGACCCGCGCGATCTCGTCCATCACTTCCGCCGGCGTATTGAACGGCGTCGCGAGCCCGAGCCGCCTCGACAAATCGACCAGAATGTCCAGATCCTGCCGGGTGTCTCCGGGAGGAGCGACGGCGGGCATCGCGAGCTGGATGTGCCGGTCGGTATTCGCGAAGGTGCCTTCCTTTTCCGCGAAGGAGGACCCCGGCAGCACCACATCGGCCCAGCGCGCCGTCTCGGTGAGGAAAAGATCCTGGACCGCCAGGAAATCGAGTTTCCGGACCCATTCCTCCGCTTTGGCCACGTTGGGATCCGACAGCACCGGGTTCTCGCCCATGATGAACATCCCTCGCACCGGGCTGCCCTCCTTCACGATCTCGGTGACCATGAGACCGTTCTCGAGCGAAAGGGAGTCCTCGGGCACGCCCCACGCCGCCGCGTATTCGGCGCGATTGGCGGGATCCTTGACCGGACGGTAGTCGGTATACGCGAATGGAATCGCGCCAACATCGCTCGCGCCCTGCACATTGTTCTGGCCGCGGATCGGAATCATGGCGGCGCCCCAGCGGCCGATCATCCCGCAGGACAGGAGGAGATTCAGCAGGCTCGCGACGATGTCGGTGCCGGTGGCGTGCTGGGTCAGCCCCATGGCCCAGAGCGTCGAGGTGTTGGGTCCCTGGGCATAGAGCTCGGCGGCGCCGCGGATCAGATGCTCGGGGATGCCGGTAATCCGCTCGGCCACTTCCAGGGTATAGGGCGCAACGGCGGCCTTCACCAGCTCGAAATCTGTGGTCCGGTCCCGGATGAACCGCTGGTCCACCAGCCCGACCCGGATGATGTGGGCCAGCATGGCGTTGTAGAGGGCGACGTCGGTGCCGGGGAGCATCTGGAGGTGAATGTCCGCCAGCTCGGCGAGCTCGGTCTTCCGGACGTCGGCCACGATGAGCGTGGCGCCCTTGGCCCGGGCCCGCTTGATCAGCGCGCCGAAGACCGGGTGGCTCTCGGTGGTGTTGGCGCCGGCGATGAAGATCACATCGCAGGCTTCCTCGATCTCCCGCATCGAGCCCGACGCCGCGGCAGTGGCCAGGGCGCGGTTCATCGCGGCGACCGAGGTGGAATGGCAGAGCCTGGTGCAGTGATCGACGCTGTTGGTACGGAAGCCGGCCCGCACCATTCGCATCAGCGCGTAGTTCTCTTCGTTGCTGCACTTCGCCGAGGAGAAGGCCGCCAGCGCCCGCGGCCCGATGGTATCCCGGATCCGGGCCAGCTCCTGGGCGGTGAGGCTCATCGCCTCCTCCCAGGTCGCTTCGCGGAAGATGTCGTACCACTCGGGCGGCGTCGCGTTGCGGTCCCGTACGTCACCATCGTCCAATACCGGTCGGCCGGTGAGCGGCGGCTTGCCGACCTGACGCTCAGGCGGGCGTGGTTTCCGGCCCCGGCCCTCCTCGGCCACCGTCTGCCAGTCGCCGGTGCGATAGCGCGGAGACTCCCCGGCGTACATCCAGGTCCCGTTCCGCTGCTCCCATCCCTTGCGGATCAGCGGCTTGAGCAGGCGGTCGCGGTGCTGGGGAAAATCGTAGCCGAAGCGTCCCTTGACGCAGGTCGAGCCCTGATTCGGGGTGCGCTCCTCGATCCACGGCGAGGTCACCCGCACCACCTCGTTCCCGCGCGCGTGGATATCGATCTGGCAGCCGACGCCGCAGTACGGGCAGACCGAGCGCACCACCCGGTCCGGCTCCCGGATGGCTGCCTGATCGAACCGCTTGCGCGGCATCACTTCGAAGATGGCGCCGGTGGGGCAGACCCGGACGCACTCGCCGCACCAGGTGCACCCGGCATGATCGGGATCGCCGTCGCCTCCGACAATGATCTCGGTGCCGGCGCCGCGGTCGGCGACGTCGAGCACGCCGACTTCCTGAATGTCTTCGCAGGCCCGGACGCACCGGGTGCAGAGGATGCAGAGCGACATGTCATGACTGATCATGACGTCGCCGGGACGGGTGTCGCCGCCCCGGAGCGGCAGCTCGCGCCGCGCGTGGTCGGTTACCCCGTATCGGGTGACGTAGCGCTCGAACTCGTTTCGGGGCTGGTCCCGCCCCCCGTTGCTCAGATGATCGCCGGGATATCGCTCGAGAAGGAAACGCAGCACGCTGCGACGGTTGTCGATCGCGGCTGCCGACTCGGTCTCCACCACCATGCCGGCGGCGGCGGGCGTACCACAGGCGGGAACCAGCTTGGCACCGCCCTCGACCGAGACGAGGCAGATCCGGCAGTTGGCGACGTTGGGGAGCTTCGGATACCAGCAGAGGGTGGGAATGTCGACTCCCCGGGTCCGAGCGGCGTCGAGAATCGTCGCGCCCGGCTCGAAGGGGATTTCCTCACCATTCAGGGTGAAGCTCGCCATGATTGCGTCAAACCGTCCGCTGCAGAAGAGGTTTCGAGGATAGAGCCTGAGCTCGGGGCGGCGCAAGCTCCGGTAGCGTCCTCTTCGCTCCAGAGATAGGCCCAGAAAGGTACCCTGGCCCGCCTCGGCGCACCCGTCTGAATGATGATCCCGTGGGGCTCCAGCGCGTCCAGCTCGGTCGATGTCGTCGGCATACGGTCTCCTGTGGTAGGCAAGGAGACGCTTGAAGTATCAGCAGTGGCACCGCCCGACGTTTCAGCGTTTCACGCGGTCGAGGCCTGCGAGGTCGCTTTGGGGAAAGGCCGCGACATCAACACGCCTGGAGAGGTTTCCCGCTTGCCGCGGGTACGAGTCGAGCGGGCAGGCACCGGAATCCGTTCCCAGTCGGGGTAGAGAGAAACCCAGGCTTCGGCCGCGCCACCACCGCCGCCACCGGGCATGACGGCATGGATTCCTCCCGGCGAGGTGGCGTCCTGGAGCCGGGCCATCAGGGCGACCCGCCGGGGCGACGGCAGCGCCGCCAGCGTCCCGGCATCGATGACGACGAGGTGCACCTGCTGATCGAGGCAGGGGAACCAGTTGCCCAGCATCGCCACGAACGCCTCGAAATTGCCGGTGAGCGATTCGGCGGCCATCCGGGTTTCGATGCGGGTACAGGTGGCGTTGTCTCCGAACAGGCAGGTCAGGTGAACATCGTGCGCCGCGAGCAGGTAGACCGCCGCTTCGGCTCCGCCCCCGACCACCATCGCCCGGTCGCCCTGCTCCAGTCTCGGGAGAATCGCGGCGACCACGGAGTTTCGCTCCAGTCCCCAATGGGTCGGCGACTTCTGTGCCTGGCGGACCTTGGCGTGCTTCTCACGCCAGCGTTTGAACGAGGGGAGCCGGAGCCGCTTCCTGATGATGTCGTCCACGGTCTCCTGCATCACGACTTCGGTGAGGAAGTACTGGCCTTCGGTGGCATCCTGGATTTCGAGGGCGGCGTCGTTGCCCAGCCGAAGAAGCTCGTCTCGCGCGAGTGAGTTCTTGTAATCCTCGATCCGCTGGAAGACGTACTCCTGGTAGTGCTGTTTGGGGGAGAGCACCGGCCGGGCCCGCCGGGTCCGGGGCGATTCGCTTCGAGCTTCGAGCTGTGCGGGGGTGAGCATCAAGGTCTAAAGTAAGAAACCACGGCGAGTTACGGAAGAGCGACCCGGAAGAGCGCGCTCTCTCCAAGGGTGACGGGAGCTTCGATCCGGGCCCCAAGAGCCTCCAGGCGGGCAAGAATTCGCTCGATCAGGCGGCGGGGGACCAGCCCCTCGTTGTAAATGGAATACAGAATCCAGGCGCGGCGCTCCGGGAGAGCCAACAAGCGCCCGGCCTGAGTGTCGGCCCAGTCCTGATCGCTGGAATCCGAAATGACGCGAGGGGTGGCTGCGATGAGCGCTGGGGGCGCACCGGGCCGCTCGACGAAGCTCAACCGGTCGCATGCCGGCGGTCGCGCTGGATCGGTCTCGCACTGGAAGTGCTGGCGCGTCTGTGCCCCAAGCTGGGCCGGCTTGCTCCAGTCTCCGGTATAGAACGCCCAACCTTGATAGCTCCCGAACAGCAGCATGGTCGGAGCCCTGGGATCGACCCGCGCGATGTGGTGTGCCATCTGGCGGACGGTTTCCCGGGGCAGTGGATCTGCCGCGAAGCGGACGGTGCGCAGGGTCGCCGGTGCCCAGAGTATGCCGAAGATCACTGCACCCGCGACGCCCGCGGCAGGGCTGGAGAATCGACGAGAGAAACCGGTGATGGCCGACGCGATACTCCAGAGGAGCAGCGGCACCGTGAACAGCACCAGCCGGCCGGCAATCGGATACAGTCCCAGGATGGCGGCGGCCACCACGGCGACAAAGGGGATCACCAGAAGCAGCAGGGCCGGGGTGCCGAGGCGGCGCCACACGAAGAAGGCTCCAAGGCCTGCCAACGGGACGACGTAGATCGTTCGCATGCCGGGCAGATCATGGATCGCGGAGAGGGTCCACGCGGCATCGAGGAATCGTTCCGTCCACCCCGGGCCCGGCCTCAGGAACGCACTCTCCCAGTAGTGCCGCATGTAGGCGCTGTCCATGGAGTAACGGTACGACCCGAAGAACACCACGAGGAAGGTGGCGCCCCAGACCAGCAGCGCGCGGACGCCGTTGTTCCTCCAGGTTCGGTCGGTTCGGATGCGCCGATCCGCCAGGTAGCCGCAGGCGACCCCGGCGAGCACGAAGACGGAAGGCTGCGACACCAGCAGCGCGACCACACCGGCTCCGATCATGCGCCGCCATGCGGCGGGGTCCGCGGCCTCGCGGAAGAGCCGAAGCGCCACGGCGATGAGCATGACCGTGGCGAGCGCGTCGAATTCGTACTGCTTGAGCTCGGAGGAGTAGTAGACCAGCGGCTGCCAGATCGCGATGAAAGCGAGGATGATCAGCGCCTCGACCCGGCCCACGACTCTCGGAAACCAGCGCCAGACGAGGATCGGCAGAACACATCCGGCCAGGAACATAGGAAGCCGGTAGACCATTTCGTGATGACCCAGGAGCATGGTGAGCGGCTTGGTCATCAGGAGCAGCGGTATCGGCATCGTCTGGTCGAAGTCGAGCGGCGCCAGCAGGCCGAGGAGGTCGCGTCCCCGGACGTTGAGCGCAATCATCACTTCATCGCCCCAGAAGGCGCGGTTGTCGAGGTAGACGGCAGCCCGCAGCACGATGGCGAGGAGCACAAGGGCTAGTCCGGTCCGTTGCTCGGTCTTGTCGCTCATGAACCGGCCCGGAGAATGACGCCTTTCAGATATCCGGTCTCGGGAATCGTCACGACCTCAGGGTGATCGACTCCCTGACCCAGGTGCTCCACCAGGGTGAATACCCGGCCGCTGTCACGCGCCGCCGCGACGATCATCTCCAGAAACTGAGGCCTCCTGAGGTGAAAGGAACACGACGCGGTGACCAGCACGCCGCCCGGCGCGAGGAGCTTCATCGCCCGCAGGTTGATTTCGTGGTAGCCGCGGAGCGCTTGCGGCAGAGCGCTCTTCGACTTCGCGAAGGCGGGAGGGTCCACCACGATGGTATCGAACTTCGTTTTGGCGCGGACCAGGGCGCGGAGGACTTCGAAGGCGTCCCCCGCCTCCCAGCGGATATTGCCGAGCCCGTTGAGCTCTGCGTTTCGGGCGCCGCGCGCCAGCGCGTCGGAGCTGGTGTCGAGCGCCACCACCTCCCGGCTCCGGCGGGCGAGATGCAGCGCGAAGGAGCCGTGATAAGTGAAGCAGTCGAGCGCCCGGCCTCCTTCGACGGCGCGGTGGGCGGCCCGAAAGCGGTTGGGGCGCTGATCGAGGAATGCGCCGGTCTTCTGCCCGGTCCAGGGCGCGGCGAAATACCGGACTGCTCCTTCCCGCACTTCGATCTCTTCGGGGACGCTTCCGTGGACCAGCTCGATCGTTTCGGGAAGTCCTTCATGGCGACGGACCGGGGCGTCGTTGCGCAGCAGGATTCCTTCGGGCGAGCATACGGTGCGGATCGCGGAGAGGATGTCCTGCCGCATCGTCTCGAGTCCTGCGGAAAGCAGCTGCACCACCACGGAGCGGTCATACCGATCGACGATCAGCGAGGGAAGGCCGTCGCCCTCCCCGTGCACCACACGGTACCCGGTGGCATCGACTCCGGCCCGGCGGGCCAGGCTCGCTCCCAGTGCCGCGGTCCACCACTCGGCATTCACGGCGCGGTCGCTTTTTTCCAGGAGACGGAGCCGGATCTCCGAGCGCGGGGAGCAGAGCGCCTGGCCCAGGAATTTGCCTCGCTCGTCCTCTACGACCGCCAGTCCCGGCTCGATGGGTCCCTGCAAAACATCGCTGGCGTAAATCCAGGGATGACCCTCCCGCCAGCGCGCCGCGCCACGCCGCGTCACCACGGCCAGGATGCGGTGCGCCCTCACTGGATCCGGGGACGTCGTCCGTTCATGGACCGGAATGTAAGGGGTCATGGAGGTTCCCCTTCAGGTCCGAACAGCTATGATCCATGACAGCTGGAACAGCTCGCGAGCAGGGTCGCATTCGAGCGTGCATCAATCTTCGTCGCAGATGGTACCTTGCGATTCGAACCTCGATGGAAGAAATGAGACTCATGCGCCACCCGGTCGAGTTCAGCGTCGTCTATCGCCTCTGGATGGCTCCCTTTGCGGACCGCAAGCTGGCGCCGATGCTTCGACACATTGACCTCCGGGATGTCAACCGGGTTCTGGATGTCGGTTGCGGGCCGGGCACCAATGCCGGCTGTTTCCAGGGCTGTGACTATCTCGGTGTGGACATCAATCCAGCCTACATCCGCAGCGCCGAGCGCCGCCACGGGCCGAAGTTCCGGGTCGCCGACGTCACCTCCATGCGCATCGAGCCGGGGCAGGGATACGACTTGATCCTGGTCAACAGCCTGCTGCATCATCTGTCGGACCCTGACGTCGACCGGCTGCTGGCCCATCTTGTGACGCTGATTGCCGAGGAGGGGGCGATTCACATCATGGAGCTGGTGCTGCCGGAGCGCCGATCGGTCGCGCGCTTTCTGGCGCGGAAGGATCGGGGAGAGTTTCCCCGTTCGCTGGACGCGTGGCGGGAGATTTTCACACGACACTTTACGCCCGCGGTCTTCGAGCCCTTTGCTCTCCGTGCGATGGGAGTCACCCTCTGGGAGATGGTCTATTTCCAGGGCCGCCGTCCTACGCATTGAATGGCCCCTTCCCAACTCCTCCGCCTGATACTGGTGACCGATGACGAGCTTATCGATCCAGCAGATCTGGTCGATACCTGCCGCGCCGCCGTGCGCGGGGGCGTGACCAGCGTCCAGCTCCGGCTCAAGGCCTGTCCACCGCGGGAGCTGGCGGCGCTCGCGAGAGAGCTCATCGCCGCGGTTCCCGTTCCGGTACTGATCAACGACCGGGTCGATGTGGCGCTGGCCGTCGGTGCCGCCGGAGCCCACCTCGGTCCCGACGACCTGCCGATACGACTGGCCCGGCGGGCGGTGCCACCCGGGTTTCTGCTCGGCGCATCGGTCGGCAATGCATCGGAAGCCGCGACGGCGCGGGGGGCCGACTACTGGGGGGTTGGTCCCTGGCGAGCCACGCCGACCAAGATCGACGCCGGTCCTGCGCTGCGCGAGCACGGGTTCCGGGAGATCGTGTCGTTGGCGGGAGGCATCGCGTGCGTCGCGATCGGCGGGATCATGCCGGAGGACGTCGCGGTGGTGCGGGCAGCGGGCGGGGTGGGCGTCGCAGTGGTGTCGGGGATTCTCGCGCAGCCGGATCCGGAAGCGGCCGCCCGGAGATACGTGAGAGGTGAGAGGTGAGAGGTGAGAGGGACCTGCCTTGTGGGTATGTCCCGTTGACCGTTGACCGTTGACCGTTGACGCTGTTCTACCGAATCTCCGCTCCGGTCGACGCCGCGACCTGCTCTCGGGTCCAGCCGGGCAGAAGCTCCACCAGCGTGAGGCCCGCGGGCGTCACGTCCAGCACACACCGCTCGGTGATGATGCGGTGCACGCAGCGCTCCCCGGTGAGGGGCAGGGTGCACTCGCGAAGGATTTTCGGCTTCCCGTCCTTCGACGTGTGCTCCATGATCACGATGACCCGGCGAGCCCCGGCGACCAGATCCATGGCGCCGCCCATCCCCTTCACCATCTTGCCCGGGATCATCCAGTTGGCCAGGTCTCCTTTTTCCGAGACCTGCATGCCGCCCAGCACCGTGAGCGCGACATGTCCGCCCCGGATCATCGCGAACGACGTGGCGCTGTCGAAATAACTGGTGCCGGGCAGCTCGGTGACGGTCTCCTTCCCGGCATTGATGAGGTCGTGGTCCTCGTCTCCTTCCAGCGGATAGGGACCGACCCCGAGCATTCCGTTCTCTGAATGCAGCACCACCGGGATTCCCGCCGGCATGCAATCGGCGATCATGGTCGGCATCCCGATGCCGAGGTTCACGTAGTATCCGGTGTGCTCGGTGAGGGTGCCAAGCTCCAGCGCCGCGCGCTTCACGATGACGTCCCGGAGATCGGCGCTCATGGCCGCTTCCTCACGGTGCGCCGCTCGATGAAATGGGAGGGTGCTTTTGCCTGGAAGATGCGCTGCACGAAAATGGCCGGCGTGTGCACCAGATCGGGGTCGATCTCGCCCGGCTCCACCAGATGCTCCACTTCGGCGATGGTGACCCGGCCGGCCATGGCCATCATCGGGTTGAAGTTGCGGGCGGTTTTTCGATAGACCAGGTTGCCGAGCCGGTCGCCCTTCCAGGCTTTGACCAGCGCAAAGTCTCCGGTGAGTCCCCGTTCCATCACATAGCGCCGCCCGTCGAATTCCCGGACTTCCTTGCCCTCGGCCACCGTGGTGCCGACGCCGGTGGGGGTGAAGAAGGCGGGGATCCCGGCGCCGCCCGCCCGGATGCGCTCGGACATGGTGCCCTGCGGCGTGAGCTCGACTTCGATTTCGCCCGCCAGCATCTGCTGCTCGAAGACCTGGTTTTCGCCGACGTAGCTCGAGATCATCTTGCGCACCT
>Ga0075421_100009972_pt1 | contig 11713 bp, 8 predicted proteins | sample SoiMetdeltSBSDD5_FD_75292 | JGI IMG/M metagenome (GOLD analysis project Ga0075421, IMG submission 75292) | Bulk soil microbial communities from a Populus tree surrounding site in Tennessee, USA - Soil MetaG P. deltoides SBSDD5 | ecosystem: Environmental > Terrestrial > Soil > Tree plantation...
AGCGCCCTCTCAGCGTTAGCTATCACTAACGGTAAGCTACCACTAACGTATCTCTGATGTCAATCCTCTGCTGAGGCTGCAACGCGCGCCACGGCCTCGGAGGCGGCGGATCAGAGACTAGTTGTCAGTCGAGATCGTTCGGAATCGGGCGATGCGGCGGGCGTCGTCCGCGTTTCGTGTTGTGGGTCTATCCGGCGCGGGACAGGTCGGCTTCGCCCAGAGCCCGACCTGCTACGCACGCATACGCGCCTGGTGTGCGAGATTCGGCCTCTTCTAGAGAATGTACCTAGTCGCAGGTGTCGCGACCGTAGACTCGCGCCGAGCCAGTCACGCCCAGGATGTCCAGCATGTTGGCTTGACGCGCCCCCCCGCCGCCGGCGTAGAACGCGATCCGGTTGGTCTGGCCCGTGTTGCCGGAGTGGCACTCTAGGGCGCCGTTGATGGCGCGGATGGTGCCGCCGAAGCCATAGTTGCCGGACGCATCCGTGGTCGTCATCGCGTCACGCGCCGACTCTCGGGGCCAGTCCACGAGATTCGGGCAGCCCTGAGGTACGGGATGCCCCGGAGGCACGCTCGTGCATTCGGGATACGTCGGACCGATCTGGGTCTTCCAGTACCAGTTGGCGACGCGCCACATGGCCACCGGATCGGAGAACATCAGGTCGGGGGTGTCATAGAGACGGTTGTCTCCCCAGATGGCCTTCGAGGCGCGGCAGTAGTTGTAGTCCCAGGAGAGTTGCACGGGCCCGCGGCCGAAATACTTGTTGCCGCTGGTGCTCGTGGTGGAACACTTGGGAGTGCCACACTCCGTATTGGCGCTGCAGTAGTTGCAGTTGACGGTGCCGAAGCCGGGATTGCCGGGTTGGCAGTAGATCTCGCGATCGTACTGGCCGATGCCGGTTTCCTGATCCTTGTTGGCGAAGTAGGCGGCGACCTCGCGCTTGCGCATGTTGGTGTCGCCGGTGGTGAACATGGCGTCCTGATCGGCCGCCATGCGGAACTCCTTCCAGGTGTAGGTGTCCGCCCGCTTGCCGACCGCCCAGTAGTTCTTGAGCGGCCACGTCCGGTCGAAGTGGTCCTGATTGAAGAGCAGACACGTGCCCGACGTGCAGTTGTAGAAGCTGGATCCGCACGTGCCTTGCTGACTCCAACCCGTGCCGCCCAACCAAGAGTCGCTACAAGGATCGGAGGAGCCGCCGAAGTTGGACCTGTAGTTCCTCCACATCGTTTCCCGGCCTTCAGTACATTGCCGGCTCACGATGGCCCCTTGGGCGTAGGAGGTTCCAGAGCTCCAGCCCGCCGCGCAAGCCCGGCCGGGCCCACCCGTGGGCGTCGGCGTGGGGGTCGGGGTGGCTGTCGCCGGCGTGGGCGTCGGCGTGGGCGTGGCTGTCGGCTGCGTGCCCGTCGTGGGCGTCGGGGTGGGCGTCGGTCCGCCTCCCGAGGTCGCATGGACGTCGAGCTCGAGAATGCTGTTCCACGCATTCACGGTGTTGCCATGGCCGAGGTAGCGAACCCAGCGGCCCGACGTGTCGGCGAAGTCGAAGCTCTCCTGCTGCGTGGTGGTCCCACCGCTCATGGCTCCGGTGAGCACGTTCGTCCACGTGGTGTTGTCGGCGGAGACCTGCAGGTCGAAGCGCGATTGGCGCGTGTTCCCGCTGTAGAAGCCGATGCGCACCCGCGTGATGGTGCGGCTCGTGCCGAGGTCGTATTTGATCCAATGTCCGTCGCCGTTCGCCGACCAGCGCGTGGACAGGCTGTTGTCGACGGTGTTGCCGGGCACGTTGCCATCATTCGTGCTGGCCGTCACCGAGCCGGAGCCGGGTGTGACCTCGACGTCGCCGCCGGGGGGCGTCGTCGGAGTGGGTGTCGCGGTGGGGCCGGGCCCGATTGTTGGCGTGGGCGAAGGCGTCGCCGTGGGGCCGGGTGACGTCGGCGTCGGCGTCGGAGTGGCGCTCGGCGGGTTCGTGGGTGTGGGCGTCGGCGTGGGAGTGGGGCTGGTCCCGCCGTCGCACGTGCCGTTGTTCGTCCACCAGTTGTCGGCGTCGGGGGCAAAGCCAGGACAGCTCGCGGCACGCGAGCAGGCGGCGCAGAGCGTGTACTTCGAGCCGTTGTACCTGACCGACGCACCGAGGCCGTAGGAGGTGCTGCAGCTCCACTCCGAAAGCCCGGAGCAATCGACGGCAAGGGCGGGAGCGGCGCCGGCGAAGGCGCCGATCGCCAGGACAGCGACCACCAACACACGCACGATGCCGGGCAAGGACCCTGCCGCCATGAGCGCCCTCCTGGACCGATGAGTTGTGTACGTAACTCTAGTTGCTACTGGTTATGACAAGTTGGATGAGCGAAGTCAAGGATATATTTCTCATCGTCACCGGGCGGCGACGATCGATCGCGACGTGAATGAGTGATGGGGGGATGGTTCCGAACCACTACCGGGCCTCGGCGACCAGACGATACAGGAAGGCGTCGTAGTCGAGCGAATAGATCGCGAACTCGCCAAGCGCCGTGGTGTACGCCAGGTGACTGGCGGCGGGACTCACGGTGACGTGCACGATCTCGCTGGAGGCGCGCTGCAGACGATGGGTCCAGGACTGCCCGACCAGCACCAGGCCACGGCCGTCCGGTTCCTTGGCGAGCAACCCCGGCTGGCAGCGGCGCGCACTGAGCGCTACTCCGAACACGTCAAGGCCGGCGGGCACGGCGATGCGAGAGGACCCCTTTGTATGGTGGACCCGGAACGTGTTCCCGCCCTCCCCGACGGCCCTGAAGCCCCACTCGGGATCCGACAGCGGTCCGCCAAATCCGAGAAAGACCGGCCCGGTCTCCACGCTCGTAGTGTCCATCCTCGCCCCGATGCCGATGCGCAGGAGCCTGCGAGTCCCGGCCCCTCCCTGTACGGACAGAATGGCATCCGGAAGCGGATGAACCGCCTCGATTCCGCCGGCCACGACGGCGGCCAACCGACGGTCCCCTTTGTGGAAGAGCCGGAGAAGAATGCCGTGGCCATCCAGAAAATGAAGCTCGTGGGTCTTGCCGTCCGCTGAGCTCAACAGATAACACGGACCCAGCCCACCCGGCTCTGACGGTAGGGTGTACGACCCTGGTTCGAGCAACTCATAGATTCCTGAATCGCGGGCACCGGCATCACGGCCGCCGAGGACCTCCACGTTTCCGTCCCGAGTGCAGACGGCCGCATACGAGCGCCCCACCCGGCCGATCGCCATGACGTGCCCTCGCGTGACGATCCGGAGGCGCTTCGGCTTGCGAACCGTCATGCGGGGCGAGTTCGGAACCGCGCTCTCGACGACCCCGCCGTCGGGACCGCGTCCATAGATCCGGAATCCATTCGCGGAGAAGACGAGCGGGGACGAGGACGAGTAGGGACGCGACGCGGACACAAGGCCTGCGGTCGCAGCTCCGAACGGATCTCGAAGAAGACGCGCCGCCTGCGGTCCCTCCGGAAGATCGAGGTTCACTTCCGCGATCGTGCGTGCCCGCACGCGCACGGCCGCTCTTACTTGCCGCACGGCGGGATCGAGCACATCCTCTATGACGACGCAGGAGAGATCGTTCCTCCCGATGGACCGAACGAGGCGCGCGCCTCCGATCAGCCAGAGGTCGTCTGTCTCCACGGGCCCGCCCGTTCGCACCTGCCACGCGCGGAGCGTCGCCTCCGTGGTGTCCGATACAGTGCGCGCGGCCAGCAGCCTGGATATCGCGCTGGCACTCACCTCCGATGAGAGGGGGATCTCCGGATCCTGGATGATGCCCCATCCGAAGCTGGCGCCCGCCGCCGCCGCTCGCCGCGCCAGGACGATGAGCGTGGCGAGATGAGCAATGCGCGGCGATCCGATCTGCGTCGGGCCGGCATCAAATAGCGCGACCGAGGCACGAGACCCATCAGGCTCGGGACGAGCGATCCGCAGAAACGTGTGCTCTCCCGCCGCGGCCCGGCGGAGGAACTCTTCCGGAGCTTCGTCGGCGAACAGCCACTCGGTGGCCAGGAGACGCTCATAGGAGCCGCGATGAGTGAGCCCGTCGAAGCCATCGACCTCGCCCTCTCGCGAATGACGCAGCTTCCCCAGCGGTCCGATGGCCAGGCTCAGCCGCCGCACGAGTGGTCCCAGCGAGAGGGCCAGATCGCGTGGGAAGATCGCGAGCTCGGCAGCCCAGGGCTTGAGAACCTCTGGGAGATCCATCAGACCTTCATCCCAAGCCAGGTCTCGAGAGCCGCCCGCTCGATCGGCCGAGCGGAGCCCACGGCCACGATCATCCCAGGAGACGGCAGGATCACGACCGGCGGAACTGCGCCGGCAGACTTCCGCAGGACCGCGGCCTGAAGCAAATCCGGCAAGACCACCGGTTCCAGGTTGGTGGGCATGTAGAGCGCCGGAGCGCGTGCGTCGCGCCCCACGTAGGCAATACCTTCCACCCAGGGCAGGTCACCGGGTTCCCCGAGCACGACCAGGACGTCTTCGCCCGCGACGCCCTTCAGACGAGCAAGCGCCTCAGGATCGGACTGGAGCAGTCGTCGCGCCAGCGCTTGCGCGACCCTTCCCGTCGCGACCTGACCTTGCGGCACGAGGGGGCGCTCCCGTGAGCGCCACTCGACCCTGAGTCGCTCGCTAGCGGGACTCAACTGCCGATGGACTCCCCAGCACCGCGGCCACGGCCGCGCGCACCTCGGCCAGCTCTTTCGGGAGCGCGTCGCGCACGAACCCGGCGTCGATCTCCCGCATGATGCCTTCGAGGCGCAGACGCCAGTCGCCAAGAGCCTCGGCCGCATCGTCATTCGGACGCGCGCCCAGCGCTTCGCGTCCGGACGCGGCCAATCTCGCCGCACGGGCGAGCGGCCCCAGAGATGCCTCTTCGGCCGCGGCGGCCAGGACCGCGTTCTCGGTCCGCGCGAGCACATCGCCCAGACACTCCCTCGCGGTCGCCTGTTCCTCCCGGGTGGGAACGGCGAGAATCAGCGGCCACAGATCCGCTTCGGAGGGTCGCGCCCGGCCGCCCAGCACAGCGGCGGCGGCAATCAGCCGCTGCACCTTGACGGCCCTCCGGTCCGACAATCCGATGCCCGCGCCGCGCAGCAGGCGAATCGCGTGCGACACATGCGGTCGGATGCCGTTCATGTCAGCAGCGCGAGCGGCTACAGAAAGGACATCGATGTCCGGAATCCCGGCCTTGGGTCCGTCGTCTCCGTGCTCGATCGACCACCCACCTTCGAGCAGCTCTTCGATCCGAGGGTCGGGCACCGGATCCACGAATACCCGCACCAGGAAACGATCGGCAAAGGCGGCGAGCGACTCATCGTCGGGCAGGCTGTTGGATGCGCCCACGCAGACGCGGAGTGGACAGTCGATCGTGGTGTGCCCGCGACGAAACCGCCGTTCGTTGAGAATGCCGAGGAGGGTATTGAGAATCGCGGTGGATCCCCTGAACACCTCGTCGAGAAACGCGAACTCGGCCTCCGGCATCATGCCGGTCGTCTCCGTCTCGACCACACCTTCCTTCAGTCGTCGAAGATCGATCGGCCCGAAGATCTCCGACGGCTCGGTGAAACGCCCGAGGAGGTACTCGAAGTAGCGGCCGCGTGTGGCCCGTGCCACGCGGCGCACCGCTTCGCTCTTGGCCGTACCCGGGGGCCCGATCACGAGTATGTGCTCGCCGGCGACCGCCGCCAGGACAACGCTCTCCAGAAGGGACTCTCTCTCGACGAGCCCCTTGGAGGCGTGGGACAGGCAAGCCCGAAGCGCGGCCGATGCTGAGGTGACGTTCGATTCCATCGCGGAATGGATCATATCCGCACATCCCGGAGGAGCCATCCGTGATCGAGGTCCAGAACGAGCAGGCGGCCTCGATCGTCGCCCATCGTCAGAGTCTCGGCGTCGAGTCGCAGACAGACCTCGCGCGCCGCCTCCAGCCGTAGCTGTGCCCGGATCCGGCCCTGTGCGACGTCCACCAGGACGACCCGCACGGCGTCCGACTCAATGACCGCCGATGCAATGAACCCGTCAGAGACCGCCATCGGGCCCGGCCGCTCACCGGGTGTCCCGATCGGGAGATCGCGCCACGTCCCTTCGCCCACGCTCCAGCGCATCGAGAACGGCCGGTCGATGTCGCCGAGGTTCTCGATGTCGGCCCGCAGGCTCTGCTCGGCGATCAGACCGCTGGCGGCAATGGCCATTGCGAACTCACGAACGATGGTCTTCTCCTCGGTCGGACCTCCAAGCGGTGAGTCCACGGAGCGACGGGCGCGAAGCGTCAGCGACGGGAGCTCATAGGACCACAGCTCCATCTCCCGGCCGTTGACGAGCACCACGCACCGTGCATTCGAACGGGCGATTGTCATGCTGCGCCCACCCACCTCCACCAGATCCGGAACGCGCCAATAGGCGTCGAAGCGCGCCCCGGTCGTATCGATGGCATAGAGGTCCTCCGTCGCCACGAACCACAGCAGGCCATCGAAAGTCGGCGCGAATGCATCGACGCGAGCGTCGCACCAGTTGTCGGCGGTGCGTCGCACGAGATCCAGCCGGGAGAGGCGGGACACCTCGCCCCGCCGCGCGACGGCGATCGCGCGATCGCCTCCGTCGGAGAGGACGATCCGGTGCGCGGGCACGTCGAAGACGGTCAGGCGCTTCCCTGCTCGGGAGTGGAGGGCGACTCCAGCTTCGCCCAGGGCCACGAGCGTCTGACCGTTGGGAAGGAAGGCCGCGTCGAAGGTCTGGACGGTTCCCGCGTCTCCCGCCTCCACGTTGATCTGCAAGGGCTGCCGCCAACTCGCAAGCGGCTCGCCCTTGGCCACCGACAGTGCCGGCATGTCCGCGCGGAGCGCGGCGTCTTCGGCGAACGTGATGAGCTTCTGAAACTCGGCCGGCTTCATGCGGCTGCCGTAGAGCGCCGCATCACGGAGCACGGCGCGGGCGGCCGGGCGCATCAGCGTCCGCGGGCCTGGCGACGATTCGGTCCTGGCGAGAGCCTCGGCCAACGCAATGCGCGTCCTGGCACCGTCGGTCGTCTCATCCGAGAGCACGGCAACCGCTTTCTCGCGAACCTCGTCGAAGCTCTCGGGATCGAGCGTGAGCTTCCGAACCAGCATGGCGGCGCCCGCGGGCCCGCCGATCGCGATCCCGCGATCGATCCAGGCCTTCGCAATGTGCCGTGCCTCGGCCAGGGGCCACACGACGTCGACCGCCGACACGAAGCTGCCGGCGCTGGCCAGCGTGTGCGCCCACAGGAGCCTCAGGGCGGCCGCCTCCTCCACGCACTGGCTCCGCTCGAGGCGCTGCACGGCGTCGGAGAACGCGCCCGACCGGCGTGCCATCTCGACAGCCCGCCCGCGTTCTCCCGCGACAAACCATTGGCGAACGACGAGCCCGGGCGGCAGGCCCCGGGCTTCCGCCATCTCGGCCGCGAGCTTCAATCGCCCGTGCCTCTCCAGAAAAGCGACGGCCTCCTCGTTGGCGAAGAGGAGCTCGGCGAGGACGAAGGCCGCTTCATCGATCCGTCCTTGAGCCTCGAGCCTCTGGAACGTCGTCCGGTAGAGACGGCGCAGGTGCTCCAGCCAGTCGCCCTCGAGATGGATCGTCGATGCCGCCGGAATCATGCCGGGACGAACGACGAGCGTCTGCCGCATCCTGGGTGACCGAAGGAACGCGTTCAGTTTCTCGGCGACCGGTCCTCCGAGCGGGATCGCATGCTTCAGGGCGTCGTCGACATCGCCCCGGTCGAACATCTGCATGAGTCGCTGAAGGTACGCGGCTTGCCGGCCTGCAATGAAGCGGCCCACGGGCGTCTGCGCCACGAGACGCTGGATCGTATTGCCCAGGGCTGAGATCAGACGGCCAAACCATGACTCCCGCCCGCGCGGCGCCGCCGATAGAGCGCGATCACTCGGAGCAGATCCCGTGGCAGCACCCGCCAGGCTCCGGAGCCACCCCATCGAGATCCGGATGGCGCCTCTCAGTACTGGCGCCACTCCTTCGGACCAAGGCCTCGTAGACGCCGTATCGAGGGAGCGCAGGAAATCGTCCCTGGCGGTGGCCGCCGCCGGCACCCCGGCAAGCCGCTCGCGAAGATCAAAGGGGGCCTGCGGCTCGGACTCCGACACGCGGGGGCGATCGGGCGGCATCCCGAGTGGCCGGACCTGCGGCATATCGAATTCGTCCAGGTCCAACCACGTCGAGGGATCCTCCCGAGCCAGGGACGCCAGGCTCTCGACCGAGACTCGCCCCCCCTCGAGCCAGACCAGAGCTCCCTGCGGGATCCCCAGAGCCTTGCGGTTCTTCACGTCCATGGGAAACCCGAACAGGCTCCCCGACGTTTCGACGAGCACGAGCCCCGGGGCCGAGCGGCAAACGATCCGCCGCGATGAAGGAAACCGCAGGAGCCATGCACTTCCCAGGCGATTCAGAATGGAGCCCTGCGTCCAGACCGACAGCACGCGGCCACGCAGTCCGTCGCTTTGATTCTCAACAAGACGCGAGCCGAACAGCAGGCCGGACGCGTCGACAACGCCTTTGTGCACAAGATGGGTTGCCCGGAATGGATGCGCTTCTGCCATCGGCCGCGTCGGATTGTGGGCTAGAATCCGGCCGTCATTCAAACTCTTTCCCGACGGGAGGACGATGACCTTCAGCGAGAGTCTCGAGCAGCTCCGGGGATTGCCCGTCGTCGACTACGACCCTGAGAAGGGGCTACGCGAGGCAGGACGCAAGGCGTACCGCGTCCGCACCGCATACGACAACAGCCTTGGATTCGGCGAGAAGCTGACGCGCTTCCTGAAGGAGCCCGAGCTGCCTCAGTTGACCGCCCTCTCCATCGGTCTCTGGGCTCCGGAGAGCGAGTCGAACGCGTCCGTCGCCGTCGACCCGCTGTTCGCCGCGCGCGACCGACTCCAGGGTCTGCGTTCGCTGTTCTTTGGCGACATCACGTTTGAAGAACAAGAGGTCTCATGGATCGAGCAGAAGGATCTCGGTCCACTGATCTCGGCTCTGTCCAACCTGAGTGAATGCTTCATCCGCGGCGGAAACAGCCTTCGCCTCCAGGGACTCCGTCACCCGACCTTGTCCCGCCTCGTCATCCAGACGGGCGGCTTGTCACGCACGACCATCCAGGACGTTCTCGCCGCCGACCTGCCGGCGCTCGAGGAGCTCGAGTTGTGGCTGGGCAGCGACAGCTATGGGTTCGACGCGAGCGTCGCCGACTTCGCCCCGCTTCTCGAGGGCAAGCTCTTTCCTCGCTTGCGCGCGCTCGGTCTCTGCAATTCGATCATCGCCGACGACCTTGCCGCCGCCGTCGCGAAGGCTCCCATCCTCTCGCGCATACAGGTGCTCGATCTTTCGAGTGGCACCTTGAGTGATGTCGGGGCCCAGGCACTCCTGGCCTCCGCCGGAATCCTGAAGCTATCGAAACTGGATCTGCACCATCACTACCTCAGTGAGGAAGTGATGGCTCGCCTCTCGGGCCTGGGGATCGAGGTCGACGTGAGTGGCCGCGAAGAGGGCGACGAAGAGGACCGCTATTGCGCGGTGAGCGAATAGACCGGGGCGATCCTCCGCCGGTCCTTGTCATCGGCAATCCGGGAGACCGGAGGACCCGCCTTTTTGAGAAGGCCGTCTGGGATGCGTGGGGCCGCCCGGCCCGGCTGCTTCCCTGGTCGGACGTTCTCGCCGACCCCGTACGGCTGGCGGAGGCCGTCGACGAGACGACGATCGTACGCATCGATTCGCCGGGCGACGACTTTCTCGTGTGGCGGAAGCTCGTGGCCATGGGCGCTCAGGATCGGCGGACCGAAGTCTCGACGAGCATCGCCGAAGACGAAGCACAAGCACTCTCACCGGAGCTCGGGCGAGTGCGCTTTTTGCGGCAGTGGTATCTCGGGTGGTGCCGGGCGCTCGAATCCATCGCGACGACGCTGGCCGCCCACCCACCGCGCTCCGTGATGAATCCCCCGGACGCAATCCGCCTCTGCTTCGACAAGGATGCCGTCCACGAGGTCCTCCGGACCCACGGACTCCCTCGCCCCGAACGACTCGCGGGTATCGCCTCCTTCGATCAGCTCCGGGACACGATGCGGAACGCCAGGTGGTCCCAGGTGTTCGTCAAGCCCTGCCACGCGTCCACCGCATCCGGCGTGATTGCGCTCCGCTGCTCCGACCGGGGAACGATCGCGATCACGAGCCTGGAACAGGTCTCGAGGCCCACGGAGTGGCACTTCTACAATTCGTTCAAGGTTCGACGCTACGATCGGGAAGCCGACGTGGCGCGCGCCGTCGACTTCATCCTGGGCGAAGGCGCAGTGGTGGAGAGGTGGATTCCCAAGCTCACCGTCGGCGATTCCGCCGTGGATGTGCGGGTGGTCGTCATTGACGGACACCCGCTGCACACCGTCGCCAGGGCCAGCCGCCGCCCCATCACCAATCTCCACCTTCGCAGTCGCCGGCTGGCGGGAGACGACATCCGGCGGCGCATCGGTGATTCCGCATGGGAAGCCGGCCTGCACTCCGCGGCAGCGGCCAGCCGCGCGTGCGGTTGTGGATACTCCGGGATCGACCTCCTCTTCGACCCCACCGGCCGCCACGCGATCCTGGAGGTCAACGCCTTTGGCGACCTCCTGCCCGGCCTCCTCCATCGGGGCCGCGACACCTATACGTCGGAGATCGAGATGCTCGGGCGGGTTGCGTGAGCCGCCAGGCAACGCTGGACGCCCGAAGCCTGGTGCCCGATAGCGACGTCCTCCTCGTCACGCTCGACGCGCTGCGATACGACGTCGCCCAGGAGGCCTTCCTGGCCGGCGAGACCCCGAACTTTGCCTCGCTTCTCCCGCCCACCGGCTGGACGAAATGTCACGCGCCGGGCAACTTCACGTATCCGAGCCACCAGGCGATCTTCGCGGGCTTCCTGCCCACCCCAGAGCGATCGAGCCGCCGCGCCCGCCTGTTCGCCTTGTCTGCCGACTCCGGAAGCGTCAACGCACGGACGGCCGTCTTCGACGCTCCGAACATCGTGGCCGGCCTGCGAAATCTCGGCTACCACACGGCCTGCATCGGCGGGGTCGGCTTCTTCAACAAGAGGAATGCTCTCGGCAGCGTCCTGCCCTCGTTGTTCGACGAGAGCCACTGGTCGCGGGCCATGTCGGTCACCGCCAAGGAGTCGCCGCAGCATCAGATGGCCGCCGCGGAGAGGATCCTCCACCGGACTCCTGCCTCGCGGCCCCTGTTTCTGTTCATGAATGTCGCCGCCCTCCATCCGCCGACGCACTTCTACGTTCCTGGAGCCAGGCGTGATTCCATCGTGACGCAACGGGCCGCCTTGGCGCGCGTGGATGCTCAGTTGCGCCGGCTGATCGAGGCGTTCGAGGCTCGCGCCCAAAAAAGCCAACGCCGTTGCCTGACCGTGATCTGCTCGGACCACGGAACGACGTTCGGCGACGACGGCTTCGTCGGGCACCGGCTGGCGCACCCGGCGGTGTGGGAAGTACCGTACCTGGAGACCGTGCTTGGATAACGTGCTGGAGGATCTCCGGTCTCTTCTGCGCGAGTCTCCGTATCACGACTACGTCTACTCGTACCCCCACAAGACAGCCTATCGGCGCCTCGACCCTCCGCGGACCCTGGAGGACGCCTGGGCCACGGAAGACCGGTCGGCACTCTTCCTCTACATCCACGTTCCGTTCTGTGAAATGCGGTGCGGATTCTGTAATCTCTTC